>Ga0302347_1003677_pt1 | contig 13255 bp, 13 predicted proteins | sample PhyWR1_FD_202178 | JGI IMG/M metagenome (GOLD analysis project Ga0302347, IMG submission 202178) | Leaf surface microbial communities from wheat plants in UC Gill Tract Community Farm, Albany, California, United States - DLSL W.R1 (v2)... | ecosystem: Host-associated > Plants > Phyllosphere >...
GCCAGGCAAACCTTCCTGGTATATGTTTGATAACTGCCAGAATCATAAAGGTGCCACCGTTGGCATCATGTGTTCTGCCGCTGTCTGGTCACAAAATAACGGCTTACAACTGCAAAATCTGACAGTGCAAAACACTCTTGGGGATAGCGTTGATGCCGGTAACCACCAGGCCGTTGCCCTGCGCAGTGACGGGGATAAAGTTCAGCTGAATAATATTAATATCCTCGGTCGTCAGAATACCTTCTTTGTGACTAACAGTGACGTTCAGAACCGTTTACTGTCTGGCAAACAGCCTCGCACCCTGGTGACTAATAGCTATATTGAAGGTGATGTCGATGTGGTTGCAGGTCGTGGCGCAGTGGTCTTCGAAAATACCGAATTCCGTCTGGTTAATAGCCGTACTCAGGAAGGCGTGGTGTTTGCTCCGGCTACCGAATCAAACCTCTACTTTGGTTTCCTGGCGATCAACAGCCGCTTCAAAGCCGCAGGTGATGCCCTGTTAGGTCGTTCATGGGATATCGAAACAGCCGGTCAGAGTGCAAATGGTCAGGTCGTTATCCGTGACAGCGTGATTTCAGAAGGCTTTAATCAGGCTCGTCCGTGGGGCGATGCGCTGAATTCACAGCGTCCTTTCACGGGTAATATTGGTGCTAAAGATGAGCAAGGTAATTTTAGCCGTGACTTAAATGCGGCTGACGCAAATCGCCTGTGGGAATATAACAACCGTGGTGTGGGTAGCACCGTCGTTGCCGAATAATCCCCGCACGATAATGTAATACTCATAAAGTCTCGCATTACTGCTGAGATCTCATTAAGCGAATTATCTACACCCTGTGGGCAGTATGCTGACAGGGTGTTTTATTTTGGAAGCAGCTAACGTGCAGGCTGCCAGAAAACCAGGACAAACTGGAATTATTGAGTACTCATAAAATATTTATAGTGATTTTTGGTATTAAGTGCAGGGAGAATAACGACTTCGAAGGCTGTGTTCAGTCAATAACAGAGCTAACGCCGGAGTCACGTTAGCTCTTTAAATTAAGCAGAGATGCTACTCGCGGTTAGTGAGCGTAAATCGCCACCCACATTGGGCCTTGTCCTACTGCATAGCGCCCTTTCTCTTCCAGCAAGCCAAGCTGTTCATCAATACCATAGACTGCGACATGGTGAGATTTTTGTCCCACTGCAATCAGGTATTTGCCGCTGTTATCGATATTAAAACCACGCGGCTGTGCTTCAGTTGGCTGATAACCAGCAAGCGACAGAACGCTACCATCTTCAGAAACATTATAGATAGTGATCAGGCTGGCAGTACGATCACAGGCATACAGATGACGACCATCCGGGGTGATATGAATATCAGCAGCCCAACGAACATCACTGAAATCTGGCGGCATCATTTCTACCGTCTGTACACACTCAATAGCACCGTTCGGATCTCGCAGTTCCCACGCGTTAACTGAGCTGTTCAGCTCATTGACGCTGTAGGCGTACTGATGATTTGGGTGGAAGGCCATATGGCGCGGGCCGGCACCTTCAACAGTGGCCACTTCTTCCGGGGTCTGAGCAACCAGATGTCCGTCATCAGACAGGGTAAACAGACAAATTCTGTCTTGTTTCAGAGCGGGTACCCAAAGGGTACTGTTATCCAAAGAGATATTGGCAGAGTGACAACCTTCAAGACCATCAACGATATCTACTGTGGCACCAGGTAAACCGTCATTTTCCAGACTGATCACCCCTACGTTACCCGCATTATAAGAGGCGCTAAACAGAAAACGTCCACTACGGTCAGTAGAGATATGGGTCGGACTGCCTGGCAATGGCGCTTCACCAGCCTCGGTTAGCCTACCGTCATCCGGTGTGATACGGTAAGCTATGACGCGAAATTCAGGACGTACACCCACGTACAGGAAGCGCTTATCCGGGCTGACGACCATTGGCTGAACCTGACCTGCAACATCCACCACCTGCAACAGGGTGAGCGTGCCATTGGAGTGAAGTGTCCAGACATGAATCTGCTGGCTTTCTGGGCTGGCGGTATAGACCGTCTGTTTCATAAGTTTATTCTTCTCCATGCATCATAAGTCATAGTCACAAGATTAGCGCGTTTTAGAGACAGGTAGTCATTTTGCACTAGGTTGCGAACTGTGTAACATCGGTATCATCTTCTTTAATCATAACAGGAACTTTTAATGCGTTATCACGTAATCGCTCTTGATCTTGATGGCACCCTGCTGACATCACAGAAAACTATCTTACCAGAGTCACTGAAGGCCCTGCGTGACGCTCGTGCTGCGGGCGTTAAGGTACTGATTGTCACGGGTCGCCATCACGTTGCTATTCACCCTTTTTATCAGGCTCTGCAACTGGATACACCTGCTATTTGCTGTAATGGCACCTATTTATATGACTACCAGAACCAGCAGGTGCTGGCTTCTGACCCGGTTCGCCCGGAACAGGCTGATCAACTCATCTCTCTGCTTGAAACACATCAGATAGAGGGCTTAATGTATGTTGATAATGCCATGCTTTATCCTACACATTCTGAAAAAATTCAGGCTCATGTCGCACGTACCAATACGTGGGCACAATCCCTGCCTGCGGCACAACGTCCGGTATTTGAAAATGTTCACTCATTACGCCAGTCGGCTACTGAAGCTGATACCATCTGGAAATTTGCCCTGATAGACTCTGACGTACCAAAACTGCGCCAGTTTACTGAGACTGTAGAATCCAGCCTTGGATTAACCTGCGAGTTTTCATGGCATGATCAAGTGGATGTTACCCAACGCGGTAACAGCAAAGGGGCGCGTCTGGCACAGTGGGTGGCACAGCAAGGGCTGACGATGGATCAGGTTATTGCCTTTGGTGATAACGACAACGATCTGAGTATGCTGGAAACAGTAGGACTGGGTGTGGCAATGGGCAATGCGGATGACGCCATCAAAGCCCGTGCCAGACTGACTATCGGTAGTAATGAACTGCCCAGCATTGCTGAAACCCTGTATCGCTACGTTCTGTAATCAGATCATGATAGCGACACTTTTTATTTGAGCATACAGCCAGAGTCCGGGTTTGACTGCCAGTTCATCCCGGGCCCATGGGCTGATTCTGGCCCACAGAATACGTGCTCCCACTTCCAGCCGCACATCCACCTGCCCCTTTTCATCCAGACATTCAGCAACCCGTACCCGCAACACATTACGGATACTGCTTTTTATTGGTGGCTCCAGAGCCAGTGAAATATCTGATGCCTTGATACGAATACGTATTGCGGAGCGGGGTGGCTTATCCAGCTTATTCACCCACAGATGCTGCCCATCCAGTGCCAGAGCAGTCATAGCATAATGGGGATGATGCTCTACTACCGTGACATTCAGTATGCTGCTTTGTTGCTCTTGTGGTAACCATGGATGCATAACACTGCTGCTCCACACCTCTTCCAGGTCACCAAAAGCCTTCACATTGCCGCCGTCGAGGATCAGAACTTTATCTGCCAGATGCAAAATTTCATCCAGCGAATGGCTGACATAGAGCATGGGGATATTAATTTCACGCGCCAGTCGCTGCAGATAAGGGATTAACTCTCGTTTACGCGGAATATCGAGTGAAGCCAGTGGTTCATCGAGCAGCATTAATTCCGGGGCCGTCAGCAATGAGCGACCAATAGCGACTCGCTGTTTTTCCCCTCCCGACAAACTTGACGGAAAGCGGTCGAGCAGCTCACCGATCCCCAGTAACTCGACTAACTTGTCGAATTTTCCCGTCATACTTTTTGCCATACCGTACTTTAGATTGCCACGAACCCGATAGTGCGGAAACAAGCGTGCATCCTGAAATACATAGCCAATACGGCGTTTCTCTGGAGCCAGATAGATTGATTTTTCAACGTCCATCAATACGCGGTCGTTGAGGACAATACGCCCAGTTTCAGGACGTGTTAAACCGCTGATAGCATTAATCAGCGACGTTTTCCCAGCACCAGAGACACCAAAGATAGCGGTGATCCCTTTTTCAGGTAACACTTCATCAAGATGTAAACGGTGGTTACCCAGGGTCTGGGTAAAATTCAGCATTAGCATCGGTTATCCTCCCAGACGCTTACGGCTGATTCGGGCCAGCCATTCAGCCACCAGCAACGAAACCATTGCCAGTGCAATCGCTATCACACATAAACGCCAGGCCGCGTGCTCGCCGCCTGGCGTTTGAATCAGGGTATACATCGCAGAAGGCAGGGTTCGTGTTTCACCAGGAATGTTTGAAACAAAGGTTATAGTGGCACCAAACTCACCAAGGGAACGCGCAAAGGCCAGCACAGTACCCGCGATAATTCCGGGCAATGTCAGCGGCAGCGTGATGGTAAGAAAGACACGCAAGCGTCCGGCACCTAATGTACGCGCAGCTTGTTCGAGGCGTAAATCAACACCTTCAAGCGCAAGGCGGATAGCCCGTACCATTAACGGAAATGACATCACTGCCGCGGCAAGCACTGCACCACGCCAGTTAAAAGCAAAGGTAATCCCAAACCAGTCATAAAACCAGGCGCCAATCACACCACGCCGTCCGAAGCCGACGAGCAGTAAATAGCCTACCACTACAGGGGGAAGGACTAACGGCAGATGGATAAGGCTATCAAGCAGAGCTTTGCCGGGAAACTGGCAACGCACCAGCACCCAGGCAAAGAAGATCCCTAAAGGGAGGCTAAACAGCACCGCAACGGATGAGACTTTAAGGCTGAGCAGTACGGCTTGCCACTCGGGATCTGTCAGTATCATTATTTAGTTGTAAATCCATATTGTTGAAAGACTTTAGCGGCTTCTGGTCCTTGCAGGTATTTATAGAACGCCGAAACAACAGGGGTATCACGCCCTTTTACTATAGCTATCGGATATTCAACCTTCTGGTGCGTATCTGCCGGGAATACTGCGACAACTTTAACCCCTTTGCTGGCAACAGCATCAGAGCCATAAACAATACCTAGTGGGGCTTCATCACGTTCAACTAATGCTAAGGCGCTACGCACATCTTCTGCTGGTGCTAACTTACTGGACAAGGTATCCCATGCACCCAGTTTCTGCAGTGACTCTTTGGCATAAATACCCGCAGGCACATGATCAGGATCGCCCACCGCAAGGCGACCACCATCGAGTAACTTCACCCAGTCGGTTTGCGCATTAATCGTGATATCGCCTTGCTTGCTGGCTTTAGGAGCAACCAGAACCAAGGTATTTTCCAGCAGATTAGCCCGAGTATCCGGTTGAATGCTTTCTTTAGAAATAGCGTAGTCCATCCACTTCTGGTCGGCTGAAATAAATAAGTCAGCCGGTGCGCCGGCTTCAATCTGCCGCGCCAGAGTTGAAGAAGAGGCAAAAGAAGAGACTACGTCTACCTTATGCTCTTTATTATACTGAGTGGCAATATCTTGCAAGGCGTTAGTTAACGACGCGGCGGCAAATACCGTGACCTTATTGCTGTCAGCGAATGCCTGGCCTACGAGGCTTATCGATAGTGCGCTACCCAGTACTAGCCGAATCCAACTCTTGTTCATCGTTTATCTCCGTTTATTTCGTTATGTATTTTAAAATATAACGGTTAGCGACATAAATATATACCCTAAATAATTCGAGTTACTTGTAGGCGCCAAGTTCAGACAGGCGATGAGCATAGACAAACTATGTGATTCGACTGTCCTCACTGCAGGCAGCAACACCCAAGCAACTTGAAGTGTGACGGGTATACAAACATTATCGACCAGAAGATTTCATACTTTAATTAAGCGAGGGGTACCACAAAACGCCACGATTCAGGCGAGTCGCCAATAACTGATGAGGAAAGTTATACTGGGGCAGGCCAACGCTTTTTGTCGCGGCCTGAAAGAACACGCCCGGCAGAAGCCGGGCATGAATAAATAGATGGCAGGCGTTTTATTTTTCCCGATGACCAATATTTGAGAAAACGTTAAAGGCTTCCCCTAATAAATAGATCGAACCAAGGATAACGGTCATCACCACCGGCACCATAACGGCGGCTAAACCCAAACTCTTCAATAACTCTATCATTGCTGCCTCCAGTAAAAGTGCATCTTATTATTCTATCGTGGGTTGCTGTAAATGTACGATCCTTTTGTGCCATTTATACACAGATTGACTATAGTAGCCCTCCCCCTTCCCTGAAACGGAGAAGCTATGCAAGCTGAAATTCTGCTAACTATGAAGCTACAACAACGTATCTTCGCCGATCCTCGCCGTATAAGCTTACTTAAACAGATAAAACAGACCGGTTCTATCAGTCAGGGGGCAAAACTTGCGGGTATAAGCTATAAAAGCGCCTGGGATGCCATCAATGAGATGAATCAGATGGCGGAGTATATTCTTGTTGAACGTGCTACTGGCGGCAAAGGGGGTGGCGGAGCAGTCGTCACGCGTTATGGTGATCGGTTGATTCAGCTCTATGACTTATTAGGGCAAATACAGCAAAAAGCCTTTGATGTGTTACAGGATGACTCTCTACCACTGGACAGCCTTCTGGCCTCTATTTCTCGTTTTTCATTGCAAACCAGCGCACGTAATCAGTTGTTTGGTACTGTGGTTAAACGTCACTATGAGCAAGTCCAGCAGCAAATAGAGATCCTACTGACCGACGGCAAAACACGAGTCAAAGCCGCCATTACACGTCAGAGCGCCGATCGGCTGGCACTGAGTGAAGGTAAAGAGGTTCTGGTGTTAATTAAAGCACCCTGGATTGAGTTGACTACCCATCCAGCAGAACTGGCAGCCTCAGATAACCAGCTTGCAGGAATGATTAATACCATCGAGCAAGGGCTGGAGCAAAGTGAAGTTCTGGTACAGCTTGTTGATGGTCAAATACTGTGCGCCACCGTACCCAATACTCATATACAACAACAGCTTCTGGAAGAAGGCTCTGAGGTGACAGCATTTTTTAACGCCGATCGGGTGATTATTGCCACGCTATGCTAAAAATCCCTCAATGATTGACATTACGGCTAACAACTCGTATTTCTGTCACTAATTGCTGCAATATACCCTAAATAATTCGAGTTGCTTGTAGGCGCCAAGTTCAGACAGGCGATGAGCATAGGCAAACTATGTAATTCGACTGTCTTAACGCCGGCAACACCCAGGCAACTTGAAGTATGACGGGTATTAATGGGATAAAGTATGTCTTCGTTACATATTTCGCAAGGCACGTTTCACCTTAGCGACACTAAAACCTTTAACCTCAACAACCTGACTATTCACTCTGGAGAAAGCTGGGCTTTTGTCGGAGCAAATGGTAGCGGTAAATCGGCCCTCGCACGAGCCTTGGCGGGATCTCTGTTGTTACAAAAGGGTGAGCGACGCTGCGACTTCACCCGGATTGCTCATCTTTCTTTTGAACAATTACAGAAACTGGTGAGCGACGAATGGCAACGTAATAATACCGATATGCTTGGGGCCGATGAGGATGATACCGGACGTACAACCGCAGAAATTATTCAAGATGAAGTAAAAGACACCGCGCGCTGTCACGAGCTGGCGGCGTTGTTTGGTATCACACACTTGCTGACACGACGGTTTAAATATCTCTCCACGGGAGAGACGCGCAAAACGCTGTTATGCCAGGCACTGATGTCCCAGCCAGAGCTGCTGATCCTTGATGAGCCTTTTGATGGGCTGGATGTGCAATCACGTTTGCAGCTATCTCAGTTACTGGCCGAACTCAGTGCCCAAGGCTACACCCTGGTGTTGGTTCTTAATCGCTTTGATGAGATCCCAGACTTTATCCAGTATGTCGGTGTCCTTGCAGAGTGCACTCTGACTGAAGTGGGTGAAAAACAGGCCCTACTGGAGCAAGCCTTGATTGCGCAGCTGGCACACAGCGAGACACTGGATGGCCTGGCCTTGCCGCAAGCTGACAATACTGACTCACACTCTGGATTACCAGAAGATCAACCACGTATTGTGCTTAACGATGGTGTGGTGATGTATAACGACCGCCCTATTCTGCATCGCCTGTCATGGACGGTCAATCCTGGCGAACACTGGCAGATTGTTGGCCCCAATGGCGCGGGTAAATCGACACTCCTCAGCCTGGTGACGGGTGACCATCCACAAGGTTACAGTAACGATCTGACCTTGTTCGGTCGCCGCCGGGGTAGCGGAGAAACTATCTGGGACATAAAAAAACATATTGGTTATGTCAGTAGTAGCCTGCACCTCGATTATCGGGTCAGCACTACGGTACGTAATGTTATTTTATCAGGCTATTTTGACTCTATTGGTATCTATCAGGCCATTTCAGACAGTCAGCAAAAACTGACCCGCGAATGGCTGAATATAATAGGAATGGATAATGCTACTGCTGATGCTCCCTTCCACAGCCTTTCCTGGGGACAACAACGACTGGCGCTGATTGCCCGTGCATTAGTGAAACATCCTACATTACTGATTCTGGATGAGCCGCTACAAGGGCTCGACCCACTCAATCGCCAGCTGATTCGCCGATTTGTCGATATTCTGATAGGCGAAGGCACCACTCAGTTATTGTTTGTTTCTCATCACGCTGAAGATGCTCCAGGCTGCATCACTCATCGGCTGACCTTTGTTGCCGACGAAGATAAATACCGCTATCAAATAGAATCACTGGCTTAATCTGATCTCTCCGGCTTGCAAAGTCGGGTTCTGCTGTTGTCTTTAACAGGGGTACCCGACTGTCTGCGTTAGCGTCTGTTATCTCTCTGCAATGACCGCCACTGATAATCTGATTAGCGGGCGGCAACACAGAGTAAAATTCCGCTCTGCTCTTCCATGAAGTATCCTTGAAGATATTGTATCGTACAAAGGCGCAGGACAGTTTTTTGTGTAAACGATACCACTCATTAGTGGGAGGGTCACATTTTACTGTTTTTACCTGTGCTAAATTAATCTTAAGCCATATTGCCTGGAGAGATCAAAATGCGGGTTTTAGTTACTGGTGGTAGCGGTTACATAGGAAGTCATACCTGTGCGCAATTACTGAAAAGCGGGCATGACGTTATTATTCTGGATAACTTGTGTAACAGTAAGCGGAGTGTCATAGCGACCATCGAAACGCTGGGTGGCAAACATCCGACCTTTATTCATGGTGATATTCGCGACGGTGCCCTGCTGGCTGAAATTTTCCACGAACACCGTATTGATACGGTGATTCATTTTGCTGGTCTGAAAGCGGTCGGTGAGTCAGTCAGCAAACCACTCGATTACTACGAGAACAATGTCACCGGGACGCTATCTCTGCTTTCGGCAATGCGTGTCGCCAATGTAACTAATTTTATATTTAGTTCTTCAGCTACCGTATATGGCGATCAGCCTCTTATTCCTTATGTTGAAAGCTTCCCTACCGGTATTCCTGCCAGCCCTTATGGCCACAGTAAGCTGATGGTGGAGCGAATACTTACCGACTTACAACGTGCACAGCCAGACTGGAGTATTGCTCTGCTGCGCTATTTCAACCCGGTCGGTGCTCATCCATCAGGCGATATGGGAGAAGACCCTCAGGGTATTCCAAATAATCTGATGCCGTATATTGCTCAAGTCGCCGTCGGTCGTCGCGACTCACTGGCAATATTTGGCAATGATTACCCTACTGAGGATGGCACCGGAGTCCGCGATTATATCCATGTTATGGATCTTGCTGACGGGCATATTGCCGCGATGCAAACCCTGTGCGGTAAACCCGGTGTGCATATTTATAACCTCGGCGCAGGAGTTGGTCATAGTGTACTGGACGTGGTTAATGCGTTCAGTCAGGCATGCGGAAAACCTGTTAACTATCATTTTGCGCCACGCCGTGAGGGGGATTTACCAGCCTACTGGGCTGATGCCTCAAAAGCAGATAAAGAGCTTAACTGGCGAGTCAGCCGTAGCTTGCAAGAAATGGCTATTGATACCTGGCGCTGGCAATCACGTCATCCGGAAGGTTATCCGGGCTAAGGAAGAAAAATGGCGCAGTTCAATCCCGTAGATGACCCACATCGCCGTTATAATGCTCTTACGGGGCAGTGGGTTTTAGTTTCACCACACCGCGCCAAGCGTCCCTGGCAAGGGGCGCAAGAAGTTCTTTCTGTTACCCAGTTACCCGCGCATGACCCGGATTGTTTCCTCTGCCCGGGCAATACTCGGGTGACAGGTGACAAAACCCGGATTATCAGGGCAGCCTGGTATTCACTAATGATTTCGCAGCGTTGATGGCCGATACACCGTTAGCGCCTGACAGCCATGATCCATTGATGCGTTGTGAAAGTGCACGCGAGGATGACTGTCAGCACGAATACTATGCCCGATATCACTCCCCCCTGCTGCTGGATTATGTCGCACGTGAACAGCAAGATGGCAGTCGCATTGTTGTCGACACAGAGCACTGGTTAGCGGTGGTGCCTTACTGGGCTGCCTGGCCTTTTGAAACGCTGTTACCTCCGAAAGCCCACACTCGCCGCATCACCGAATTAACCCCGGCCCAGAGCAGCGATCTGGCTCTGGCTCTGAAAAAACTGACCAGCCGTTACGATAATTTGTTCCAGTGTTCCTTCCCATATTCGATGGGCTGGCATGGGGCTCCTTTTAACGGCGAAGAGAATTCACACTGGCAGCTCCATGCTCACTTCTATCCCCCTCTGTTACGTAGTGCCACAGTGCGTAAATTTATGGTGGGTTATGAAATACTGGCCGAGACCCAGCGTAATTTAACCGCAGAACAAGCCGCAGAACGCTTACGCGCCGTCAGCGATATCCATTTTCGCCAATCCGGAGAATAACAATGCCATTAAAACAACAAACTCAACGCTGTTTTGCGGAACAATTTGGTTATCCAGCAACCCATACGGTTCAGGCACCCGGTAGAGTCAACTTGATTGGCGAACATACCGATTATAACGATGGTTTTGTGTTGCCTTGTGCGATTAACTTTCAAACCGTTATCAGCGGTGCCAGGCGGGATGATGGTATTATTCGTGTCGTGGCGGCTGACTACGATAATCAGCAAGACAGCTTCTCACTGAATGAACCGATTGAACATCACCCCAGTCAGCAGTGGTCAAACTATGTCCGGGGCGTGATTAAATATCTGCAACTGCGTACCGATATCCTGGGTGGTGCTGATTTGGTTATCAGCGGTAATGTTCCTCAGGGAGCAGGCTTAAGCTCATCAGCATCACTGGAAGTGGCGGTGGGTAAAGCCCTGCAACAGCTCTATCAGTTACCGCTTAATGGCACTGAACTGGCACTTAATGGCCAGCAAGCTGAAAATCATTTTGTCGGCTGTAACTGCGGTATTATGGATCAACTGATTTCCGCGTTGGGCGAAAAAGATCATGCCTTGCTGATTGATTGTCGTTCATTAGAAACCAAAGCGGTGCCTCTGCCAAAAGGCGTCGCGGTTATCATCATCAACAGTAACTTCAAACGTACGCTGGTAGGTAGCGAATACAATACCCGCCGGGAGCAGTGTGAAATCGGCGCACGTTTCTTTGATAAACCCGCTCTGCGTGACGTCGAATGGTCTGAGTTTGAGCGACGCGCCCATCAGCCAGACCCGCTAGTTGCCAAACGAGTACGTCATATTCTGACCGAAAATCTACGTACTCAGGAAGCGGCTAACGCCCTTGCCAGCGGTGATTTGGTGCGGATGGGGCAACTGATGGCAGACTCACATGCTTCAATGCGTGATGATTTTGAAATCACCGTTCCACAAATAGATACTCTGGTTAATATTGTTAAATGCACTATTGGTGCCGCAGGGGGAGTTCGTATGACAGGTGGTGGTTTTGGTGGCTGTATTGTTGCTCTGGTGCCTGACGCCTTGGTCGAGGATGTCCGACAGGCAGTAGCGGAACAGTATGAAATCTGTACCGGTATTAAAGAGACGTTCTATGTCTGCCAGGCGACAGAAGGAGCCAGTGAATGTTAAACGAAACTACGCAACTCGCCCCTGACGGCCAGCCTTTTAATGTGATAACACTCCGCAATACTAATGGGATGGTGGTCGCGGTGATGGACTGGGGGGCAACGATACTCTCCTGCCTGGTTCCGATGAAGGACGGCAGTGTACGAGAAACGATGTTAGGCTGCCCTTCTCCCGCCGATTATCCGCAACAACAGGCTTATTTCGGCGCTACAGTTGGCCGTTATGCCAACCGTATTGCGAACAGTCAGATCTCTCTTGGCGATGAGATAATTAACCTTACAGCCAGTCAGCCTCCTCACCAGCTGCATGGGGGTATTGAAGGGTTTGATAAACGTCGCTGGTCGCTGATGACACACAATGACTTTGAAGCAATTTATAGCCTGATCTCGCCGGAGGGTGACCAGGGTTTTCCAGGTACATTGCAGGTTACAGCCCGCTTTGTACTTAAAGAAGATAACCGTATCATGATTAAATATCGTGCCACGGTTGATAAGCCTTGTCCGGTGAGTCTGACCAATCATGCTTACTTCAATCTCGACAGCCAGCACAATGATGTTCGCCAGCACCGCTTACAGATCTTCGCTGACGACTACTTGCCCGTTGATAGTCAGGGGATCCCAGCGGGTGAAGGTAAACTGAAGTCGGTCAGCGGAACGCACTTTGATTTCCGTAATGCAAAGACGATTGCCCAGGATTTTTTACAAGACGCTGACCAGCAGGCAGTGAAAGGCTATGACCATAGTTTCTTATTGCAGGCGAAAGGTAACCTTGAACTGGTCGCAGCAAAGGTCTGGTCTGCTGATAATCTGCTACAAATGACGGTTTACACCACCGCACCTGCATTGCAGTTCTATAGTGGTAATTATCTTGAAGGGACTAAGGCAAGAGGGAAAACCAGTTATCACGCCTACGATGGCCTTGCCCTGGAAAGTGAGCATTTACCCGACAGCCCTAACCATCCGGAATGGCCACAACCAGATTGCTGGCTACTCCCTGGTGAAGAGTATGTGAGTATTACGGAGTATCAATTTCAGTCGCTCTGATATTTTTCGTCGGATAAATAAGCGCAAATTTTCACCGAAATGCTGGTTTTCCCACCAGAGTAAGCTAAAAATAGATTATCCCTTAATAACGCCCTTACGCTCAGGCCGCTTTTTAGCTATGTTATGGGGTAAATATTTCGTCTTGCTGGCGGCGCCCCTGCCAGCTGGCAAGACCCGAAGAATTGTTATTCTTTATCTCAAGCTCAATAGGAGTTGATTATGGCTGTAACTAAGCTGGTTCTGGTTCGTCACGGTGAAAGTCAGTGGAACAA
>Ga0302347_1003679_pt1 | contig 13249 bp, 9 predicted proteins | sample PhyWR1_FD_202178 | JGI IMG/M metagenome (GOLD analysis project Ga0302347, IMG submission 202178) | Leaf surface microbial communities from wheat plants in UC Gill Tract Community Farm, Albany, California, United States - DLSL W.R1 (v2)... | ecosystem: Host-associated > Plants > Phyllosphere >...
TGGTGGTGGCGTTCGTCGCCATTACCCAGCGCCTGATCAGCACCGGTCTGCAGCTCTGACCTACGGACGCCCTGCCCGATGACCCTCGATGCACCGCGCAAGGCCTGGTTCGGGCAACCGCCAGGCCTGACCATCCTGTTCCTCACCGAGATGTGGGAGAAGTTCTCCTATTACGGCATGCGGGCGCTGCTGGTCTATTACATGACCAAGCAGCTGCTGTTCTCGCAGGAACAGGCCTCGATGGTCTACGGCCTGTACACGGCGCTGGCCTACCTCAGCCCGGTGTTCGGCGGCATGCTCGCCGATCGCTGGCTGGGCAAGCGGCGGGCCGTGATCCTGGGCGGCGCGATCATGGCGTTCGGCCACTTCCTGATGGCCTTCGATGCACTGCTGTATCCGGCATTGCTGGCGATCGTGCTCGGCAACGGGCTGTTCCTGCCGACCTTGCCCGGCCAGGTCGGCGATCTGTACCAGCGCGATGATCCGCGCCGTGGCTCGGCGTTCAATGTGTACTACGTGGGCATCAACCTCGGTGCGTTTCTCGCCCCGCTGATCTGCGGCACGCTGGGTGAGGTGTATGGCTGGCACGTTGGCTTCTCCGCGGCCGGCATCGGCATGCTGCTCGGCCTGGTGATCTACATCACCGGCCGCCGCCATCTGCCGCCGGATCCGCCGCGCAGCGAACGCGCCACGCTGCCCTTCTCCGCCCTGTGGCAGCCAGCCTACCGCCCGCTGCTGCAGGTGATGGCGATGATTGCCGGCTTGATCGTGGTGTTCCGCCTGGCCTACGAGCAGATCGGCAACACCATCGCGATCTGGCTCGATACCGGCGTGGACCGCGTGCTCACCGCCGATTTCACCCTGCCGATGACCTGGTTCTTCTCGCTCAATCCGCTGCTGGTGTTCCTGATCACGCCGATGCTGGTGCAGCACTGGACCCGCCAGGCCCGCAACGGCCGCGAGCCGGCCGCACTGACCAAGATGGCGATCGGTGCTGCGGTGGTCGGCCTGTCCTTTGCCCTGGTGGCGATGCTGGGCGGTGAACCGTCGGCCAAGGTGGGCTGGCTGTGGGCCGTCCTGTTCTTTGCGATCTTCACCTTCGGCGAGCTCTTCATCCTGCCGGTGGGACTGGGCCTGTTCGCACGGCTGGCGCCGGTCGGTTTTGGTGCCACGATCATCGCGTTCTGGTTCCTGGCCTCGTTCGGCGGCAATCTGCTGGCCGGCGCGGTCGGCACGCTGTGGTCAACGCTCTCCAGTGCCGTCTTCTTCTCGCTGATGGCCGGCACCTGCATGCTGGTTGCGGTGCTGATGCTGCGCCTGGAGCGACGTGCCCGACCATTGCTCGCCGGCAATGCTGCACCTGCACCACAGCGTGCCGCCGCGGCCGACGGTGCCGTGACGTCGGGTTGAGCCGGCAGCGTTGAGCAGGGCGATCGGCCGCAGCGACGATCGCGGCCGATAGCGACCCGTTTCCCGGCGTACGCCCCTGGGACAGATCAGGCCGCGCGGCAACGCCGTTCGGCACCCGCTGAAATGCTGCAGCGCAATAGTCCGCAATGGGATGATGTTTTCTGATTGCGCTTGACATATACCTGATCAGGCTAAATATTCCTTACATAGGATTTGTAGGGATGTCGAAATGCCCGATCAGTTTCCGTACGACCCCAGCCGCCGGTGTGCCCGCGCGCCCGCACTGACCGCCAGCCTCCGCGCCCATCGCGCCGCTGGCCAGCAACACGGCCTTGCACCTGCCAACGCCCGTTACCTGCCGTTTCCTTCCCCCACGCCCCCTCCCCTTACCGACGTGCCAACCCGGCGCGGCTGCGACAGCGCGCGCGTCCCTACCCCTGCACGGCGGTTACCGCCGTGCACGGCCGTCGTTTTTCCTGTTTGACCCCGTTGCTGATTCCGGAGAGCCCGCCACATGCGCAAGCCGATGAAACGTTCGATCCTCGCCTCCACCGTCACCCTGTGCTGCATGGGCCTTGCCACCGCGGCGATGGCCCAGGATGCCGACGCCGATGGCAGCCGCAGCACACCCGATGTGGTGGAGCTTGATCGCGTGGTGGCGACCGCACAGAAGCGCGCCGAGAACGTGATGGAGGTGGCGGCCGGGGTCAGCGTGATCAGCGAAGAGCGTCTCGAGGCATTCGGCGCCACCCGCCTGAACGACTTCGCCGCCTACGTGCCGGGCTTCCAGGTGGACAGCGGCGGCGCACCGGGTCAGACCACGATGGCACTGCGCGGTGTCGCGCCCCTCGGCGGTGGCTCGATCATCGGCACCTACATCGATGACACCCCGATCGGCCCGAGCAGCAACAAGCAGCGCGCGACCACCTATGCACTGGATCTGCTGCCGTATGACATCCAGAGCGTGGAAGTGCTGCGCGGCCCGCAGGGCACGCTGTACGGCGCCAGCTCGATGGGCGGCCTGTTCAAGTACGTCACCAAGGCGGCTGATCCGGATGGTTTCGAGTTCCGCGCCGGCATGGACGTCAATGCCACCAAGGAAGCGGGCGACGTGGGCACCGGCGTGCGCACCTCGTTCAACGTGCCGCTGATCGAAGGCAAGCTGGGCCTGCGCGCCAGCCTTTCGCGCCAGGGCACGCCCGGCTATGTGGATCAACCCGACCTCACCGGCGAGGACGCCAAGGACAGCAACGGCTACTACCAGCTGGCCTCCCGCCTGGCGCTGACCTGGCGCATCAGCGACACCGCCAACCTGCGCGTGCAGGCGTTGTCGCAGATCGTGGATGCCGACAACTCCAGTGCGGTGGGCTTGACCTATCCCACGCTGGAGCCGATCCGCGGCCCGCTCGAAGGCATCCTCCAGCGCGCCACGCCGTACCGGATGGAAACCGACTACTACTCGGCGATCCTGGACTGGGATCTGGGCAACGTCGATTTCGTCTCCGCCACCAGCTTCTCCGAAACCCGCATGGACGAAGTGCAGGATTCCACGCTGGTCTATGGCGTGGCCTGGCCGCTGCTGACCCCGTACCCGGCCGGCCAGGCCCAGTTCGATGTCTTCCTCGGCACGCGCAAGTGGACCCAGGAGTTCCGCCTGAACTCCAAGGAGAACGAGCGCTTCGAATGGTTGCTCGGCACCTTCTTCACCGGCGAGAAGAACACCAACCGCCAGCAGGTCAGTGCCTACGATGCGAACGGCGTCCCGCTGCCGTTCAACCCCGGTGCCGCCAGCCTGCCCGGCACCTATGACGAGCAGGCGATCTTCGCCGACGTCACGTATAAGTTCAGCCCACGCTTCGATGTCTCCGCCGGTGTGCGGCACGCGCGCAACCAGCAGGATTTCGAACAGCACAGCACCGGGCTGCTGTACGGCCCGCGGCCGATCGATCTGGCCGACTCCGCCGATGACAGCGTGACCACGTGGAAGCTGGCCTCGCGCTGGCACCTCAACGACAGTTCGATGATCTACGCGCGCTACGCCACCGGCTATCGCCCGGGTGGACCGAACGTATCGACCTCCGGCGTGGTGCCGATGACCAAGGCCGACACGCTGGACAACCTCGAGCTCGGCTTCAAATCGCACTTCTGGGACCGCCGCGCGATGATCGACCTGGCGCTGTTCCGGATCGACTGGGACGACATCCAGGTGCGCGTTTCCGAGAACGGCCTGAGCTGGATGGGCAACGCCGGCAGCGCGCGCAGCCAGGGGGCGGAACTGAGCTTCATGGTCCGCCCGGCCGAGCGCCTGACGATCGGCCTCAATGCCGCCTACATCGATTCGAAGATCGGTGATGTACCGCCGTCCAGCGGACTGGTGTCCGGCAGCCGGATGCCGATGACGCCGCGCCTGAGCTGGTCGAGCACGATCGACTACGACTTCGATGTGAGCGACCAGTGGCAGGGCCGGGTCGGCGCCGGCTACCGGGTCACCGGCGAGCGCGTGGCCGGCGCGTACGACATCGACAGCTACAACGCGCTGGACCTGCATGCCGAGCTGACCAACATGACCTGGACGGTCCGCCTGTACGCCCGCAATGCCACCGACGAGCGTGCCTACGTCTCCACCGGCTCGGTGCGGGACGCGCTCAACCGCTACGTCGCGGTGACCGGCGTGCCGCTGCAGCCCCGCACGATCGGCATGTCGATCGACTATCGCTACTGAGTGCCGTAGCGCCGTGCCCGGTGGCGCGCACGCCGTCGCCGGGCCCACCGTCGGAAGAGACTAAAGGATTATCCTGATTGGGTTGCATATTCTCTGATTAGGACTTATACAGATCCAACCAGGTCTAACAACTGCGAGCCCCTCGTCGTGAATGCCTCCCCTCTCTTCTCTCCGCCGACTACTGGATCCCTCATGAGCGCAACGCCCACCGCTGCCGTACAGGCTCTCGCCGCCCTCCCCCAGCCGTACCTGCTGTTCCTGGGCGATACCACCGAAGCGGGCTTCGCCAAGACCGCGATCGGCCTGCACGACTGGGCGCCGGAAGTGTGCGTGGCCGAGTGGAGCCTGCCCGGCTGCCCGATCACCACCGGCCTGCCGAGCATGACCCCCGCGCAGGCGCGCGCCGCCGGTGCCCGTGCGATGGTGATCGGCGTGGCCAACGGCGGTGGGGTGATTCCCTCGCAGTGGCTGCCGGCGCTGGTGGACGCACTGGAAAACGGCCTGGACCTGGTCAGTGGCATGCACCAGAAGCTGGATGACATTCCGGAACTGGCTGCCGCGGCCGAACGCCACGGACGCGAGCTGATCAACGTGCGCGTGCCGCCGCGCGGCATCCCGGTCGGCAACGGCCGCAAGCGCACCGGCAAGCGCGTGCTGACCGTCGGCACGGACTGCGCGCTGGGCAAGAAATACACCGCGCTGGCGCTGGCACGCGGCCTGCGTGGACTCGGCGTGGATGCCGACTTCCGTGCCAGCGGCCAGACCGGCATCCTGATCGCCGGCAGCGGCATTCCGATGGACGCGGTGGTCGCCGATTTCTCGGCCGGTGCCGCCGAACTGCTCAGCCCGAATGCGGCCGACGATCACTGGGATGTCATCGAAGGCCAGGGTTCGCTGTTCCATCCCGCCTACGCCGGCGTCAGCCTCGGTCTGCTGCATGGCAGCCAGCCGGATGTGTTCGTGGTCTGCCACCAGCCGGGGCGCAAGCACGTGCTGGGGTATCCGGACTATCCGCTGCCCTCCATCGAGGAGGTGATCGCGTTGACCGTACAGCTGGGACGCCGTACCAATCCTGATATCCGCTGCGTCGGCGTCAGTCTCAACACCCATGGCATGACCGAGGCCGCGGCATCGGCCGCCTGTGCCGAGGTCAGCGCGCGTCTTGGTCTGCCGGTGGCCGACCCGATGCGGCAAGATGGGGAATTCAACCGTTTGCTGGAGGCCTGCATCGCATGAAGATGACATCCCGTACCTTGAGCCTGTGCGTTGCCGCGTTGCTGGGCCTGAGTCCGCTCGCCGCGTTCAGCGCCAGCAAGACCAGCCCGGTGGAAACCGAAGTCGCGCGCCTGGCTACCCTGGTCGACGGCAAGGTGGGTGTCTCGGCGTGGCGCCTGGATGGCAAGGGGGCGCAGGTCCATCTCAATCCCGACGAAGCATTCCCGATGGCCAGCACGTTCAAGGTCGCCGTGGCGGCCGTGATCCTGACCAAGGTCGATGCCGGCGAACTGGCGTTGACCACGATGGTGCCGGTGCCGAAATCGTTCTATGTCGATTCGGAAGTGATCGCCGATCGTTTCATCCACGACGGCGTGAGCCTGTCGGTGCACAACCTGCTGGAGGTCATGCTGACCCAGAGCGACAACACCGCCACCGACGTGCTGGTGGCGCAGGCTGGCGGGCCGGCTGCGGTCACTGCCTGGCTGCGCGCGCAGGGCATTGAAGGCCAGCGCCTGGATCGCAACACCCGGCAGCTGCTCAGCGATATCTTCGGCCTCGGTGACGAGCCGCTGACCAAGGAGCGCGTGGCCGAACTGACCCTCGACCCCGAGGTCGTCAAGCGCACCAAATCCGGCAATGAAGCCTTCGACAAGGATCCGCGCGACACCTCCACGCCGCGGGCGATGTCGACCCTGCTGACCCAGCTGTTCACCGGCAAGGCGCTGAGTCCGGCCAGCACCGAGGTGCTGGTGCAGATCATGGAACGTTGCCGCACCTGCAGTGCACGCCTGCGGGGCAGCCTGCCGCCGGGCACCAAGGTGGCCGACAAGAGCGGCACCGTGGCCGGCACCGTCAACGATGTGGGCGTGGTCACCCTGCCCGATGGCAGCCAGTTCGCGATCTCCGTGTTCGTCAAAGCCAGCAATGCCCCGCGCAGCGAACGTGAGCGTGTGATCGCCGAGATCGCCCGCACCGTGCGTGACTTCTACCTGCTGCAGCCCACGGCCGCCCGCAAGTGACCGCCGCCGCCAGCCGGTTCCAGCGGTATCTGTTGCCCGGTCTGGCGTTCAAGTCGGCCGTGATCGGCGGCGGCTACGCCACCGGCCGTGAGCTGGCGGAGTTTTTCCTGCCCTCGGGCCCCTGGGGCGGCCTGGCGGCGATGGTATTGTCGATGCTGATCTGGAGCGTGATCTGCATCCTGACGTTCCTGTTGGCACGGGCGATCCGTGCCAACGACTACCGCACCTTCTTCCGGCATCTGCTCGGCCGTGGCTGGTGGACCTTCGAGGTGGCCTACCTGGCGCTGATCGTGGTGGTGCTGGCCGTGTTCGGTGCCGCCGCCGGCGAACTGGCCGCGACCATGTTCGGCTGGCCGCGCATCGTGGGCACCCTGCTGCTGGTGGCGATCATCACCGGCGTGGTGCAGGCCGGCACCAATGCCGTCGAACGCATGTTCAAGCTGATGTCGGCCTTCATGTATCTGGTCTACGCCATTGCCGCGTGCCTGATCCTGTACCGCTTCGGTGGCGGCGCGATGGCACAGCTCTCCAACACCCATGAACTGGGCAAGGACTGGGTGCTCAACGGCGTGACCTACGCCGGCTACAACATGTTCGCGGCGGTCTCGATCCTGCTGGTGGTGCGCCACCTGCTGTGCCGACGCGATGCGGTGATCGCAGGCGCCCTGGCCGGCCCGCTGGCGATCCTGCCGGCGATCGTGTTCTACGTCTGCATGATCGCGTTCCTGCCGGACATCGCCGACGCGCCGCTGCCGTCGGACCTCATGCTTGGCCAGCTCGGCCTGCCGTGGTTCCAGCTGTTGTTCCGCCTGATGATCATGGTGGCCCTGGTCGAAACCGGCGTCACCCTGATGGCCTCGGTGGACGGCCGCATCAGCGTCAACTGGAAGGAACGCACCGGTACCGCACCGAAGCGCGGGGTCCGCGTGGCGATCATCGTGGCGATCCTGCTGATGGCCGTGTTCATGGCCGATGGCATCGGCCTGGTCGCACTGATCGCAAAGGGCTACCGGCTGCTGGCCTACGCCATCCTGGCCACCTACGTGGTGCCGTTGCTGGCCTATTCGGCGTGGCAGATCTGGTCACGCCGCGGGCAGGCCTTCACCGCGCCCGTGGGTGAACTGCCCGATCCGCGCCCCGCGCTGGCCGATGCCATCGGCGCTCATCCGCCACAGGCGAAGACCAGGAACTGATGCAGTGCGCGTGCCGGCGCGGACAGGTCTTCGTCCGGGCGCCAGACCAGGCCGACTTCCATCGGCGGTACCGCATCGGTGAGGGTGCGTACGTCGATCCGGCGCCCCTCCAGCGACCACGGTCGATAGACCATGTCCGACAGGATGCTGACCCCGAAGCCGTAGGCGACCATGCCACGCAGCGCTTCCAGCGACGAGGTGCGGAACACCACGTTGGGTTCGCGCCCGACCGAGCGCCAGTAGCGCATCGCCGACTCCTGCCCTTCGTCGACCATCAGCATGATGTACGGGTACGGCTCGACGTCGGCCGGGCTGATCACCGGCAGCTGCAGCAGCGGATGCGACTCGGCCAGCCACAGCTGGCGGCGCGAGCGGATCAGCACCTGGCGCCGCAGCACATAGGGCTCGGCCATGTTGGAGATGATGCACAGCCCGAAATCGAGCTCACCGCTGCCGACGCCCTGTTCGATCGCCGCGCGGTCCATGTCGACCAGATCCACCTCCACCTGCGGGTAGGAGCGCTTGAAGCGCGCCAGCAGGCTCGGCAGGAAATAGCCCAGCACCGTGTAGGAGGCGCCGATCCTCACCCGGCCTGGCAGCGTGTTGGCCAGGAACATCGGCTCGCTGAGCGCGTCCTGCAACGTATCCAGGATGTGCCGCACATGCTGGTGGAAGCGGTGCCCCTCGGCGGTCAATCCGACCCCGTGCGGCATGCGGTCGAACAGCTTCAGCCCCAGCGAGGTTTCCAGCTGGGCGACCGCGGTGGTGATGACCGACTGGGAGACGTGCAGCTTGCGCGCAGCCTGCGAAAACTGCCCCAACTCGGCCGCTTCGGCAAAGTACCGCAGCTGGCGCAGGGTCATGTTGGCGGGGATTTGCATGCACGGGCTCCCACGGAATGAAGATATCTGAATAAACAATACCTCATACGCAATTAAACAAATTTACGATAAGCCGCTGTGCCTCTAGACTTCACACCGGGTGCAATGCGCCATGGCCCCAGCCGCCTTGCAAGCGCTGGCCCTTACCCGCTTCGCGACGAGATCCCGCCCGGATGTCGGCGCGCCAACATCGCCATTACCGTTGCCCCCCGCCTGCGGTATGCCTGTAGCTCCATGACCCAAGCCCAGCGAGGCCCCTGACATGTCATCACCCCAGATCCCCGCCACGCGTGAACCGTTGCGTTTGCACGTGCCCGAGCCCAGCGCCCGTCCCGGCGAGGCCACCGACTTTTCCTATCTGAAGCTGAGCCCCGCCGGCGCGGTCGACAAGCCGCCCGTGGATGTGAGCGCCAGCCAGACCGCACCGCTGACCGGCCAGCTGATCCGTGTGCTGGACGACAACGGCGACGCCGTGGGCCCGTGGGCCGCCGACATCGACGACGCCGTGCTGCTGCGTGCCATGCACGCCATGCTCAAGACGCGCGCCTATGACGCCCGCCTGCTGATCGCCCAGCGCCAGAAGAAGACCTCGTTCTACATCCAGTGCCTGGGTGAGGAAGCGATCGCCGTCGGCCAGACCCTGGCGCTGCGCGATGACGACATGCAGTTCCCGACGTACCGCCAGCAGGGCATCCTGATCACCAAGGAAGTGTCGCTGGTCGACATGATCTGCCAGGTGCTGTCCAACGCGGCCGACCCGCTGAAGGGCCGCCAGCTGCCGATCATGTATTCGTACAAGGATTACGGCTTCTTCTCGATCTCCGGCAACCTGACCACCCAGTACATCCAGGCCGTGGGCTGGGCGATGGCCTCGGCGATCAAGGGCGACACCCGCATCGCCACCGCATGGGTGGGTGATGGCGCGACCGCCGAAGGCGATTTCCACGCCGCGCTGACCTTCGCGCACGTGTACCGCGCCCCGGTCGTGCTCAACGTGGTCAACAACCAGTGGGCGATCTCCACCTTCCAGGCGATTGCCGGCGGTGAGAACACCACCTTCGCCGCGCGCGGCGTGGGCTACGGCATTCCGTCGCTGCGTGTGGATGGCAACGATCTGCTGGCGGTGTACGCCGCCTCGCGCTGGGCTGCCGAACGCGCCCGCAGCAATCTTGGCCCGACCCTGATCGAGTGGGTGACCTACCGCGCCGGGCCGCATTCGACCTCGGATGATCCGTCCAAGTACCGCCCCGCCGATGATGCCCAGCAGTTCCCGCTCGGCGATCCGATCGACCGCCTGAAGCAGCACCTGATCAAGCGCGGCCTGTGGAGCGAGCAGCAGCACGACGAACTGCGCACCGAACTGGATGCCGAGATCCTGCGTGCCCTCAAGGAAGCCGAGACCCACGGGTTGCTCGGCAGCGACAACCGTCCCGGCGCGGCCCTCATGTTCGAAGACGTCTACAAGGACATGCCCGAACACCTCCGTCGCCAGCGTCAGCAGTTGGGAGTCTGAACACATGAGCGGGATTGAACAGAACAACACCGGCGGTACGCCGATGACCATGATCCAGGCGCTGCGCTCGGCGATGGACGTGATGCTGGAACGCGACGACAACGTGGTGGTCTTCGGCCAGGACGTGGGCTACTTCGGCGGCGTGTTCCGCTGCACCGACGGCCTGCAGACCAAGTACGGCAAGCAGCGCGTGTTCGATGCGCCGATTTCCGAGAACGGCATCGCCGGCGCGGCGATCGGCATGGCCGCCTACGGCCTGCGCCCGGTCGCCGAAATCCAGTTCGCCGATTACATCTACCCGGCCTACGACCAGATCGTGTCCGAAGCGGCGCGCATGCGCTATCGCTCCGGCGGCAGCTTCACCTCCTCGCTGGTGTTCCGCACCCCGTGCGGCGGTGGCATCTACGGTGGCCAGACCCACAGCCAGAGCCCGGAAGCGATCTTCGCCCACGCCACCGGCCTGCGCACCGTCATGCCGTCCAACCCGTACGACGCCAAGGGCCTGCTGATCGCCTCGATCGAGAACGACGATCCGGTGATCTTCCTGGAGCCCAAGCGCCTGTACAACGGCCCGTTCGACGGTCACCACGATCGCCCGGTCACCGCGTGGTCCAAGTACCCGGACAACCTGGTGCCGGAGGGCTACTACAACGTGCCGCTGGACAAGGCCGCCATCGCCCGCGAAGGCAAGGCACTGACGATCATCACCTACGGCACCACCGTGTGGGTGGCCAAGGCCGCCGCCGAAGATGCCGGGATCGATGCTGAAGTGATCGACCTGCGCAGCCTGTGGCCGCTGGACCTGGACGCCATCGTCAATTCGGTCAAGAAGACCGGCCGCTGCATCGTGCTGCACGAAGCCACCCGCACCTGCGGCTTCGGCGCCGAGCTGGTCGCGCTGGTGCAGGAGCACTGCTTCTACCACCTGCAGGCCCCGGTGGAACGCGTTACCGGCTGGGACACCCCGTATCCGCACGCGCAGGAATGGGACTACTTCCCGGGTCCGTCCCGGGTCATCGATGCAATGCAGCGCGTGCTGGAGGACTGAACCATGGGACATCACGTCATCAAGATGCCGGACATCGGTGAAGGTATCGCCGAAGTCGAACTGATCACCTGGAAGGTCGAGGTCGGCGGCCCGGTCGCCGAAGACCAGGTCGTGGCCGAGGTCATGACCGACAAGGCCATGGTCGAGATCCCCTCGCCGGTGTCAGGCACCGTGGTCTCGCTGGGCGGCACGCCCGGCCAGATGATGGCCGTCGGCAGCGAGCTGATCCGCCTGGAAGTGGAAGGCGCCGGCAATGCCAGTGCTGCCAGTGCGGCGGCCGCTGTCGCGGCGGCCGAACCGGTTGCTGCGCCCAAGGCGGCTGCACCGGCCGCTGCACCTGCCACCGCCGCCGAGGCCGCACCGGCCGCGACGCCGGCCAAGGCCGCCGCTGCCTCCGCACCTGCCTGCGCCGCCAAGCAGGACGCGCGTGGCGCGGTCACCAACGGCGTGCTCAACGCCGGTGAAGCCCCGCTGGCCTCGCCGGCCGTGCGTCGCCGCGCCTGGGACCTGGGTATCGAGCTGCGCTACGTGCCGGCCACCGGCCCGGGCGGTCGCATCGTGCAGGCCGATCTGGATGCCTACGCCGCCGCCGGTGGCAAGGCGCAGCCGGTCGGTGGCAGTGCCGGCGGCAGCAGCTACGCGCGCCGCACCGGCGAGCAGCAGGTGCCGATCATCGGCCTGCGCCGCAAGATCGCGCAGAAGATGCAGCAGTCCTGGACGACCATTCCGCACATCACCTATGTGGAAGAAATCGACGTCACGGAAGTGGAAGCCCTGCGTGCCAAGCTCAACGAACGTTGGGCCAAGGAGCGCGGCAAGCTGACCCTGCTGCCGCTGCTGGCACGCGCCGTGGTGCTGGCCGCACGCGACTTCCCGCAGATGAACGCCCGCTTTGATGACCAGGCCAACATCGTGACCCGCTACGAGGGCGTGCAGCTGGGTATCGCGACCCAGAGCGAGGTCGGCCTGTCGGTGCCGGTGGTCGCGCATGCCGAGTCGCTGGATCTGTGGCAGACCGCCACCGAGATCGCGCGCCTGGCCAATGCCGTGCGCGTGGGCAAGGCGACCCGTGAGGAGCTCTCCGGCTCGACCATCACCATCAGCAGCCTCGGTGCGGTGGGCGGTGTGGTGTCGACCCCGATCATCAACCATCCGGAAGTGGCGATCGTCGGTGTGAACCGCATCATCGAACGCCCGATGTTCCGCGAGGGCCAGGTGGTGGCGCGCAAGCTGATGAATCTGTCGTCCTCGTTCGACCATCGCATTGTCGATGGCATGGATGCGGCCGAGTTCGTGCAGGCGATCCGTACCCGCCTGGAAACCCCGGCCCTGCTGTTCGTGGAGTAAGCGATGTCCAATACCCTTCAAACCCAGTTGCTGATCATCGGCGGCGGTCCCGGCGGTTACATCGCCGGCATCCGCGCCGGCCAGCTCGGCGTCAAGACCATCGTGGTCGAGGGCGTCAATCCGGGTGGCACCTGCCTCAACATCGGCTGCATTCCGTCCAAGGCGCTGATCCATGCCGCCGAGGAGTTCGCCAAGGTCACCGCCTATGCCGCAGGCACCTCGCCGCTGGGCATCAGCGTGCAGGCGCCGTCGCTGGACCTGGCCAAGACCGTCGCGTGGAAGGCCGGCATCGTCAAGAAGCTGACCGGCGGCGTCAGTGCACTGCTGAAGAAGAACGGCGCGCAGCTGATCAAGGGCTGGGCCACGATCGTCGACGGCAAGACCGTCGAGATCGCCGGTGCCGCCGAAGACGGCGGCACGCTGCGCATCACCTGCGAGCACCTGCTGCTGGCCACCGGCTCGGTGCCGGTGGAACTGCCGTTCCTGCCGTTCGGCGGCAAGGTCATCTCCTCGACCGAAGCCCTCTCCCCGACCTCGCTGCCGAAGCAGCTGATCGTCGTCGGTGGCGGTTACATCGGCCTGGAGCTGGGCACGGTGTACCGCAAGCTCGGCTGCGAGGTGACGGTGGTCGAGGCCCAGGAACGCATCCTGCCGGCCTACGATGCCGAGCTGACCAAGCCGGTGGCCACGCATCTGGAGAAGTCCGGCGTGAAGCTGCTGACCGGCCACAGCGTGCTCGGCCTGGCCGACAACGGCCAGCTGCGCGTGCGTGACAAGGACGGTAACGAAATCGCGCTGGACGCCGACCAGATCCTGGTCGCAGTCGGCCGTCGCCCGAAGACCGACGGCTTCAATCTGGAATCGCTGCAGCTGGATCTGACCGGCAAGGCGATCAAGA
>Ga0302347_1003683_pt1 | contig 13245 bp, 12 predicted proteins | sample PhyWR1_FD_202178 | JGI IMG/M metagenome (GOLD analysis project Ga0302347, IMG submission 202178) | Leaf surface microbial communities from wheat plants in UC Gill Tract Community Farm, Albany, California, United States - DLSL W.R1 (v2)... | ecosystem: Host-associated > Plants > Phyllosphere >...
CCGAACTCAGAAGTGAAACGCCGTAGCGCCGATGGTAGTGTGGGGTCTCCCCATGCGAGAGTAGGGAACTGCCAGGCATCAAACAAGTAAGAAGCCCATCCTCACGGATGGGCTTTTTGCGTTTTTGTATTTATCACCATTTTATACTGTCCCGCAGTCTGTACACCTCAGCCGTACTGATTTTGCAGGCCCGGAACGCGTACGACTGCCGGGCAGAGCCATGTTGAGAAACGCTATTCCTGTATTCGCGCCATCCATTGCTGAATAAACGATACGATCTCTTCAGTGTCATTTAGATTTAGCGTCGGTACTTCACAAGCTATGGGAACATCGCTGGCAACAGCAATGACATACTCATCCAGGAGTAATTCGCTAATATCGTGCCCCGCTCCGCTTCTGAAGAGCAAAATTTTTGCCACATTCTCGTGCTTAAAACCTTCAATAAGAACCAGATCCAGCGCTGAATGGTCCATACGACTAACCAGATAATCAAGATCCAGCGGTTTCGCTTCCGGCGTTTCAGTCATCAATGCCCAACGATGCTGACTGGCCACCATCGTTTGTGCAGCACCTGCTTTACGCAATTCATAACTGTCCTTACCGGGTTTATCAACATCCATCTGATGATGCGTATGCTTAATCAATCCGGGTCTGATACCACATGCGCATAAGGCAGGAATGAGATTTTTAAGCAGTGTTGTTTTACCTGTACCGCTCCATGTAGCAATAGCTAATAACGGCGTTATCCTCTTTCCTGCCATCGCTCAAGCTCCTCAGGTGTATTCACATTTAAAAAAGCCGCCCGCCGATCGCTAAAATCGACGGAATGCCCACCGTTCTGGCGCAAAAAAACCATCACGCGTCGCTCTCCTGCCTGAAGATAGCTCTCTAAGAAAGGGATCAGACAGCGATGCAGAAGCACTATTGTTGGATGATCGCGCTCACCATCGCTAACCCACACCGCCGGTGCTTCGTTTAGCCTATCTTTAAAACGTGACAGCAGATCGGCAGGAATATAGGGAGTATCGCAGGAGCAAAACAAAAACCAGTCGCCGGCTGACTGTTGCATAACGGAGAGCATACCAGCAAGAGGGCCCTGGAAATCGGCCAGTGAATCCTGAATGACGATAAGTCCACTGGCACGGTAAGTATCGATATTGCGATTGGCACTGATAACCACGCTATTTGTCTGAGAAGAAAGGCAGTCAGCCACCCATCTCCACAGGGGACGCCCATTCAGCTGAATAAGCCCTTTATCCTGTCCCCCCATTCGTGTCGATCGTCCTCCTGCCAGCACAACACCTGTTACTGCACTACGCTCATCCACTAATATCGCCTCTTTTATTGTGGGTTTGACCCTGCTAACGTATCTACACTAAAAATAAGGAGCCGAGATATGAAGTGTAAACGTCTTAATGAAGTGATTGAACTACTTCAACCTGCATGGCAAAACGAACCAGAACTGAATCTGGTTCAATTTTTACAGAAGCTGGCCGCTGAGTCAGGCTATGAAGGCGATTTTGCCGACCTTTCTGACGATATTCTGATCTATCACCTGAAAATGCGCGACTCATCGAAAGACGCTGTCATTCCCGGTATTCAAAAAGATTATGAAGAGGATTTTAAAACTGCGCTCCTGCGCGCCCGTGGCGTAATTAAAGAGTAAAACCTTGTAAGCGGAGCCTCCGAAAGCGTTTTGAAATGATATCCTGAATCATTCGTATATTTTCGGATAACAGGATGAACGATAAGGCTTTCACATTCCAGACACTACACCCGGATACCATCATGGATGCGCTCTTCGAGCAGGGCATTCGGGTGGATTCCGGTCTCACAGCGCTTAACAGCTATGAAAACCGTGTCTATCAATTTCAGGATGAAGATCGCCGCCGGTTTGTGGTCAAATTTTATCGCCCTGAACGCTGGTCGGCTGCGCAAATTGAGGAAGAGCATCAATTTGCGCTTGAGCTTGAGCATGACGACGTGCCCGTTGCCGCCCCTCTGCAGTTCAACGGCAAAACTCTTCTGACCCATCAGGGATTTTTCTATGCGGTATTCCCGAGCATGGGAGGCCGCCAGTTTGAAGCAGATAATCTGGATCAAATGGAATGGGTCGGACGCTATCTGGGGCGTCTACATCAAACAGGGCGTAAAAAGCCTTTCACGTTCCGTCCTGCGATAGGTGTCCAGGAATACCTGATTGAACCACGAAGGATCCTGGAAAGTTGCACGCTAATTCCTGCCCGGCAAAAAGAGGCCTTTTTGCAGACTACCGATGCGTTGATCGAGGCTGTTAACGGCCAGTGGCACACTCGATTCCCGGCTTTACGTCTGCACGGTGATTGTCACGCCGGTAATATCCTCTGGCGTGATGGCCCGCTATTTGTTGATTTGGATGATGCTCGCAGTGGCCCGGCTATCCAGGATCTCTGGATGCTGCTCAATGGAGACAAAGCCGAGCAGCGTATGCAGCTGGAAACTATTATTGAAGCCTATGAAGAGTTCAGTGAGTTTAACGTCAACGAAATAGGACTTATTGAGCCTCTACGTGCAATGAGGCTGGTTTATTATCTGGCATGGCTAATCCGCCGCTGGGACGACCCCGCTTTTCCGGCTAACTTCCCCTGGCTTGCAGAGGAAGATTACTGGTATAAACAAAAACAAATCTTCACAGAGCAAATTCGGGTTTTACAACAACCCCCTCTACAATTAACACCAATGTATTAATGAATATATTCAGGAGAGAGTTAACAATGAAAAAAATTTGGCTGGCACTGGCAGGCATGATTCTGGCATTTAGCGCGTCCGCCGCACAGATTACCGACGGTAAGGAATACATCACGCTTGATCAACCGGTCGCCGGTGAGCCTCAGGTACTGGAGTTTTTCTCATTCTACTGCCCGCACTGCTACGAATTTGAAGAAGTGCTGCATGTTTCTGATAGTGTCAAAAAGAAACTGCCAGAAGGCACTAAGATGACAAAGTACCATGTCGAGTTTCTTGGCCCATTGGGTAAAGAAATGACCCAGGCCTGGGCAGTTGCTGTCGCGCTGGGCGTGGAAGATAAAATCACTGCACCAATGTTTAACGCCGTACAAAAGACGCAAACAGTACAATCCGTTGCTGATATCCGTAAAGTGTTCGTGGATGCGGGTGTGAAAGGCGAAGAATACGATGCAGCCTGGAACAGTTTTGTGGTGAAATCCCTGGTTGCTCAGCAGGAAAAAGCGGCTGCCGATCTGCAACTTCGTGGTGTTCCTGCGATGTATGTAAACGGGAAATATCAGCTGAATCCACAGGGTATGGATACCAGCAATATGGATATGTTTATCCAGCAATATGCCGATGCAGTAAAACAACTGGTCGAAAAAAAGTAATCTCATTTTGAACGTAAAAAAGCCTGAGCGAATACCTCAGGCTTTTTTGTGTCTGTAATAGAACCTGCAGGAATAATTACCTTAAGTACGCTAACGCTGCCTGTTTTGCCCGGCCCGAGAAAATATTAAAAATGTGATATCAGGACACCTGGATGTTATAAAAAAGAGCACTTATATCCACATCGGTTAAATTACCAGCGTTGATCCTGAAATAGCCCGCGATCGTAAATAATTATATGAATATAAAGAAAATTATGCGTATTCACCTTATGCATCTTTCCCATTTTATGCGTGCGTAAAATTCTATGCACAAAGTTATCCACAGAAGCCCTCTGCGATCGATCTTCAGGATCGTAAATTCTTTTCGATCAATATGAGGGAAAAATTCAAGTTTTTAGGCTGTCTGTGGCATCCTTTAACCATAAATTGATAAACAGGCATGGAAATTATGGTTCAGATCTCAGAAAACCCACTTATCCTGGTTGATGGTTCCTCTTACCTCTATCGGGCCTATCATGCGTTTCCTCCTCTGACCAACAGCGCCGGGGAACCGACGGGCGCCATGTACGGCGTGCTCAATATGTTGCGCAGTCTGATTATGCAATATCAGCCTACCCACGCCGTGGTCGTCTTTGATGCTAAAGGTAAAACCTTTCGCGATGAGTTATTTGAGCACTATAAGTCCCATCGTCCACCGATGCCTGACGATCTGCGTGCGCAGATCGAGCCGTTACATGCCATGGTAAAAGCGATGGGTCTGCCATTAATGGCGGTATCCGGTGTCGAAGCCGATGACGTTATTGGTACACTCGCACGTGAAGCTGACAAAGCAGGGAGGGCGGTGCTGATCAGTACCGGTGATAAAGACATGGCGCAGTTAGTGACGCCTAATATCACCCTCATTAACACCATGACCAACACTATTCTCGGGCCGGAAGAAGTTGAGAGCAAATATGGCGTGCCGCCAGAGCTTATCATCGACTTCCTGGCCCTGATGGGTGACTCATCAGATAACATTCCTGGCGTGCCGGGGGTGGGTGAGAAAACTGCCCAGGCCCTGTTGCAGGGGCTGGGGGGTCTTGATGCACTGTATGCCGAGCCGGAAAAAATTGCTGGCCTGTCTTTCCGTGGTGCGAAAACCATGGCGGCAAAGCTTGAGCAAAATAAAGAGGTCGCCTACCTCTCTTATCAGCTGGCAACCATCAAAACGGATGTTGAACTGGAATTAACGTGTGAACAGCTGCACGTACAGCAACCCGCGGTTGAAGAACTGCTGGAACTGTTTCAGAAATACGAATTTAAGCGCTGGTTTAGCGATCTCGAGGCCGGAAAATGGTTACAGGCGAGAGGGGCAAAGCCCGCAGCAAAAGCGCAAGATGCGCAGGTTGCAGAAGCGGAAGTTATCCCCTCTGTTGCCACACTGTCAGCCGAGCGCTACGTCACTATTCTTGATGAAGAAACGCTGGCAAGCTGGATCGCGATACTGAAGGACACGCCCGTATTTGCTTTTGATACCGAAACTGACAGCCTGGATAATATCAGTGCTAACCTGGTGGGGATCTCTTTTGCAACGGAGCCTGGCGTGGCGGCATATATCCCGGTCGCCCATGACTACCTTGACGCGCCAGAACAGCTTTCGCGTGAGCGGGTACTCGAATTACTTAAGCCGCTACTTGAAGATGAGAATGCCCTTAAGATCGGACAAAATCTGAAGTTTGACCGTGGGATCCTGCAAAACTACGGCATTGAACTGCGCGGCATCGCTTTTGACACCATGCTGGAATCTTACACGCTCAATAGCGTAGTAGGACGTCATGATATGGACTCTCTGTCCGATCGCTGGTTAAAGCATAAAACCGTCTCTTTCGAAGAAATCGCCGGCAAGGGCAAGAATCAACTGACGTTTAATCAGATTGCACTCGAAGAAGCGGGGCACTATGCGGCAGAAGATGCCGATGTAACCCTGCAACTGCACCTGAAGATGTGGCCGGAACTGCAAAAAGAAAGCGGGCCACTTAATATCTTCCAGAACATTGAGATGCCGCTGGTGCCGGTTATCTCCCGTATCGAACGCAACGGTGTAAAAATCGATCCTGCGGTACTGCATAAGCATTCCGGTGAAATCGCCCTGCGTCTGAACGAGCTGGAACAGAAAGCACACGATATTGCGGGCGAACCGTTTAATCTCTCATCGACTAAACAGCTGCAAACAATTCTGTTCGAAAAACAGGGTATTAAACCGCTGAAGAAGACGCCGGGTGGCGCGCCTTCAACGTCTGAAGAGGTGCTGGAAGAGCTGGCGCTGGATTATCCGCTGCCAAAAGTGATCCTCGAGTATCGCGGTCTGGCGAAGCTTAAATCGACCTATACCGATAAGCTGCCGCTGATGATTAACCCGAAAACCGGCCGCGTTCATACTTCTTATCATCAGGCGGTTACTGCTACCGGACGGCTCTCATCCACCGATCCGAACCTGCAAAACATTCCGGTACGTAACGACGAAGGGCGTCGCATTCGTCAGGCTTTTATTGCGCCGAAAGATTATGTCATTGTCTCTGCCGACTACTCGCAGATTGAACTTCGTATTATGGCGCACCTGTCGCGCGACAAAGGGCTGTTAACGGCATTTGCCGAAGGTAAAGACATCCACCGTGCTACCGCTGCCGAAGTGTTTGGACTGCCGCTGGAGAGCGTATCAAATGAACAGCGCCGCAGTGCAAAAGCGATTAACTTTGGTCTGATTTATGGCATGAGTGCGTTCGGCCTGTCACGCCAGCTGAATATACCGCGCAAAGAATCGCAGAAGTATATGGATCTCTACTTTGAACGCTATCCTGGCGTACTGGAGTATATGGAGCGGACGCGTGCTCAGGCAAAAGACAAAGGCTATGTAGAAACGCTGGATGGCCGTCGGCTTTATCTGCCAGACATTAAATCCAGCAACGCAGCGCGTCGGGCAGGGGCGGAACGTGCGGCCATCAATGCGCCGATGCAGGGAACTGCGGCAGATATTATCAAGCGGGCAATGATTGCAGTCGATGCATGGCTCGAAACAGAAAAACCACGGGTGCAGATGATCATGCAGGTGCACGATGAACTGGTATTCGAAGTGCATAAAGATGACGTTGCAGCGGTGTCGAAAAAGATCCATGAGCTGATGGAAAACTGTACGCAACTTGACGTTCCGCTGCTGGTGGAAGTAGATAGCGGCGAAAACTGGGATCAGGCTCACTAATAGAGGCGCGAAGTACGGGTTTTCTCGTAAGTAAGCAACATAACTTATCTCTTTTTGTGATTAGCATTAGAATTTGGTATGTAAAAAGTGAAAAAAAACTACAAAAAGTGCTTCGCAGGTCGGTAAAAAAAGAGTAGAGTTATTCGCGTAGGGTACAGAGGTAAGATGTTCTATCTTTCAGACCTTTTACTTCACGTAATCGGATTTGGCTGAATATTTTAGCCGCCCCGGTCAGTAATGGCCGGGGCGTTTTTTATTGCGCAAAAGAAAAGCGCGGGCCGTGCCGCGCCTGCTTTATTCCGCGTTTTCTTCTGTTTGCGCTTCAGTTACCGGCGGCAAATCGCTATACCAGCCATCCAGCTTCTGACGCAGTTTATCCACGCCGATTTTTTTGAGCGATGAGAACGCTTCAACCTGCACGTCACCGTTAAACGCGAGTACCGCTTCCCGCACCATATTAATCTGCGCTTTACGTGCGCCGCTGGCCAGCTTGTCAGCTTTGGTTAACAGCACCAGTACCTGAATATTGCTTTCAACCGCCCACAGGATCATTTGCTGGTCGAGATCTTTAAGCGGATGGCGAATATCCATCAGGATCACGATACCCTGCAAACACTGGCGTTTTTCAAGATATTCACCCAGCGCACGCTGCCATTTGATTTTCATCTCTTCAGGCACCTGCGCATAGCCGTAGCCTGGAAGGTCAACCAGGCGTTTACCGTCGGCGAACTCAAAAAGGTTGATAAGCTGTGTACGCCCCGGCGTTTTGGACGTTCTCGCGAGGTTCTTTTGGTTAGTCAGCGTATTCAGAGCACTCGATTTGCCCGCATTAGAGCGCCCAGCGAAAGCCACTTCTATGCCGGTATCGCTGGGAAGATGGCGAATATCCGGTGCACTGGTGACAAAGTGCGTTTGTTGATAATTAAAACTTGTCAAAATGGCCGTCTCCGTTAATTCAGGCATTGGCGGCGATTATACCTGAACGATGAAAAAAGACTGTTTTTTCGACTCGCTTCATGCTGTAAGCCAATGTCATACGGTTTGTGAGATATTGACCATAATCATTATGGGAAATCAGCGTATCTTTTTCTAAAATAAATTTTTTTATCATTATAAATCATTAGGTTAATTTTTAAGTTTTTTCTGATTACCCTTTCTCCCGTCTCGCTGTATCTTGTATGCCCATCACAGTACGATAAAGTGTGACTCACAGGCGAGGAAGCCCAAAGGACCAGTGACTCAGGATGAGGGTCAGGAGCGCCAGGAGGCGAAGACGCAGGATGGTCAGGAAGACAGACGTCAGGAGACGTTTTACACGGAAAGGGAACTGCAACAAGGAGTGTTCCAGCTAAGGGAAAAACAGGGTTAGTTGTAAGCAAACATGGAATGTGGTGCCCCTTGAGGGTGTGAGTCAGGAAAAAAGGCGACAGAGTAATCTGTCGCCTTTTTTCTTTGCTTACTTTCTGATAGATTTCGCCTCAATTCTATACTAAAGAAAACGGCTCAAAGATCTCACATTATGAAAAAACCAGCATCGGCACCGCGTGACAAAGTTCGCCGTAAAACACGCCAGGAATTAAATGATGAAGCACGCGCGCTTAAGCGTAAAAAAAAGCACCGTGGTCACACAGCCGGTAGTCGTGCGAGCGGCAGTGAAAGTGCATCCGGTGGTAAAGGCCAGAAACAGCAAAAAGATCCGCGTATTGGCAGTAAAACCCCTATTCCACTGGGCGTGAATCAGGCCCCGGTGACTAAACAGCAAAAACCAAAGAGCGAGAAACCTATGCTTTCACCGCAGGATGAGCTGGATATGCTGGAGAACGATGAGCGCCTGGATGCGTTGCTGGAGCGTCTGGAGGAAGGCGAAGCCCTGACTGCTGAAGATCAATCCTGGGTTGATGCCAAACTGGATCGCATTGATGAACTGATGCAGAAACTGGGCCTTTCTTACGATGATGAAGAAGACGAAGAAGGCGAGGAAGAAAAGCAGGAAGATATGATGCGCCTGCTGAAAGGCGGAAACTAACGTTTGCACCAGGCCGGCCTGCCCGTCCTGCTTCTACTCCTTCCGGTCATATGTTATCTGGGGTGGTTATTCGTTAAACTACAGCGGTTGTCGCGGCGTCAATCAAGGCTGCGCAACCGGCTGGTCGCGAAAAACGGTGCCCGTCCGGTCTACCGTACCCGCCGTCGGCATCATCGGAAGGAGTGAGCATGTCTGAGCAGTTAATCGACTGGGATCTGGCCCTGATCCAAAAATATAACTATTCCGGGCCGCGTTATACCTCTTATCCTACCGCGCTGGAGTTTTCAGAAGACTTTGGCGAGGCACAATTTTTAAGTGCCGTTGCACGCTATCCTGAGCGTCCTTTGTCGCTCTATATTCACATTCCCTTTTGCCATAAGCTCTGCTACTTCTGTGGCTGCAATAAAATTGTGACCCGCCAGCAGCATAAAGCCGATCAATACCTTGATGCGCTGGAGCAGGAGATTATTCACCGTGCTTCGCTGTTTACGGGTCGCCATGTCAGCCAGTTGCACTGGGGCGGTGGAACGCCAACCTACCTGAATAAAACGCAAATTAGCCGTCTGATGACGCTTCTGCGCGCAAATTTTACTTTTGATGATAATGCAGAAATCTCGATCGAAATCGATCCGCGTGAAATTGAGCTGGATGTGCTCGATCATTTACGTGGTGAAGGCTTTAATCGTCTGAGTATGGGCGTTCAGGACTTTAATAAAGAGGTTCAGCGGCTGGTTAATCGCGAGCAGGATGAAGAGTTTATCTTTGCGCTGCTGAATCATGCGCGCGATATCGGCTTTACCTCTACCAACATCGACTTAATTTACGGCCTGCCTAAGCAAACGCCGGAAAGTTTTGCCTTTACGCTTAAACGCGTGGCAGAGCTGGCCCCTGACCGACTTAGCGTATTTAACTATGCGCACCTGCCAACCCTGTTTGCCGCACAGCGCAAAATCAAAGATGCCGATCTGCCTTCTGCGCAGCAGAAACTGGATATCTTGCAGGAAACCATCTCTTCACTGACCGATAACGGCTATCAGTTTATTGGCATGGATCACTTCGCCCGCCCGGATAACGAACTGGCCGTTGCGCAGCGTGAGGGTATTTTGCACCGTAACTTTCAGGGATATACCACGCAGGGCGATACCGATCTGTTAGGTATGGGCGTATCCGCCATTAGTATGATCGGTGATTGCTATGCGCAAAATCAGAAAGAGCTGAAGCACTATTATCAGCAGGTTGATGAGCAGGGGGATGCGCTGTGGCGCGGTATTGCGCTAACGCGTGATGATTGTATTCGCCGTGATGTCATCAAAGCGCTGATCTGCAATTTCCGCCTGGATATGCAGGCCGTTGAAGCCCAATGGGATCTGGTGTTCGCCGACTACTTTGCTGATGATCTTAAACTGCTTGCGCCACTGGCGAAAGACGGGCTGGTGGACATCAATGAGCAGACGATTCAGGTAACGGGTAAAGGCCGTCTGCTGATCCGTAATATCTGCATGTGCTTTGATGCTTACCTGCGGCAGAAAGCGCGAATGCAGCAGTTTTCACGGGTGATTTAATCCGGTCGCAACGCATAAAACAAAACGCCTTCCTCAACAAGAAGAGGAAGGCGTTCAGTATATTAACTTAAGAAATTCACCAGCACCGCGCAAAGCACGGCTGCCATTGCCGTCTGAGGCGTATGGCTCTCAGCTGCGCCGCTGGATAACAAATTAATCAGAGATTCGAACATGGTGGCCTCCCGAATTGGCGGGCACGATCATACCTGAGTCGCCGGAACAGTAAAGCGCAAATTAGCAGCAATTTGCGCTCACTATTTAATCTTTACAGTGTTTATTCCATACCCAGTTCTTTTAACTTGCGGGTGAGCGTATTCCGCCCCCAGCCCAGCAGTCTGGCGGCTTCCTGTTTGTGCCCCTGCGTATGGCGCAGGGCAGTGGTTAACAACGTGCGTTCAAGCTCCGGCTGCGCCTCGGAAAGCAAATCCTGATGGCCGGCGCGTAGCGCACGATCTGCCCACTGGGCCAGCAGCGTGGCCCAGCTATCGGCCTGCGTTTGCGAAGGGCTATCGGGTACGCTTGTTTCAAACAGTTCGCCGGGGAGATCCTGAATCAATACCTCTTGTCCGGCAGCCATCACCGTCAACCAGCGGCAGGTATTCTCCAGCTGGCGTACGTTACCCTGCCAGGCCAGCCGGGTTAACGCTGCTTCCGTTTCCGGGTGCAGCTGTTTTGTCTCTACTCCCAGTTCGCGTGCGGCGACCTGAAGAAAGTGACGCGCCAGGCGGGGGATATCTTCCCGACGCTCGCGCAGCGGCGGTAAATGAACGCGGATCACATTCAGGCGATGAAAGAGATCTTCACGGAATTTGCCTTCCTGCACCCGCAGTTCCAGATTCTGGTGCGTGGCGGCAATAATACGTACATCGACTTTAACGGGCGCATAGCCGCCTACCCGATAAAACTGGCCGTCTGCCAGGACGCGCAGCAGGCGGGTCTGTACATCCAGCGGCATATCACCAATTTCATCGAGAAACAGCGTCCCGCCGTCTGCCTGCTCAAAGCGTCCCTGGCGAATCGTATTGGCACCGGTAAAGGCCCCTTTTTCATGGCCGAACAGCTCTGACTCAATCAGATCTTTAGGAATGGCCGCCATGTTGAGGGCGATGAACGGCGCTTTCACCCGCGGACTGTGACGGTGCAGCGCATGGGCCACCAGCTCTTTGCCCGTTCCCGATTCACCGTTGATCAACACGCTTATTGATGACCGGGAGAGTCGGCCGATAATGCGAAATACATCCTGCATTGCAGGCGCTTCACCAATAATATCAGTCGTCGGGCCATTTACCTGCACGTTACGCGGCTGCTGCTGTTCCTGATAATGGCTGATCGCACGTTCGACCAGCGCCACCGCTTCATCAATATCAAAGGGTTTTGGCAGATAATCAAATGCCCCCTGCTGGTAGGCGCTGACCGCCGCCTCCAGATCGGAGTGGGCCGTCATTATGATGACCGGAAGCATTGGATGACGCTGTTTAATCTGTTTTAACAGCGCCAGCCCGTCCATGCCGGGCATCCGGATATCGGAAAGCAGTACGTCCGGCGTCTTCGTTGCCAGCGCGTCCAGTACCTCTCTGCCGCTCTCATAAGTAATGCAGGTTAACCCGGCACCGGTCAGCGCGCGTTCAAGCACCCAACGGATGGAGCTATCGTCATCGACTACCCAGACTATCCCTCGTTGCATAACTTACGCCTCTATTTTTTGATGGGGAGGAATACCGAAAACTCGGTATGGCCCGGCCAACTGGTGAATTCAATTTTTCCGCAATGCTGGTCGATCAAACTGCGGGCGATGGATAAGCCCAGCCCTGTGCCACCTTCACGCCCGCTCACCATCGGGTAAAACAGCGTGTCCTGAAGATGCGAGGGAATGCCCGGACCGTTATCTTCAATATCAATACGCGCGGCCAGACGATAGCGCACACCGTGCAGCGTTAACTGGAAAGCGGTACGCGTACGCAGAATAATTTCACCGCCTTCAGGTCCCAGCGCCTGTAGCGCATTGCGTACCACGTTTAACAACACCTGCTCAATCTGATCGGGATCGTGAGGCAGTTCTGGCAGGCTCGGGTCGTAATCACGTATTAGCCTGACGTTATCCGGCAGCTCCATAGAGACCAGCGTTACCACCCGTTCAGCAACTTTGTGGATGCTTTCAGTGATATGCAGCCCGGGCTGCTGTGGTCCCAACAAACGGTCAACCAGATTACGCAAGCGGTCGGCCTGCTCAATAATCATTTTGGTGTATTCCGTGAGAGAGGGATCGGGCAGCGCTTTACTCAATAATTGCGCCGCGCCGCGTAGCCCGCCTAACGGATTTTTAATTTCATGCGCCAGGCCCCGAACCAGGTCGCGGGCGGCAATTTGTTGCGCGTGCTGAAGCTGCTCCTGACTCAGACGGCGCTGATTATCCATTGGGGCCATTTCCAGCAGGATCATGCCGTCCGGCAGCCGCTGTGCGGTCAGCGAAAGAATATGTGAATGTCCGTCGATAACCAGGGTGACTTCGTTATCGGTAAATCCTTGCCCGGCCCGCAGACTTTCCTGCATCAGGCCGATATTCAGAGAAAAATAACTCAGCAATTCCGGTAGAGGTGTACCGAATAATTTACGCGAACTTTGCGCCAGCAACTGTTGTGCGGCAGGATTGGCGTAATGTACTGCCAGCTCGTCATCGACCAGCAATATGCTGTTAATTAATGCGTTGAGGATCTGCCCAGCATCGGGCAGCGTGCCAGTTGCCATTTAGCAGTCTCCATAGTGCGCACCAAATGAGTGCATTATAAGCATCAGCGAGAAAAAAGGCGTTTTATGTGGAGAAAAAAGCCCATCCGGAGATGGGCTAAACGTTTCCACGGCAACTAACAAATCAGCGTCAAATTACACGCTATAGTACAGTTCAAACTCTACCGGGTGCGGCGTCATGCGTACGCGGTCATCTTCTTCACGGCGCAGGGCAATGTAAGCATCAATGGCTTCGTTGGTGAATACGCCACCTGCAGTCAGGAACTCACGGTCCAGATCCAGCTCTTTCAGGGCTTCATC
>Ga0302347_1003685_pt1 | contig 13243 bp, 11 predicted proteins | sample PhyWR1_FD_202178 | JGI IMG/M metagenome (GOLD analysis project Ga0302347, IMG submission 202178) | Leaf surface microbial communities from wheat plants in UC Gill Tract Community Farm, Albany, California, United States - DLSL W.R1 (v2)... | ecosystem: Host-associated > Plants > Phyllosphere >...
CTGGCAGGGCGAGGTCACCGAGGACCCTGAGGTCCAACTGCTGATCAAGACCACCGGCAGCCGCCTGGAGGCCGCGATCGCGCGCGTGCAGGCCCTGCATCCGTATGAACTCCCCGAGTGCATCGCGGTCGAAACCCGCGCCGGCCTGCCGGCGTACCTGGATTGGATTCGGGCCCAGACCCGTGAGGAAAGTGATTGATGACGCTGTTTCGTCGTGTTGCCGCGCTGTGCGCGTTGCTCGTGCTCTCCCTGCCGGCCTGGGCGGTCAGCGAAAAGGACCTGCTCCCGGTCGATGAGGCGTTCGGGCTCACCGCCCAGGCGCGTGATCGCGACCGGGTGGAGATCAGCTGGAAGATCGCCCCGGGCTATTACCTTTATCGCCATCGCACCACGGTCAAGGCTGCTGCCGGCTTCGATGCCGAGGCGCTGCAGCTGCCCGCCGGCAAGAAGCACCACGATGATTTCTTCGGCGAGGTGGAGACCTACCGCGAACGCCTGACCGGCGTGCTGCCGGGCAAGGCCGCCGACGGCACCGACACCGTCACGCTGGAAGTGCGCTACCAGGGCTGCGCCGATGCGGGCGTGTGCTACCCGCCGCAGAAGCGCACGCTGCAGGTGAAGCTGCCGGCCGGCGGCAGCGCCGCGGCCAGTACCACGCCGGCCGCCGCCGGCGCTGCCGCCTCCCCGTTCAACACCCCGCTGGCCGGCAACACCGGCACAGGGCTGCGCCTGCCGGGCAGCAGCAACACCCAGGCGTTGCCGCTGCCGTCCGAGCGCGCGTTCGGCTTCGATGCGATCGTCGGCGATGGCAACACCGTGCTGCTGCGCTTCACCCCCGCGCCGGGTTACTACCTGTATCGCGACCGCACCTCGCTGGCGCTGGAAGGCGCCCCGGGCATCCGCGCGGACAAGCCGACGTGGCCGGCCGCCCAGTCCCACCGCGATGAGCACTTCGGCGATGTGGCGGTGTATTTCGACCAGGTCGACGTGCCGCTGCCCCTGCGCCGCAGCACCGCCGGTGCCTCCGATGCCACCTTGGTGATCACCTTCCAGGGCTGCCAGACCGACGGCATCTGCTACCCGCCGATGACGCGCCGGGTAAAGCTGGCGCTGCCGGCAGGCACGATCAACGCCAAGGCCGATGACGTCGCGCAGAAGACCGAGGTCATCGCACCGCTGCCCACGCGTGACAAGCGTGCCCTGGCCCGCGGCGACGCCGGCGGCCAGCCGATGCTGATCCGCCCGAACGAACCTGCCCTGGCCATGCCGGGCGACACCGGCGCCACGCCCGATGCGAGCGCGGACAACGCGCAGCGCACGCCGCCGCCGGTCGCCCCGGCGGCCGCACCGGGCAACCTGCTGGTGCTGCTGCTGTTCGCCGTGGCCGGCGGCCTGATCCTCAACCTGATGCCGTGCGTGCTGCCGATCCTGTCGCTGAAGGTGCTGGGCGTGGCGCAGAGCGGCGAGAGCCGACAGCGTGCGCGCAGCCACGCGCTCTGGTACACCGCCGGTGTGCTGGTCGCCTTCGCCGCCATCGGCGCGCTGGTGATCGCGCTGCGTGCGGCTGGCCAGGCCGCGGGCTGGGGCTTCCAGCTGCAGCACCCGTGGTTCATCGCCGCGCTGGTCTACCTGATGTTCGCCGTCGGCCTGAGCCTGTCGGGCGTGTTCACCCTGGGCGGCAGCATGGGCGGTGTCGGCCAGTCGCTGGCCTCGCGCAGCGGTCCGGTCGGTGATTTCTTCACCGGCGTGCTCGCCTGCGTCGTCGCCAGCCCGTGCGTGGCCCCGTTCATGGGCCCGGCGCTGGCGTATGCCTTCGCCGCCCCGGGCCTGCAGGCGATGCTGGTGTTCCTGGCACTCGGCCTGGGCCTGGCGCTGCCGTTCCTGCTGATCGGCTTCGTGCCCTCGCTGGCCCGTCGCCTGCCGCGCCCGGGCGCGTGGATGGAGACCCTCAAGCTGGTGCTGGCCTTCCCGATGTACGGCACCGCGATCTGGCTGCTGTGGGTGCTGGGCAAGCAGCGCGGCGTGGATGCGATGGCGCTGGTGCTGGGTGGCCTGGTGATCCTGTCGCTGGCGCTGTGGTGGTTCGAGCGCAGCCGCTGGCGCAGCCAGCGCGTGGCCGGCCTGCTGGCCATGCTGTTGATCCTGGCCGCGCTGTATCCGGTCTGGGGCGTGACCCGCTTGGATCCGCCGGCCAGGGCTGCGCAGCCGGCCAGCGACAACGTGGTCGAGTACTCGCCGCAGATGCTTGATCGCCTGCGCCAGGACAACCGCGTGGTGTTCGTCAACATGACCGCCGACTGGTGCGTGACCTGCAAGGCCAACGAACGCGCCGTGCTCGGCACCAACGCCTTCCGCGACACCCTGCGCCGGACCAACGCCGTCTACATGCGCGGCGACTACACCAATGTCGACCCGCAGATCACCGCGTTCCTGGATGAACACAAGGCCGTCGGCGTGCCGCTGTACGTGGTCTACGGCCCCGGCGCACCGCCGACCGTGCTGCCGACCGTGCTGACCCAGGCGCTGGTGGAAGAAGCCCTGCTGCGGACCGCGCGATGAGGACGCGGCCACCACGCCGGATGGTCGTAGTGGTCGTGATCGCCGCCGTGCTCGGTATCGGCGCCGGCGTGTGGTTCCCGGGACAGGAGACCGGTCCGGCCTCCGCCCCGCCATCGCCGCGCCCGGTGGTGGCCCCGGCCCGACCCGGCGACCCACTGCCGACGATCACCCTGCCCGACCTCCACGGCCAACCGGTGGATCTGGCCCGCTTCCGCGGGCGGCCGCTGCTGATCAACGTCTGGGCCAGCTGGTGCGGCCCGTGCGTGGAAGAAATGCCCGCGCTGACCGCGTTTGCCGCCGGCCAGGGCGCCGGCGGGGTGCAGGTGCTCGGGCTGGCGCTGGATACGCCCGAGGGCGTGCGCGATTTCCTGACCCGCATTCCGGTCGCCTATCCGATCGTGCTCGAGACGCCCGGGCCGGCCGATGCCAGCGTGCGGCTGGGCAACGCCCAGGGCCTGCTGCCGTACTCGGTGCTGGTCGATGCGCAGGGACGGATCGTGAAACAGAAGCTGGGGCCGTTCGCGGCCGGTGAGATCGAGGCCTGGGCGAGGCACTGACGACAGTGCTGCGCATGCCGGGATTCCCGGCTCAGTCGGCCTGCTGCAGCTGATCACCCGTCCACGGGCCGAGCCGTCCGCGACCATCCATGGCGTGCTCCCGCATGGCGCCGTCCGCCTCTACGAAATGGAAGAACAGCTGACACCAGATGCCCTTGGCCAGCGGTTCACGCCAGTGCGGCACCTGCATTCCCCGGTACACCAGGGCATCACCGACATCCAGGGGAACGGCCACGTCGACGCCGTCAGACTCGACGAAGATGGGCCAGAGTCCATCGGCATTCCGGAAGCCGACCGTCATGGTGGCACTGACCTCGCACGCCCCGCGATCAACGTGTTTGCGCAACCTTGACGCGGTGGTGTAAATCCGTGCGAAAGAATAGGTCGCCAGCAGCTTCAAACCGGTCAGGGTCTCCAGCCGGGCCTGTACGGTGGGCAGCATCGCCTCGCCGAGTGCGTCGGCATATCGGTCAAGTGCCTGGACGCCCGGCTTGACCGTGTAGTAGCCAGGGCAATTGGTGAACGAGAGGTAGTACCGGAACGCGATGTCCAGGACCTCGCGGGGGATGAGTGCGGGGACGACCTCATACCCGCGCTGTTCAAAAAGGGCGGTCGCGGGGGGCGTTTCGATCGCCAGCGCCGGTTCCATCATTTCGTCCTCTCCTCTGTCAATTGAATGATTCCCTCGTGGACCTCGGCGCTGATCAGCGCTTGCCGATGCGACGCCGGCAGTTTCAGCAGCGCCTCGACAAAACCCGCCACCGCGCCCTGCTCGACCAGGTTGGCGCACTCGATGGCGATCAGCTCGCGCAGCTGCTCGCCGGTCACGGGATGCCGACTGCCGTCCAGACGACTGACAACGGAGCCCTCATGGAACGCCGTCAACCAGGCTGAGGGCCTGTAACTGATTGCGAACAGATACACCAGATGTTCCGCTTCCCGCCCGATGGCCGCGACGATCTCCTCACGCAGCTGCGGCGACTGGCAGGCGAAAGAGAATGCGTTGGTTCCGTAGATGCTGTGATACATGCCCGCGGCAGCCACGTGCTCGGAGCACCCCCACTGCCTGAGCAGCGCCGCCGTTCCCGCCAGATGCTCCAGCAAGGTTCTGCCGCTGTGGGTCACACCCGCGGCACCGAGATGGTGCAGCAGCGTGGTGAGTGGCCCGGACGCGGCGGAGAGGATCGGCCTGGTCTCCATTCACTGGTCTCCCGGACGCGCCAAGCGTGTCTTGATCACCACCGAGACACGCAACTCCGGACATTCACGACTGGCCGAGCGCGCCACATGCGGTGTTGCGCCGCGAAACACGATCACCCTGCCCGGCTCGGGGAGCACGGCTTTGCCAGCGCCGCCACCTTGCGGGAAGAACACGGTTTCTCCGGCCCAGTTCGCGTCCCAGGCGGCATGCGCGTAGTAGATGGTGGTGAACGCGTCCTCCTCCTCGCTGTCGGTATGGATGTACCCTTCGACACCGTAGGTGTGTCCGTTGGCGTAGACACGCACCGGGACGTGCCCTTCGAGAATGCCGGAGGCAAGCAGCTGCCACAGCCGATGGATCGGCTGGGCCTGCACGTTGGCGGCCAGTGCCGGCTCGCAGCTGAGCTGGTCGTCCTCTCCCCCACCGGCGAAATGCGCATGCCAGAATCCGTAGCGATCATGGTCCTTCACCGATTTCCAGCCGTAGGCCCAGATCGGGCGCCGGACCAGCCCGAGGATCTCCCTCCGCAACGCCAACGGCACGCTGTCTTCAAGAACCAGCACCTCGCCGTGCGCCGGCATCACGTGGGCGGGAGCAAGGCGATCGAGTTGTAGTGTCGACATCTGTTCAACTCCTTCTGCGTCATTGAGATCGATCCACGTGGATGTGCAGGTGCTCGCCCCTGCAGCCTCATGCGGGTAGTTCATCGCACCTCGCCGGCGTTACCGCGTACAGGCATCCCTGGCGCATCTCCAGCACGCGGTCGGCGATTGCTATGGTCTGGGGACGGTGCGCGATGATGATGCGGGTGATGCTCAGGGCCTGGATCGCCTCATTGATGAGGCGCTCGTTCTCCAGATCCAGATGGCTGCTGGCCTCGTCGAGAATCAGGATCCTCGGCTCGCGGTACAGCGCACGCGCGAGTATCAGGCGCTGCCGTTGCCCTCCCGACAGTGACGCGCCCAGGTCGATGACGCGGGTGTCGTAGCGAAGTGGCATGGCCATCACTTCGTCATGCATCTGGGCCAGCATCGCCGCCCTGCTCACGCGTTCCCGCGAGAATCCAGGCTCGAAGAAGGCGATGTTCTCGGCGATGGTGCCGTTGAACAACTGATCGTCCTGCAGGACGCAGGCAATCTGCTCACGTAGATGCTCGCGCCGCAGCACCTGCATCGGCCGCCCACCCACCTCGATACGCCCCTGGTCCGGCTCCAGCAGCCCCACGAGTACTTTGGCCAAGGTCGATTTGCCACTGCCGGAGGCGCCGGTGATGGCCACGCACTCGCCACTGCCCACCACGAAACTGACGCCGGCGAGTACCAGTGGGCCATCACTGTTGTAGCGGAACTGCAGCGCATGGACGGAGAAATCGCTGCGTCCCGGGAGTGGCAGCTCGTCGCCCCCCGGCGCCTGCGCCGGCCCGGACACGATATCGGCCAGACGCACGCTGTGCAGCCGCAATGTCCGCCACTGCGCGACCAGATCCAGCATCCGGATCGACCTGAGCGAGAACTGATAGGCGTAGGTGACGTAAGCGACCAGCATGCCCGCCGTGATGCTCCCGCGGATCGCCAGCCATGCGCCGAGTCCGACCGCCGCTATCCAGTGCAGGCGCAGGATCGCCTGACCCATCTCGTCCACCATCCCGCCCCACCGCTGCACGGAGGCGCTCGCCTGTGCCGCGTCGCGTGTCTTCCTGTTGTATCTGGACACCTGCTTCTCTTCGTCGCCGGCCGCCTTGATCGAGTGCACACCATGAAGGATCTCGAGCAGCTGTCCCTGCTGGGAGGACCTGGCCCGGATCGCGCGCTCGGTGCCCTCCAGCAACCGCGAGAGCGTCAGGCTTCGCAGTATTCCGTATGCCAGGCAGAAGCAGAACGTCAGCAGGGCCAACGTTGGCGAATAAGCCAGGATGATCACCAACGTCAACAGGGCGGTGACACCGTCCAGCACACCCTCGACGAACTTGTTGGTCACCACCCGCTGGATTTCTTCTATGGACGCAAAGCGCGAGTGCACGTCACTGATGGAGCGACGCATGAAGAAAATGTACGGGAGCCGCAGAAGCCGGCTGCACACTGCGGCATTCCACGCCACCGTCAGCTCCTCGCCCAGCCGCAGCAACGTCCAGGAACGCGCCATCGATACCAGCGTCTGCAGCACTGCCGCGACCATGAACGCGGCCACCAGCATCCACAACAGTCCACTGTCGCCTGCGGGGATGATCGAGTCCGTTGAGACCTGGATGAACAATGGCGCTATCAGGGCCAGCACCTCCAGCAACAAGGCCATTCCGACCACGGCCGCGATCGTTCCGCGGCGCTGCAGCACGCCTTCGCGCAACAGTACCAGCGCGCTTCGATCGGCGGCCGGGGGAACCCGACCGAAGTCCAGACCGACCGTGGCTTCCACGACAATCCCCGTGAAACGACGATCGAACTCGCGGGACCCCACGACCATGCGCCCGACCGCAGGATCCACCAGGTGGAATCCATCATCGGCGACGCCCTCGAGCACGACGAAATGCACGACATCCCAGTGCAGGATGCAGGGCATCTTCAGCTGGGCAAGATGATCAGGCTCCGCCCGGAAGATACGTGCATCCAGGCCGAGCGATTGCGCCATGCGCACGATCTGACTGACGCTGGTCCCCCGCGACGACGGCACGAAGCGGGAGCGCATCTGCTCAAGCGTCCACGGCTGCCCGTGATGCTCCATCAACATGGCCAGGCAGGCATGCGCGCATTCAAGCATCTCCGCCTGCAGGATCACGGGGACCCGGCGACGTCGACGCCTCATGAGACGCTCCATCCCTCTCTGGCTCATGAGCGATGGGTCTCGAAACGGCGCCAGGCGGGTAGCATCCAGCCGAGCAATGAGTGGCGCTGCGGCAAGGACACGCGCAGCGGTCCAGACGGCACAGGAAGGTCGGCGGGCCAGGCCAGCATGGCCCGCTGCATCCTGGCATCTCCTGGCGTGGACCACTGTGTGACCTCAAGCCGTCGACGGCTGTCTTGCCCTTCCGCAGCAGGCAATGCGATGACCAGCCAGCCGGGGCGCCCGCCTCGCGGGACATCGATCCACGGCACGGGCGCGCAGCCGGCTGCGCCATCGCAGGTGGACGCATCAGTCTGCAGTGACGCTGTCTGCCACCGCACCTGGGTGTGTTCGATATGGCCCAGGACCAGGACCAGCGCGGCAACAGCGAGCAGGCTGGGCAGCAGCAGCCAGGCGCCGGACGGAACCTTGGCCGAGGTGACCCGCAGCCAGTCGGCCGCCCCGGGACTGTCGAAGACCTGCCGACGCAACAGGGGCGATGACGAGGTCTCCAACGACGTGTCTTTCCTGTTCACGCCACGCCCGCCTCGAGCGTCGATGGAAGGGCTGCAGGCAACGCGCGACCTCCGGCCGCCAGCCGCGTCTGCACGTGCCGGTGGAAGCGCATGAGTGCGTCACAGTAGACGGAACGGTTGTCGAAGCCGCGGGCCCGCGTGTACCGGTGGGCGGGTTCGCCACCCGCGCACACATCAGAGAACTCGCAGTCCTGGCAGGCATCCGGGACGTGGATCAGTTCGTGGACGAGCTGTTGAAGGTGGGGTTGTTGGACATAGTCCTTGAATGCGGTATCGACGACATTCAACTCCTGCTGGCTCCAGAACCAGTCGGAGGCGATCATGAAATCGTCCTGGATGCGGACCCTGCCATCACTCAGCAGCGCAAAGCCCATCGTGATGCGGTCACGCGCTCCCCGCAGGCCGTGCTCGACCGCCAGCAGTGCGCGTACCGTGCTCGTGAACAGCGACACATCCACGCGGTTCCGGTCATGTAACAGCCAGTGATCGAACATATCGCAGAGATCCGAAGCCAGTTTGTCCAGGACCGGTGCGCCGGGTGGCATGTCTGCCGTGCGATCGACGAACAGCAGCTTGATATGGTTGAGCCCGAGCGTGTCCACCATATGGCGGTACTGGGCCACGCCGTCGAATGTCTCGCCCATCACGGTCAGAGCCGTTACGCGGACATGCCCGGCCCGTTCGAGAGGAAGCAGGGTGTCCAGCGTGTGCCTGACCCGGTCGTAGGATCCCTTTCCCGCGTGGTCGACCCGATGCGTGTCGTGCAGTTGACGATCGCCATCGATGCTGATGCCGACGCCCATCCGCTGCTCCACGATCAGTGACAGCCATTCCCTGGACATGTGCACGCCATTGGTCTGCAGCGCGAATCCCACCTCGACCTGTCCCTCGAGGTCCTGACGGGCCTGCTCGCAGAATGCCCTGACGCGTGAAGCTTTGGCCAGCGTGGGTTCGCCGCCATGAAACCCGAAGACGACCCGGCGGACCGGGGCACTGGCCAGCGCCTCACGGATGTAGCCGATCAGGTCCACCAGCAGGCCATCGGGCATCAACGTCGCCCGTTGATAGACCTCCGCGTTCTCGTCGGTGTAGTAGTAACAGTAGGAGCACTTCAGGTTGCAGCGCTCGACCAGTTTGATGATGACGTACAGGGCGTTGATACGCATGAGCTGGCTCCGGCATCGTGCTTTCTGGCACGTGGCGGTGACGACACGACGCCGTCACCGCCACGGGGTTCACGTCGCTGTGATCAGCTCAGCTGGTTCACCGCGGGCTCGATCGGCCCGACCTTCACCCAGCCACCGTCACCACCAAAAATGTCACGAGCTTCCATCTCGTCGAGTTCGCGCAGTACCAATTCAGACGCGGCCTTTGCGAGGTCGTTGACGTTGGTTTCGTTGCTCATCTGCAATCTCCATGTAATGTTGCCAAAGCCGGCAACGGGCATCTGCCTGCGCAGATTCCTGCCGGACGCGCGCTCCGCGCACCCGGACATATCCTCATACAGCCAAAGGCGATGGTGACCCGGCATCCAGCATCTGTCGCAGCCGTGCGCCGGCAGCGCTCAGCGCGTGGTCACGCTGCAACGGCTGCCGACCATCCAGCGCCAGCATCAGCTGGCGGCGCGCGATGCGGCGCCGAAGTGCCCCATCGGCACCCGACCGGGCTGCAATGCTGGCAAGTACCCGGCTGACGTTGTGATGCTCGTGGGCAGAGGCCAGCGCGCGCCGGCTGGTGGTGTACCAACGGCGATGCGGAAGGTAGTGCAGCTGTTCCCTGCCCTGCTCACCGAGCGGGGTGATCATCGCGATCTGGAGCAGCTTCTGCTGCGCGGCTGCCGCGACGATCATCTCGACGTAGTCCAGTGGCTCGCGCCCGCTGCGCACTGCCAGCAGGCCCGGATGGCCTGGGCTGCTGAGCCCGCAGTCCAGGGCGTCGCGCGTTACCAGAACGCCATCGATGACCGTGTCGATCCAGGCCGCGTAGCTCGCAGATGCCCCGTGGATGATCTCCATGGCCTCGGTGATGCCTTGCACCGCGACGCGGAAATCGCCCCTGGACAGGCTCGGCACGGTGCCAGGACACGCCAGGGGATCGGGAAACGCGCCTTCTGTGTGACCGCTTCCCACATCGACCAGATAGCGCAGCCCGCTGCCCGGGCGCCAACGGAGGACACATCGTTCCCCGGCGACCGGCGATGACAGCACGGAGAACCGCGTACCGTCGTGGCGCAACGACCAGTGACCGCGCTGCGACTCCAGTTCCAGCGTCGATGTTTCGACGCGCACCGTCGTCGTTCCGGCGACTTCCAGGCGATGGCCATCCAGGTAGATCCGGCCCGGCGCGCCGATCTCGAGCGTCACGTCGGCAGGCACCGCGTGGCTTGCAATTGCTGCGATGAACTGCAGTGCCGCCAGTTGCGGGCGCGTCGTGCACAGGTGTGCCGCCATGCCCACCTCCGGCCGCCAACCTGGCCTCAGGCACGCGGGCATCATCGCATCGAGGACGAGAGGATCCGTACCGGTGCGCTCAAGCATCGTCTGAATACGTCCCCGCACCTGCGTGGCGTAGCCGTGTGCCACCTGCGCGGACGCGTCGTCTGGCGGCGCATCCAGCGCCGGGAGAGCAAGGCTGGCGATCAGATCGATCATCGCCCCTCCCAGGCACCATCGCGCAGGAAGAACGTGGCAATCCACTTCTCTCCCGCCGCCAGCGGCACACCGGCATGCAACGTGAGGCTGTCCGCCGTCGCGCAGGGATACGCGAAGTAAAGCGCGTTGCCCTGCTGCGGGTAGATCTCCATCTCGATATCCGGAAAGCTGGTGGCACCGCCCTGCGCCGGCGTGTTGAGATACATGATCAGCGTCGCGACGCGTTGTCCCTGCCCTTCAGCGCGGTCGCTCGCCGGAAAGAAGTCGTGATGGGGCGAGAAATCAGCGCCAACGCCATAGCGGACCACCTGTAGGTGCTCCATCCAGCCGGCAGGCCAATGGGTCAGGTCCGCTACCCGCGCCTGGATACGGTCAACGATGATCGACTGGCCGGGCGCTATCCAGGCCTGTTCACTGGTTCGCGCGTACAACGTGACACTACCCGCCGCGGCATGGCCATCGCCCACCCGGACCTGCGATCGCCGCAGCAAGGGCTCGGCCAGACCGATGATCTCCGCGCACTCCGCTGCGTCAAGGAATCCGGACAGCAGGCACGCATCCGGACGCTGCCACCGCGCCTGGACGAGCAGCGTGCGATCCCCAAGCTGCAGGCGCGTCGCATGTCCGTCCGGTAGCCGGGGACGCGACGACTGCATCGCAGGCTCGCCCAGCGCATCGTTGATGGCACGATCGATGCTGCCCGGATGCCAGCCCATCCGGAGAAGATCATCCACGATCGCCGACGACGCCATGCCGGTGCCGCGCTGGGCCTGGATGTACGAGCGAACCTCATCAGCTGCGATCATTTCATCCTCCTGGAAAACGACAGTCCCTCCCACGCAGCACCTGCGTGGCCCTGCTTCATTCTGCTCGTAGCGCCAACATCGGTTTGATCTGTGCAGCACGGTAGGCAGGCAGTGCATTGGCCATCAATGCCACCAGTGAGAGCATCAGCGCCACGATCGACAGCGATACCGGATCGAACGGCGATATCCCATGCAGGCGCTCTCGCAGCAGGGCACCGAACAGCAAGGCCACGGGCAGTGCCGCCACCAATGCCCAGCCGACCATCCAGGCACCCTGCAGCAGCACACTGCGCAGGATGTCATGGCGGTTGGCGCCCAGTGCCTGGCGAACCCCGAACTCGCGTTGGCGCATGGCCACGGACTGCGCAAGCTGGGCGTAGAGCCCCACTGACGCCAGCACCAGGGTGACGCCACTCAGTATCCTGAGCAGCGCGTTGAGGCGCAGCTGATCGATGATCGTGTCCTCGATACGCTGCTCCATCGTCATCGTCTGGGTCAGCATCAGTCCCGCCTGCTGCGCCTGTTGCTGCAGTGCCTTTCCGATCCGCTCGGGATGATCGGCACGGACGACGAACTCGGCCGAGGACAAAGGCGCCTCCGGGCGCAGCAGTGGAGCCGCGTCGGGAAGATAGATGGTCGGATATTCGTCCTGCTGGGCAAGGGCGCGCTGGCGCACGCGCTCGATGACCCCCACCACCACCCGGTCGACCAGTTCGCCTGTCGTGCCATCGGCGACCCGCAGGCTTCGGCCCTGCGGGTCCTGGCCCGGAAAGTACCGTTCGGCAAGGGCACGGTCGATCAGGGCAACCGGCGCACCCTGCTCAGACTCGATCGCACTGAACGCGCGCCCCTGCAGGATGCGCACGCCCAGCGCACGGGGATACGCATGGCCGGTGTAGGCCAGGTACGCCTTGGGCTGCTCGCCCTGGCCACCGCCGCTGGTGACTGGTCCGGAGAAGGCTTCCAGCGTCACGTTGCGGCTCAAGGGCGCCGACGAGGTCAGCGCTACGGCACGGACCCCGGGCAGGGCCTGTACGCGTTCGGTCCAACTCCGCGCACGCGCCCGCACGTTCTCCGCGTCTGCATCCTCGTCAGCGGCCGCATCTTCCGCACGCGCCGCCTCCCCAACGCCGGACGTCGCGGACTGAAGCGTGCCGACCAGCAGCCCACCCCGGTTGAAGCCAACGTCTTCCTGCAGCAAGGCATCCGAGCTGCGCACCAGCAGCGCCGTACAGAACAACAGGACGAAGGTCACGCCCACCTGCAACATCACAAGCAATCGGCGCAGACGATTCACGGCCGCACTTGCCGTCTGCCCGTTTCCGGTCTGTCGCAGCACCTCGAACACGCTTTGCCCACGGAAGGCCCTGCCTGCGGCAAGCAGGATCAGCAGAGCGGTTGCGCACATCACGACGATCGCCAGCAGCGTGACCAGATCCGGGCCGATCACCTGCGGGATATCCCGCGGTAGTACATCCACGCGGCGCAGTCCCGCGAGGCCCAGTGGCATCAATCCCACCGCCAGCAGCGAGGCGCCCACCGCGAAGAGGGAGGACTCCATGACAATCTGCAGAAGCCGGCGTTGTCGGGTCGCTCCCACCGCCTCAAGCAGCGCCATCTCCTGGCGACGTCGGATGAGCCGCAGCACGAACAGGTTGTAGACATTCGCGGCCGTCACGGCGAACACCAGCAGCGCCGCCACCAGCATGGAAATCAGCGATCCCTGGCGGCCCTCCAGCCACAGCGAACGCAGTGGTACGGCGGTCACCTGCAGCCCGATCTGGTTTCCAATGTTGGCCAGGGTCGGCACCGCGTAGACCAGCCCCATCATCTCCGAGGCGGCGGCCAGACGGCCGTTGGAACGTGCGAGCTGAGCGATGGCCTTGAGGTTGCCGAATGATCCTGCGTTGCCCAGCGCCGTCTGCTCCTCGCTGAAGGACAGCGGCAGCCAGACGTGCCGACTGCGATCAGGAAACGCGAAGGAATCGTCCAGCACGCCCACGATGCGGTAGGCGACGCCATCCAGGTACAGCTTGTGCACCTCGGTACCCAGGGGAGCATCGAAACGCGCGCGCCAGAAACGGGAAGACACCAGCGCGACCGGTTCCGCACCGGG
>Ga0302347_1003687_pt1 | contig 13239 bp, 11 predicted proteins | sample PhyWR1_FD_202178 | JGI IMG/M metagenome (GOLD analysis project Ga0302347, IMG submission 202178) | Leaf surface microbial communities from wheat plants in UC Gill Tract Community Farm, Albany, California, United States - DLSL W.R1 (v2)... | ecosystem: Host-associated > Plants > Phyllosphere >...
CATTTACAACAGATAAACTTTTCCTTATATGAACATCAGGCAGTAAGACCAGACTTGATACACTACAAGAGTCAATATTTCCAACATAATAAAATTCGTTATTGGATGATGCAGGCTCTCCATTTGGTTTGGAAAGATAAAAATATGCAAAAATGGTTGCAATTATAACCAAAAATAGCATCCCTCCCCTTATATTATTGACTAAGAAATAAAGCGAGCGTGCATGAACTGTCCTCTTTGACACTAAATGATCGGAGTCAATTTTTTCCGAAGAGGCAGCCTGCTCTGAAGTGTCCTTATCAAGAAAAGGATCATCATTATCAATAAGTATAGCCGCAGTAATTTTGAACCCAACTTTTGGTACGGTAACAATCACTTCTTCTTCCAATCCCAGTTTAATAAACACTCTTCTTAAATCAGAAATATACTTATTTAAACTGTGTGTAGAAGTTCTTAGACCATAAGAATCCCAAACAGTGTTAAGAATATCATCTCTTATAATGATATCTCCACGCTTAGAAAGAAGAAAACCCAAAAGGCGACCAGCTGTTGCAGTCAAAACATATTGAGACTCGGGATTATTAACTGACCATAGGGTACCATTTCGTTCACAGAACATGATTTTATTATTAATTGTATAGATCACTTGGCCCCCTAGAAAAATCACACTCATTGTTTTCCATGAATTTAAATTTAATTAATAAACAGAAAACGACCATCCGAAAATATAGTTAACACAACGACATAAATGGCTTCCAGCAGAACTCCAATATTTCCATATGCACTCATTAAATGATCGTCACCCTTACTAGTCTAACACATAAAAACAATCTAAAAAAATACATTAACAGACAATAACAATCAATATTCACCGCAATTATCTTAACTACGCCATAAGCACATAAAAATCTCGTTCAATATACACATTATAATAGGGTTTTCATAAACACATATTGCTTAAACTAACATAATAATATTGATCTTTGATTTATCTTGGCACCGATATTGGTAGTAGATCAAAAACTCGAGAATATCATAAAGTGCATTGAACTAAAGCAGATGTGCTTATAAGGCCAGTAGCCTATACAAGCACTGATCCCCGACTACAGTATCGGCCTTCCAACCGCATTTACTTAGTAAGGTTTGTAATCCTTCTACGTTTCCGGTCAGTCGAGCCATCAAAGGCCTGGTTTGCTGGCCTGCGGCATCAAAAACAACATCCAGGCTGTGATGGGGAATATAAATTGCATTAATAACCGGATTAAGTAAAAACACATTTATATCAGCCCACTGACTGTCGCTGAGCATTAGGTATTTCCATTGCATCTCAACTGCTGTATTGAGCGCATAGGTTAGCCTGAAGAGATCTGCTTGCTGTAACATTTCATCAGTACATGAACGCCAGAGATACTCAATTTTTTTCGCAAGGCGTATTTGGCCTGTAGATTTCTTTCCAATGCAAAGTAGCCACTGGATATCAGAAGCATAATCGCGTGGAAATCTATGCTGTTTTAGTGCTGTAGAAAACCAGCGTAAAAGGAAGATATTTTCCTGCGTTGATGAGAGTTTCCCCTTATCAAGTTTCTCAAGCGCCAGAGCAATAAGCGCACACCATGAAAGATGAGCAGATTTTTCTGTCAATGCCACCACGAAATGTCCTTATATCTGATGTTTCTAGATTTTATTAGCAAATAATATTCATAAGCATTCAATTTTTTCCGGAAGATTTTGTCCTTTTTTGTCTGGTGTTGGCATGCAGGCAAAACAGTAGTAACTGACTAACAGCAGCTTCATAAGCCGGTTCGTAGCATCATCAACGTTAACGAAAATTGTGCAGTCAAGCCCAAGGTTCACAAACCCGCATCATGCAGTAAGATAGCAGGGAGTTTAACCTTGTGATTTATATTTATTTCTACAGAGTGAATAATTCAATAACCTAAAGTTTTTTCACTCCATAATTGTTGTAAGTTTAGCCTGTTATTACAACCTAGTTTAATCATTATATTTCTTCTAAACGTATATATTGTCTTTGTTTTAACACCTAAAGATATGGCGAGCTCTAGGGGACTAGCTCCTGTGCACACAAGATCCAATAACTGCTTTTCTCTAACTGTTAATGGTGTATGAGAATAATAAAGAGCTTTTGTTTTACGAAAGAGAAAAAAGTCTATGATATCTTTTAAGGCGCTTTTTTTATTCAAAATAAAATCCATCTTCATCTTTTCGGCAAGATAACAGGAGAAATCATTTGATGCAAAACCAATTACATTTTTACTACGTGATGAAAGCAAGTCATTTTTGGATGAAGGAAAACAATCTAAATCAACAATTATGTATGACTCATTGATAAAATCTTCACCAAGAAGTTCAACGAGCCCCTTTGTAAAAAAAACATCTGCTGAAAGGATACATTCCGACATGCTCACACCTTTTATTAATAGTTCCATTATATTAATTCGTAAACGAATTGTGCGTCTTCCTGACCTACAGGTGCGACGAAGAGTAAACTATCACTGAAATCAAAATGGCCTCAAGTTGAAACTTACAGTTCACTTGTTTTTAAAAAACATCTGCAATCAGATTTATATTCATTATATGACCAACAATGGAAATATAAAATCAAGATAACCCTTATTGACAGGTTTTATCACTACTTCGCAAAATAGTCGCCAACCATCATGAATAACCAAAAAACAGAAGATGGTCATGATAAAGATAAGTCTTAGGTACTTTCACTGAAAATTAATGAAAATTTAAAATCCAATTATTAAAATTCGCAACAAAAACTTGTTTTGTTTATTAACCTATCATTAGTAACAAATCATCCTCTTCTGTCATGGTTCATCAAGTCACAGATAAGATCATAGCTTTTTACTCATACCCTAAAAAATCAGCCATAAACCTGTCTTACAGGCCTTAACTTTCATTACGGTGTCCATCCTATATCCAAATACAAGAGATAGAAATTTGTATTGCAAACTACTAAAATCTAGGTCTTTTATGCTACTTTTCAAGTAAATTATTAGAAAATATCAAATATTGTTCTGCTGAACGAGTAAATTACAAGTGTTTTATTCTTTATATTATCGCGTTAAATGATGCTCAAGAGGGGGGGACTGACCAGGTCATTTCTAGAGTTTGAAGTAGAAATCAGAATGCTGGCTTCGTTACAGTAGTTCAAGGTGCCATGAGCCGAGTAACGCCAGGAAAGTTGAGAACGTCCATCTTCAAAAGCAGTAGGCCGGCCACCCTCTCGTGTCTGCTGGTTAGTATGTGGATGGTTACGTTGAACTGTCGCTATAATGCTCTGCATCGCTGCTACGAATACACATGCATCGAAACGCATCATATGAGTCAACACTTTAACTACGCATTTTGTTTGAAGGAGTAAGGTCTTAAAACCGAAATAACAAATGGATATACTGCATCTTTCATCCTGCAACTCGAGAATATGTCGCATAATTTTTCATGAAATGCTGGCAAATAAGAGGCTTCTGCTAATCAGGCCAGATGGCCGAACCAGAGATGAACGATTGGGATCATCTGATTAAGGCTCGTCCAATCGGCCGTTATGACGAATCCGAAGAGATTTACTACACTTCACCCGGCTATTATCAGATGCATCCTCCTTTATCACAGGGACGAAATGGTACTGAACGACCGCTATGCAGCAGTCTGATATTGTCAAGTGGAACTGCCGTAAAGCTGTTTCGCTCCGTCTCGTGTAGGAAATTCCGTTCTTCGCTCAAAGCAATCGGCCAGAAAACTACCCTACCTCACAATAATTTTTAATACATAAACCTCCATCTTTGAGAACGATGTTAGCCAGAAAAAGTACAATAAAAAATATAAATTCCACAGCAAATGATGCTTATGATTCGCCTGTTGGTAATAAAAGAAAAATTAGCTTAACCGTATCATAGGTTATAAAAAGAATGACATGCCGTTTCAAACTCGATTCGAACAGCACCAGTTACTAGATGGCAATCACATCCGGTATCAGACATTCCAGCCAGTGTTTCAGAAAATACCTTGCGTTGTAAAATAAAAGGTCGCCATCCGCATTCTTAGCCAATCCAACAGTTCGTTATAAAAGATAATTTATAGTATGCCAAGGAGTGTTGTAATATAAGGTTCATTAAAGTTAACTTCCTTTTTATACAGATAAAATAAAAAAAGAAAGTAAAAAATAAGGCACACAATGAATTGTCACTGACAGTGCCTCATGATATTTTATATTAACAAAGTAGTAATTTGTCATTATAAAAACAAATGGTCATACAGAATTTATCGATGAACTTATGCAATTAATTCATGATTCTAAATTTTCGCACTGGATTAAAACGGGTGGAAGATATCTAAAGGTGTATATTCAGATGACCTTTTTTTTTGAACTGGACATATACTCATTGCTGGGTGAAAAGCTAACTAATGTACACTTCATTATTATCGACTTCGATTACACTTTCTCCATGAATTTTAAACCAGCTTTAAATCCAAGAAGAGAAGTGATTGGTTTTGCTTCCAACGACGTCTCTTATTACAAAACCGAAAGAGCAGGTATACGTATCATACTGGATAAGAAAGCCAGGATAAAAGATGTGCTAAATTTCCTTCTTTTCAGAACAAGTGTTGCATTATACAATTTAAACAGCACGCTAACCTTAAGAGAGAAGGAAACTCTTTTACTTCTAACTGATGGTAGAAGTATTAAAGATATAGCCAAAGAAAATACCGTTTATTCGTTTAGATGATACATTATAGCTAAAGTTTATATTAAAAACAGGATTGTCATTCTAAATTAGATTAGTTAATACAATAATTAACTGGCAGTGAATGAAAAATAAATAAGCAGAAACCCAGGAGTTAAATGAATTATAAATTCATGTTGTGAATTTTAATATATGTTATAAAAACTCACCAGATCAAACGATGGTTCCGAGGGGGTATATTTTGATAAGCCGTAAGCACATATATAAACAGGCTAAAAATTAGAAACATAGATAACCCGCCAAGGTTAAAAAGTCCATATTTAAAAAATTCACGAAAAAAATTCAGAGTAAAACTTAAAAACAGAACCTCACTCATTATTCACTCAAATTAAAAATTCGATATAAAATAATATGAACTTAAAAATATTTTTTCGAGTAAGAAATAATAGTGTAATATAGGTAAACCATATACTCGCCCCCTGGAATTTATTGACTAGTCCCGACGATCGGGATGATGTGCAATATCATCCCATTACATAAAAAATCCGAAACATGGAAATTATGTTAAGGTTAATTAAGCTCAGTTATATAATCATTGATATGAGTATGTAAGTCCAATAACAGCTTTAGCTGTACCCGGTTTTATCTGTTCACCCGGTTTACGGACGTAACTGAATCCAAATTGGGTACTGACAGGGTTATGTTGCGAAGAAGAAGCATTACCTGCAGTGCGGACGAAATATTTATCCTGCCCTGGAATATTAGCAGCAGAACCGTCCGGACCAAAGCGCATACGCTTTGCACCAGGACCTGTTATAGCAAACCCGATACCCGTGGCTGTTGAATCTGCGCTTAAAGTCGCTGTATCCGAGGTATTTGTAAGGTCTGAAAGGTCAACCGCTGACACATATACGATAATATCAGGATCACACTGCAGGGAAAATGTTGATTGTTTCGTACCTAAAAGGGTTGAAGGATCCGCGTTTTCAATCGCACCCTGTGCAATTTTATCCATGTCAATAACAACTGCACTATTCTCCGGAGTACAACCGGTCACAGTCCCACTGATAGTATAGGGGTTAGCATAATAATTATAGACTTCCTGAGTCGTACCGCTTTCATCTTTGCAGAGGTATCGATACATCGTCTGTCGGGGAATTATTCTTATCCCACTTATGCGACCCGCATCTTTATAAACAGCAAGACGCGCACTCATCCTGTGGCCCGTTAGATTTATTCGTTGAGCATTCGGGGTATATCCTCTCCAACTGACTGTAGTTTCTGTAGGTAAAGGTTGTGAGGAAACCACAGGACCATCACTTATATTTCCTCCGAAGGTCGTTAATGCAAAACCGGGAGCATTCGCATCCCATAACGGATATAAGGGCCAGGCTGGACCGACATCGAATTTTCGGCCCGTAAAAGTCGCAAGAGGTTCGTAAACTATGCTCGAAAGAGTATAATTCACATCGGGGCTGTTACAGATACCAAATCCTGAGGAAGCTGCAGATTTGATTACTTCACCATAAGGTCTCCTATCTGCAGGACCGGAAACATCAATATTATCACCTACGTTAATAGGAAGATTAAACTCTGGATAAGCAAACGCATGGTTAAGATTAAAACATAAAATAATTAAAGCTGAATAAATTTTTCTGTTAATATTCACATTTTATTCCTTACTGTACTTCTGGTGATTTTGCAGTATAGATAACGTCGTTGAACTCGTTATAAAATTTAATCCATCCTCCACAAGATGGAGCAAGCCCTGCACCATCCAGTGATACTTTTTCACCGGGAGTTATATTAATTACTCTTGAATCGGAGGTTTTATTTTTATTATGTACAGATACTGTGAAACTGAAATCAGAGGGGTTAAAAAGTTGACACTTGTTGTTTTCTCTGATTATAATTATCTTGTCGAGTGAAGCTTTCTCCAGGGTTTTATGCCGATAAATTATTTTAAAATGACTTCTTACAGCCATTGCAACTGAATTAATGCTATCGTTGGCTGTTGATTTTGGTATAGAAGTAACAGTAAAATTAATCGTCTTATCTTTACCCTGGCCTTTGTTTTCCTTAGGAATAACAGTAATCATGTCGCTGCTATTTTTTTTAAGTAAAAATAAAGGAGGAGAGATAATGAAATCCTTATCATCCAGGGTACTTTTAATCAGATAATCACTTTCATTATCATTAACCAATTTAATATTAAGATGTTGCATTTTATCATCAATCATAAAACGTGTACCTACGACAGAGACTCCGCATCGACCGTCACTGACATACAAAGCCATTAAAAGTAAAAAAGCTCTATTAATCATAAGACAACTCAAAATTAGCAACGCTCAACACTTTTCCGGCTGAGGAATTATTGTTTACCCTGACATAGTAAGCAAAGAAACTAAACTCATTGACTGGTGTTCCGTGATCAATTTTTAAATTTATTTTGTTATTTCTGACGTCGATATTATTGTTGTCTTCATCAAACAAACCCACGGCAATGCCTCTGGCACTGGTATCAGTTGTACTTGTGTTTTTCAGAAGGTTACTCATTTCAGGATCACTTTCACCTTTAAACTGAATATAAGCCGAAGATATATTATCCGGACAGTTTTCCAGGTTGACTGAAAACCGCGTCCCGGAAAAAGGAGCGCCCAGTTTGCTTGCTCTCAAATTACCTGGTTGTAAATCAACGGTTGAGTTAACTGAGCTGTTTGAAATGGTACAACTCCGTTCGATAACACTTGCATTGATCTTAATAGTGACTCTTTCACCCATGCTAACAGCAGGTAAAAAAGTTAACAGGCTAAGAATAACACTCAGATTTTTAGTCATAATAAACATCCAGATAAACTATTGAGGATGCATCTCCTGAACCAACTGCATTGCTTACAGACTTATACCTCAGATAGAAGTCAAGCGTATATGCAGCACCTGTAATAATATTATTCAAAGGCTGTATAGTATTCAACGCCACCTTTTTTTTCTTCTCATTCAGGATCTCAATTGCGAGACCGGTTGCCAGTTTACCTTCCGCCTCCCCGCCTTTCCCGATGACTTTCAGCAACGTTGGATCAGTATCGTCAGTTTCCCCCGAGAACTTATATGTCAGATTATTGACATTGCCCGTGCAATTTTCCAGACGTATCGATACTGCCTGTTCCGCACTGGTGGCCCCTGACTGACTGAAGTCATCCGGGCTAAAATCAGGGAAGTTAATATTTTTAATAAAATCCTGGCTCGATATATTACAACTCTGAGATAAAATCCCGCCATTAATCTGAACTGTAACATCAACAGCAGATGCCGTAGTACAATACAACATTGAAATAAGACAAATGAAAAATTGCTTCATGACACCCCCTATTACTGGCAGATCAGGTTTAGATTATTGATGCTTTCCATTTTATTATTCTCATCATAGTTTATTGTGAATTCGCAGCTGTTATCTTTATTCACTTTGACAGTGTACTGATTCCCTGCCCGGACACCAGTCAGATATACCGTGCTGTCATCATTAACAATTGATGTTGTTTTGTCTGCTCTGGAAACAACAAGTGTACCGAATTTTAAAGGCTTATCTTTATATTTAATATCAACTAAAAAATTGTAACCTTTACGAATATCGAAAACAACTTTACTGATAGCACCGCGTGTGGGTGCAACTTTTAAAATTTTACCATCAATATCATAGCCAGAACCAAATGATTCCGGAGATAAGGATACATCATTATAATGATAAGCTGTAGCATACGGTATCAGGGCATAACCATAGCGATTGATAGTTATATTTTCACCCGCTCTGTTAATCTTGGCTCCTGTTGCACCTTTGGCCTCAACAAGAATTGCCGTATCATTGGCTTCTCTTGCCATGACAATACCACCCTGATGAACAAGAAGAGTGCCTGCCAGTCCATAGTCAATTTCTTTAGAATCACCTGTAACCGTTGTACCGGCATTTATATCAGCCGAATTTGCTTTATAACGTGCATTTACGTTAGTTCTGTTATGGTTATGATTATTTACTGTCTGGTATATATTATAATTTAACTTATCTTCCAGTGCATTTCCGTACACGCTGGTTGAATTATTAACATTCGACTTGTTAACATTGGTGCTGTTTGTTACATACATTCGGTTTCTGTCAGTGCCATAAGATAATGGCATCGACAATGAAAGATAGAACATGTCATCGTTTATATCTTTGTATTTATTTTTATTGTAGCTGGCTTGAACATTCACATTATTTAATTTCGGGAATGTCTTATTCCACCCGATCTGGGTATTCTGGGACTTTGTATCCGTTCCCCAATAAGAGTTTATATTACCCCATAAGTATAACTGTCCGTAATCAGCCAGATTTTGTGACACATTTATCTGGAAACTATTTTTTTTCCGTTCAAATCTTGAATACGAAACATAATCATTGATATTGTATTTAGTACTTTCATGATAATTAGCTTCGCTCAGGCTATAGTAGTTAGACGTTGAATAGCGATAACCCGTCAACTGGAAGTTAGTTCCTGTCTCGCTGAATGATTTTGCATATAAAATACGGTATGAGTTACCAACATAGTTTTTTTCTTTTATTTTAGCTTTCGCCTGGATTGAATCCAAGGACAGTGCGCCAATATCACCAATATCCTTCCCTAAACCTAAACCGAAAGCGGTATAATTTTTTGCAATCTGGTAACCCGTATATATAGTCGTATCCAGAGGTAAACCGTAACCAAAAGTCCCCTGAGAAAATTTACTTTTATCTGCCTGTGAGATATCAAGTTTCCCTGCAGAAATTGAGTAATTATATCTCCTGTGACGTAACAAATTTGGTAGCGAAGAGTATGGGACTGTATAACTTGTCACTTTACCCTGATCGGTTGTTAATTCTACCTCATAGTCGCCACTGGTTCCTACTGAGTTGAGATTGTCAATATTATAAGGACCCGGATTAATATATTCCTGGTACAGGATATTGTTATTTTGTCTGATGGTTAACTTTGACCGTGTTTCTGCTATACCTTTTATGACCGGGCTATATCCTTTCTCACTTTCTGGGAGCATCTCATTTGAAGTAGCAAGAGATAGACCAACATATGTATTCGAATCGAACAGCATTGACCCTAAAACACTTTGGCCAATATTTAATGTTGATTTAATCGAATTGATATTTTTAGTTGCATAAATGCTGTTCGAGTTCCATTCATGTGTTGAATTATTACCCATTTTATTCTGATTGTAATATGTGCTCGAATTAAATCGCCACGAGCCAATATTCAATCTGTTTGTGATACCAACAAACGTGGATGAATAGTCATCCATTTTTTTATTTTTGGTATAAGAACCATTTATATTATAGTTCGTCAGTAACGCAGGTATCCCATCATTCCAATCTGCTTCATTTGCGAGTGTTGAGCGAATTGACTTAAGATAGATTTGGGGTATTTTCAATGTCAGAGTCAGCTTTGACAGATCAACATCATAGCTAAAGTTATCTATATATTCAGAAAGGTCGATGCAATCATTTTTATGAGGCGCTGCATTTAATTTATTCAATGCATCCTTGTTAAATGGAATGATATCAATAATTTCCTGCGTGAAACAGGCAACTACTTTCTTGTTTTTATCCTCCTTAAACTTTACATTCATACTTCTCAAAAAACTTTCATCAACACTCAGGCTTAGAAAATAACTTCCTGGCGCTACATTATTCCCTGCTGTAAGATAGGAAAGATCATCAATGGAATCAACGTCCGACCCAAGGAACATGGGATTGAAATAATCCTGCGAATATGAATAATTTGCATTAAAACATAGGGTTAAAAAGAAAAACCTCTTCATAATTCGCATCGACCTACTTCCATGTTTAATTAAAGCTACATTGCAAATCTTTTACCTGAACACCATAATCATTGATAAAGTTGAACTTTAAATTTTTACTTTTATCCGTTGTGTTCAAAAGCATTTCTGTCTTAGGTGCAATCGTTGCAGCGGGAGAAATCTCTTTCCCATTGACCCGTAGTGAAGACAAATTCATGTAAAAAGGCGTTGGGTTTTCAATCTTAAGCCGATCATTTTTGTAGCTACATTTTAATTTTTTATATGATGTAAACGAATCATCGTTTAAACCAGTGGGTCGGGTAAACAACTTTATCTTAGTCGTTGTCGATATTAACAGTGCATTATCTATTTTTTGCTCTTCTTCATTCAGTGACGGAATAACTTTGGTATTCAGATAGTAAAGTTTCTCTCTATCCTTTAAGAGTTTGTTTTTATCTCCAGTGTAAACTATGTTAAGTAAACTGTCTGTATTTGCCTGGATAACAAAAAGAGGCGGTGTGATAACGAAATCTGACACCTTGTTATTGTTTTCATCCGTTATCCAAGACTGAACAAGATAGTTTGAATCCTTATCACTGTTGTACAGTTTTAACGTTGCTTGGTTTTTATCTGTCGGATAAATCATTCGGGTTGCACCTAATGATACTCCCCCCGCATACACTGACTGACAACAGAGTAATACCGATGTCAGGAAAGATAGTTTTTTAAACATAGAGATCCTAAAAAAGTAATTGGTCATGTCTGACCAATTACCTCTGCTATTAGTAGTGTAAATCAGTTATAAGTCAGCATAAAGTTTGCAGCAGACTGAACTTTACCCGCAGTTACAATAGCGCCAGTTGATTTATAATCTACAGACAGTGGAATAGTAGTACTACCTGTGAGCTTAACTTCGCTACTTAACTCACCAACATTCAGTGCAGTACCATCTGGATTAAATAACTGCAGGCCTACGTTCTGCGCAGAACCGGCACCTGCGGTATTGGCCAGTACACCAGGCTTACCATCAACACTTTGTCCATTGAAAGAGATTTGAACTGTTTTAAGCGTATCTGTATTACAATCCAGCAGGCTGATAGTAAAAGGCTTTTTTGCATTTGCCAGCTGATCAACAGCTTTGAAAGTACTGGCTTTTACGGTATCCAGGGTAACGATTTTATCGGTATCGGATCCGGATACTGCGCAAGCGCCTGAAGTCACTTCACCATTAAAGGTAATTTTGCCACCATTTACGGTCTGTGGCGCAGCTTCAGCAGCACTTGCAGCACCGCAGATCAAAGTAGCAATGACAGCAGACAGTACTGTAAGTTTTTTATTAATAATCATGTTATATCCTTATGTGTTAATGATAAGAGCGAGTGTGGGAAAATTTCATCACAGGTGATACGTAATCTAACTATCCATATGTGATGCTGAAGCAAACAAATGAAGTATATGGCCTCACCACATTAAAAAATAAAAACCAGCCATAATCCATTCTATCCTGAATGCAAGATTATATAAGTGATGATCAGACAATGTCTTTCTCTTTCATAAAACTCGAGGTCTCTTCACACATCAAACCACGTTTTATCTGTAACAGGAAATCATATGCTGACGCATTTTCCCTGAGAGGTTTAATGTGTTTTTGACCCTGTATTCAGGGTGGGAGAAATATACACAAAGACAGGTTTTAGCACAACAATTTAAGACGTAAATTTTAATTTCAATAGCTATTTAGTGTCTTTTTTTTTTGTTTTTAATGATAAAAAAAATCATTTACACGTAATGGTAATTTAACAAACCATTTAAAATCAATAGCTTGTTATTATGCGATTTTATCTCCATTCGTTTGTAAATTTTATGTAATGACGTTTTCTTTTATCTTGTATTAGGATTTTTATTACGCATTGTTTGTTATTTTCTATGTGGCGAATCCTGCATTAAAGGACAATTATTAATTAATGTTTTTATTATGTTAATTCACATATCATGGGTTTACTTAACTACTATTTAATACGCGAGGGTCGATGAGATAATTCTCTCTTCTTTTTTATTAATTGTTAAGTACAATTATATTTTACTGACATCTTTATTTTTGAGTTTAACCCCGCTGGCAGCCCCTTTCATGCACCTGTAGAGCGCGCGCAATGTGGATTTTCAAATCCCTGCTTGACTTGGTACTGATCCAAGAGCTCCTGGATTATGTATGTATCCCGAGAAAACGCACCATTCTCTTTTAGAGATATTCCGGCATACCGATAACGTTACTCTAAGGGGATCGCCATGCATAAAGCCCGATTTACTGTGCATCAGATAATCACCGTACTGAAGTCGGTTGAGGCCGGACGTACCGTACAGAAATACTGGATTTTTATCTGTTCAGAACGCTGAACGAAGCATGGGAAATCACAGAGCGCTGACTGAAGGAATACAACGGCGAACGCCCCATGAATCCCTGAATAACTCGACGCCGAAAGAGTACCAACTGATAGTTGAAAGCACGAAAATCTCAAAAAATGGCCGGAACTATACAGGTCAGATTACAGAGGGAACTCAGTCCGGACTGAGCAATGCCGAGCGTTGCACCACTGATCCTACCCCCGTCATGTCAAAGGGGGTTCATCCATTATTGTCCTGGCAATGGGACTAAATCACTTTCTATATAGCGCCTCACCAGCGTGGCCAGGGCTATCAGAGAATCAAT
>Ga0302347_1003688_pt1 | contig 13232 bp, 11 predicted proteins | sample PhyWR1_FD_202178 | JGI IMG/M metagenome (GOLD analysis project Ga0302347, IMG submission 202178) | Leaf surface microbial communities from wheat plants in UC Gill Tract Community Farm, Albany, California, United States - DLSL W.R1 (v2)... | ecosystem: Host-associated > Plants > Phyllosphere >...
GATCCGGGCTCTGCTAACCAGACGGTTAATTTAGGCACCGTTTCAACCAGTGCTCTGGAAACAGCGGGTACAACTGCATCGCCAACCCGTTTTTCAATCGTATTAAGCGATTGCCCGGCCAGTGTCACCAGCGCCCATGTCCGTTTTGATGGTCCGGCAAGTCCTGCTAATCATCAGGTTCTGGCGCTGAATTCCGGGCAGACTGCGACCAATGTGGGCGTCGCGCTGTATGAAGCCGACAGCAGCACAATGATACCGGTAGGTTCACCGAGTAAATCGGTTAACCTTAGCGCTGAGAGTGACAATACGCTGCACTATTTTGCTAAATACTATGCTACTGCCGATAAGGCGACAGCAGGTACTGCAAACTCAACAACCGCATTTACCATCGTTTATAACTAAATAATAAGAGCCGCGTGGCGGCTCTTATTTTCTCATTAACAGGAGTTAACATGCGACGCATATTTTTATGCTGTAGCGCACTCGCTTTATTTTGCTCTCTGCCGGTAGCACAGGCCGGTGTAGAAATTGGCGGCACACGCGTCGTTTATGACGGTAAAATGAAACAGGCAACAATCGGTATAAACAATCCCGATGATAAGCCTTATCTTATTCAGTCATGGGTGAATAAACGTGCTGACAGCGATGATGCGGGTGAAATGTTTATTACCACACCGCCACTCTTTCGCCTTGAGCCGCATAGCCAGAATTCAGTCCGCATTGCTCTTACCGGTAGTACCTTACCGCAGGATAGAGAGTCCGTATACTGGCTTAATATTAAAAGCATCCCGTCCACCGATAAAAACGCCAGCAATGATTTGAAAATAGCAGTTAAAAACACAATGAAATTATTTTATCGGCCGGCCGGTTTACCTGGCGATCCGGCAAATGCATATCAGAAGGTCGAGTTTAAACAGCGTGATGGAAAACTGTTTGCCTTTAATCCCACCGCATACAGCGTGTCGTTTTACGATGTGAAGATAAACGGCGTGGCGTTGCAGGATCCATTGATGGTTTTACCCAAAGAGGAAGTGTCGCTAGGTTCCGTTAGCGCCCGAGCACCTGAAATAAGCTGGCGAGCGATTAATGACTTCGGCGGAATTTCAGAAGAACAGAAAGTAAAATTATAATTATCAGGATTAAACAGATCATGTTCACGCAGCACGTGCACTATAAAAAATTCCCTTTTTTATTATCACCCTCATTGTTAAGCCTGTCTGTATGCCTGGCCCTTAATTCAGGATTTGCGTGCGCTGATGACTATTTTGATCCCGCTTTTATCGAAGTGAAGGGCAAAAAAAACGCTGCCGTCGACCTGTCTGCATTTAGCAAAACGGGTAGTCAGGCGCCGGGCATTTATCAAAGTGAAGTCTATGTTAACGGTAACTATGTTGATGATAAGAAAATAAAATATGTTATTCGTGATGACAAGCTGTCACCGGTATTGAGCAAAAGTGATTTGATTGAATGGGGGACTGAGGCTGCTGCCACACCTGAATTTATGGCACTGGCAAACAATGCTGAAATTTCTGACATCAGCAAGGCCATTCCTGATGGGAAAATCAGCTTCGACTTTGCTCAGCAGCGTCTGGATCTTTCTATCCCTCAGCAGTTTATCCGTAAGAATGCTCAGGGCTACGTCGACCCGGGCAGCTGGGATGACGGTGTGAATATGCTTTTTGTTAACTACGGTTACTCGGGGTCTGAATCCTGGCATGACGCAAAGTCTGGCAGCACCAATGATGCTTATCTGAATTTGCGCAGTGGTATTAACCTGGGCGCATGGCGTCTGCGCAATTACTCTACCTGGACAGACAGCCCCAATAACCGTTCCTGGAACAGTATCAATACCTATTTAAACCGCGATATTAAGCCGCTGAAAAGTCAGCTGATTGTCGGCGACAGCCATACGCCTTCTGACATCTTTGACAGTTTTGCTTTCCGCGGAGCGCAGATTTACTCTGATGATAATATGCGTCCTGATAGCCTGCGGGGCTATGCGCCGGTAGTCAGGGGCATAGCCCAGAGCAATGCCCAGGTCACTATCCGCCAGAACGGTAATATCATCTGGCAGTCGTATGTCCCTCCCGGTCCCTTTGCCATTGACGATCTGTATCCAACCTCTGCCAGCGGCGATCTGGAGGTCTCTGTTCGCGAAGCCGATGGCACAGTTCGTCAGTTCGTTCAGCCCTTTTCGTCAGTGCCAATTATGCAGCGTGAAGGTCAGTTTAAGTATTCAGTGACCGTGGGTGAATACCGCTCCACCGGTGGCGCGGCCCGTAAACCGTCATTCATTCAATCTACGGGGATTTATGGTATGCCGTGGAGCAGTACGATCTACGGCGGTACTCTGCTGGCGAAGCGCTACCAGGCAGCCAGCCTTGGGCTTGGAAAAGGCCTCGACGATATCGGCTCGATCTCCCTTGATAGTACTTTCGCTGCAACCGATTTTCGTGACGATACTACGCGTGGGGCATCGTTCCGCTTTCAATATTCCAAGGACGTTGCGCTCAGTGGTACAACATTTACCCTGGCCGGGTATCGATACTCCACGTCAGGGTATTACGATTTCGATGAGGCCAATGGCTATTATCCGGGGGCGCTATCGTCCGGTGCGCATCGGGACGGTTATCGGGATGATGCCCAGGAAAAAGCCGATCGCGAGATTTATAACCAGTGGCGCTATAGCCATAATAAGCGCAGTAAAGCACAGGTTAATATTAATCAGACGCTGAAGGCTTACGGCAGCCTGTATTTGTCGGCATATGAGCAGCAGTTCTGGGGGATCGGCGAAAAGGAACGTAGTCTTAACCTCGGGTATAACACGAGCTATGCCAGCGTCAACTATTCCATGAACTATACCTATGCGAACACGCCTTATTACCGTAAAGCCGATCGGGTGCTGGCGTTTGCAGTTCAGGTGCCATTTGATGCCTTTATGCCGCGCAGCTGGATGAATCTCTCAGGCAGCACCAGTCGACGCGACAGCAGCAGCTCGCTGGGGATCGCCGGCACTGCGCTGGCGGATAACCAGCTGGCGTATAATGTTCAGCAGGGCTATACCAGTCACGGCCAGGGCGCGAGCGGCAGCGCATCACTCGACTACAAGGCACACTTTGGCGAGTATCAGGCAGGTTACAATTACACTAAAGATACGCGTCAGGTGAACTATGGAGCTACGGGCGGGATCGTGGCGCATCCCTACGGCGTCACATTTTCCCAGCCGCTGGGCGACACCCTGGCTTTAGTCAGAGCGGAAGGGGCGCGGCACGTCAACGTCCAGAACAACCCCGGGGTCTATACCGATAATGCCGGCTATGCCATTGTACCTTACGTAAATCCCTATCATCGTAATCGCCTCAGTCTGGATATCGACAGCCTGAACGACAAAGTCGATGTGCTGAATAATATTCAGACCGTGGTCCCGACGCAGGGCGCGCTGACGGTAGCCAACTTTCCTACCGCCCTCGGCTTTAAAACCATGTTTACCCTTACCGGCACCGATATCCCCTTTGGCGCATCTGCCACTATCAGGAACGACGATAAGAGCGTCCCGGGTATTGTTGACGAAAAGCAGCGCGTCTATCTGGGCGGGGTGCCTGAACGAGGTGAGGTTGTAGTCCGCTGGGATAACGGTCAGTGCACCGCTCCTTACCATATCGGGCAGCAGAGTACTGCCGTGATTAATATTACCGCTGTTTGTCGCTAATCAAAGTGAGTACCATGAAACGCCTAATTATAATGTCATCAATTTTACTGGCAGTCGGATGTCTTCCACTTTCGGCGCAGGCATTTACCTGCAAACGGGTTACGGCAGTGACTACGCTATCGCCACAAAATATCACCGTGCAACGAGACTTGCCGGTAGGATCGGTTATTGGAACCCAGATAACATCGGCTAATGTTTCCACCTTCAGCTGTACCAATAGCGAGCCCAAACTGTCTTATCAGCAAGTGGGCGTTAAAGCATACGGCTCTTATGCCGGAACCTTTGACGGGCGGCGTGTGTATAGTACAAATATACCCGGGGTAGGTTATGCCATTGGCGGCGTTGCTGTCTCTACCTGTAATGGCGGTCCAGGCTGGGTTGATGGAAGCAATAATGGCGATGGCAATGCAAACAACAGGCTACTTTGTAGTGTGAACGGCATGTTTGGCGTTCAGCCCATCACCATGAAAGGGCTGGTGACGTTCTATAAAACGGCTAACGTTACCGGTTCCGGAATCGTTAGCGCACGTAACGTGGGCGCATTTATTATGCGCACCAATCAGAGCAGCTGGTTTTCCCCCGAGTCAGATATCAATATTAACAGTTTCAATGTCACGACGCTGGCCTGCACCGTGAATACGTCAGCCATCAGCGTACCGATGGGCAATGTTAACAAACGTGATTTCAGCGGCGTTGGCAGCTGGCCTGGCAACGCCAACACCAAAAATTTTACGATTCCGTTAACCTGTAATGCCGGAACGCGCGTTAACGTGCGCATTGACGGGAATGTGAATGATGCAGCGAAGGGCGTGATTAATATCAATAGTGTGAAAGACGGTGCCAGTGGGGTAGGGATCCAGCTACTGCACAGTAACAATCCTCTCATGCTGGGCGTACCTTTTTTCAGTGGCGAGAACCTGACCCAGGGCAAATATGATATTCCTTTTCAGGCGCGTTACTACCAGACGGGGAGCGTAATCACACCCGGCGCGGCAAACGCCAGCGCAACATTTACCCTGACTTATCAGTAAGAGAAGAGCGTTAAGGTTCGCGGTTGGGATCCTGAACGTGTGCAAGGTGAAGCAGGGGCGAAAAAAAACCAACCATTAAAGGTTGGTTTTTTTTGGGATTTTTGGTCGGCACGAGAGGATTTGAACCTCCGACCCCCGACACCCCATGACGGTGCGCTACCAGGCTGCGCTACGTGCCGATTTGTGGAGCTAATAGTACCTCTTTCATCGGCGATTGCAAGCCACCGATTTACTGACTGATTTATAATTAATCAATCAGTTAGCGACAAATCGTTTTTCATCTGTCAGCACCTGAAGCAGTAAACTCATCTGCGGTTTACGGTCACGTATTTTTTCGCCCTGCAGGTCCCAGGTTTTATAATCGCCATTATGACCCAGCACCACCGTTTCCTGCGGCGTGGTAATGGCCAGCGTATTGCCACTGGCGGCCGTTACCCAGTTATAGCGGCGGGCGATACTAAACAGATCCTGCCCCTGGGAATATTCGTTGGCAGGCGTTGTCACCCGTAACAGGCGTTGCATCAGGGTAGCCATGACGTCTTTATGATCGGTAAGCGTATTAATACGCTGCGCAGGCGTACCCGGCCAGTGGATCACCAGCGGAACCTGTAGCCTGGCGCGTGACCAGTCGAAATCGTTACGCTGTTTATCCAGCGGCATTCCGTGACCAGCGGTAATAATGACGACGGTATTATCAAACTTGCCCGACGTTTTCAGAGCATCAAGTACGCGGGCGATTTGCGCGTCGACGTCCGATGCTGCACGCGTATAGCGATGGGTAAGGCTTTGCGCATTGCTTTCATCAATGTTGGTGCCGTTAAGCGCAATCCATGAGAACCAGCGATTATCTTCCTGTGCATAGCGATCGAGCCAGTTGATCCACTGATTTGCCGTTTGCGTATCAGACTGCTTACGTGCAGGCGGCAGGGAGAAATCAGAGAGTAATGCCTGACGATAAAGCGGGCTGCTAAAGCCATCAGAGGAAAAAAGCCCCAGCTGATAACCCTGCTGATTGAGCGCCGTGATCAGTGCTGCGGGGATACGGGACGACAGTACGCCATCCATGTAGCCCGGTGAAATTCCGTAGAACAGGCCGAAAATGCCGTTATCAGTGCTGTTACCCGAACTCATATGTTGGGTAAAGCTGATATTCTGCCGGGCAAAACTGGCAAGCTCCGGCATCTGCTGTTCATAGCGGGAATAGTTCAGCCCATCAACGGTGATCAGCAGCACATTCTGACCGGTGCCCATGTCGCGATAGTGCAAATTGCTTAAGGGATACTGGACCGAAACGGCTTCCGGATCGCCTTGCTCAATTAGCCGACGTTGGTAATCCTGAGCATCAAGTAGCCCATGTTTTTCGAGGAACCGGCGTGCGGTCATCGGATAAGAGAGCGGCAGATTAGCGCGTTGCATGGTAATGGGGCGATAGAAGTTGGCATCGGCCCAGATATAAAAACTGTGTGAGGCAATAAAGGCGATAAAAAACAGCGCCACTACCGGCCTTGCATAGCGACGTCGACGCGTCAGACTGCGTAACTTTTGCCAGCTCCAGGTCGCAAACAGCATCTCGACAAGCAAAATCACCGGCACGCTAATGAACATCAGTTGCCAGTCGCGTGCGGTTTCATTCTGCTCGGGATTGAATACCAGTTCCCAGACAATGCGGTTGAGATGCAGGTGGAAACGCGTAAAAACTTCGCTGTCAATCAGCAGGAGCGTCATTCCACAGGTTGCAAGGATGGCGGAAATAAACCGCATCAGCCGCTGCGACATGACCACAAACGTCAGTGGGAAGAGGATCAGCAAATAAGTGGCAAACACCAGAAAGCTGAAGTGCCCGACAATACTCAGGTACGAATAAACGCGTCCGGCAAGCGTTGTCGGCCAGTCGGCGACAAAAAGATAGCGGCTGCCGATCGCCGTGGCCAACAAAATGTTGAACAGGGCAAACCAGTGCCCCCAGCTAACCATCTGGGAGACTTTTTCACGGTAGCGCTGACGATGAGTCACCATATGCAGTCGTTCGTTTTCCTTAGTGCGCCTGTTCGTCGCTGACCGAGGATTGCAGCGCCTGGGCAAAAGAGCGGGCGATAGCCTGACGCTGAGCCGGGGCGACGCTGGTATTAATCAGATTCGTCACCATGTTTCCCAACACCATCAATGAGAGATCGGTGGGGGTTTTATGTTTCTCTAATACGTTGACCAGCTCGCTAAGCAGTTGTTCAACGTGTTCATCACTATAGCGGGAATGTTGTGGCATAACTCGAAATCAGTCTGTTCATGAAAGGGCAACATATTACCGTAGCAACAGCTTTTTTTCCCCTTTTTTTCACCTTACACTGTGATGCCCGACGGTGGATGAATACCGTTCGGCCTAAAAGGAGAGTTTACCATGAGTCTGGATATCAACCAGATTGCCCTGCATCAGTTAATCAAGCGTGATGAACAAAGTCTGGAACTGGTGCTGCGCGATTCATTACTGGAGCCTGGTGCCCCTGTCGAAGAGATGATGGCCGAGCTGCACCGGGTTTATAGCGCCAAAAATAAAGCCTACGGCCTGTTTAGCGAAGAGAGCGAGCTGGCTCAGGCATTGCGCCTGCAACGTCAGGGCGAAGAAGATTTTCTGGCCTTCAGTCGTGCAGCAACCGGACGACTGCGTGATGAGCTGGCGAAGTATCCGTTTGCCGAGGGCGGCATCGTTCTGTTTTGCCACTATCGCTATCTGGCGGTGGAGTATCTGCTGGTCGCGGTACTGAACAATTTAAGCAGCATGCGCGTTAATGAAAATCTGGATATCAGCGCCATTCATTATCTGGATATTAACCATGCGGATATCGTGGCCCGTATCGATCTGACCGAATGGGAAACTAATCCGCAATCCACGCGTTATCTGACGTTCCTGAAAGGGCGGGTAGGGCGTAAAGTCGCCGATTTCTTTATGGACTTCCTCGGAGCCAGTGAAGGGCTGAATGCGAAGGCGCAAAACCGCGGCTTATTGCAGGCCGTGGACGATTTTACCGCTGAGGCGCAGCTGGATAAATCAGAGCGGCAGACCGTTCGCCAGCAGGTGTATGACTATTGCAGTGAACAGCTTCAGGCCGGTGAGGAGATTGCCCTTGACTCGCTATCGAAAGAGCTGTCCAGCGTCAGTGAAGTCAGCTTCAGCGAATTCACGGCCGAGAAAGGTTATGCGCTGGAGGAGACTTTCCCTGCGGATCGCAGCACCCTGCGCCAGTTGACCAAGTATGCCGGCAGCGGCGGGGGGTTAACCATTAACTTTGACGCCTTACTGCTTGGCGAGCGTATTTTCTGGGATCCTGCCACTGATACTCTGACCATCAAAGGCACGCCGCCGAACCTGCGCGATCAGCTTCAGCGCCGTACGTCCGGCGGTAAGTGATACGCTTCAGACGTAAAAAAACCCCGCCGTGGCGGGGTTTTTCTTTTGACGTGTCAGCGATTACGCGCGAACGAAGTCAATGTGAGACAGTTTAGGTTTGAACGGGTGACGCTGTACAGCCTGAACTTTCACTTTTACTTCTTTGCCATCGATAACCAGAGTCTGCACTTCGCTGTAGAATTCAGCTTTAGTTTGCAGGTTCATCACTTTGTCGTGATCCAGTTCGATTGCGATCGGCGCTTCAGTTCCACCGTAAACGATAGCCGGGAACTTGTTAGCTGCGCGCAGGCGGCGGCTCGCACCCTTACCCTGCTCTTTACGTACTTCTGCATTGATAGTCATTAATTTCTCTCTTAAATAAATCCTGCTACAGGCGACCCAGTAACAGGTAATTGATCTGCTTTGCGTGTGCAAAAGCGGGCGGTATTCTATACCCGTACGCGTTTAACAGCAATGAAAAGCACCACTAACCGCGTAATTCATTGGCGCGACGGTAGCGTCCGGCATAATCAAACAGTTTTTCTCGTACCTGCCAGTACTGGCCCTTCTTACGGGCAACCACGAAATCAGGATGGCGCAGTAGCGGCTGCTGAGCAACGATATCGGCGGCGGTGATCCAGCGCAGCGGCACGCCCGGCGTGCGCGTATGCGGGCGGATAAACAGCTGTTCAAACGCGGTTCTTTGCGCAGGCGTATGCAGACGAAAACGTTCGCTGACATCGGCACCGTCCTCATCGTAATAGGTGATTTTCAACCATTCGCCTTTCTCATCGCTGCCGTGTTGCAGCGTCATGCCGCCGCAGCGCAGGACCAGCGCATCTTTTAATTTCAGCGCGGCTTTGAGCATATCGTCAGGATCGACCAGAATGGCATCGCACTCACGGCAGCGGCGGGCGGCAATATCATTCTCCGCATTACATTGCGGGCAGTTTTTGAAGCGAAAACGGTAATCGCACTGCTCACGATGGCCTTCATCATCCTCAAACCAGCCCTGGCAGCGGCGGCCAAAATGTTCGATAAGCTTGCCGTCAGCGGTGGTCTTTCCCCAAAACGTATTGGCAAATCCGCAGCCGGGGCAAAAAACCTGAACCGGGACATTGTCGCTTTTACCTTTTGGAGCGCCAACTTCCGGGGCATAGAGATCGTGAGGATTACCCGCATAGTCAAGGATCAGACAATCGGTTTTACCGGGTGACAGGCGCAGTCCACGACCGACGATTTGCTGATACAGACTCACGGACTCGGTGGGGCGCAAAATAGCAATCAGATCGACATGTGGCGCATCGAAACCGGTTGTCAGTACCGAAACGTTCACCAGATAACGGAATTGTTGCGCTTTGAACGCGCTAATCAGCCGGTCGCGCTCTGTGCCAGGCGTTTCACCGGTAATTAACGCCGCGTCATTGCCGGGCAGCAGACCGAGGATCTCCCGGGCATGTTCAACCGTGGCGGCAAAAATCATCGCTCCCTTACGCGTCTGAGCAAACTCAATAATCTGGCTAATAATATGTGGCGTAACGCGCTGCTGTTTTTTCAACTCAAGATTTAGATCGGCTTCGCTGAATAAGCCATTACTCTGCGCCTGAAGACGGCTGAAATCATACTGCACCACCGGCATGTCCAGCCGCTCAGGGGGCGTCAGATAACCGTGTTTAATCATGTAGCGCAGCGGCAGTTCGTAAATACAGTCGCGAAATAGCGCTTTTTCATCGCCGCGCACGATGCCGTGATAGTGAAAACGGTAAATCCAGCCTTTACCAAGACGGAAGGGGGTGGCCGTGAGTCCCAGCAGCCGCAGGCGGGGATTAGCCGCGCTAAGATGGGCAAGAATCTGTTGATACTGACTGTCGCCATCATCGCTGATACGGTGGCATTCATCGACGATCAGCAGTGAAAACTCGCCCTGAAAAGCGGCAAGATTACGCGCGACCGACTGCACGCTGCCGAAGACCACTTTGCCATGGCTTTCCTTGCGTTTTAAACCAGCAGCAAAAATATCGGCCTCCAGCCCCAGCGCCAGATATTTAGCGTGGTTTTGTTCCACCAGCTCTTTAACGTGCGCCAGAACCAGCACGCGCCCGCGGGCTACCCGTGCCAGTTCAGCAATGACCAGGCTTTTGCCGGCCCCGGTAGGCAAGACGATCACCGCGGGTTCATGGTGGTGTCGAAAATGGGCGAGAGTGGCATCCACCGCTTCCCGCTGATAGGGACGAAGAGTAAAAGTCATAATCCTCTTAAATCGTTGTTGTGCGCTTTTTCCCTTGAGCGGCTGTCACAGGCCGCTATACTATAAGGTGCAGAACCGCTTCTTTTTTCGGGCAGCGTTGTCCGACTCCAGGCATAATGACAGGCAAAAATAATTCATGCGACTTGATAAATTTATCGCTCAGCAGCTTGGCGTAAGCCGTGCTATTGCCGGGCGTGAGATTCGCGCCAACCGCGTAACAGTGGATGACGAAATAGTAAGGGACAGCGCCTTTAAACTTCAACCGGAACATGCTGTCGCTTATGACGGCAACCCTCTTACCCAGCAGCATGGCCCGCGTTATTTCATGCTGAATAAACCGCAGGGTTACGTCTGCTCGACGGACGATCCGGACCATCCGACGGTACTTTATTTTCTTGATGTGCCCGTGGCGTACAAGCTTCATGCCGCCGGGCGGCTGGATATCGACACCACCGGTCTGGTGCTGATGACCGACGATGGACAGTGGTCACATCGTATCACTTCTCCGCGCCATCATTGCGAAAAAACCTATCTTGTGACGCTGGAATCACCGGTCGCTGACGATACGGCGGACCAGTTTACGCGTGGCGTACAGCTGCATAATGAAAAAGATCTGACCAGGCCCGCTACGCTTGAGGTGATTACCCCGACTGAGGTGCGTTTGACTATCAGTGAAGGACGCTATCATCAGGTGAAACGCATGTTTGCTGCCGTGGGCAATCACGTGGTAGGTCTGCATCGTGAGCGTATCGGCGGAATTTCGCTGGATGCTGACCTCGAACCGGGTGAATTTCGCGCGCTGACTGAAGAAGAGATTGCCAGTATTGGCATGCCTTAACATCAATAACAGGAGATAAGGGTGACGACAAAGCAGCGCTCCTCGCTGGGTATCGTGTTTATTCTTGGCCTGCTGGCCATGTTGATGCCGCTTTCAATTGATATGTATTTGCCTGCGTTGCCCGTTATCTCTACGCAGTTCGGCGTGCCCGCCGGTAGCGCACAGATGACGCTCAGCACTTATATTCTCGGTTTTGCCGTCGGGCAGCTGTTATATGGACCGATGGCGGATAGCCTGGGACGTAAGCCGGTGATCCTGGGCGGTACGCTGGTCTTTGCTGCGGCAGCAACAGCCTGCGCGCTGGCGCAGACCATCGATCAGCTGATTATTATGCGTTTTTTTCACGGACTGGCGGCTGCTGCGGCAAGCGTGGTAATCAACGCCTTAATGCGCGATATTTATCCTAAAGAAGAATTTTCGCGCATGATGTCGTTTGTCATGCTGGTGACAACCATCGCCCCGTTGCTGGCCCCGATGATCGGTGGTGCAGTGCTGGTCTGGTTTAGCTGGCACGCGATTTTCTGGATCCTGGCGGTTGCCGCGCTGCTGGCATCGGCGATGATTTTCTTTTTCATTGACGAAACGCTGCCTCCTGAGCGGCGACAGAAATTCCACATTCGTACCACCGGCGGCAATTTTGCCTCGTTGTTTCGCCACAAGCGCGTGCTGAGCTACATGCTGGCCAGCGGTTTCAGCTTTGCCGGGATGTTCTCATTTCTGAGCGCTGGACCGTTTGTTTATATCGAGCTTAATCACGTACTGCCTCAGCATTTTGGCTACTATTTTGCCCTCAATATCGCATTCCTGTTTGTACTCACCATGATCAATAGCCGGTTTGTCAGGCGAGTGGGGGCGCTGAATATGTTTCGCGCCGGACTGTGGGTTCAGTTTGCCACCGCAATATGGCTGGTGGTTTGCGGACTGCTGGACGTTGGGTTCTGGTCGATGGTGGTAGGCGTTGCCGCATTCGTGGGTTGCGTATCGCTGGTGTCCTCGAACGCGATGGCCGTTATTCTCGACGAATTTCCGCATATGGCGGGGACGGCATCCTCTCTGGCAGGAACATTTCGTTTCGGCATCGGGGCCATCGTCGGCGCGCTGTTATCACTGGCCACATTTACTACCGCCTGGCCGATGGTGCTGTCTATCGCTTTTTGCGCCACCAGCTCTATTCTTTTTTGTCTGTACGCCAGCCGCAGTAAAAATCCCGCACGCTAATCTGCTTTCCAGGGACCCTCGTGGTCCCTTAACGCCTTTTTAAGCTTAAATGTTTATTTTTTGTAAAATCAATTTGTGTAAAAAGTCACGTTAATGTTGTTAAAAAGGTTGTTTTAGATCACAAAAACGCGTACATATAGCGCCAAAAGGCTCCTGTAACGCAGATTCAATTTTGAGCGACCGCACCGCTAAACCCTTACTGGCGGTAGATGAAAGCGTTTTCTTCAGGATGCACGACGAATTGTCAACCATGTGTTAATATTGATGTGAATAAATTGTTAATTCACTGCTTCCGGGGATATAAAAGTGACTCATCAGCAACTCTCCATCGTACACCGTTTGCCGCAGAGCTATCGTTGGCTGTCCGGATTTTCGGGTTCAAGAGTTGAACCGATTCCGCAAAGCACGCCTCCCTGCGATAATTGCCTGGTTGCCCTGAAGCTTCTCAGCCCGGACGGTGAGAAGGCCTGGCCTGTGATGCATACGCTTAGCCAGGCGCTGAGCGATATTGAAGTTGATAGCTCCGTACTGGAGTGCGAGGGCGAGCCGTGCCTGTTTGTAAACAGGCAGGACGAGTTTGCAGCGACCTGCCGGTTGAAAAATTTTGGCGTGGCCATTGCTGAACCTTTTTCAGGCCACAATCCTTTCTGATCGTCAGCTTAACGTTAATAGCTGACGAGTATAATCCTGCCGCGGCTCGCTAAACACGCGCCTGCATTCGCCCTGCTCCACAACCTCTCCCTGCCGCAGTACGATAACCTGATGACATAATGAACGCACCACGTGTAAATCGTGACTAATGAAAA
>Ga0302347_1003690_pt1 | contig 13228 bp, 15 predicted proteins | sample PhyWR1_FD_202178 | JGI IMG/M metagenome (GOLD analysis project Ga0302347, IMG submission 202178) | Leaf surface microbial communities from wheat plants in UC Gill Tract Community Farm, Albany, California, United States - DLSL W.R1 (v2)... | ecosystem: Host-associated > Plants > Phyllosphere >...
TCCTGCACTTCCTTCATTTAAAATGAAGAATCCATTGTCATATTCTCCCTTTGGCTGGTCGTCGTCGTCATTCGAACAAGACACAAATAAGGAAACGCTAAGCGCTATTAATAGTAATTTACTAAGTTTCATAATTATTAAAATTTTAGAGTTAAATACATATTGAAATTTCGACCCGGCATTGGTCTGTCTTCCAGACTTTCATATTCTTCGTTAAGAAGATTTAAAACCTGAAAACCAAGCTTAAAAGAATCTAAGAGTTTAAAATCATAATCGATTCCGATGTTTGAAATCATATAATCTTTTATAATTTCATCCGGATTATTGTCGGCTCTGGTGTAAACAAAACCATTGTATAAATATTGGTAATAAGCTGAAATTCTGTTTCTGGAATAAGAAACCGAAGCCGTTGCTTTATTATAAGGAACAAAAAAGAGTTGTTTTTTTGTTGCCACATCTTTTGATGCAGTATAAGCGTAAGTGGCATTGGCTCCAAATGAGTTTTTGCCATATTGTTTTTTCCAGCTCAGCAAAGTTTCAGCTCCGTAACTGTTAACGTTATCTTTGTTTTGAGGTGTCCAAATACCATTTTTACCCGGAACCCATTGCAGTAAATCTTTGATTTTGATATAATAAAAAGTCTGGGTAAGCGAAATGTTTTTAAAAGTAAAAACGTTTCCAATTTCTGCCTGATACGAACTTTCCGGTTTTAAATCCGGATTTCCGCCTTCTTCCCAATACAAATCATTAAAAGTTGGAATTCTGAAGTTTCTGGAAACATTCAATTTCAAATTATACAATTTGCTAAACTGATAAGAAGATCCCAAAGAGAACAAAACAGGCGATTTGTAATTATCTGTAAATTCTTTTCGGACACCAAATTCGTTTTTCCAGTCTGCAGAAAAATCTTGTTTTACCAATAATCCAACAGAACCAATTTCTCGGGTATTGTTTCCAAAACCGCTTCCGAAGCCTTTAGTTTTATTATAATCCAGAATTCCGTTTACCTGAGTTGATTTGAATAAAGTATAACCCAGATCTAGTTTTGTAATTAAACTTTCTGTTTTTCCGTACGTAAATTCATTACGCGAATTATCAGCATAATATTGGTAATTTTCAAAAACATAAGCCGTTTTGAAATTGGTTTTGAATTTTCCAAAATCACCGTCATATTCTAATAAGTTTCGATTGAAACCATTTACATACTTACTTTTTGTTTCCGTTTCTGTAATTAAAGAAGTATTTCGATCTGTGTTAGAAGTTTGACTATAAAGTTTTAAGGTGCTTTTGGCGTCAATTTTATAACCCAAATTAGCACTCATCGTAATGATGTCATATTGCCCGTTTTGATTCCAACGCTGTTCGCCACGCCATGTATAACGATTTAAATATTTATAATCGTTTGTCGAGCTGTTTTTAGAAAAACCAATTTGAGTGCTCCATCTTTTATTAGAAATAGTAGTCTTATAATTTATTCCAATAGTGTTGAAACTTCCGTAATCTAGTTTTAAATTATTCTCAAAACGATTATAAAATGCCAGATCGTTGTTTAAATGAACCGTTCCGCCAATCGCGCCGCTTCCGTAGATAACACTTCCACCGCCGGCTTTTACACTTATAGAATTATAATCCGAACCCGAAATCGTATTAAAATCGGTGCTTCCGTTCATTTGCGAATTAATATTGATTCCGTTCCAGATCACGGCAGTTTGAGAAGATGTAGTTCCGCGAAAAGAAACTGTAGAAAGCATTCCGCGACCGTATTCCTTAAAATAAATTGTAGAATTAAAATTTAATAAATCGGTCAGTAAAGCTTCATTTTTAGTGATAACTGAATCATTAAGCTTTAAAACCGATTGTGAAGTGGAATATTTTTTAAGATTTGCATCAGAAATTAGAACTTCTTTTAGTTTAATAGAATCCTCTTGCGCCGAAATAAATTGGCACAACATCAATAGAAAAAAAGCAAACCGTGTTCTTAAAGTCATAATTTCTACACTCTTTTTCCCGAGAGCTCGATATTTGTTACAAGGCAGGTCTCCTGGCTTGCGTCCTGTTGTTTACCTTCCCATCCCGCATGGCGGGACAGTGGTTTTGTAGTTTACAACAAGCATTCTTTTCAGAACTAAGCTTACAGTTGCGGGTACAGCTCAAGAATTTACTTGATTCCCTTTTAATGCATTTTTTAATTAAAAAATACAACCTTAATTTTGCGCAAAGATAAACTTAAAAATATTGAATATTCAAAATTTGTTTCAGTTTTCCAATCAAAATGTAAAACAAAAAAGATTTTTAGTTTTTTATCTTAATAACTTGTCCGAAATTTACTTTATTTTCAAAAGCATCTTTTAAGGGTAAAGAAGTCTGGTGACATAAAATACTTCTAATAATTCCGGCATGTGCGACGATAATAACAGGGTGTTTTAGGTTTGAAATTTCATTTGATAAAAAATTTCCAACTCTTTCATGGAGTTCTGTAAAAGATTCTCCATTTGAAACTTTAATATTTACAAAATCTTCCATCCACGGATTTAATTCTTCAGACGGAATTTCATTCCAGCTTTTCAGTTCCCAGTCGCCAAAATTCATTTCTTTAAGGCGTTCATCTTCCTGATAAGAAATGGTTTTGATCTTTTCCTGAATATGTTTTGCCAAAATAACACAACGCTTTAACGGACTTGAAAAAATAACCGCTTCTGAAGGTAATTGCGTAATAATTTCATCAAAAACAATCTGAAACGGTTCTGCAATATCTACATCAGATTGTCCGTAACAAATTCCTTTTTCGCAAATCGTTTCGGTATGGCGAACTAGATAAATTTCCATAAAAAAAGAATGCTTAAATAATAAACGACTTCACAAACCTGTTGGGTTGCGCCCAAACAATCTCCCGTATAACCGTCGATCCATTTTTGAAAATATCGCGCCAGAAAATATCTTGTAATAAATACAGGAATTAAGACTAAAAGAATTTTATAATTGAAATAGGAGAGTATCAATAACGGAATTAATCCGAAGAAAAAAGAACCAAAAATTTCTTTCCAACTGTGTTTTTTCGCAATTGGTTTGCTTTTGCTAGAAGCATCTTCACGCGAATATTCATGTGTAAAGATGATACTTATTGCTGCTAAACGACTAACAGAATGCGCCGAAATAAATAAAAGATAAATTAAAAAAATGTTGGCAGTAAAAAGCGAAATAGATTCTGAAAGTAATTTGAATTTTAATAAAAGTAACAAACCCAATCCAATTGCTCCATAAGCTCCAATGGCGCTGTCTTTCATAATCAACAGAATTTTTTCTTTGGTCCAGCCGCCGCCAAATCCGTCGCAAACATCTGCAAAACCATCCTCATGAAAGGCTCCGGTTGTTAAAACTGAAGTAATAATCGCAAAAATAACAGCCGTTTCTATCGAAAGAAAAAGAGAAAAAACATAAAATGCCAAAAATGAAATTGTGCCAACAATCCAGCCAATAAAAGGAAAATATCGTGTTGCTTTGTTTAAATATTCAGGATCGTGATTGATGTTTTTTGGACATGGAATTCGGGTGTAAAACATTATACAGGTAAAGAAAATGTCTAGTTCTTTTTTCATTAATTATTGTTTTTTTAATAAGTATGTCATTTCGAGGAACGAGAAATCACACTAGATATTCTACAAAGTGAATCGCCAATCTTCGTCTAGTTTCGAGTGTGATTTCTCGTCCCTCGTAATGACAAATTGAAAACTATTTCCTACTAACTCCGGCACTTTCAAAACTCGCCATTTCATTCAAGAAAGTTTCAGCCGATTTCAAAATTGGAAAAGCAACGGCGCATCCGGTTCCTTCTCCAAGACGCAAATCTAAATTTAAAATAGGTTTTACATCTAAATAATCTAATAATTTTTGGTGTGCATTTTCGGCAGAGCAATGACAAAAAACGGTATTTTTTTGAATGTTCGGATTTATTTTAAAAGCAATCAAATAAGCAACAGAACATATAAAACCATCAACGAGAATTATCATTTTGTTTTCAAAAGCAGCCAACATTCCACCAGCCATTTGAATAATCTCAAAACCTCCAAAATAAGAAAGTAGCGAGATCAATTCGGCTTGACCGGAATAATTTTCTAAAGCTTTTTTGAGAATATTTTGTTTGTCGAGAAGTTTTTGGTCAGTGATTCCGGTTCCTTTTCCAACACATTCTTCAATAGGAGAATTAGTTAAAAGACTCATTAAAACAGAAGCAGTAGAAGTATTTCCAATTCCCATTTCGCCAAAACCAATACAATTAGAGCCTGTTTTTGCAATGTTTTTTACGATTTCTTTTCCCTTTTCAAAACACAATTGAACTTCCGTTTCGCTCATTGCGGCAGCGTGCAGAAAAGATTGTGTTCCTTTTGCGATTTTGGCATCAATTAATTTTGCATTGGCAGGAAAATCATAATTTACACCCGAATCGACAATTGATAGTTCGATAGTATTTTGTTTACAGAAAACATTTATTGCAGCTCCACCATCAAGAAAATTCGTTACCATTTGGCGCGTTACATCTTGCGGATAATCGCTAACACCATGATTTGCAATTCCGTGATCTGCAGCAAAAACAACAATATTTGGATTGGTAATTTTTGGATTTAAAGTTTCAAAAACTGTTGCGATCTGAAAGGCTAACTTTTCTAAAGTTCCCAAAGAACCAACAGGTTTTGTTTTTGAATCTATTTTTTCTTGTAAAAGTTTTTCGAAATCAGTTTTGTTTTCAACCTTATTAGAAAGTTTTAAATCAAAATCTGGAATATTGATTTCATGAATTACGCTTATTTCTGTACAATGCGCTTTCTCTGATTTTTGTTTCCAGTTCAATTGCTGCAACATGGGCTGATTGCCATAATTGGTAGCAGGTTTTCCAATGCAGAAATAGCCCAGCGGTTCTATATTTTCTGGTAAATCCAGGATTTTTTTAAACTGATAATAATTTAGAATCGAAACCCAACCCATTCCGTAACCTTGTTCAGTCAGCGAAAGCCAAATATTCTGCGCCGCACAAACCGAACTAAATTTTACGGCTTCATTACTGCCAATTGTCCCAATTGTAAACTGATTTAAAACTGAACGATCATAAGCAATAATAAGTCCAATTGGAGCTTCTTCAATTGCTTCTAGTTTCAGCGATTTGTAAAGTTCTTTTTGCTCCGGATTATCGGTCAGTTCTTCGGCTTTTTTGTTATAATCTAAAAACAGATTTTTAATGGAAGTTTTTACCGAATCAGATTTAATAATATAATATCTCGTCGCATCTGTAAGCCCAACAGAAGGCGCCCAATGTCCGGCCTGCAAAGCTTTCTGAATTACTTCATCCGGAACTTCATCGGTGGTAAAATGTCGGGTATCGCGTCGTGATTTTAGTATATCTTCGAAATGGCTCATAATTTTCAATTTCAAAAATCAATATTAATATCAATTTTTACTCTTTATGTAAAGATACTCCACGATATTGAAATTTGGAATTTAAAAGTTTAGAATTTGTTTTTATTGATTTTTGAAATTGAAATTGAAATTGATTTTTGAAATTGTTAACCTTTAATCTTTACCGGAATTCCAGAAACCATCAAAACAACTTCATCAGCATTTGAAGCCAGAAACTGGTTCATCCAGCCTTGAAGTTCTGTAAATTTTCTTCCAATTTCGGTTGCGGCATGAACACCCATTCCAATTTCGTTTGTCACAATAATTAGCGTAGCATTTTCCTGATTGGCCAACGAAAGAAATTCTTTTTTAGCTTCTTCTAAACTTAGCGAAACATCATTTTTATGATCGACAAAAAAGTTCGTGAGCCAAAGCGTTACACAATCAATCAAAGCTACTTTTCCGGAAAAGTTTATTTGGCTTAAATATTTTTCTTCTTCAATATTTGTCCAGTGTTCGTCTCTTTCTTGTTGATGGCGGTCAATTCGGTTCTGAAAATCCGAATCCCATTTTCTGGCTGTTGCTACATATATAGGAGAAACAGAAAGTTGTAAAGCCAAATTCTGAGCATAACTGCTTTTTCCTGATCGCTCGCCTCCGGTTATTAAGTAAATCATTTTTTGAATAGGTTATTAGGTTATGAGTTAAAAGTTAGAAGTTTTTGTAATGCAAAGTAATAAGAAGATTTAGGAACTCATAACTTAATACATATAACTCATAACTTTTAGTAGGGACAATGACGACAGTTATTTCCGCAACAGTTTCCGCGTTTTAAATGAAACCATGTTTTAAAAACCATATTTCCATCTTCAACATAAAAGTCGATTCCTTCGATTAATTTTTCTGTTTTGGGTAAAGATATTGCTTTATTTTTTAAAGCATTTTTTGGGGTAATTGTCTCAACATAAGCGTCGATTTTATCTTCGCAGGCTTCTTTAAAACAAACAGGACAAAGACAGTCGCCGCCTTCTGAAAGATTAAAAATGGGTGGGTAGTCATTACACCAGCATTTATTTTCAATAGATATATCTCCACAGCTGAATTCGGTTTCACAGCTTGAGCAAATTTTCATTTTTGTGGTATTCATTTTGTAAAGATACAATTGTTTAAATTTGTAAGAATAAAGGTAAACAAAAAAAATAGAAAAAACTTTACCTTTGCTGCTATCGAAAACATAAAATATGAGACATTTATTTCCTAAAATGATTTTTATTGCTTCTTTTTTTATTCTTGTAGGATGTAAGAAGAATGAAAAAATAGAAACGGTAAAAACTGAAAATATAAAAAACAGTATTGAATTTGCATCTGGACTTTCGATCCTGAAATATGAAGATTATTCTGTTGTAACTGTCTCTAATCCATGGCCTAACTCCAACAAAGATTTCAAATATATATTAAAAGAAAAAGAAGCTAAAGTTCCGGATAGTCTTCAGTCTTATACCACAATTCAGGTTCCGTTAGAATCGATTGTAGTTACCTCTACAACCAATATTCCGTTTTTAGAAATGCTTGAAGTAGAAAATAAATTAGTTGGTTTTCCGCATACCGATTATATTTCTTCAGAAAAAACCAGAGCATTAATTGATAAAGGTTCTGTGAAAAACGTTGGACAAAATGAAAAATTGAATATCGAGCAATTAATAGATTTGTCACCAAATTTAATTGTGACTTTTGGAGTTGACAACAATAATCCGATGTTGGATAATTTGAAAAAAAGCGGTTTGAATGTTTTAATTCAGGGCGACTGGATGGAGCAATCTCCACTTGGAAAAGCAGAATGGATTAAACTTTATGGTGCTTTGTTTGGTAAAGAAGACAAAGCCAAAGAATTGTTTGATAAAATTGTAGAAAGTTACAATCAGGCAAAAAAACTGGTTGCAGATAAACCTGCAACATCAAAAGTGTTGTATGGTTCGATGTATAAAGACGTTTGGTATGTTGCCAAAGGAAATAGCTGGGTTGCACAATTTATGCAAGATGCCAAAGCCAATTATTTATGGGCAGATCTGAAAGGAACCGGAAGCGAAGGTTTGTCTTTTGAAAAAGTTTTAGATAAAGCCAAAACGGCTAATATTTGGATTGCTTCAAGTTCATTTAAAAGTTTGGACGAATTGCAAAAAGCAAATCCGCATTATGCAGAATTTGACGCTTTTAAAAATAAAAGTATTTATAATTTCGAAGGAAAACTGGGCGCTACCGGCGGAACGGTTTATTATGAATTGGCGCCAAGCCGTCCGGATTTGGTTTTAAAAGATTATATCAAAATTTTTCATCCTGATTTGTTGTCAAGCTACGAATTTACTTTTGCATCAAAACTGAATTAAATTGGCGAATAAAAAACGAAATACCATTTTATTTGTCATTTTGTCTTTGGGACTTTTATTGATGTTTTTTGCGAGCATTAGTTTAGGATCCGTTACGATTCCGCTAAAAGATGTTTTAGCGAGTTTAACAGGCGGGCACGCAACAAAATCAACATGGGAATATATTATTATTAATTATCGTTTACCAAAAGCAATTACTGCAGTTTTAGTGGGAACCGGACTTTCGATCAGCGGACTTTTGATGCAGACTTTGTTCCGAAATCCGCTTGCAGGACCTTATGTTTTAGGATTAAGTTCTGGCGCCAGTTTAGGAGTTGCTTTTGTGATTTTAGGAGCAGGATTTTTACCTTCGTTTTTAAGTGTAATTGCCTTGTCGTCTTACGGAATTGTAATTGCATCAACAATAGGTAGTACATTGGTTTTATTATTGGTTTTGCTGGTTTCGCAAAGATTGCGCGATACAATGGCAATTTTGATCGTGGGTTTAATGTTCGGAAGTTTTACGACAGCAATTGTAAGTGTGTTAACATATTTCAGTACGGCAGAACAGCTTCAAAAATTTACTTTCTGGTCAATGGGAAGTCTGGGGAATCTTTCCTGGCCAACGATAAGTATTTTAACTTTCTGCGTTGGAATTGGCTTGATTTTGAGTGCCAATAGTATAAAACCTTTAAATGCTTTATTGCTTGGTGAAAACTATGCGAAAAGCATGGGATTGAATTTTAAAAGAGCACGATTAATAATCATATTTGCAACAAGTATATTATCTGGAGCAATAACGGCTTTTGCGGGGCCAATTGCTTTTATAGGATTAGCGGTTCCGCATATTGCAAAATTGACCTTTCAGACAAGTAATCACACGATTCTATTTTGGAGTACTTTGTTTTTTGGATCAATTATTATGTTGTTTTGTGATATCGTTTCTCAAATGCCGGGATTTGATGTTACGCTTCCCATAAATGCTATTACCTCTATAATTGGCGCGCCGGTTGTTATTTGGCTTTTGGTCAGAAAAAGAAATTTTAAGTAAAAACTTACAAAATATTTTTATCTTTAGTTTTTTAAACACATAGAAACATAGTTTTTATTTCAATTAAAAAATTAATGATTACTCAAAAATATTTGGACGAATTAACTTATGAAGTCTTAGGAGCTTCAATAGAAGTCCATAAAATAGTTGGAAAAGGATTGCTTGAAAATGTTTATCACCAATGCCTAAAAGAAGAACTTTCACAAAGAAAATTAAATTTTTTCACAGAGATGAGAGTTCCAATATTATATAAAGGAAAAGAGTTAATAACCGATTTTTGATGTGATTTGTTTGTTGAAAATTGTTTGGTAGTGGAATTAAAAACAGTTTCCGAAATAAATTCGGTACATCAAGCTGAACTTTTAACCTATATGAAACTGTTAAAAGCACCCAAAGGCATTATAATTAATTTTAATTGTTTTAATATTTTTAAGGAAGGTCAAAAAACATTTGTAAATGAATATTTCAGATTATTGCCAAAGCTTTAAACTATCTGCTATGTTTGATTTACGAGTAAATCTTAATTTTCTTTTTCATAAATACAAAGAAAAACCTATGTTTCTATGTGTTTAAATAAAAAAATGCAATGAAGAATATTCTTTCAACTTCAAACTTAACTATTGGATACAAATCCAAGAAAGCAGTTGTGACTATTGCTGAGAATTTAAATCTAAACTTAAATTCAGGGAAGCTCATTTCTTTAATTGGAGCAAACGGAATTGGAAAATCAACTTTGTTGCGAACTCTTACCGGAATTCAACATCCATTATTAGGAAATGTTTATTTGAATGATAAAAACATTTCAGCTTATAAACCTTTAGATTTAGCGCAGAATTTAAGTTTGGTTTTAACCGAAAAGTTACCACCAAGCAACCTTTCCGTTTTTGAATTAGTAGCGCTTGGCAGACAACCATACACGAATTGGGTTGGAACTTTAACGCAAACAGATATTGAAAAAGTTCAGGAAGCCATGCAACTGACACAAATCGAACACCTTTCTCATAAAAAACATTATGAAATAAGCGACGGACAATTGCAAAAGGTTTTAATCGCCAGAGCTTTGGCACAAGATACGCCGTTAATTATTTTAGACGAACCAACAACACATTTAGATTTGCTTCATAAAGTTTCGCTTTTTAAACTCTTAAAAAAGCTTACAGAAGAAACTCAAAAATGCATTTTGTTTTCGACACACGATATTGATTTGGCTATTCAGTTAAGCGACGAAATGATTGTAATGACACCGGAAAATGTTGTTCAGGACGAACCTTGTAATTTAATTTCGAATGGAAGTTTCGCAGCCCTGTTCAAAGACGAACATATTATTTTTGATGCTGAAAAGGGGAAGTTTATCGTTACTTAGCTTTTGCAATTCTCCAATTATTTATCTTTTTGGTTATAAAAAAGAACAACCCAACGAACAATAGATAAATAGAAACTTTCATGAGAAGTTCTAGAAAGAAATTTGAAGGATAAAAAGGATTATGAGACATTGACCAGGAACTAGGTAAATAATCTCTATGGAAAGAAGTAAAAAGGATTACCATTTTTTCTATCGATAGAATTAGTAAAAGACTAAAAAGTAATCGTAATAAAATATTTTTTCTTATTACTTCAAATCTTAAAAATTGTGTAATTGAAACCCAAAGTAAAGGTTGAATCCAAAATCCAAACCAATATTTTCCAAACATTCTTTGTAGTAAATGAGTTTTACTTTCTTCGTCTAGAATATTTAATAAAACTAAAGTTGTTGTTGATACCGTGATTAAATAAACAATTCCAATAAAAGAAATGAATAGATTCGATTGATTATCAAGTTTTTTTAGAAGTGGATTTTTTATAAAAGGTAAAAGAATTAAATATAAAAGTGTAATTAGTCCATAAGCAGAAAAAAAATCTACAAGAATAATTTCTAAATTAAAAAGTAACCTTTCATCCATTTTTATAAATTTAATCAGCCTTTAAGTCCAATTTGTCTTTTAGCTTCACCAACGACAAAGGCAACAGAATTCGCAATGTTAAAAGAACGAATAAGCGGCGACATCGGAATGGTTAAATGATTCTCAAATCTTGCCATGAATTCTTTGCTTAAACCAACACTTTCTTTTCCAAAAACCAACCAGTCGCCATCCTGAAATTCAATTTCAAAATAAGATTTTTCGGCATGAGAACTCATCAGGAATACACGCGAATGATCCGGAATTTGTTTTACCCATTCGTCTACATTCTGATATTCGGTTACATCAAGATGCACCCAATAATCCAAACCGGAACGTTTTAGGTTTTTATCATTAATCACAAATCCGAAAGGATGAATTAAATGCAATCGGCTTTGAGTTCCTACACACAATCTTCCAATATTTCCGGTATTATTTGGTATTTCTGGTTCTACAAGAACTACGTTTAGCATTTTTTTAGTTATAAGTTATAGGTTGTACGTTATGAGTTTCACTATCTAATGATCAAATTGACACATTTTTTAATTTAAAATCTTCGACTTCACGAACTTCACCTGCTTTTAAGTTTTGCAAATATACATTTCCTATTCTAACCCGAACTAAACGCAAAGTAGGAAAACCAACTGCAGCAGTCATTTTTCGAACCTGACGAAACTTTCCTTCGTTTACAGTAATCGAAGCCCATGAAGTTGGCCCGTGACGTTCATCTCTGATTTTTTTTGCTCTTGGTCCAAAATCCGGAATTTCAGTTACAATAAAAGCAACACAAGGTTTTGTTTTGTATTTGCCGCCATCAAAACCAATTTCAACACCTTTTTGCAATTGTTCTATCGCTTCCGGAGTAATTATGCCGTCAACCTGAACATAATATTCTTTGTCGACTTTTTTACTTCTTATTTGCTCGCTAACTTTTCCGTCGGTTGTGAGTAGAAGCAAACCTTCAGAATCTTCGTCTAATCGTCCAATTGCCATTGTTCCTTCGGGAAAATCGTGGAGTTCGCCCAAAAGTTTTTTCTTTCTTTTCAATTCATAAATAAATTGACTTAAGTAGCCATAAGGTTTAAAAAGAATGAAGTGTCGATGCATGTTTAATTTTTTGCAAAGATAGCGTTGTTCTGCAAGTATTAAAGCAAATCCAGCTATAGATTATTCGCTTTTTGATTTCATTTTTTTAAGCCATTCACAAACAAACCAAATTGCTGTAACGGCAAATACAATTAATAATGGTATATAATAGCTTTCGAAAAAAATATGAAAATAGCTTCCAATAAAAATATAAACTGAAGCCATACAAAGTTTGATTAAAATGAATTCGGCATTAGACCAACTGGTTTTAATTTTGAAGAAATTCATGAGTGCCTAAATTAGTTAAACCTTAAGATGTTGTAAATAAAGATAATAAATTATGAAAGATTTGCCCTCATAAGCCCAAAGCAATGTTAAACCCTTTCGTTTTAAAATTTAGAATTCGTAATATTAATATAGAAACTAAAAATAATATAATTATGGAAACTAATGATTTAGGCTCTAAAAAGATAAACGGAGTGCAAAAAAATATTGATGAAACGAAAGGGAAGAATATTTCGCACGATAAAAAAGCAGACGATGCCAACCTGAAAAAAGAAGTCGTAACCGACGAAGAGGGAAATAAAAAAGTAGTTGATCGTGCAAGAAATGAAAATGAAGATATTAAAAAGGTAAAAGGTGAAGTAAATAAAAATAACCCGAATGAAAATCGTGGCGTTGCAACTGAAGAAGAGGCAAAGAAAACAGTCGAAAACAAAGACCGAAATTCTGATGTAACTCCAAATAGATATCCGAACTCACATCCTGATAATCATAAAGACAGAGGAAACATGAAACTGGACGACGAGAATTAAGTATTTACAAAATTATTTGTAGATAAATGCTATTTTATTGTCAAATAACAAATGATTAGCATATAGAGTTAATGTTATGATAAACTCAAATTTGAAGAAGTTTAAGGTATTTTAACTTCGTAAATTTAGAAGACAAATTTAAATATAAAGAATATGTCACTTTTAGAAAACAAAGTAGCTTTTGTATCGGGCGGTGGATCAGGAATCGGACGCGCAGTTGCAGAAGCCTACGCTCGTGAGGGAGCAAAAGTTGTAGTTTCGGATATTAATGTTGATCACGGTGAAGAAACCGTAAAAGTTATAAAAGATAGTGGTGGAGAAGCCTTTTTTGTAAAAGGAGATTCATCTAGTGCAAGCGATAATAAGCATATGGTTGAAGTTACGGTTTCGAAATACGGCCGACTTGATATTGCCTGTAATAATGCAGGAATGGGTGGCCCGGCAAAACCAACCGGAGAATATGAACCAGAAGCCTGGGATCGTGTTATTGCGCTTAACTTAAGCGGTGTTTTTTATGCGTGCCGCTATCAACTGGAACAGATGGAAAAAAATGGCGGAGGAAGCATTGTTAATATTGCTTCAATTCAC
>Ga0302347_1003691_pt1 | contig 13226 bp, 11 predicted proteins | sample PhyWR1_FD_202178 | JGI IMG/M metagenome (GOLD analysis project Ga0302347, IMG submission 202178) | Leaf surface microbial communities from wheat plants in UC Gill Tract Community Farm, Albany, California, United States - DLSL W.R1 (v2)... | ecosystem: Host-associated > Plants > Phyllosphere >...
TATCTGCATCCTGAACAATTTTGAGTTCCAAAGGCAGATTCTTAGGCGCATCATTTCGGTTTTTGAATGACATATTTTCTATGATGAAAATAACTTTTTCAATTGTTTCGTAGTCTACTTTTTGTTCGGTTAGAAATTTATTCACAATTTTTGAAGCAATCGTTTCATCGCCGTTATGGAATTTTGGATCGGCAATATCGTGCAACAACGCAGCTAACTCTATAACCAATTTATCACCACCTTCTTTTTCTTGTATCTTCAAACTCAGTTTCCAAACCCGTTCAATGTGAAACCAATCGTGACCGGATTCTGTTCCTTCTAATTTTTCTTTAACAAGTTCTATTGTTCTGTTAATCAATTCCATTAATTCAGTTCTTTTAAAATAATATGCCAGAGCTTTTTGTTATAGCTTCTGAAAAAATTAATATGTCCAATTTCCCCTTTTTCAGATTCCGAAGTTTTGATAATTCGGTAAGTGGGTTTCAGATTGGGATAAGTATTTTCTAATAAAGATTTTACACCTTTTTCGGTGAGCCAAGCGTCATCTTCCGCCTGAATCACGAAAACTTTCTGAGTCAAATTTCGGGAAAAATCATCGACTTTCTCTAATAATTTGTTGGTAGATTTTTTATTTAGAATTAAAGTTCGCCAATCGAAAGCACTTGCAGAAGGAAGACTTTCTCCCAAACCGAACCAATTCGCCGGAAAATAACCTAAAATTTTGGTAGATAAAGGCTGGACAATTCCGAAACCAAGATAAGCTTCAATTTTTGTTTTAAATTTCAAATTTCCGACAAACGCATTCTGAGTTCCGACAAAGGCAAATTCCTTAAACATCTCAGAATCCGGATTCATTCCTAAAATCAGGGCACCAACCGAATGTCCAAGGCAAAACTTTTGATGATTTGGAAAATTAGCCTTGATATAATCTGTAACTGCTTTATAATCTCTGGTTCCCCAGGTTCTCATCGAAGCTTCAAAACCTTTCATTTTCTCCGGTTTTGATTGTCCAATCCCCCTGTAATCATAAGTCATAACTGTAAATCCTTGCTCCGAAAAAAATTGAGCAAAAGAAAAATAAATCTGCTGCTTAACGCCAGTTGCAGAATTAATCAACAATAATTTTTCATTGGAATGTTCGGGCTCAAAAAGATGTGCAGATAAACTGTAATTATCCTCAGTTAAAATATTAATACTTTGCATTAAAAATGATTTAAGAGAATCACTTTATAAAAGTAAAAAATTCAGTCCGTTGAAAATTATTTTTCGATATGCTGAAAATATTAATTTTGAAGGTCGTCCAAAAATGGCAAACCTTTTTGAGAACCTCTGTAATCGGCCGCTTTCAAAGCCACTTGATTTCCAAAAATTACGCAATCTTCAATAGAATTACCGTGGAGTAAGGCAATAGAAAATCCGGATGTAAAAGCATCGCCTAATCCCATACTGTGCGCATCGGTCTGTGGATTGTTCCGGAAATATTTCATTTCAGAGCCATCGAAGAAGCTTGTACTGTTGGCGCCATCTCTCACAAACAATTTATTAGGCAAATGTTTGATAATATCTTCGTGATTGCCTTCTCCAAAAATAGTTTCCAAATCTGTACTTTTCGCCACAATAAAAGAAGCGTAATCTATAATATCATCTGAAAGTCTGCTTGCCGGAGCAGCATAAATTCCGATTTTCTTGCCAAGGCTTTTCGCCTTTTTAAAAAGATATTCAACAGTTTTTGACGGAATCTCTAACTGAGTCAGAATCAAATCTGCAGTCAATAAGAATTTTTCTGCTTCATCAATATCCGATGGAGAAAGATTGTAATTGGCTGCCGGAACTACTGTGATTGCATTTCCTTCGTCAGAAGCATTCACATAGGCTGTGCCTGTTTCCTCTTCTTCGTCTTCAAAAACATAAGCTACGTTTACATCTTCATCATTCAGATTTCTCAAAACCTGCTGCCCATAAGGATCCATCCCAATCCTGCTAACCAAAGAAGTCTGAGCGCCCAAACGTGACGTTGCAATCGCCTGATTGGCGCCTTTCCCTCCCAAAAAACTTCTCAGATTTTGAGCCAGAACCGTGTTATTTGCCGTAGGAATTTTAGATGTTTTCAGAACAATATCTATTGATGAGCTTCCAACAACTACTATTTGAGGTTTTGTATTTCTAAGTTTCATTTGCTAACATTCATTGTTTTCAAAGATTTGATGAAATCTTATAGTTACAATTTCATCGGAAGCTAATGTAATCAATTAATCGTTTCCTATTTCTATAAATTCGGAAATTAATTTAACTAGCTGATTATCTTTAGAATAACCAATATACGTTGCATAAAATCCTTCACCATAACCCGTTTCGAATGCAATAATGTTTTCCGGTTTGTTATCATAAGGTTTGAGAACTGCGAACTGGTCGATTGCTCCGTTTTCATCAAAGAAATGAGAATGGAAAAACTCTTCATAGATCCCCATAAAGTCAGCTCCTTTTTTGTGAAAAAGATCTTGCTCTAGAGCATTTAGGGAAATTTGAGCTTCCTTATCCATAAAAGTTCCCATTCCGGATTCTACAAGATAACCGTAGATTTCTTCTTCTTTCAGATCTTTAATATTTTGATTATCACAAAGAGCCAAAGACCAATTTTCAGCCAGTTGATTTTTATCAAAAACTATTTCTGCATAAGCAATACAGTTGGATTCTCTTTCTTTATGAACCAAAACCTGAAAATCTCCTTTCGGAAATTCCTGATTGAAAGCTGAATGATCGGGCGAAATCAAAGCATCACTGGCTACAATTTTTCCTGATGAAATGTGAATTTTCCCAACTTCGTAGGTTTCCAACAATGGATTTTCTACGAAGTCTCGGGAGAATAATTTTTTAATATTTTCTATGTGAGTCATTACAAACTTTTCAGTTTTTCTTCAAGAAGCGCAATTTTATCCCGAGCATCTTTTTGTTTTTTACGCTCGATCTCTACCACTTCTGGCTTTGCGTTCGCAACGAATTTTTCATTCGATAATTTCTTATCAACAGATATCAAGAAACCTTTCAGATATTTTATTTCTTCTTCGGTTTTTTCTTTTTCTTCGCCCAAATCAAGATTTTCACTTAATGGAATAGAGAATTCATTCGCTCCAACTAAGAATGTGAAACTTGGTTTATCCGTTTTTTGATTGAAATTAATTTCTGAAATATTGGCCAATTTCTGAATCACCTCAGCATTTGCCAATTCCGAAACATTCGTGAAAACCTCTACGGTTTCTCTTGGCGAAATTCCTTTTGACTGACGGTAGTTTCTAACACCAGAAATCACTTCTTTAGCAAAATCAAAATCCTTAATTTTATTTTCATTATAAGGTTCTGATTTTTTCTGTTGTGCAATTACTAAAGCTTCAGAAATACTTCTTTCGGAGATATTCTGCCAAAGTTCTTCTGATAAGAAAGGCATGAATGGATGCAACAATTTCATCAATTCCTCAAAATAAGCAATTGTTTTTTGATAAACTTCTTCACTGATTGCTTCTCCGAAATTTGGTTTGATTGCTTCCAAATACCACGCACAGAAGTCGTCCCAAATCAGTTTATAAACCAAGTGCAAAGCATCCGAAATTCTGAATTTTGAGAATTGGTCTTCAATTTCGCCAATAGTTTTGTTCAACTGTTCTCCAAACCAATTGATTGTCTGTGTATCCGATTCTTTAGCTTTGATATTTTCGTCACGTTTCCAACCTTGAATCAATTTGTAAGCATTCCAGATTTTTGTTGCGAAATTTCTTCCCTGCAACATCAGATCTTCATCAAACAAAAGATCATTTCCGGCTGCGGAACTCAACAGACTCCCAACTCTTACACCGTCAGCTCCATATTTTTCAATCAGATCAATTGGGTCTGGTGAATTTCCTAACTGTTTAGACATTTTTCGTCTTTGCTTATCTCTTACGATTCCTGTAAAATAAACATTTTTGAACGGAACATCTTTTCTATATTCCAATCCAGCCATAATCATTCTGGCCACCCAGAAGAAAATAATATCCGGACCGGTTACCAAATCTGAAGTTGGATAATAATAATTGATGTCTTTATTTTCAGGGTCTAAAATGCCTTCGAAAACCGATATTGGCCACAACCACGATGAGAACCAAGTATCCAATGCGTCTTCGTCTTGTTTTAAATTCTCAATTGTTAGTGCTGGATTATTAGTTTTTTCTTTTGCTAAAACCAAAGCATCTTCGATATTTTCAGCAACTACAAAGTCATTTTCGCCAGCTCCAAAATAAAAAGCTGGAATCTGCTGTCCCCACCAAAGCTGACGTGAAATGTTCCAGTCGTGAACATTTTCCATCCAATGACGGTAGGTATTTTTGAATTTTTCAGGATGGAATTTGATTGTATCATCCATTACAACATCCAAAGCAGGTTTTGACATTTGTGACATTTTCAAAAACCACTGAACAGAAATTTTCGGTTCTATAACAGCGCCTGTTCTTTCAGATGTTCCAACTTTATTCACATAATCTTCCGCTTTCAGAAGAAGATCATTTTTTTCTAATTCTTTAGCAATTTCTTTTCTTACCGTGAATCTTCCCATTCCCTGATAATGCATTCCGTGTTCGTTAAGAACTGCGTCATTATCCATAGAATCGATGATTGGCAAATTGTGTCTTTGCCCGATTTCGTAATCATTGATATCGTGAGCCGGCGTAATTTTCAAAGCTCCAGTTCCGAATTCGATATCAACATAATCATCTTCGATAATTGGAATTACACGATTTACGATGGGAACAATTACGTTCTTACCTTTAAGATGTTGATATCTTTCGTCATTTGGATTCACACAAACTGCAACATCACCAAAAATAGTTTCCGGACGAGTTGTTGCAACGGTTAAGAAATCTTCTGAACCTTCGATTTTATATTTTAGATAGAACAGTTTTCCATTTTGCTCTTTGAAAATTACCTCTTCGTCAGAAATATTAGTTTGAGCCTCTGGATCCCAGTTAATGACTTTATAACCACGATAAATTAATCCTTTATTATAAAGATCAACAAAAACCTTGATTACAGATTTGGACAAATTATCTTCCAAAGTAAATCTGGTTCTGTCCCAATCGCAAGAACAGCCTAGTTTCTTCAATTGCTCGAGAATTGTTCCGCCGTATTTATCAGTCCATTCCCAAGCGTGCTTTAGGAATTCTTCTCTTGTGATATCTTTTTTATTGATGCCTTCAGCTTTCAGTTTCGCTACAACTTTTGCTTCTGTTGCGATAGAAGCGTGATCCGTTCCCGGAACCCAACAAGCATTGAAACCTTGCATTCTTGCTCTTCTGACCAATACATCCTGAATCGTGTTGTTCAACATGTGCCCCATATGAAGAATCCCGGTCACGTTTGGTGGTGGAATTACAATCGTATAAGGAGGTCTGTCATCTGGCTCCGAGTGAAAAAATTTGTTTTCTAACCAGAAGTCATACCATTTTTGTTCAGTTTCCTGTGGATTGTATTTGTCAGCAATCTGCATTTTAAAAATATTTTTAAGCTTGTAATTTGCAAAAATAAGACAATGTAAAAAAATTAACAGCACATATTCAAATTATTTATAACTTTGTTATTCAAAAATTTAATTATTTAAAACAAAAAAATATGAAAAAGATTCTTGCAGGATTATTTATGACAGGAGCTATCGCTTTTGCATCTGCTCAAACAATCTCATTTGATAAAACAACTTTTGACTACGGAAACGTGAAAGCTGGATCAGATGGTCACAGATTTTTCACTGTAAAAAATACAGGAGACAAACCTCTTATTCTAAGCGAAGTAAAACCTTCTTGCGGATGTACAACGCCAGAGTGGAGCAAAGATCCAATCTTGCCAGGGAAATCTGCTCAAATCAAAGTTGGATATAATACAGGCATCAAAGGTCCTTTCAACAAATTGATCGAAGTTTATTCTAATGACCCTGCAAACAACAGATCCGTTCTATACATCAAAGGAAATGTAGAAGATTTGCAAGGTGTAAACCAAGAAGCTAAATTAGTTGCTGCACCTAGTACTGCAAAAGCTGAGTCTGTACCAGCAAGAACTAATGCGAAAAAAGTAGCGAAAAAAATAGAAACTACTGCTAAATAATAAAAATTTACAAATTTTATAAAACCGTCTCGTTTTTTAACGAGGCGGTTTTTTTATCTTTACAATAAATCAATTTTTATGGATTACAATTTTTCAGACGATTTTTTGATCAAAGAAAATTCAAAATTCGAGATCAAAAAACATAATACAAGCTATAAAGGAAAAATCAATAAAGACGAAGCAAAAGAACTTCTCGAAATTGAAAAAGAAAAACTTCGTTTGTTGCAGGAAAAATTATACGCAGACGGAAGTCAATCTTTGCTAATTGTTCTTCAAGCGATGGATGCGGCAGGAAAAGACAGTTTGATAGAACATGTTTTCGGTGGTGTGAATCCGCAAGGTTGTGAAGTAACAAGTTTCAAAGGTCCAAGTACAAAAGAATATTCTCACGATTTTATCTGGCGTCATTATTTAGCACTTCCGGCAAAAGGAAAAATCGGAATTTTTAACCGTTCACATTATGAAAGTGTTTTGGTTTGTAAAGTTCATCCAGAGTATAACCTTAGCGAAAAAGTATGGACAGATGTAAAACAATTTGATAAAAAATTCTGGGAAAACCGCTATGAAAGTATTCGAAATTTTGAAAAACATTTAGCTAACAACGGAACCAAAATTGTCAAAATTTTTCTGAATGTTTCTAAAGAAGAACAAAAACAACGTTTTCTGGACAGAATCGATGAGGATGATAAAAACTGGAAATTCTCTGCTGCCGATATTACCGAACGTGGATTTTGGGAAGACTATCAAAAAGCTTATGAGCAAGCTATCGACGAAACTTCAACAGATTCTGCGCCCTGGTTTGTGATTCCGGCTGACCAGAAATGGTTTTCGAGAGTTGCTGCTATTCAAATCATCATTGATGCGATGGAAGAAATGAATTTGAAATTCCCGGAACTTTCTGAAAAAGATAAAAACGAATTAGCTGAATCAAAAGCCAAATTGGAAAACGAAAAGTAAATTACGGAAAACCTCAATTTTATAAACGAAAGTTATTTTAAAATTGTGAAAAATAACGAAGCTTAAAATGGAGATTATTTATGTATTTGTTGGAGGATTCATCGGAGGAATTATTGTTTTTCTTTTGATGAAATCTATGTCTGTCAGTAAGAAAACGGTTGAAACTCTGAATGAACAATTAATCCGTTCGCAGGAAAATGAGAATCATTATGAACAGAAAATTGATGAATTAAAACTTTCAAATTCTGATTTAACTAAAGAAATTTCCATCATCCAAAGAAGTAAAGAGGAATTACTTTTTACCAACGCAGAACTGAATGCGCATTATAAAAACCTGCAAGACCAGCTTGAAAATCAAAAGGATGAATTTCTAAAAATTCAGGAAACCACTCGTCTACAATTTGAGAAAACTGCTAATCAGATTTTGGAAGAAAAGTCTGAGAAATTCACGCAACTTAATCAAAATCAGCTAAAAACTATTCTCGAGCCTTTTCAGGAAAAAATCAATGAACTGAAAAATACAGTGAATGAGACTTACGATAAGGAAGCAAAAGAGCGTTTTTCTCTTGGTGAGAAAGTTCGTGAACTGAAAGACCTCAACCAACAGATTTCTGAAGATGCCAAACAATTAACCAGAGCTTTGAAAGGTGAAAGCAAAACGCAGGGAAATTGGGGCGAAATGATTCTGGAAAGTATTTTGGAGAAATCAGGACTTAGAAAAAATCAGGAATACTTCTTAGAACACGAACTGAAAGACGAAAACAACAAAGCCATTTTCTCCGAATTTTCCGGCAAGAAAATGCGTCCGGATGCTGTTGTAAAATATCCTGATAATAGAAATGTCATCATCGATAGCAAAGTTTCTCTCACAGCATTTGTTGAAATGACGGATGAAACTAATCCTGAACTTTTCACTCAAAAACAAAATCTACATCTTCAATCTGTGAAAAATCACATCAATCAATTGAGTCAGAAAGCTTATGATGACTTTGATAAAAGTCTGGATTTTGTGATGATGTTCATCCCGAGTGAAGCTGCTTACATTGCGGCTTTGCAGGCTGAACCAAACCTTTGGAATTTTGCTTACGACAAAAGAATCCTTCTATTAAGTCCGACTAATTTGATTACTTCTCTCAAGTTGATTCAGGATCTTTGGAAACGCGAACATCAAAATAGAAATGCAATGGAAATTGCGGAAAGAGGAGCGAAATTGTATGATAAATTTGTTGGTTTCGTTGAGAATCTTGAACGTATTGGAAAAAATATAGACCAAGCAAAGAATTCTTACAATGATGCTTTCAAACAGTTGAGTTCGGGAAATGATAATTTGATTGTTCAAACTCAGAAGTTGAAAAATTTGGGGATTAAGAACAAAAAAAATCTTCCTCAGGGTTTGGGTGAGGAAGATTTGTGATTATAATAAGTTATTTGCTCACGCAGATTATGCAAATTATGCAGATTTTAAAAATTCGATTGTCATTCTTTAGGAATCTCTACAAAATCAGCTTAGATTCTTCCGAAATGACAAATACTATGTTGATTTTCTGTTTTTAATCTATTACTTTTTTGACAAAAGTTGTTTATCAGACAAAATCCCTAGCCCCGATTGTAGTGGAAATCCTTTTGCTTTTTTTTCACCTATGAAAAAGCAAAAGATTGCAACGGAAAGCGGGAAATAGCTTCTAAAAATTTCATCTATTCAAAAGCTTTGCAACTTCTGGTGCAGCGTAAGTAAAAATCATATCTGCTCCGGCACGTTTGATGCTGGTTAAACTTTCTATCAAAACTTTGTCGTTATCCAACCAACCATTCTGTGCAGCAGCTTTCAACATTGCATATTCTCCACTTACCTGATAAACTGCAATGGGTTGTGTGATGAGTTCACGGATTTTGGAAACTATATCCAGATATGGCATTCCGGGCTTTATCATAATAATATCTGCCCCTTCTTCTACATCTCTCAAGGCTTCATCGATAGCTTCACGGGAATTATGAAAATCCATTTGGTAAGTTTTTTTGTCAGCTGGAATTTCCTGAGCATCCACCGGCGCACTATCTAAGGCACTTCTGAAAGGTCCATAAAAAGCACTTGCATATTTGGCTGCATAAGATAAAATCCCGACATCCGTAAATCCGTTCTCCTCCAAACCTTCTCGCATTGCCAAAACACGACCATCCATCATATCACTTGGTGCCAAAATATCAGCTCCGGCTTCTGCCAAAGAAATTCCCATTTTTACAAGTGCCTCTACTGTAGAATCGTTGTCGATTTTGCCATTTTTTATAATTCCGTCGTGGCCATAAATAGAATAAGGATCCAATGCTACATCCGGCATTATTACAACTCCGGGAACTGCATCTTTGATAGCTTTTATGGTATTTTGCATTAGCCCGTTTGGATTCCAAGCTTCTTTGCCTGTATTGTCTTTTAGATCATCGGAAACCTTCATATAAAGATTGACCGCTTTTATTCCCAAATCATAATTTTCTTTAACAGTTTGCACGGTTAAATCTAAACTTTGCCTAAAAACGCCAGGCATTGATGAAATGGCTTCTTTTTTGTTATTACCCTCCATAACAAACATAGGCAACACCAAATCGTTTGTTGTAAGGGTTGTTTCACGAACAAGACTTCTTATGGAATCGTTGGTTCTTAGTCTTCTGTTTCTTGAAATCATCTTGATAAAAATTATTTATGCAAATTTACTTATACTTTTACGGATAGGCTATTGCATATGAAAATTATTTAAAATATATTTGTTGTAATTGTTTAAGTACAGACTAAAGCGAATGAAAAAATTTCTATTCTTTATTATATTTACGGTAGTTTCAGTTGGATTTTCGGGAGAAATGAAGGCGCAATCTACACGTGCATTTGAAGGACAAAAGACCGATGATGGTGTTTTGGTTGCCTTCCCTAATCCTACTAAGGATGTTTTGATTCTAAAATCAAAGGATAATTCGGCGAAAATAAAAACCGTAACTTTTTTCTCTATTTTGGGAGTTCAGGTTGCTGAATATGTTATTAATAACAATAATGCAGAACTGAGATTGGACAAACTTCGTCCAGGTAAATATCTGATGAGATATGTATTGGATGACAATACTCAGAAAATCACTCAGATTATCAAACAGTAAATTTAATTTTTAAAATATATTGCCGGTTTTTTAGCCGGCATTTTTTATTTCACCTCTCAGTTGCGTAAATTTGCCTTAACCAAGAAAATTAAATTATGAGAAAATTAATTACTTTAGTTTTTATCATTTTGTACCAGATTATCAACTGTCAATACAGGAATTCTTTATACGATAATAATCAGTTGAATGTTTCTCTGAGGGGCGGTTTGGATTTTCCTTCTTATGATAATCAAACCAAATTTATTGATTATAAATACAATCTAAATCTTGGAACTTCTGTTGACTATTATTTCAACTGGATTGGATTAGGAATTGATTTCGATTATCTTAAAAATACCCCTAAAAACACTTACCCAACAGAAAATTTATACAACGGAACTATTCCACTTTCTAATATCAATTTAACTGAAAATAAAGTTGAACGATTGTTTCTTGGAGTTGGCCCCAACTTCCGGTATGTAATTAATGATAATCTGAGTTTAGCTTTCAAATTAAAAGGTGGAATTTCCAATATCAAAGGTGGCGAAACCTCATTAACGGCAAACAATTACAATCTTAATTTTCACAATGGGTACAATGAAAAAAATATACTAACCGGAAAAGGACAGATTGAATTGAATTGGTTTTTCTCAGAATATGTTGGGCTGAATGTCGGTGGTTATTATATTCAGCATTTTAAAGCTAATGACCAAGTTAAGAACAATTCTGTTGCGGGCTACACTCCTTTCACAGAAAACAATAATCAATACCACATTAATCCTTCAAATATTGAAATCCGAAATAATAGTTTTGAACACGAGATTCATTCTGCAGGAGTTTTTGCCGGACTGACTTTTAGAATTCCAACTGTTGGTTCTGAACCCAATTATGGATTATCGGTTATTGCCCGAGATAAAGAAACGGGATTAATTCTCCCCGATACATTCGTAGAACTTTTTAAAAATGGGAAACGAGTTTATTTTGCAAGAACCAATTCGCAGGGTGTGGCTTTCTTTAAAAATATCAAACCAGATAACTATGAAATCAAAGGAAGTCTTTATAACATTGATCTAATCTCCAATAAAGCTGACAAAGATGAATTCGTAAGGAACTCGACAATCAAGAAAGAGATATCAACCGATGCTGAAATGTTCTTTGTGAAAGGTCAAGTGAATATTTGCAATTCTAAAAACCCTTTGCGAGATGTAACTGTCGTTATAAAAAACAATGAAACTGAAATCTATCACGAAATAAAAACAGATGTTGATGGAAAATTCTATTTCAAAGCAGATAAGAATTCGACTTATAATATTTATGGTAAAAAAGGAAATTATTTTTCCCAAACAGAAACTGTCACTTCTAAAAAAGTAGATAGAAGCAATACACTTTTCCTAAATCTTCAGGTTTGTATGGAAGAAACCACTTGTGGAAAGCCAATTAACCTAAAGAATATCCATTATGATTTGGATAAATATTTTATCCGTGAAGAGGCAAAAGCTGAGCTTAACAAACTGGTTCAGTTTATGAAAGATAATCCAAAAATCAATGTAGAATTATCTTCCCATACAGATTCGCGAGCTTCTGATGATTATAATAAGACGCTTTCTCAGAATCGTGCCAATGCAGCAGTAGATTATTTGGTTTCAAAAGGAATTAATAAATCGCGATTAAAACCAATTGGCTACGGAGAAACAAAACTTCTTAATAAATGTAGTAATGGTATAGATTGTGCAGAATCGCAGCATCAGTTAAACAGAAGAACAGAGATGAAGGTTATTTGTCCTTGATGAAAAACCATTTTTTGTAGATAACGTAACCTATAGTAATTCCAAACGTATTAAGCATAACATCGTCAAATTCTGCATAACCACGATCAAAGTAATATTGAGAAAACTCTAATATATTAATCACAATAAAAAAAACAAGAAATAAATATTTATAATTATTAAGTTTTAGGTAAAGAATACCGAGAAATCCGTAAGGTATAAACAAAATGATATTACCAAAAATATTTTTGCATTTGTCAAGTGTATTATAAGCAGATTCAGCAATTACAAACCATATACTTTCAAAAGGATTAGCACGTATTGTGTAAGTTTCTCCTGTAATGCCTCTGTAATAAGCAAAGAACATCATATACAGAATCCAAACCGTATAAACATTAATAAAAACAGGATAATACCTATTAACAAACAACCTCATTAAAATGAATTTGACCCTAAAATTATTGAAAAAAAAATGAAAACAAGTACAATAAAAGCTTTCGGAACACAAGCTGCCGAAAATGATCTGGAATTATTAACCATCGAGAGAAGAGAAGTCCAACCAAAAGACATAGAAATCGATATCTATTATTGTGGCGTTTGCCATTCGGATCTTCATACGGCGAGAAACGATTGGGGCGGAACGGTTTATCCTGCAGTTCCCGGTCACGAGATTGTTGGAAAAGTATTGCAAGTCGGAAGTGATGTTACCAAATTTAAAGTTGGAGACTTGGTTGCCGTAGGGTGTATGGTGGATTCTTGCAGAACTTGCCGTAGCTGCGAACAGGATTTGGAACAATTCTGTGAAAAAGGTTTTACAGGAACTTATAATGGAAAAGATAAATACTTCGAAGAAACCAGAACATTCGGAGGTTATTCTGAATCTGTTGTTGTTGATGAACATTTTGTTTTAAGACTTCCTGAGAATCTGGATATGGCTGCTGCTGCACCGCTTCTTTGTGCCGGAATCACGACATGGTCACCTCTGAAACACTGGAACGTTACAGAAAATTCTAAAGTTGCAGTTGTTGGCTTGGGCGGTTTGGGCCATATGGCAATCAAATTAGCAAAAGGTTTGGGTGCAGAAGTTACTCTATTCTCCAGAACTCCGGGGAAAACAGAAGATGCTAAAGCACTTGGAACAGACCACGTTGTTATTTCTACAGACGAAGAGCAGATGAAATCCGTTTTCAATAAGTTTGATTTGATTATCGATACTGTTCCTTATGAGCATGATATCAATCCTTATATGCAGACTTTGGCTGTCAA
>Ga0302347_1003692_pt1 | contig 13221 bp, 7 predicted proteins | sample PhyWR1_FD_202178 | JGI IMG/M metagenome (GOLD analysis project Ga0302347, IMG submission 202178) | Leaf surface microbial communities from wheat plants in UC Gill Tract Community Farm, Albany, California, United States - DLSL W.R1 (v2)... | ecosystem: Host-associated > Plants > Phyllosphere >...
ATGGATGCTTACGTTTACCCGGCCGAGCCGGTGTTCGAACGCCAGGTCAGCGAAGGCGACCGCTGGCAGCCCACCGCCATCATGGAAGAGTTGAAAGCCAAGGCCAAAGCCGAAGGTCTGTGGAACCTGTTCCTGCCGGAATCCCAACTGGGCGCCGGCCTGACCAACCTTGAATACGCACCACTGGCCGAAATCATGGGTCGCTCGCTGCTGGGCCCGGAGCCGTTCAACTGCTCCGCCCCCGACACCGGCAACATGGAAGTGCTGGTGCGCTACGCCAACGAAGAGCAGAAACAACGCTGGCTCGAGCCACTGTTGCGCGGCGAAATCCGCTCGGCGTTCGCCATGACCGAACCTGACGTGGCTTCCTCGGACGCCACCAACATGGCCGCCCGCGCCGAGCGTCAGGGCGACGAATGGGTGATCAACGGTAAAAAGTGGTGGACCTCCGGCGCCTGCGATCCGCGCTGCAAAATCCTGATCTTCATGGGCCTGAGCAACCCGGATGCACCGCGCCACCAGCAGCACTCGATGATCCTCGTGCCGGTGGATACCCCCGGGGTAAAAATCCTGCGTCCGCTGCCGGTGTTCGGCTACGACGACGCGCCACACGGCCACGCCGAAGTGCTGTTCGACAATGTACGTGTGCCGTACGAAAACGTACTGCTCGGTGAAGGACGCGGTTTTGAGATTGCCCAGGGTCGCCTTGGCCCAGGCCGTATCCACCACTGCATGCGATCTGTCGGCATGGCCGAGCGGGCGCTGGAACTGATGTGCAAACGCGCCGTCAGCCGCACTGCGTTCGGCAAGCCTTTGGCGCGGTTGGGCGGCAATATCGACAAGATCGCCGACTCACGCATGGAAATCGACATGGCACGCCTGCTGACCCTGAAGGCGGCGTACATGATGGACACCGTGGGTAACAAAGTCGCGAAAAGCGAAATCGCCCAGATCAAGGTGGTGGCGCCGAACGTGGCGTTGAAGGTGATTGACCGCGCGATCCAGATCCATGGTGGCGCGGGGGTGTCCAACGATTTCCCGTTGGCCTACATGTATGCGATGCAGCGCACCCTGCGCCTGGCTGATGGCCCGGATGAAGTGCACCGGGCGGCGATTGGCAAGTTTGAGATTGGTAAGTATGTGCCTAAAGAGCTGATGCGCGGCGGGCAGTAATACCGCGGCGCCTGCAATCGGGAGCAAGCCCCCTCCCACACTTGACCGCGTTTCTCAAGCAGGAGTGCAATCCAATGTGGGAGGGGGCTTGCCCCCGATGAGGCCGGTGAAAACACCCCAAACCCCAGGCCTCAATACACCCAAACCTCCACCCGCCGATTCTTGATCCTGCCCTCATCCGCCGCATTCGTCGCCACCGGCATCTGCGCCCCAAACCCCCGGATATCCCTGAGCACCACGCCGTTCTTGACCAACTCCCGACGCACCGCCATTGCTCGCAACTTAGACAGCAATGCAGCCCGCTGCGGGTCATTCTTCGCATCGCCAAACCCCACCAGCGTCACCTGCTTATCCAGCTTGCCGTGGCTTTTCAGGTACGCCACCACCCGCTGCAAATCCTGGCGGGCCTTGTTGTCCAGGCTGGCGCTGCCTTCTTCGAAACGAAAATTCACGGTCAGGCGCTGGGCGTCACGGGCGATGGCTTGATAGTCCTCCGGCATCGACGGCCGCGCCTCCACGGCCATCGCCTGTACTTGCTGGGCAATAAACCCGTTGGCCGCGACAATCGCCTGGCCCTTGCTGGTTTGGGTAAAGTCCACCAGCGCCTTGGCCCACGGGTTGCGCGCCGACGGTGGCAAGTAAAAGAACAGCCGGCGGGACAGCGGGTAATCCTCGGTGGCAATCAGGCTGTTGAGCGGCAACATCGCCTGGGATTCGCCATCGACAATCGCCACCGCCTTGGCCTGGCGCACATACGGCAGGCCGATAAAGCCGATGCCCTGCGGGTCCAGGCTCACCGCGTCGGACAGTTCCTCGCTGGACTCAAAGCGTTTGGCGGACGCCGCGAGGGGCTTGCCGCGCAGGCGCAGTACCAATTCCTTGAAGGTGTCGTAGGTGCCGGATTGATCATCCCGGGCATATAAATGAATGGGCCCGCCGACCCCGCCCAATGCCTCCCAGGTGCTGACCTCGCCGTTGAAGATCTGCGCCAGTTGCTCGGTGTTCAAGGTATTCAGCGGGTTTTGCGGGTTGAGGATGATCGCCAGGCCGTCGATGGCGATCACCTGTTCGGCCTCGGGGCTTTTCAGGTCGCCGAGGGGTTCGAGGTCTACCAGTTCGCTGTCCTTGATCGGGCGTGAAGAGGCGGCGAGGTCGGCGGTGGATTTCTTAAGCGCGGTAAAACCGGTGCTGGAGCCGTGGGCGGCTACCTCGATGGTCACCGTTTTGCCTTGTCGCGTGGTGCCGATCACGCGTTGTTCGTTGGCGCCTTCGGCCGGTTCGCTGTGTACGCCTTGTAGACCTTGCTGTTGCATCAAGCCCTTGACCAAGGCGGGGCCGAGTGCCGCGCCGATGGTGTTGGAGCCCTGAATGCGCAACGCAGGGCCTTGGTCGGGAACGGGCAGGGGCGCGGCAATCGCATAAAGAGGCAGGGTCAACAGAAACAGAACGCGCAGCATCATGCCGCCACCTTCTCAAGGCAAAGGGAGTGGCGCGAGATTAAGACAGGCAGGTTGCAAAATTGTGACTGACGCACTGCAGGGTAAATGTGGGAGGGGGCTTGCCTCCGATGGCGGTGTGCCAGACAGCTTATCTGTAGCTGATGCACCGCTATCGGGGGCAAGCCCCCTCCCACATTTGGATTTTTATTCGGCGTCAGATCAGCTCAATTCCAGCCAGATCGGCGCATGGTCCGATGGCTTTTCCAAACCGCGCAAATCGTAGTCCACACCCGCATCCTTAACTCGTGGCAGCAAACCGTTGGACGCCATGATCACGTCAATCCGCAGCCCACGCTTGGGCTCGTCTTCAAAGCCACGGCTGCGGTAGTCGAACCAGCTGAAACGGTCGGCAACATCCGGGTTCAGGTGCCGGAAGCTGTCCACCAGGCCCCAGTTTTTCAGGCGCGCCATCCACTCGCGCTCTTCGGGCAGGAAGCTGCACTTGCCGGTTTTCAGCCAGCGCTTGGCGTTGTCGGCGCCGATGCCGATGTCGCAATCTTCCGGGGAAATATTCACGTCGCCCATCACCACCAGGGCCTGGTCATTGCTGAACTGGCTTTCCAGCAGTTGCTGCAAGTCTTCGTAGAAACGTTGCTTGGCCGGAAACTTGGTCGGGTGGTCGCGGCTTTCGCCCTGGGGGAAATAGCCGTTCATGATGGTCACCGGGTGGCCGTTCTCATCGGCAAAGGTGCCCCAGATAAAGCGGCGCTGGGCGTCTTCTTCGTCGCTGGCAAAGCCTTTGTGCACGCTCAGGGCTTCCTTGCGCGAGAGCAAGGCCACGCCGTAGTGGCCTTTCTGCCCGTGGTAGTACACGTGGTAGCCAAGGGCCTGTACTTCTGCGAGGGGGAACTGGTCATCGTGGACCTTGGTTTCCTGCAGGCCGATCACGTCGGGTTGATGTTTTTCAATCAGCGCCGCCAGCTGATGAGGGCGGGCGCGCAGCCCGTTGATATTGAAAGACACAATTTTCATGGTCGGCAGTCCGGTTCTGGCAAAAGGGCGATGCTAGCCGACAAGTCCGGCGGGGGCCAGCGTGGCGGTAGGGCAGATGCACTGCTAATGTCTGGGAACGACTGCTGCTGCGCAGGTTCGTACCCATAAGAACGTCATCTTTTGAATGGCGCCATGGAGATTGATTGCATGCCCGACACCTCGACTGACATTGCCGAAATTCGCTTGCTCAACAGCGGCTATTCCCGCGAGGCCCGTTCCCTGTTGTACCAGGCCTATCGCCATGAGCCGACCTTCGCCTACATCTTCGAAGCGGAACGCCCCGGGTATGAGCAACGCGTGCGCGCCACGGTGCGTGAGTTGGTCAAACAGCATTTTTTCCAGAAGCTGCCTGCCATCGGTTTGTTTGTGAATGACCGGCTGATCGGCATCGCCCTGATCGCGCCGCCGCAACGGCGTCTGGGGATCACCGAGAGCTGGGCCTGGCAACTGCGTATGTGGCTGAGCACCGGTGTGCGCGGCACGCGGCGTTATCTGGATTACCACCATGCGGTGCTGGCGTGCCTGCCCAGCGAGTCGGTGCACGTGTTGCCATTGCTGGGCATTCACCCGCAGTTCCAGGGCAAGCACTACGGTGAGCAACTGCTCGAAGCGATTCACAACTGGTGCGCCGAAGATCCACATTCGTCCGGTGTGGTGCTGGATACCGGCAATTCACGTTACCTGGAGTTTTATGAGCGCCAGGGCTACGAGGAAATCGGTGAAGTGGCGATTGGACCCATTTTGGAACATGTTTTTTTCCACCCAAATCCGCAGGTCCTACGTGCTGCAACGACTTAACTCAGAATTTTTCAGAATTTTCTGAGTTCAAAGTACCCCCCTTGCTCATGTAGCATCCGCGCCTATGAAGTTTCCAGGAAGATTTACCAGCGGCCTGGTTCTGCTGTTCACCAGCTGCTGCGCATTGGCGCAAAGCGAATTGGACGTGCGGATCAAGCCCTCAAACGACGCGTTGAAAGCCAACATCGAAGGCTATATCGGCGGGGTGGGCGATCGTGATGAAGAAGCCTTGCTGCGGTTCAGCCGTGGCGCCGAAGAGCAGGCGCGCAAGGCGGCCCAGGCTCTGGGTTTTTATCAGCCACAGATCGAGAGTGATGTAAAAGGCGGCAAGAACCCGCGCCTGATCCTCACCATCGACCCCGGCGAACCGGTGCATTTGCGCAACGTGACCATTCGGGTCGACGGCCCTGCCTCGAACCTCAAGGCGTTTCGCGTGCCCGCCAGCGACGACCTCAAATCCGGCGCCGTGCTCAACCACGGCCACTACGAAGACGCCAAGCGCCTGATCCAGAACCAGGCGTCGCGCTACGGCTTTTTCAGCGGACGTTTTAGTCGCCAGACGCTGGCGGTAGACCCACAGGCCGGCGTCGCCGACATCGAACTGATCTACGACAGTGGTCCGCGCTACACCTTGGGCAAAGTCAATTTCGCCGGCGACACGCCGTTTGATGAAGAACTGCTGCAACGCATGGTGCCGTTCAAAAGTGGCACCCCATACGATTCCGAACTGATCGCCGAACTCAACCAGAACCTGCAAGCCAGCGGCTTTTTCGAAGGCGTGCGCGTCGACGCCGCGCCGGCCGCCTCCGCCAATGACGTGATCCCGGTGGCGGTCAACCTGCAAACCCGCAAGCCGCGCACCATGGGCCTGGGCCTGGGTTTCTCCACCGATGTCGGCCCGCGTGGCAAGGCCAATTGGACCCGCCATTGGGTCAACCCCCAGGGCCATAGCTATGGCTGGGAAGCCGAGCTGTCGGCCCCTCGGCAAAACGTTGGCCTGTGGTACGACATTCCGCTGGACCCGCCACTCACCGACAAGCTGCGTTTTGCCGGGGGCTATCAGAATGAAGAAATCGCCAACACCGATACCCTGAGTAAATTGCTCACCCTCGGCCCCGAATGGCACAGCAAGTTGCCCAGTGGCTGGACCCGCATCATCTCATTGAAATACCAGCGCGAAGAATATCGCCTGGGCAACGATTCGGGCCTCAGTAACCTGGTGATGCCGGGTGTGACCTATTCCTACCTGCGCAGCGACAACCGTATCGACCCCCACAACGGCTACCGCCTGCAATTCGACACCAAGGTCGCCAAGGAAGGCCTGGGCTCCGACACCAACCTGCTTTACGGCACGGCCATGGTCAAGGGCCTGACCACGCTGTGGGACAACCACCGCTTCCTGGCCCGGGCGCAGGTCGGCGGCAGCGCCACCAATGGTTACAAATCGGTGCCGCCGTCGTTGCGCTTCTTTGCCGGTGGCGACCAGAGCGTGCGCGGTTACGAGTACCAGACGTTGTCGCCGGAGAACGACCGTGGCGACCGCATCGGTGGCCGCTACATGGTGGCCCTGAGCGCCGAGTATCAATATTCCATCGCCGAAAAATGGCGGATCGCGACCTTTATCGACCAGGGCAACTCCTTCAACACCCTGGAAATGCCCAGCCTGAAAACCGGCGTCGGCGTCGGCATCCGCTGGGTCTCGCCGGTCGGGCCGATCCGCCTCGACCTGGCCCATGCCCTGGAAGACCCGGGCGGTATTCGATTGCACTTTTCCATGGGGCCCGAGCTGTGATGCGTGGTGTAAAAATAGCGGGGCTGGCCTTGGCGGCCATCCTCGCCGTGCTGTTGCTGGCGCTGTGGGCGGTACTCGGCACCCAGGCGGGCAGCCGCTGGGCATTGGGGCGCGTACCCGGTTTGACGGTAGAGAACTTCCAGGGGCATTTGGGTGGCCAGTGGCGCGCCGATCACCTGCTGTGGCAACAGGGCAGCAGCCGTGTGGAACTCAAGGCGCCCGTGTTTGAGTGGTCGCCCACCTGCCTGTTGCGCACGACCTTGTGCATCGATCAGTTGGACGTGGAACAGGTCAGCCTGCAATTTCCACCGAGTACCGAAGACAGCAGCGGCCCCATCACGCTGCCGGACTTGAAGTTGCCGGTTGCCGTCCAATTGGGCGACATTCGCGTCGGCAGCCTGCTGTTTAATGGCAGCGAAGAACTCAAGGGCTTGCAACTGGCCGCGCATTGGACGGCCGCCGGGATGCGGATTGACTCGGTGCACCTGCAACGCGACGGCCTCGTGCTGGACCTGGCGGGGCTATTGCAACCCACCGGCGACTGGCGGCTGAGCGCCAGCGGCAATCTGAGCCTACCGTACGCTCCCGGTGGCGCGCCCTGGCAGGTGGCATTGAAGATTGATGGCGACTTGCTCAAGACCCTCACGCTGGATGCCGACAGCAGCGGTTACCTGCCGGCCAAGCTCACCGGCGCGCTGCAGCCTCTGGCGGAGAACCTCCCCGCCCAATTGCATATCACCGCCGATGGCTTCAAGCCCAGCGCCGACCTGCCCGACACCCTGCAACTCAATCAACTGGACCTGACCGCCAAGGGCGACCTTAAGCGCGGTTATCAACTGCTGGGCAGGACCGTGCTGCCGGCGGAAAAAGGCCCGGTGGCCCTGCTGCTGCAAGGCAAGGTCGACGCCAAGGGCGCGCAGATCGCCGGCCTAGACCTGACGGCCGGCGACAAACAGAGCCTCAAGCTCAGCGCCCAGCTGGATTGGCAGCAAGGTTTCAGCGCCGACGCGAAGATCGATTGGCTGGACTTCCCCTGGCATCGTCTCTACCCGCTGATCGACGAGCCGCAGGTGGTGTTGCGTACCTTTAATGGTGAGGTGTCCTACAAGGACGGCAACTACCTCGGCAACCTCAAGGCCGACCTCGACGGCCCCGCCGGCAAGTTCAACGTGGTCACGCCGTTCAGTGGTGACCTCAAGCAAGTGTTCCTGCCCGAACTCAAGCTGACCGCCGGCCAAGGCAAGGCCGAGGGCCACCTCAACCTGCAATTCGCCGACGGTATCGCCTGGGACACGGCGCTGGACCTGTCGGCGCTGAACCCGGCGTACTGGGTCGCCGAGTTGCCCGGCACGCTGGCTGGCCCGCTGCGCAGCAAGGGTGAGTTCAAGAACGAGCAACTCAAACTGAATGCCGACCTTGACCTCAAGGGTCGCCTGCGCGGGCAAACCGCCGTGCTGGCAGCCAAGGCAGAAGGCGCGGGCGAGCAATGGACCCTGGCCAACCTGGATATCCGCCTGGGCGACAACCGCATCAACGGCAGCGGCAGCCTGCAACAACGCCTGGCCGGGCAGATTGATATCAAGCTCGCGCGCCTGGCCCAGTTGTGGCCGCAGTTGCGTGGCCAGGTCAATGGCCGTCTCGACGTGGCAGGCAGCCTCCAGGCGCCCCAAGGCAAACTCGACCTCAAGGGCCAGCAACTGGCATTTGCCGACAACCGCCTGCAAAGCCTGACCCTCGACGCCACCCTCGACAGCACCCAGCGCGCAAAAATCGACCTCAAGGGCAGCGGCATCCAGGCCGGGGAAACCCAGGTCGGCACCCTGACCGCCAGTGCCCAGGGCGACATCAAGAGCCAAAAGGTCCAGCTGGACCTGGCCGGCCCATTGGTCAAGCTGGCCCTGGCCCTGGACGGCAACCTCGACAACGGCAACTGGCGCGGGCGTCTGGCCAGCGGCGATGTACAGGCCGGCGGTCAGGACTGGAAGCTGCAAGCCCCGGCGAAAATCGAACGCCTGGCCGACGGCAAGCTGACCTTTGCCGCGCACTGCTGGGTGTCCGGCCCGGCCAGCCTGTGCGGTGAAGACCAGCGCCTGATGCCCGAGCCGAAGTTGCGTTACCACCTCAAGCAATTCCCCATCGACAGCCTGGCGGCGTTTTTGCCCAAGGACTTCGCCTGGCAGGGCAAGCTCAACGCCGACGTGCAACTCGACCTGCCGGCCAGCGGCCCCAAGGGCGTGGTGTCGGTGGATGCCAGCGGCGGCACCTTGCGCGTCAAGGACAAGGCCCAGTGGCTGGATTTCCCCTACGACACCCTCAAGCTGGAAACCACCCTCAACCCCAAGCGCATCGACACTCAGTTGAATTTCCGCGGCGGCCAGCTCGGCGAGTTGCTGTTGCAGGCGCAGATCAACCCGCTGCCGAAAAACAAGCCGATCACCGGCAATTTCAGCCTGACCGGCCTCGACCTCGCCGTGGCGCGGCCGTTTGTGCCGATGGTGGAAAAACTCAACGGCAAGCTCAACGGCAGCGGGCGGATTTCCGGTGGGTTGCTGGCGCCACAGGTCAACGGCAACGTCAACCTGATCGGCGGCGAAATCTCCGGGCCGGAACTGCCCATCAGCCTCGAAGGCCTGAACGTACAGGCGTTGATTGCCGGCGAAAGCGTGCAGCTCAACGGCGCGTGGCGCAGCGGCAAGGCCGGACAGGGCAGCCTCAAGGGTCAGATCGACTGGGGCCAGGCCCTGGCCGTAGACCTGAGCCTGCAGGGCTCGCAGTTGCCGGTCACGGTCGAACCCTACGCGGTGCTGGAAGTGGCGCCCGACCTGAAGATCAGCCTGAAAAACGATAAGCTGGCGATTGCCGGCAAGGTCCACATTCCGCGCGGAGACATCACTGTGCGCGAGCTGCCGCCGTCCACGGTCAAGGTCTCGGATGACACGGTGATCATTGGCAGCCAGACCGAGGAAGGCAAACCGCCGATGGCCATGGCCATGGATATCGACGTGGTGGTGGGCGAAGACAAGCTCAACTTCTCGGGTTTCGGCCTGACCGCCAAGGTGCAGGGCCAGGTGCATATCGGCGACAACATGGACACCCGTGGCGAGCTGTGGCTCAACGACGGGCGCTACCGCGCATACGGGCAGCGCCTGGATGTGCGCCGTGCGCGGCTATTGTTCGCCGGTCCCCTCGACCAGCCCTACCTGGACATCGAAGCGATCCGCAAGACCGACGATGTGGTCGCCGGTATCCGCCTGAGCGGCAGCGCCGAGCAGCCCACCACGCAGATATTCTCGGAGCCGGCCATGAGCCAGGAGCAGGCGCTGTCCTACCTGGTGCTGGGGCGTCCGCTGAGCTCCACCGGTGAAGACAACAACATGCTCGCCCAAGCCGCCCTTGGCCTGGGCTTGATGGGAAGCGCCGGGGTCACGTCCGACCTTGCCAACAAGCTGGGTATCCAGGACTTCGACCTCGACACCCAGGGCAGCGGCACCACCACGGCGGTGGTGGCCAGCGGCAAGATCACCGAAAAACTCAGCCTGCGTTACGGGGTAGGAGTGTTCGAGCCGGCTAGCACGATTGCCTTGCGCTATCTGCTGAGCAAGAAGGTGTACCTGGAAGTGGCGAGTGGCGTGGCGAGCTCTCTGGATATCTTCTACAAGCGCGATTTCTAAATCCGTTCGCAGTCAAAAATGTGGGAGGGGGCTTGCCCCCGATAGCAATGGTCCAGTCAACACGTGAGTGACTGATCCACCGCTATCGGGGGCAAGCCCCCTCCCACATTACCAAGCAAGCTAATTATTCCATTTGACATTCGCTGCCTAAGCAGTAACATCTCGTCATACATTCACTGCCTAGGCAGTAATAAGGTGACTTCCGATGAAACACTTCACCCCGGACAACTTCCACAACTGCCACCTCGGGCTGTTGTTGGGCCGCGCCGCGATTCTCAAAGACAAGATCATCGACACCCATATGGAGCCCCACGGCGTGACCGCCGCGCAGTTCAAGGTGTTGATCATCATGGCGCAGTTTGGCGTCGACACCCCGGCGGAGCTGTGCCGCAACCTGTCCCTGGACAGCGGCTCGATGACGCGCATGCTCGACCGTCTTGAACAAAAAGGCCTGCTGGACCGCAAGCGCTCCGAACTGGACCGCCGCCAAGTGCAGCTGGTGCTGACCGCCGACGGCCAGCGCCTGGCGGACATGCTGCCGCATATCGGCGCCCAGGCCCTGAACCAGTTGGCCGGTGCGCTGGAGCCCGGTGAGCTGCAGACCCTGGAAAAGATCCTCAAGAAAATTCTGATAGCTGCCGGTGACCCCATCACCCTGCAGCGGGTAGGTAAAGAATGAACACACGTGCCCTCAGCCTGGTGCTGGTTGCAATGAGCATGGCCGGTTGCGCCAATTTCAGCGGCCTCGACACCCAGGGCCAGCGCCTCGACGCCAATACCCTGCAAACCGGCAAGTCCTTGAGCGGTGTGACGCTGTCCAACGCCGCCTGGCCTGCCGCCGACTGGTGGAAGAGCCTCGGCGACCCACAGCTCGACGGCCTGATCCATGAAGCCCTGCAAAACAGCCCCGACATGCAAGTCGCCAGCGCCCGTGCCCACCAGGCCGAAGCCGCCGCCTATGCAGCGAATGCCGCGCGCATGCCGACCCTGGATGCCAGCGCCGGTGTGAGCCGTTCGCGCCTGGCCAAGGACCAGGACCCGCTGGGGCAGGGCGACGCCTACTCGACCGTGCGTAATATCGGCGCCAGCTTCAACTACAACTTCGACCTCTGGGGCGGCCAGCGCGCCGCCTGGGAAGCCGCGTTGGGCCAGGCCCGCGCCGCCGAAGTCGACCAGCAGGCCGCGCGCCTGACCCTCGCCGCCGACGTGGCCAAGGCCTACAGCGACCTGGGCCAGGCCCACATCGTGCGGGATCTGGCCACCGACGACCTCAAGCGCACCCGTCAGATGCTCGACCTGAGCAAACGCCGGCTGGACTCGGGTATCGACAGCCAATACCAGTACCAGCAGACCGAAAGCCTGGAAGCCAGCTCCCAGTCGCAACTGATCGATGCGGAGAAACAACTGCAGAGCGCCAAGATCGCCCTCGCGGTGTTGCTCGGCAAAGGCCCCGACCGTGGCAATGAACTGGCACGTCCCAGCGTGTTGAAACCGGCCGCCGTCGCCGTTCCGTCGGTGTTGCCCGCCGAGCTGCTGGGCCGTCGTCCGGACCTGATCGCCGCGCGCTGGCGCGTCGAGGCCGCGAGTAAAGACATCGCCGCCAGCAAGACGCGCTTCTACCCCAATCTCAACCTGAGCGCGAGTGCCGGGGCCGAGTCGTTGCTGGGGGATGCGATGTTCGGTTCGGCCAGCCGCTTCTTCAATATCGCGCCGACGATCTCGCTGCCGATCTTCGACGGCGGCCGCCTGCGTGCCGACCTTGATGCCCGCGACGCCGACTACGACCTAGCCGTGGCCCAGTACAACAAGACCCTGGTGCAAGCCCTGGGGGACATCGGCAACACCCTTTCACAACTGCGCGAAACCGGGCGGCAGATCCAGGCCCAGCAACATGCCACGGATATTGCCCAGCAGTCTTACGACACCGTGGTTCAGCGTTACGGCTCAGGTATCGGTAACTACCTGGACGTGCTCAGCATCGAGCAGCAATTGCTGCAGGCCCAGCGTCAGCTGGCGACCCTGAATGCCGGGCAAATCGATCTGTCGATTCAATTGATGCAGGCCCTGGGTGGCGGATACCACGCCGATAACGTGGCCGCGACCACCCCAGCCACACGCACGGAATAATTTGAGGTATTTGTCATGGCCACTGCCGAAAACACCAACGCAACCGAACAACCCAAAGACACCAACCCGCGCAAACGCAAAGTCATGCTGATCGGCCTCGCGCTGATCGTCATCCTCGCCGTAGTCGGCGTATGGGCCTGGCACGAACTCTACGGGCGCTTCAATGAAAGCACCGACGACGCCTATGTGAACGGCAACGTGGTGGAAATCACCCCGCTGGTCACCGGCACCGTGGTCAGCATTGGCGCCGACGATGGCGACCTGGTCCACGAAGGCCAGGTGCTGGTCAACTTCGACCCGAACGATGCCGCCGTCGGCCTGCAAAGTGCCCAGGCCAACCTGGCCCGCACCGTGCGCCAGGTACGCGGCCTGTACAGCAACGTCGACGGCATGAAGGCTCAGGTCAATGCACAGAAAGCCGACGTGCAGACCGCCCAGGACAACTTCAACCGCCGTAAAACCCTGGCTGCCGGCGGGGCGATTTCCCAGGAAGAACTGTCCCATGCCCGTGACAGCCTGACTGCCGCCAAGAATGCGCTGACCAACCTTGAGCAGCAACTCAAGACCACCAACGCGCTGGTCGATGACACCGTAATCAGCTCGCACCCCGACGTGCAAGCCGCCGCCGCACAACTGCGCCAGGCCTACCTGACCAATGCGCGCAGCACCTTGATCGCGCCGGTCACCGGCTACGTGGCCAAGCGCACCGTGCAACTGGGCCAGCGCGTGCAGCCGGGCACGGCGTTGATGGCCGTGATCCCGCTGAACCAGTTGTGGATCGACGCCAACTTCAAGGAAACCCAACTGCGCGACATGCGCATCGGCCAGCCGGTGGACATCGAGTCGGACATCTACGGCAGCGACGTGAAGTACAGCGGCACCGTCGACAGCCTCGGCGCCGGTACCGGCAGCGCGTTTGCCCTGCTGCCGGCGCAGAACGCCACCGGTAACTGGATCAAGATCGTGCAGCGGGTGCCGGTGCGTATCCACATCAATGCCGATGAACTGGCCAAAAATCCACTGCGCGTGGGCCTGAGCACGGTCGTCAATGTAGACCTGCACGACCAGAGCGGCCCGGTGCTGGCGCAACAGGCGCCGCAAAAGGCCTCGTTCACCACCAACGTGTATGACCGCCAATTGGCCGAGGCTGACGCGATGATCACCCAGT
>Ga0302347_1003693_pt1 | contig 13219 bp, 10 predicted proteins | sample PhyWR1_FD_202178 | JGI IMG/M metagenome (GOLD analysis project Ga0302347, IMG submission 202178) | Leaf surface microbial communities from wheat plants in UC Gill Tract Community Farm, Albany, California, United States - DLSL W.R1 (v2)... | ecosystem: Host-associated > Plants > Phyllosphere >...
GGCCGCCAGGCGCCAGTTGAGCAGGTCGCGCGTCTCGCGCGCGTCGGTTTGCAGCGCGTTGACGATCATCGACTTGTCGATCACCACGCCATAAGCCAGCATGAAATAGGCGCCAAAAGCCGCCGAGACGCAAAACAGCGTGATGACCGGCTTGAGCGTCCAGCGCCAGGCCAGCAGGCTCAGCAGGCCGGCCGTGGCCAGTGCGATCACCAGTGCCAGGCCAGCACTGACGGTGAGCGCCTGGCCGGTGCCCAGCTCGGGCAGGCGGGCCAGTGCGCGCCACAGCGCCAGATTGCAGACGGTGGCGATCCAGAAGCTGGCCAGCACCACCACCCACAGCGGCCGCATGCCGGGCGGGCGTGGCCCGCCGTTCGGGAAAGGGCGGCCCGGGCCGGTCGGGGCGGCGTGATGGCCGGGAAAAATTGAGCGCAAAAGCATAGGCAGCGATTTTAGGAAACCCGCCTTAGGACGGACTTAACCCCGACTTGACCCGGGTTTAAGCCATGCTCAGACCGCGTCCCAGCCGTTGCTTCATCCGGCTTCAGGCCGCGACTCTGGCTCGGGCGCTCAAGCGCGAGCCGCGCCTGGCTGCAACTGCCGGGCATGGTGCGCCAGATGCTCGGCCATGAAGGTCTGGATGAAATAATAGCCGTGGTCGTAGCCGGCGTGACGGCGCAGCGTGAGCGGCTGGCCGATGGCGGCGCAGGCGGCTTCGAACTGCTCGGGATGCAGCTGCGCGGCCAGGAATTTGTCGTCCAGCCCCTGGTCGATCAGGATGCCGCCGGGGTAGGGCGCGATGGGCTGGTGCTGCATCAGGGCGCTGGCGTCATGCGCCAGCCAGCCGGACTCGTCGCCGCCGAGATACCCGGCAAAGGCCTTTCGTCCCCACGGGCACTGGCTGGGTGCGCAGATCGGCGCAAAGGCCGACACCGACCTGAACCGGCCGGGATGGCGCAGCGCCAGCGTCAACGCGCCGTGCCCGCCCATCGAATGGCCGAAGATGCCGATGCGCTGGCCGTCGATCGGCAGCGCGCCCGTCAGCAGCGGCAGCAGCTCGGCCGTGAGCCAGCTTTCCATGCGCCAGTGCGCCGCCCATGGCGCCTGCGTCGCGTCGAGGTAGAAACCGGCGCCGACGCCGAAATCCCAGCTGTCGGCCTCGCCCGGCACGTTCGCGCCGCGCGGGCTGGTGTCGGGCGCGACCAGCGCCAGGCCGAGTTCGGCGGCCAGGCGCTGGGCGCCGGCCTTGGTGGCAAACGTTTCCTCGGTGCAGGTCAGGCCGGCCAGATACAGCAGCGCCGGCACTTTGCCGCCGGCCGCGTCGATGCGCTCCTGGGGCGGCAGAAAGACCGAGAACTTCATCGGCAAGCCGATCTCGCGCGAATCGTGGCGGTAAAAGCGCTGCAGGCCGCCAAAGCAGGCGTGTTCGCCGAGCAGCTCGAAAGGGTCGGAATGCATGAAATTACTATGAATTTGATAGCTGACTGCGCAGGCAGAGCCTGCACCTGCGGCCGTTTTGATCAATAAAGCACGACGCCGCGAATGGATTCGCCGCTTTTCATCAGCTCGAACCCCTTGTTGATGTCTTCGAGCGGCATGGTGTGGGTGATCAGGTCGTCGATGTTGATCTTGCCTTCCATGTACCAATCGACGATCTTGGGTACGTCGGTGCGCCCGCGCGCGCCGCCGAAGGCCGAGCCTTCCCAGTGGCGGCCCGTCACCAGCTGGAACGGGCGCGTCGAAATCTCGGCGCCGGCCTCGGCCACGCCGATGATGATCGAGCGGCCCCAGCCCTTGTGCGTGCATTCGAGCGCCTGGCGCATGACGGTCGTGTTGCCGATGCACTCGAAGCTGTAGTCGGCGCCGCCGTCGGTCAGCTGCACGATCGCATCGACCACGTTCTCGACTTCCTTGGGGTTGATGAAGTGCGTCATGCCGAACTTGCGCGCCATGGCCTGGCGCGCCGGGTTGATGTCCACGCCGATGATCTTGTCGGCACCCACCATCTTGGCACCCTGGATCACGTTCAGGCCGATGCCGCCCAGGCCGAAGACGACGACGTTGGCGCCGGCCTCGACCTTGGCCGTGAAGATCACCGCACCGATGCCGGTGGTCACGCCGCAGCCGATGTAGCAGACCTTGTCGAACGGCGCGTCCTCGCGGATCTTGGCCAGCGAGATTTCGGGCGCCACCGTGTAGTTGCTGAAGGTGCTGGTGCCCATGTAGTGAAAGATCGGCTGGCCGTCCAGGCTGAAGCGGCTGGTGGCGTCGGGCATCAGGCCCTTGCCCTGCGTGCCGCGGATGAGCTGGCACAGGTTGGTCTTGCGCGACAGGCAGAACTTGCACTGGCGGCATTCGGGCGTGTACAGCGGGATGACGTGGTCGCCTTTTTTGAGCGTCGTCACGCCCGGGCCGACATCGACGACGATGCCCGCGCCCTCGTGGCCCAGGATGGCCGGAAAGATGCCTTCGGGGTCGGCGCCCGAGAGCGTGTAGTAGTCGGTGTGGCAAATGCCGGTGGCCTTGATCTCGACCAGCACTTCGCCGAACTTCGGGCCTTGCAGGTCAACGGTTTCGATGGTCAGGGGCTGGCCTGCTTTCCAGGCGACGGCGGCTTTGGTTTTCATGGCGGTGGGGGGCTTGCGCGCAAAGTGAGTGGGGAAGCCGGCACTATAAAAGAAGACAGGCGGGATGCCGCAGGACGCGGGGCAGGCGCGCGCGCGGAGGCCGCGCCGGCCGGCAGGCGCACCATTTCCTCCAGCACCCGGCGGCGAACCGGGGCCGTGGCGTCGTCGGGAAACTTGCGCGCAAAGAAGGCCGGGGACTGCCGGAGCCGCCCGATGTCGCTTTCCCCGAACAGGCGCGGGTGGGACTGCTCGAAGTGCTGGAAATAATGGTTCATTGGTCCCTTGTTCGGGCGCAGGTCCATCAGCAGCGTGGGCAGGATGATTTCCTCGGGCAGGCACAGGCGGCTGAAGTAGTCCTTGAGGCCCGGCCGCTGAAAACTTTCGATCATCTGCGCAACGACATGGCGGCGCGCGCCGAACCAGGTGGTGCCGTAGTAGGCGCGAAATTTCTCGTCGAAAATGTGCCGCCCGATCGACTGCCGCCCCAGCGCCCTCGTGAACGCCAGGGCCAGCCGCGAGCCGGCCGCATTTCCCCTGGGCTGGCTGCGCACCCAGATGCCGGCCTCCTCGCGCCGTCCCAGCGAGGCGCCAAAGTACACGTTCGACAGGCGCCGGGCAATGCGAAAGCGCAGGCTCATGTCGGGCGTCAGCGCCCGGTAGCCGATGGTCATCAGCGCATCCTGGTCGCGCAGCACGTCCATGCAGTCGAAATGCGCGTCGGCGCCGCCCGAGACGTGCGCCTCGAACTGCGCCAGCGGCTTGATGGGCAGGCACGAGGGGCTGAGCAGTTGCAGGTAGTCAAAGTCGAAATGCGCCAGCGCGTACTGCATTGAGTGAAAGATGGCCTCGACGAAACTGAACAGCCCCCAGCCGGTGCGCAGCGGTTCGGGAACGAACAGGACGTTTGGCGCGCTGAGCGGGAACTGGGGCGTCTGGGAAAAATCATGGTGCACGAGCACCGTGTGCGGCGCCAGGGCCTTGGCCAACTGATCGACCGTGGCCGCCTTGTTGACAGCCGACATCACCAGAAAGATGATCTTGGTTTTTATCTTTTCCCCTTGTCCCGCCGGCTTCGGGCTTGAGGGGTCATGCGCAGCCGCTGGCTGCGGCAAGACGGGGTGCTGGTTCATCAGGATTTCCGCAGGTGAGGTTTCAAGGGCGGCCCGGCGTGTCAGGCGTGGTCCGGTCCAGCCAATGGTTGCAACACCCGCGCTTGCTGTCAACCTGACAAATGGACTATTGAACTCCCGCGCCCGGCAGCGCCTGCGCTGAAACCGCGCGCCGCGCGGTCAGCCTGCACATCACCAGCGTTGCGGCAAATGGCGCTAGCGGTCGGCCGATGCGCTCCAGCGGCTGTCCCAGCCGGTGTCGTGCGCCTTGTCCAGGGTGCGCCTGTCGCGCTTGGTCGGGCGGCCGTGCTCCAGGCTGCTGGCCGGCTCGGCGTGCAGCCGGCGGTGTTCGGCCGCCTGCGCCCGCAGCAGCAGGCTTTCGGCGGTTTCCTCGTAGAGCTGCTGGGCCACGGGCGCCGGGCCGCGCTGGCTGCTCACGCCCTGCACGACCACGGTGCGAACCACCTGGCCCTGGCGCAGCGCCACCGTGTCGCCGGCCTTCACCTCGCGCGAAGGCTTGACCTCCTGGTGGTTGATGTGCACGCGCCCCTTGTCGATTTCCTCGACCGCCAGCGAGCGCGTCTTGTAAAACCGCGCCGCCCAGAGCCATTTGTCGATACGCAATTTATCCATTCAACTTCCTCCTGAAACTTTATTTTGAACCAGCGGCAGCCGCACGGTGGCGTCCAGCCCCATCACCCTGCCATGAGCAAGCCGATTTTCCAGCGCGATGCTCCCGCCCAGCGCCAGCGCGATCTCCCGGCAGATCGCCAGCCCCAGGCCCGAGCCCTGGCGCGCATTGCCGGCTGAAAACGGCTGGTACAGCCGCGCCGCCAGCTCCTGGGCAATGCCTGGCCCGCTGTCGCTCACCGTCAGCGCCAGCCAGCTGGCGTCGCGCACGATGCGCACCGTCAGCACGCTGCCTGCCGGCATGTGCCGGATGGCGTTGTGCAGCAGGTTGCGCGTGAGCTCGCCCAGCATCCATTCGTGCGCCGCCACCGGGGCCGCCGCGGTTTCAATGCCGAAATCGATGTCCTTTTCGGCAATCAAGGGCGAGAGGTCCAGCGCCACCTGCCGCACCACCCGCGCCAGGTCGATGGGTTGCTGCTCGGGCTGCTGGCGCAGCTGCTCGACCTTGGCCAGCGACAGCATCTGGTTGGCCAGCAGCGTGGCGCGGTCCACGGTCTGGCTGATCTCGCCCAGCGCTTCGAGTGCGCCGATGTCGCCGTGCAGCGCCGACTGCACCTGCACCTTGAGCACAGCCAGCGGCGTGCGCAGCTGGTGCGCGGCGTCGCGCACGAAGCGCTTCTGGTGCTCCAGCAGGTGCGCCAGCCGGCCCATCACCTCGTTGGTGGCCTCGACCAGCGGCAGCAGCTCGCGCGGCGCATCGTGCGCGGCAATCGCCGTCAGGTCGCCCTCGGGCCGGGCCTGCAGCTCGGCGCTGAGCCGGCGCACTGGGCGCGTAGCGCGCTGCACCACGACCACCACCACCAGCGCGATCACCGCCAGCAGCACCGCCTGGCGCCACAGCGTGTCGAACAAAATCTTGCGCGCCAGCGTGGTGCGCAGCTCCAGCGTCTCGGCCACCTGGATGACGGCCATGGCGCGCCCCGTGGCGCTGGCCACCGGCTGCAGCAGCACCGCCACGCGCACCGCGTCGCCGCCAAACGTGTCGTCGTAGAAGTCCACCAGCGCCGAATACGGCGGCTTGGCCTGGATGCGGCCGCGCCAGAAGGGCAGCTCCGGGAAACCCGACACCAGCGCGCCGCCCAGGCTGGAGACGCGGTAGAACAGCCGGCTCTGGTTGTCCGCCTCGAAGGCTTCGAGCGCGGCATAGGGCACGGTCACGCGTAGCTCCGAGGCTTCGTCGTAGCCGGTCACGTCGAGCTGCTCGCCAATCGACTTGGCCGAGGCCAGCAGCGTGCGGTCATAGGCGGTGTTGACCGCGCCCAGCGCCTGCTGGTAGAGGCCCACGGTGTTCATGGTGACCAGCAGCCCGACGGGCAGCAAGATGCCCAGCAGCAGGTAGCGCCTGAGCGAGATGGCCCGCGCGCTTGTCACGGCATCATCCATTCATGCATCCACCTTGAGCAAATAGCCCAGCCCGCGCAGCGTGACCAGCGTCACGCCGGTGCCGACGAGCTTCTTGCGCAGCCGGTACACGACGACTTCGACGGCTTCGTACTGCACCTCGGTCTCGCCGGGGAACACCAGCTCGAACAATCGCTCCTTGGACACCGCATGGCCGGGCCGGGCGATCAGCGCCTGCAACAGCGCCAGCTCGCGCGGCGTGAGTTCGAGCACCAGGCCCTGGTGGTAGATTGCGCCGCTCTCTTTTTCATAGCGAAGTGCGCCCACTAGCTCTGCGCTGGCGCCCGATTCGGTGCTTGAAGCGGCGCGCCGCCGGCCCAGGGCGCGCAACCGGGCTTCCAGCTCGTCGAGGTCGAACGGCTTGGGCAGGTAGTCGTCGGCGCCCAGGTTTAGGCCCATGATGCGGTCGCCCACGGTGCCGCGCGCCGTGAGGATCAGCACCGGCGTCATCAAGCCCTGGGCGCGTGCCTGCGCCAGCACCTGCAGCCCGTCCAGGCCGGGCAGGCTCAGGTCCAGCACCACCACGTCGGGCTGCAGCGCGGTCCAGTCGGCCAGCGCCAGTCGGCCATCGGTGCAGCCGCTCACCTGCATGCCGCGTCGGGCGAGGGCGCGCTGCAGGGCGGTTTGCATGGAGGCGTCGTCTTCGATGAGCAGCAGTTTGAGGGCGGGATGCATGGCCTGCACATTAGCACTTTCCCCTAGGGTTCAGGACAGCCGTTTGACAGCCAGGGCGCGCATCATTCAGGCAGTTCCATCCATTCCAAAGGAGACCTTCATGCGCCGCGACACCTTTTTGAAATCCCTGGCCGCGCTGGCCGCCGGCGGCGCCCTGCCGCTGTCGGCGCTGGCCGCCGGCGCCAACGTCAAGATGATGATTCCGGCCAACCCGGGCGGCGGCTGGGACACCACCGGCCGCGCGCTGGGCAAGGCGCTGACGGATTCGGGCGCGGCCTCGACCGTCACCTACGACAACAAGGGCGGCGCCGCCGGCGCGCTCGGGCTGGCGCAGTTCGTCAACGGCAGCAAGGGCGATCCGAACGCGCTGATGGTGATGGGCGCGGTGATGCTGGGCGGCCTGATCACCGGCAAGCCGCCGGTCAGCCTCTCGCAGGCCACGCCGATTGCGCGCCTGTCGAGCGAATACAACATCTTCGTCGTGCCACCCAATTCGCCCTTCAAGACAATGAAGGAAGTGATCGACCAGCTGAAAAAAGACCCCGGCAGCGTCAAATGGGGCGGTGGCTCGCGCGGCTCGACCGAGCACATCGCTGCGGCCATGATCGCCCGCGAGGTCGGCGTCGATCCGGCCAAGATCAACTACGTCGCCTTCCGGGGCGGCGGCGAGGCCACGGCGGCCATTTTGGGCGGCAACGTGACGGTGGGCGGCAGCGGCTACAGCGAGTTTGCCGAGTACATCGCCACCGGCAAGATGCGGCCTCTGGCCGTGACGTCCGACGCGCGCCTGCCCGGCGTGAACGTGCCCACGCTCAAGGAGCAGGGCATCAACGTGGTGATCGGCAACTGGCGCGGCGTCTACGGCGCCCCCGGCATCACGCCGGCCCAGCAGCAGGCGCTCACCGAGATGATCCTCAAGGCGCTCAAGTCCAAGAGCTGGCTCGAAGCGTCGGAAAAGAACAGCTGGACGCCGGCGGTGCTGACCGGCCCGGCGTTCGCCAAGTTCGTCGACGACGACTTTGCCGCGCTGCGCGCGACCATGGTCAAGTCCGGCATGGTCTGAGCCTCTCGCGGGCACCAAGGCTTCTTTTTTCATTGCGGTAGGGGCGCGGGCTGCGGCGGGCAGGCCGGCCGCGCCCGCCTTTTTGGTTTTTCACCATGACACAAGCACAACCCAACAATGCATTCCTGGCCCAGACGGTGGTGGGCGCGGGCGTGGTGCTGGTCGCGCTCGGCCTGGCCGCCGGCGCCTTGAGCATTCCCTCGGCCGCCGGCTATGGCGGCGTGGGGCCGAACTTCCTGCCCTGGCTGATCGCGCTGTCGCTGCTGGCGTGCGGCGGCTTCATCGTCTGGGAGGCGCGCACCGGCGGCTTTCGCGCCATGGACGATGTCGGCGAGGGGCCGGCGCCGTACTGGCCGGGCTTCGTCTGGATGTCGGCGGGCCTGCTGGCCAACGCCGCGCTCATCACCACCATCGGCTTCATCTTTAGCTGCACGCTGTGCTTCATGTTGGCGGTGCAAGGCCTCAAGGGCGCCGAGGGCCGCACCGACAGGCGTCCGGCCACGCTGCTCAAGGACGCGCTGATCGGCATCGCCATCTCCGCGCCCGTGTACTGGATGTTCACGCAATTCCTGGCGATCAACCTGCCGGGCCTGACCTCAACCGGATGGCTTTAAGCCCAACGCAACCATGGACATCTTCAACCAGCTGCTGCAGGGCTTTGCCACCGCAGCCACCCCCATCAACCTGCTCTGGTGCCTGGTCGGCTGCGCCCTGGGCACGGCCATCGGCGTGCTGCCGGGCATCGGGCCGGCCGTGGCCGTGGCCATGCTGCTGCCCATCACCGTCAAGGTCGAGGCGACCGCCTCGATGATCTTTTTTGCCGGCATCTACTATGGCGCCATGTACGGCGGCTCGACCACCTCCATCCTCCTGAACACGCCCGGGGAGACGGCCAGCATGGTCACGGCCATGGAGGGCAACAAAATGGCCAAGAGCGGGCGCGCCGGCGCGGCGCTGGCCACGGCGGCCATCGGCTCCTTTGTGGCCGGCACGATCGCCACCGTGCTGGTGACGCTGTTCGCGCCGGTCGTGGCCGACCTGGCCGTCAAGCTCGGCCCGCCCGAGTACTTCATGCTGATGCTGCTGGCCTTCACCACGGTGAGCGCCGTGCTGGGCAAGAGCACGGTGCGCGGCATGACGGCGCTGTTCGTCGGCCTGGCGGCCGGGCTGGTCGGGCTGGACCAGATCTCGGGCCAGGCGCGCTACACCGGCGGCGTGCCCGAGCTGCTCGACGGCATCGAGATCGTGCTGGTGGCCGTGGGCCTCTTTGCCGTGGCCGAGGCGCTGTACGCAGTGCTCTACGAAGGCCATGTGGTGGATACGCAGAACAAGCTGAGCAAGGTGCACATGACCAAGCGGGACTGGCGCCGCTCCTGGCCGGCCTGGTTGCGCGCCACGGCCATCGGCGTGCCCTTTGGCTGCATCCCGGCCGGCGGCACGGAGATTCCGACGTTTCTGAGCTACGCGATGGAGAAAAAAATGGCCAAGGGCGAGGACCGGGCCGAGTTCGGCAAGGCCGGCGCCATCGAAGGCGTGGCCGGCCCCGAGGCGGCCAACAATGCCACCGTCACGGCGGCGATGATTCCGCTGCTCACGCTGGGCATCCCGACCTCGAACACCACCGCCATCCTGCTCGGCGCCTTTCAGAACTACGGCATCCAGCCCGGCCCGCAGCTGTTCACCACCTCGTCTTCGCTGGTCTGGGCGCTGATCGCCTCGCTCTACATCGGCAACGTGATGCTGCTGGTGCTCAACCTGCCGATGGTCGGCCTGTGGGTCAAGCTGCTGAAAATCCCCAAGCCTTATCTCTACGCCGGCATTTTGATTTTTGCCACCGTGGGCGTTTATGGCATGCGCCAGAGCGCGTTCGATTTGTTCCTGCTCTACGGCATCGGCGTGCTGGGCGTGGTGATGCGCCGCTTTGACTTTCCGACCGCGCCGGTCGTCGTCGGCATGATCCTGGGCCCGCTGGCCGAGGCGCAGCTGCGCAACGCCATGTCCATCGGCGAGGGCAGCGCCCGGGTGTTCATCGAGCGGCCGGTGTCGCTGATCCTGATCGTCGTGGTCGTTGCGGTGCTGGTGCTGCCCCGGCTGGCCAAGCGCTGGGCGGCGCGCAGGGCGCTGGCCTGACCGGGCGGTGCGTTTGGCATGGGCCTGGCTGCAGTTCACGCGCTGCGCGAAGGCCGGCTTCTTTCCTGGCGGCGTAACCGCCATAGGCAAAAGATTACGTAGTATTACCCATGGGCCTGAAACAGCTGGAAAACACCAAGACAGCGCGCCTTAAAAACTCCTAAGCTTTCCCTCGTCTGGCCGCCGGCGCACTGCGCACGGTCCAGCCGGGAGGATTGCCGCAAACCTCTGGACACACAGAGGAACACTCGTTCGCCAATAGCCAGATTTCGCCCAAGCCGTTTGCCTGGGCGGAGATTGAAACATTGCAATGAGAGGAGACAAGCGCCATGCAAGCGAGGCTTTTAGGGACTCTTGCCGCCATCGCGGCTTTCTGTGGCGGCGCGGCCAGCGCCGCCGTCAACCTGCCGCCGCTCAACATCGATACGGCACAGACCAGCGTGTCCGGGCTCTCGTCCGGCGGCTTCATGGCGGTGCAGCTGCACGTGGCCTATTCGGCCACCTTCAAGAAGGGCGCGGGCATTGTCGCTGGCGGACCTTTTTACTGTGCCGAAGGCTCCATCGTGAATGCCACCGGCCGCTGCATGGCCAGCCCGGCCGGCATTCCGACCAGCAGCCTGGTGAGCACCACCAACAGTTGGGCCAGCCAGGGCAGCATCGACCCGGTGGCCAATTTGCAGGGCTCCAAGGTGTATCTGTTTTCGGGCTCGCTGGACAGCACCGTCAAGACCGGCGTGATGGATGCGCTCAAGACCTACTACAACAGCTTTGTGCCGGCCGCCAACGTCGTCTATAAAAAGGACATCGCCGCCGAGCACGCCATGGTCACCGACGACTACGGCAGCGCCTGCTCGACCAAGGGCAGCCCCTACATCAACGACTGCAATTTCGACCTGGCCGGCGCGATGTTGGCGCACCTCTATGGCCCGCTGAACCCGCGCAACAACGCCGCGCTGCCGACGGGCAACTTCATCGAGTTCAACCAGTCCTCCTTCATCAGCGGCCACGGCATGGCGCCCACCGGCTGGGCCTATGTGCCGCAGGTCTGCGCGGCCGGCGAGCCCTGCCGCGTGCATGTCGTGCTGCACGGCTGCCAGCAAAACGTCACGCTGGTGCAGCAGCAGTACGTGCGCAACACCGGCTACAACCGCTGGGCCGACAGCAACCACCTGGTGGTGCTTTACCCGCAGACCAGCACCCAGGCCACCAACAGCTGCTGGGACTGGTGGGGCTATGACAGCGCCAGCTACGCCAAGAAAGCCGGTCCGCAGATGGCCGCGATCAAGGCCATGGTCGATCAGGTGTCCTCAGGCGCCACCACGCCGCCGGCGGATGCGCTGCCCGCGCCCACGGGCGTGGCCGTGTCAAACCCCACGGCCAGCAGCATGACCCTCCGCTGGAGCGCTGTGCCCGCAGCGGCGGGCTACAACGTCTACCGCAACGCCAACAAGGCCAACGCGCTGCCGGTCACGGCCACCAGCTACAACGACACCGGCCTGGCCGCCGGCACGCCCTACAGCTGGACTGTGCGCGCGCTGGACGCCAGCAGCGCCGAGGGCGCTGCCTCCGCAGCCGTCACCGGCACCACCACCGGTACGCCGCCGCCCCTGGCTACCTGCTACAGCGCCTCGAACTACGCGCACACCACGGCCGGGCGCGCGCGCATGAGCGGCGGCCTGACGTATGCGAACGGCTCGGGCCAGTCCATGGGCTTGTGGAACCTCTACACGAACACGACGCTGAAGATGACAGGGGCCAACTATTACGTGATCGGCACCTGTCCCTGAACGCTTTTTGCATTGCGCAAGCCACCGGGCGTAGTGGGCAGGCCGTGCCGCAGGGGCGTGAAGGCTGGGCAATACGCAGTTGAACTGTCGAAAAACCAAGAAACCAAGGAGACCCCATGAGGAAGAATTCCAGAAAGCCTTTCACCCGCCATGCCGGCGCGGGCGGGCTGGCCGTCGCGGTGGCGCTGGGCGCGGGAATGCTGACGGCCTGCGGCGGTGGAGGCGGCGGCGGTCTGGGCGGCGCGAAGAACGTGCTGCCACAAGGCGTGACCGAGTTGAGCAGCGCGGTGTACCCGGCCACGACGCCCGGCGCTGGCGACACCGCCGCCACGCAAGACTTGCTGACCGGCGGCCTGGGCCGCACTGGCCTGCTCGTGGGTGCGGCCGTGCCGGCCTATGCCAACCCGCTGGCGCCGACCGCGCTGGAGCTGCGCCGCAATGCCATCCAGAGCAACTACCGTGGGCTGGTGGACGCCACGGCCAAAGGCGGCTACGGCACGCTCTACGGCCCCAACGTGAGCAACGACGGCACCGTGACCACCGGCGAAGGGATGATTCCAGGGCGCGAATACCTGGCCCGGCTTGACGACGGCAGCGGCCGCAAGCAGGTCGCCATCGTGGTGCAAGTGCCCGACAGCTTCAACCCGGACGCCGCCTGCATCGTCGTCGGGCCATCGTCCGGCTCGCGCGGCGTGTACGGCGCGGTGGGCCTGGCCAGCGAATGGGGCCTCAAGCAGGGATGCGCCGTGGCGCTGACCGATGCCGGCAAGGGCATTGGCCTTTATGACCTGGCCGACGACACCGTCAACCGCCTGGACGGCCCGCGCGCCACGCGACAGGAGGCCGGCGCGCTCAGCTCGTTTGCCGCCAACATCACCGATGCCGCCCGTGCCGCCTACAACGCCCTGTTCCCGAACCGCGTGGCCCTCAAGCAGGTGCATTCGCAGCTCAACCCTGAAAAAGACTGGGGCAACGACACGCTGGCCGCCGCGCGCTATGCGCTGTTCGTGCTCAACGAGCGCTACGGCAACAGCATCGTGCCGGTACGCCTGGACAGCGCCAACACCCTCGTCATCGGCGCGTCCGCGTCCAACGGCGGCGGCGCGGTGGTGCGCGCGGTCGAGCAGGACAGCGCCGGCCTGATCGACGGCGTGGTCGCCAGCGAGCCCAATGTCCAGCCGTCCTCGACGAGCGGCTACGGCGTGTCGGTCGGCGGCGCGGCGCTGGCCGCCGTCGGCCGGCCGATGGTGGACTACACCACCTACGGCAATCTCTACCAGCCCTGCGCGGCGCTGGCGGCGCCCGCGTCCATGGGCGCCGAGGCGTCCACGCACAACCTGATCGCCATCACCCCGGCGCTGGCCGCGCGCGCCGCCGCGCGCTGCGACGGACTGGCCGCCAAGGGGCTGGTGAGCGGCGCCGACACGGCCGCGCGCGCGCTCGACGCGCTGGGCAAGCTGCACGCCTACGGCTGGACCCCGGACAACGACACCATGCACAGCGCCCACTACGGGCTGGGCAACGGCCCCATCCTCTCGGCCATGTACCCGGTGAGCTACGGACGCTTTTCGGTGCTGGACAACGTCTGCAACACCAGCTTTGCCCAGGTCGATGCGGCCGGCGCGCCAGTGCCGCTGTCGCCCGCGGTCAAGGCGCAGAGCTTTGCCGTGGCCAACGGCACGGCCAACGGCACGCCGGCCACCGTGGTCTACAACGACTCGGTGGGCGGCGCGCGGTCGT
>Ga0302347_1003694_pt1 | contig 13217 bp, 10 predicted proteins | sample PhyWR1_FD_202178 | JGI IMG/M metagenome (GOLD analysis project Ga0302347, IMG submission 202178) | Leaf surface microbial communities from wheat plants in UC Gill Tract Community Farm, Albany, California, United States - DLSL W.R1 (v2)... | ecosystem: Host-associated > Plants > Phyllosphere >...
ATTTGGGCACCATCACGGTGCCCACCGTTCCGTCCTGAAGCACTTACAGCAGGCCTGGGCCTGGCATAACAACTTCGGGACAGTAGGAAGGGGGCTGTTCGCGCCGCTTCCATGCCGAAGTCTTCGGTTCGGGGCTCAATGCCCTTGGCCGTATTCCTGGTAGGTGACAGTTGCTGGATTCAAGCACTGCAACACCCATACCGTTTTGCGCTGTTGAAGCTTGAAAACGGTCGCCATCCGCGTGCGCGGTTTGGGCTTTCAAAAAATGCTTTGGTTCAACCAAACGGGAGCAAGAAATGACTTGAGTTTCTTGTCTGATCTGTGTTTGGTGGTTTCGCTTAAAACCCTACATGTAGGGTTTTTTTAGCGCCGAGCTACAAGATAATGCGTTTTGGAGGGCTTAGCAACGCAAGACCTGTGGATAACGCTGTGGGTAAAATGTGTATGAAACGTGGAACGCCCGTGTAGGCCGCAGTACTGCTGGATTCAGCCGTTTGTCACTGAATATTCCAGGAGAAAAACCGCCGGTTGGATTTTTGAGGGCGCGAACCCTATCACAAAAAAAGATGATCACCGAATGGATTTCCTGGCTTGTGTTTGAAGGCTGGCCCATGGCTACAATCGGCGGTAGTTTGCCCTGGCCAGATGACAGCTGTAGGAGTGCACTTGCCTGCGCACGAGCTTGGCGATCGCCCTGGCATCTTGCACCGACAGACGCGGGCCCCTTGGGCTTCTCCAACAATAAATACAACCGAGGTAGCGGATGGAGCATGACGCCTGGCAAATCCTGATCGTCGAAGACGATGAGCGATTGGCCGAGTTGACCCGTGATTACCTGCAAAGCAACGGTCTGAGGGTCGCGGTGGAAGGCAATGGAGCGCTGGCGGCCGAGCGCATCATCGACGAGCAACCGGACCTGGTGATCCTCGACTTGATGCTGCCTGGCGAAGACGGCCTGAGCATCTGCCGCAAAGTGCGCGAACGCTATGACGGGGTGATCCTGATGCTCACCGCGCGCACCGACGACATGGACCAAGTGCTCGGCCTCGACCTGGGCGCCGACGATTATGTGTGCAAACCCGTGCGTCCGCGCTTGTTGTTGGCGCGTATCCAAGCGCTGTTGCGCCGCAGCGAGCCGGCAGAACCGGCGACGGTGGAGCTGCAACGGCGCCTGCAATTCGGCCCGCTGGTGGTGGACAACGCCCTGCGCGAAGCCTGGCTGCATGACACCGGTATCGAGCTGACCAGCGCTGAGTTCGACCTGCTGTGGCTACTGGTGGCCAACGCCGGGCGCATCCTGTCCCGCGAAGAAATCTTCATTGCCCTGCGTGGCGTCGGCTATGACGGCCAGGATCGCTCCATCGATGTGCGCATCTCGCGGATTCGCCCGAAAATCGGCGACGACCCGATCCACCCACGCCTGATCAAGACCATCCGTAGTAAAGGCTACCTATTCGTCCCCGAAGCCGCCGCTGACATGCCGCTGTGAACTCGATCTTCCTGCGTATCTACGGCGGCATGTGCGCTGCGCTGATCCTGGTGGCGTTGCTTGGTGTGCTGGCGCTGCACCTGCTTAATGAGGTGCGCAGTGGTCAGTATCGCGAACGCTTGGCCCACGGCACGTTTGCCTTGATGGGCGACAACCTGCAGCCCATGAGCACCATCGAACGCCAACGCGCCCTGGCGGTATGGGAGCGTCTGCTGGGTATTCCTCTGGAGTTGCGCACCCTCGCCGAAGCCCGCCTGGACCTCAGCCAGCGCACGCGCCTGCAACGCGGCCAGGTTCTGGTGGAACAGACCGGCCCCCACGCGGCGCGGGTGGTGCGCCTGGTCAGCGAGCAGGAACAACTGGTGCTGACCGGCGAAGTGCAGCAGATCAGCGAGCAATTGGCCCGCGCGACTATTTATTTACTGGCCGATGAGCTGGTGCGTTATCCCGAGGCCGAGCAGCCGCAGCGGCTGGCGGATATCAAAGAAGCCAAGGGTTTCGGCTTCGACATGCATTTGATGACCCTCGACCAGGCCGACATGGACGACGATCAGCGTCGACGCGTGTCCGAGGGCGACACGGTGATGGCTCTGGGCAAGGGCGGCGATTCGATCCGGGTGTTCGCCGGTATGGTCGGCACGCCTTGGGTGCTGGAAATCGGCCCGTTGTATCAAATGAACCCGTACCCGGCGCAATGGCTGATCCTGATTGCGTTGATCGGCCTGACCCTGATCGGCTTAATCGTCTATTTATTAGTCCGTCAGTTGGAGCGTCGGCTCAAAGGGCTGGAAGCGGCGGCTACCCGTATCGCCAAGGGCAATCTGCAAGTGCGCGTACCGGCCCGTGGCGCGGACTCGGTGGGGCGCCTGGCGGCGGCGTTCAATGGCATGGCCGAGCACTTGCAGCAATTGCTGGCGATCCAGCGCGAACTGGTGCGTGCGGTGTCCCATGAACTGCGCACGCCAGTGGCGCGCCTGCGCTTTGGCCTGGAGATGCTGGGCGATGCCGCCACGCCAGAAGCGCGACGCAAGTACCTGGACGGTATGGACAGCGATATCCAGGATCTGGATGGACTGGTGGACGAAATGCTCACCTACGCACGCCTGGAGCAAGGCTCGCCGGCGCTGAATTTCCAGCGGGTGGACCTCAATGCGTTGCTCGATCAGGTGATCGGCGAATTGTCGCCACTGCGCCCGCAGATCACCGTCAGTCGTGGCATTTGCCTGTCGTCTGCGCATTGGGACGACGCCTGGGTCGATGCCGAGCCGCGCTATCTGCATCGCGCGTTGCAGAACCTGGTGTCCAATGCCATGCGTCATGCCCAGGGGCAGGTGTTGATCAGTTATCAAGTGGGCCAGGTACGTTGCCGCATCGACGTGGAGGATGACGGCCCCGGCGTGCCGGAAAGTGCCTGGGAGCGTATCTTCACGCCGTTTCTGCGCCTGGACGACAGCCGCACCCGCGCCTCGGGAGGCCATGGTCTGGGCCTGTCTATCGTGCGACGCATCATTTATTGGCACGGCGGGCGGGCGTTGATCGGTAAGAGCAATAACCTGGGCGGGGCGTGTTTCAGCCTGAGCTGGCCGCGGAGCCAAGAAAAACCGGCAGATTGATCAATGGGGCTGATTGGATACCGCGACGACGCTCAAGAGCTGACCATCGTCGAGCGCAAACTGCCCCTGCAACTCTTTGCCCTGGCACCACTCATGGGACAGGTCCGTCAGCAACCGCAGGCGCACCTGGCCGGTGTCGGACCATTCCAGTAACTCGGCGTGCTCAAAGTAAAAGCGCTTCTGCACAATCGGATAGAGCGCCTTGAACAGGCTCTCCTTGATGGAAAACGTCAGGGTCACCAGCAGGGCGACCTGCTCTGGCGCCAGGGCGGCCATGCGTTGCAACTCATCGGCGGTCAGGATTTCCGCGGCCAGGCGTTGCGCCCGCTCCAGGCTCAGCAGGTTCTCCAAGTCCATCCCCAGGCCGCGCCATTGCGCCTTGTGCCCGACAATCGCAGCGGCGTGGCCGGTGCTGTGGGTGATGGAGCCGCTGATAGACGCGGGCCATACCGGCGCGCGGTCTTCGCCAATGGCCGGGATGCAGTCGCGGTGACCGAGCTGATGCAGCGCGGCGCGGGCGCACACGCGGCCGGCGAGGAACTCCGCCTGACGCTTGGCGACCGAACGCTGGATACTGGCCGGCGGCGGCACGGCGCAACGTTGGAAATCATCCGCTACCAGTGACGCAGGATCGAAGCGGGTGCTGAGGAATACCGTGCCCGGCAAGCGTTCGGGTAACGGCCAGCGGGCGTCAAGTGGGGTGCAGCAAGCGGGTAGAGGATTCATGGGCGCTATTTTGCCCAGTTGCCGCGCCACAGGATAGCCCGCGCCGGTTCAGGTTGGGTTCAGAGCCTGTTCAGGGGGAGTTCAGGGGCGCTTGCGTAGTCTGGTTCTACAGCCAAACGCGTATGAGGTAACACCATGACTGCGATCAAAAAGCTGATGCTGGCCTTGACCTTGCTGAGTGCCACCGCTGGCGCCCAGGCATCCGAGGGCGCTTTCGCCGAATTCGGCAGGGAGAAAACCAGGAAGCCCAGTAGCCTGATCCATCGTGTGAACTTCGAAGAGGTCAGCAGCCAGGCCTCGCCCTGGGGCCAGCCCTTGGGCGCTACCGCCGCGCAGCCAGCCTACCGCGTCGGTTATGCGCGCCTGACCGGCCAATTCAATGGCATTAAACTGCGCCCGCAAGACCTGCAGGGCCGCTATGATGTCACCCAGTCGGACAGTTGATTTGCTTTGGAGAGCCTTATGAAATTGCTGGTGGTGGAAGATGAGGCGCTGCTGCGCCATCACCTGTTTACCCGCCTGACCGACAGTGGCCATGTGGTCGAGGCTGTGGCCAACGCCGAGGAAGCCTTGTACCAGACCGGCCAGTTCAATCACGACCTGGCCATCATCGACCTGGGCCTGCCCGGCATGGGCGGCCTGGACCTGATTCGCCAGTTGCGCGCCAAGGGCAAGACGTTTCCGATCCTGATCCTCACCGCGCGCGGCAACTGGCAGGACAAGGTCGAAGGCCTGGCCGCCGGCGCCGACGACTACGTGGTCAAACCCTTCCAGTTCGAAGAGCTGGAAGCGCGGATGAATGCCTTGTTGCGCCGCTCCAGCGGGTTTACCCAGTCCACCATCGTCGCCGGGCCGTTGCTGCTGGATATCAACCGCAAGCAAGCCTCCCTCGACGAGCAACCCCTGGCGCTGACCGCCTACGAATACCGCATTCTCGAATACCTGATGCGCCATCACCAGCAAGTGGTGGCCAAGGATCGTTTGATGGAGCAGTTGTACCCGGACGACGACGAGCGCGACCCGAATGTCATCGAAGTGCTGGTCGGCCGCCTGCGCCGCAAATTGGAAGGCCCGGCCGGGTTCAAGCCCATCGACACCGTGCGTGGCCTGGGCTACCTGTTCAATGAGCGCTGCCGTTGATTCGCTCGCTACGTGTGCGCTTGATGCTGGCGGCCGCCACCCTGGCCGTGCTGTTTATGCTCGGTTTGTTGCCGGCGATGCAAGGCGCCTTCAGCCTGGCGTTGCAGGATTCCATTGAGCAGCGCTTGGCGTCGGACGTCACCACGCTGATCTCCGCCGCGCGGGTGGAAAACAACCACTTGCTGATGCCTGCGCAATTGCCCGATGAGCGCTTCAACCTCGCTGACAGTCGGCTGCTGGGGTACATCTACGACCGCGAAGGCCATTTGGTATGGCGCTCGCGCGCGACCCGCGAAGAAAACATCAACTACAAACCGCGCTATGACGGACGCGGCAATGAGTTTGCGCGGATTCGCGAAGACAACGGCCAGGAATTCTTCGTGTATGACGTCGAGGTCAAGCTGCTCGGTGGCAAGAGCGCGGCGTTCAGCATTGTGGCCCTGCAACCGGTGCGCGAATACCAGCTGACCCTCGAAGGCCTGCGCGAAAACCTCTATCTGGGCTTCGGCGCGGCATTGCTGGTGCTATTGACTCTGTTGTGGCTGGGCCTGACTTGGGGCTTGCAGGCGCTGCGGCGGCTGAGCCAGGAGCTGGACCAGATTGAAGGCGGCACCCGCGAGAGTCTGTCCGAGCAGCACCCCCGCGAGCTGCTGCGTCTGACGGGCTCGCTCAACCGCTTGTTGCACAGCGAGCGGGAACAGCGGGCGCGTTACCGCGACTCCCTCGACGACCTGGCCCATAGCTTGAAAACCCCGCTGGCGGTCTTGCAGGGCGTGAGCGAAGACATGGCTCAACGCCCCGCAGAGCGCGACCAGGCCAGGGTGCTGCAAACACAGATCGAGCGCATGAGCCAACAGATCAGCTACCAGTTGCAACGCGCCAGCCTGCGTAAAAGCGGCCTGGTGCGCCATCAGGTGCGCCTAGAGCCGGTAGTGCAAAGCCTTTGCGATACCCTGGGCAAGGTGTACCGCGACAAAGCAGTGACGGTGTCCTTCCAGTTGCCGGATGAATGTGACGTACCCATCGAGAAGGGCGCCTTGCTTGAATTGCTTGGCAACTTGCTGGAAAACGCCTACCGCCTGTGCCTGAGCCAGGTGCGCGTCAGCCTGGTGGAAAGCGAGGACGGCACCGAGTTGTGCATCGAAGATGACGGCCCCGGTGTGCCGCCGGACCAACGTGCGCGCATCCTGCAACGTGGCGAGCGCCTGGACCGCCAGCACCCGGGCCAGGGCATCGGCCTGGCGGTGGTCAAGGACATCATCGAAAGTTACGGCGCGCGGTTGACCTTGGACGATTCACCCCTGGGCGGCGCGGCGTTCAGGATTCACTTTCCGGCCGTGTGATCAGTTGTGGCTGGATCGCTCGTTCGCATTTTTCATGCGTGAACCCTTACAAATGGGGAGGGAGCTTGCTCCCGATGAGACGCACCAACACCACCCTCTCTAACTCTCCTGCTCGCGATAGGCGCCCGGCGTCAGCCCTGTCCACTTCTTGAACGCCCGATGAAACGCCGAGGGTTCGGAGAAACCTAACTGTTCGGCAATTTCCTGCAATGACAAGTCCGCCCGTCCCAAGTGAAAAATGGCGATGTCTCGCCGCAGTTCATCCTTGAGTGCCTGGAAACTGGTGCCTTCTTCGCGCAGATGTCGGCGCAGGGTCTGCGGGCTGATGTGCAGGTGCTGGGCGACCGCTTCAAGGTCCGGCCAAGGCGTGCGGTCGCGGCTCAGCAGCCGGCGCAGCTGGCTGCTCAGGCTGTCGCCTTCGTCCGGGCGTGAGAGCAGGTCGGCGGGGGAGCGTTCGAGGAAATGCTTGAGGGTACGCTCGTCCTGCAGCAGTGGCAGGCTCAAATAGCGCACCGGAAACACCAGGCTGCTGTTCGGTGCACCGAATACCTGAGGGCACGGGAACAGCAGATCATATTCGCTGGCGTGGGCCGGTTTCGGGTAGGCGAAGGTGGCCTGGTGCAGTCGAATGCGCTGGCCGATCAGCCAACTGCCCAGCCGATGCCAGATCACCAGCAGGCATTCACTGAGGAAGTGGTCCGGGTCCCAGAGTTGGGTGTGGTCCAGGCTTAAGTGCGCCATTTCCCCTTCACGCGTCAGCTGCCAGCGGGGCCCCTGTGGGAACAGGCTATAAAACAACAAGCCGCGTTCCAGAGCCTTCTCCAAGGTACGGCAGTGGATCAGCGCGTGGCACATCATGGCGAAGGTGCCGCGTTTGCTGGGGCCTTCAGCAAACCCCAGGTATTCGTCGTCCAGCGCCAGCCAGAGCAATTGCAACAGTCGGGTAAATTGTTCCGGTGCGATGCGTGCGCGTGGTTCGCTCAACAGCTCCCGGGCAATGCCCACCTGCTGCAGCAGGGCCGAATAGTCATAACCGACCCGCCGCGCACCGCCCAGGGCTGCGCGGGCAAAGTGGCTGGCGATGGTACGTTCGCGCATGGGGGGCCCTCATCCATAGAATGGCCGATGGTAGCCACCACCGAGTGGGAGCGACAAGGCGGATATCCGCCAAATTGCAGGGTGCTATCGGTCGGTACGGCGGAAATCCGCCATGTGCTCGTCCACTGGGAGGGGCCGCTTGTAGGCGCCGGGCCCGCTGTCTTAAGGCATAAAGCGGATTTGCACAAAGTGGCACGACGTTTGCGATAGGTAAAACAGCGCAGGACTTATCTCACAGCCCTCGCAAACAACAAATCCCTCCAGTGCAGGAGGGTTCGCAATTCAAGTGTCGTGGGCAATGGCGGATATTTGCCACACGGGACGATTGAGGAATTTTGCAATGACGACTCGTCAGCCACTCTACAAATCCCTGTATTTCCAGGTGATCGTTGCAATCGTTATCGGTATTTTGCTCGGTCACTTCTACCCGCAGACCGGCGTGGCCCTCAAGCCATTGGGTGACGGGTTCATCAAACTGATCAAAATGGTCATCGCCCCGATCATCTTCTGTACCGTTGTCAGCGGCATCGCCGGCATGCAGAACATGAAGTCGGTGGGCAAAACCGGTGGCTATGCGCTGCTCTACTTCGAAATCGTCTCCACCATTGCCCTGCTGATCGGCCTGGTCGTCGTCAACGTCGTGCAACCGGGCGCCGGCATGCACATCGATGTGTCGACCCTGGACGCGTCCAAAGTGGCTGCTTACGTCACCGCCGGTAAAGACCAGAGCATTGTCGGCTTTATTCTTAACGTGATCCCGAACACCATCGTCGGCGCCTTCGCCAACGGCGACATTCTGCAAGTGCTGATGTTCTCGGTGATCTTCGGCTTTGCCCTGCACCGCCTGGGCGCTTACGGCAAGCCGGTGCTGGACTTTATCGATCGCTTCGCTCACGTGATGTTCAACATCATCAACATGATCATGAAGCTGGCGCCGATCGGTGCCCTGGGCGCCATGGCGTTCACCATCGGTGCCTACGGCGTGGGTTCCCTGGTGCAACTGGGCCAGTTGATGATCTGCTTCTACATCACCTGCGTGCTGTTTGTGGTCCTGGTGCTGGGCGCCATCTGCCGCGCTCACGGTTTCAGCGTGCTGAAATTGATCCGCTACATTCGTGAAGAGCTGCTGATCGTTCTGGGTACATCCTCCTCCGAATCCGCGCTGCCTCGCATGCTGATCAAGATGGAGCGCCTGGGGGCGAAGAAATCCGTAGTAGGTCTGGTGATCCCGACCGGCTACTCCTTCAACCTCGACGGTACCTCCATCTACCTGACCATGGCGGCCGTGTTTATCGCTCAGGCGACCGACACCCATATGGACATCACCCACCAGATCACCCTGCTGCTGGTGCTGCTGCTGTCCTCCAAAGGTGCTGCGGGCGTGACTGGTAGTGGTTTCATCGTACTGGCTGCAACCCTGTCGGCGGTTGGCCACCTGCCAGTTGCCGGTCTGGCGCTGATTCTGGGTATCGACCGTTTCATGTCCGAAGCCCGTGCGCTGACCAACCTGGTGGGTAACGCCGTTGCCACCATCGTTGTGGCCAAGTGGGTGAAGGAACTGGATACCGACAAGCTGCACAGCGAACTGGCATCGGGCGGGACCGGTATTTCCGAAACCCGTGAACTCGATGACCTGGGTGTGGCCGAAGGTCCTGCACCGGTGGTCAAGTAAGCCGCTGATGGCGTGAACTGACGCCCCCAGCTCTGCGCAAACGCCCCGACTTGTTCGGGGCGTTTGCGTTTCTGGCGCGCGGCACCCGGGTTATTTTTTGGTTACAGTAAGCGCGATATTGCCCGCGGGAGGCTTGATGGACAGTGTGGATCTGAATGTGCTGCGCAGTGTGCTGGAGTGGCGTCGTGCCGGGCAGCGAGTGGTGTTGTACAGCGTGGTCCAGACTTGGGGCAGCGCGCCGCGTCCACCGGGCGCCATGTTGGCGCTGCGCGGCGATGGTGTCGTCATCGGCTCGGTGTCTGGCGGTTGCATCGAAGATGACCTGATAGCCCGCTTGCACGACGGCCGCCTGGCGGACGACGGGCCGGCGGTGCAGTTAGTGACCTACGGCGTGACCCAGGACGAGGCCGCGCGTTTTGGCCTGCCCTGTGGCGGCACCTTGCGCCTGACCGAAGAGCGGGTGCTGGACTGGCAATGGGTCGCCGACCTGCTGGCGCGTTGCGAAGCCCATGAGATCGTCGCGCGGGAACTCAACCTGGCCACGGGCGAGGTTACCTTGAGCAGCGCCACCAAGACCGATGGCCTGAGTTTCGACGGTGAACGCTTGCGCGCCATCTATGGCCCGCGCTGGCGTCTGCTGCTGATCGGCGCCGGGCAATTGTCGCGGTACGTGGCGCAAATGGCGCGCTTGTTGGATTTCGAAGTGCTTATCTGCGACCCCCGCGAAGAGTTCGTCTATGGTTGGGAGGCGCAGCATGGGCGCTTCGTGCCCGGTATGCCCGATGAAGCGGTACTGTCTATCCAGACCGACGAGCGTACGGCCATTGTTTGCCTGACCCATGACCCGCGCCTGGACGATATGGCGCTGCTGACGGCGTTGGATTCCCGGGCGTTCTACATTGGCGCGCTGGGCTCGCGGGTCAACAGTCAGAAACGCCGTGAGAACCTGTCGGCGCTGGGCCTGTCGGCGCAGGCGATCGCGCGGCTACATGGGCCGATCGGCTTGCATATCGGCAGTCATACGCCGTCGGAAATCGCACTGTCGCTGATGGCGGAAATTGTCGCGATCAAAAACGGCGTAGCGCCGATGCAGAAAAAGCCGCTGCCGGTGGTGGCCGAGTGACCATCACCGCGATTGTGCTGGCGGCGGGGCAGGGCAGTCGTTTCCGCGCCGAGGCGGGAGCTGATCAGGATAAATTGCTGGCGCCTTGCCTGGGGCTGGACGGGGTGACGCGGCCGGTGATCGAGCAGGTGTTGGTGAATTTGCCGACGTGCGTGGTAGAGCGCTGGCTGGTGACGTCGCCGGAGCGTGCCGAGGTGATTCAGTTGGCCGAGGCACATGGCTGTAAGGTTTTGCAACTGACGTCGGCAGGCATGGGCGACAGTATCGCGGCGGCGGTAGCGGCCAGCGCTACGGCCGAAGGTTGGTTGGTGGTACTGGGGGATATGCCCTTTATCCAGTCATCCAGCATCGAGCAAGTGATTCAGGGGCTGCCGGAGAAGGGCATTCGCGTGCCAGTGCAGGATGGCCGTTATGGTCACCCTGTGGCGTTTGGGCGTGACTTCGGGCCGGGGTTGAAGGCGCTAGCGGGTGATCGAGGTGCCAGGCTCTTGTTTACACCGACGGCTGTGAGGGAGGTGCCGGTGAATGACCCAGGCGTGTTATGGGATGTGGATGTACCAGAGCGCCTTAATTACCGCTGATCCGATATAAAAAAGCCCCGCCTGATCACTCAGGCGGGGCTTTTTAGTGGCGGTTGGAATCAGACGAGAGGTTTAGGCTCGTGTGCTTCTTCCTGAACCTTGTGCTCGGCCACTTCTTCGACAGCAGAGTGCTCAGTCACGGTTTCTGTAACCGGGGCTGGCGCCTCGACAGCTTCAACCACAGCCGGTGCAGCAGCTGCCGCAGCGGCGGCCGCCTCGGCTTCCTTGCGACGACGACGCACTTCACGCGGGTCGTTCGGCGCACGGCCGTTTTCGGTCAAGGCGCTGGCCGGTGCGGCTTCAACTACCGGCGCGGCGACTTCGGCAACCACGGGCGCTTCAACCACAGGCGCAGGTTCAGCCACCGGAGCGGCCTCCACCACGGGTGCAGGCTCGGCAACTACCACTTCGGCAACCGGTGCCGGTGCTTCTTCCGCCGCCGGTGCAGGCGCTTCAACCGGAGCGGCAGGTTCGGCAGTCCACTGGAAGGCGGTCTGTTCTTCACGAACTTCGCGCACTGCCGGGGCGGCTTCTTCTACAGCCGGCGCTTGCGCAGCGGCTTCAACCACGGGTTCAGGCTCAGCCACTGGCGCCACTTCAACCGCAACCACGTCGGTCACCGGCTGGGCGTCGCGAACCGGCGCGACTTCTACTTCTGGTACCACGGGTGCTTCGATCGGGGTCGTTGCTTCTACTACCGGCGCTTCAACCGCTGGTGTCTGCACCACAGGCGTTTCGGCGACGACGGTGTCCTCGACAGCGGCGGTAGCGCGTTCAGCCTGCTGATGAGCCTGGGCTTCAGCCGGTGCACTGATAACCGAGCTGGCAACCGCTGCGGTAACGGCCAGACCTGCAGCCAGTTCGGTAGTGGTCGGCTCGCTGTTGGCGCCTTCGGCGTTCTCGCCGGTCTCTTCCGAGCCTTCGATCACATTGCCGTTGGCATCACGCTGACGCTCACGACGGTTGCTGCGACGACGCTGGCCACGGGAGCGGCGGCGTGGACGATCGCCTTCGGCGTTGTCCTGACCGTCGTCCTGCAGTTGCTCTTCGCCGGTCAGCACTTCCTCTTCGCTGGCGGCAGCGGCCTGCTCGGTGCGCGGTTGACGCTCTTCACGCGGGGCACGAGGCTGGCGTTCTTCTCGTGGCGCACGGGCTGGGCGTTCTTCGGTGGCAGCAGCAGCGGCAACGGCCGGGGCGGCATCCAGAGGCTCGCGCAGTTCACGCACACGCTCTTCACGCTCACCGCGAGGCTTGCGATCTTCACGCGGGGCACGCGGCGTACGTGGCGCGCGCTCTTCACGCGGTGCACGCTCTTCGCGGGCTACGGTCGGGGTGTCTTCGCGGGCTTCACGAGGCTGACGCTCTTCACGCGGCGCACGCTCTTCACGCGATGCACGCTCTTCGCGCGGCTTGCGCTCTTCGTCACGACGACCGTTGCGGTTACGGCTTTGCTGGCGACCGTTGCGACGCTCTTCGTTGCGCGCTGGGCGCTCGGCGGCAGGTTTTTCGACCACGACCGGTGCGACAGGCTCTTCCTTGGTGGCGAACAGGCTAACCAGGGATTTCACCAGGCCTTTGAACAGGCTTGGTTCAGGCATCGCGGCCGGCGCGGCAACCGGTGCAGCGGCTTCAACCGGAACCGGTGCGTTGGCACGGGCTGGAGCGGTCTTCACGGCAGCTTCCTGGCGGACCAGGGTGCGGGTTGCGGCGGCTGGTTGGACTTCTTCCACCTCGGCAGCGGCTGCAGCGATTTCGTAGCTGGACTGACCGCTGTGGGCTTCCGGGCTGTCATCACGCAGGCGCTGCACTTCGAAGTGCGGCGTTTCGAGATGGTCGTTCGGCAGGATCACGATGCGAGCGCGGGTACGCAGTTCGATTTTGGTGATCGAGTTGCGTTTTTCGTTGAGCAGGAACGCGGCCACCGGAATCGGCACCTGGGCGCGGACTTCGGCGGTACGGTCCTTCAGGGCTTCTTCTTCGATCAGGCGCAGGATAGCCAAGGACAGCGATTCAACGTCACGGATGATGCCGGTGCCGTTGCAGCGCGGGCAGACGATGCCGCTGCTTTCGCCCAGGGAAGGACGCAGGCGCTGACGGGACATTTCCAGCAGGCCGAAGCGCGAGATGCGGCCCACCTGCACGCGGGCACGGTCGGCTTCCAGGCATTCGCGGACTTTTTCTTCCACGGCGCGCTGGTTTTTGGCCGGGGTCATGTCGATAAAGTCGATCACGATCAGCCCGCCGATGTCGCGCAGGCGCAGCTGGCGGGCAATTTCTTCGGCCGCTTCCAGGTTGGTCTGCAGGGCGGTTTCTTCGATGTCGCTACCTTTCGTGGCGCGCGCCGAGTTGATGTCGATGGACACCAGGGCTTCGGTCGGGTCGATCACGATGGAACCGCCGGAAGGCAGTTCGACTACGCGCTGGAAAGCGGT
>Ga0302347_1003698_pt1 | contig 13206 bp, 9 predicted proteins | sample PhyWR1_FD_202178 | JGI IMG/M metagenome (GOLD analysis project Ga0302347, IMG submission 202178) | Leaf surface microbial communities from wheat plants in UC Gill Tract Community Farm, Albany, California, United States - DLSL W.R1 (v2)... | ecosystem: Host-associated > Plants > Phyllosphere >...
GCTTGCGGAACAGCTGGCGGGTGTTGGAGTCCTGCGGCGTGGCGGCTTCTTCGCCAAACGTACGGGCAGGCGGCAACAGGGCGTCGAGGATGCGCTCTTCGGCTGCATCTTCGGCGCGATGGCGAACCTTGACGATTTCCTGCTCGCGCAGCAGCTTGATCGCTGCATCAGCCAGATCACGAATGATCGATTCAACGTCGCGGCCGACATAGCCCACTTCGGTGAACTTGGTCGCTTCAACCTTGATGAACGGCGCGTTGGCCAGTTTGGCCAGGCGGCGGGCGATTTCGGTTTTACCGACGCCGGTCGGGCCGATCATCAGAATGTTTTTTGGCGTCACTTCAACGCGCAGCTCTTCTGGAAGCTGCATCCGGCGCCAGCGGTTACGCAGGGCGATGGCAACGGCGCGCTTGGCGTCGTCCTGGCCGATGATATGGCGATTGAGTTCGTGGACGATTTCGCGGGGAGTCATGGACATAGTAATTGGCGTTCCTCTAGCAGAATCAGCAAACGGGCCGGCAAGCCGGCCCGGCAGGTGGCTTATTCAGCGAGGTCCTGCTCCTCAATAGTGATGTTGTGGTTGGTGAATACGCAGATGTCGCCGGCGATACCGAGAGCGGTTTCGGCGATTTCGCGGGCCGACAGATCGGTTTTCATCAGCAGGGCGCGGGCTGCTGCCTGGGCGAATGCACCGCCGGAGCCCATGGCGATCAAGCCGTCTTCTGGCTCAACCACGTCACCGTTACCGGTGATGATCAAGGATGCGTCTTTGTTGGCTACGGCCAACATCGCTTCCAGACGGCTGAGCGAGCGGTCGGTACGCCATTCTTTGGCCAACTCGACAGCCGCACGAACCAGATGGCCCTGGTGTTTTTCCAGCTGGCCTTCAAAGCGTTCAAACAGGGTAAATGCATCAGCGGTAGCACCGGCAAAACCGGCGATAACCTGGCCGTGATAGAGACGGCGGACTTTTTTCGCGTTGCCTTTCATCACGGTATTGCCAAGAGAAACCTGGCCGTCGCCAGCCATAACGACTTTGCCGTGACGGCGTACTGAAACGATGGTGGTCAAGGGAGAGTCTCCACGCAGCGGGGCGAAAATGCCTGATGGAAATACATATGGGGGTTGTAGACGGTTTTTCAACAGCGCAGAGGGAATGCAGATGAATGGAACGCGGATACGAGGGGGAATTGGGCGGGCGCCGGCTTGCCAGCGAATTGGATGATGGGGTGCTGCCATCGCCGGCAAGCCGGCTCCCACAGATTGTTTGCAGTTTCTGTGGGAGCCGCCTTTGGTCAGCGGCGTTGTTGCAACAACAGGTTGTTGAAGCCGCTACCGGCCAGCTGTTTCTGGGCGACGGTCAGCTGTTCGCGGTTGCTGAACGGGCCGACCAGTACCCGATACCAGGTTTCATCTTTCACCGTGCCGGCTTCAACCGTGGCGGTCTGGCCCAGCAAAATGATTTGCGCGCGCACCCGTTCAGCATCGGCCTGTTTGCGGAACGAACCGGCTTGCAGGAAAAATCTGGTAACAGGTGCAGCTTTGGCGACGGGTGGCGCAGGAGGCGGGGTAATGCCGCTCAAGGCCGCCTGGGCGCGGGCAGTATCGATTTTTGCAGCTTCGGCAGGCGTCACCGGTGCCAGTGGCGCCGTTTGCGGCGTAGGCGGAGTTTTCTCCGGTACGGCCTCCGGCGGCACTATCACTTCCGACTCCGGCAGCAAGGTGTAGAAGTCGTACTTGGGCTTGACCGGCTGGGTCGGGCTAGGCGCAGTTTTGTTGGCCTCGGCGACTTGCGCCGCTTTCTGCTGCTCCTGCTTGACCCGTTTTACATCGTCGCCCTTGCCGGGCTCGAGTTTCATCAGAAACACGATAAACGCACCCACGGTGAGGCCGATGGCCATCCATAGCCAGCCCGGGATCGGCTTCTTTGCAGGCGCCTGATAGCGGCTGGCGCCTCGCTTGGGTGCAGGTTTTTTCTTGGCGGCCAACTTACATGCGCTCCAGAGTTTCCAGGCCCAGCAGTTCCAGGCCTTGCTTGAGGGTACGACCCGCCAGAGCTGCCAGGCGCAGACGGCTGTGTTTTTGCGCTTCGTCTTCGGCCGTCAGGATCGGGCAGTTTTCGTAGAAGCTGGAGAACAACCCGGCCACTTCGTACAGATAGGTACACAGGGTGTGCGGGGTGCCTTTTTCGGCAACGTTGTTCAGCACTTCACCGAACTGCGCCAATTTGGCGGCCAGGTCTTGTTCTTGCGGTGCCTCCAGGACGATTTGACCTTCAACTTCGTCGAAGTTCTTGCCCAGTTTGCGGAACACGCCCGCGACCCGGGTGTAGGCATACAGCAGATAAGGTGCGGTATTGCCTTCAAAGTTCAGCATCAGGTCGAAGTTGAAGCTGTAGTCGCTGGTGCGGTGTTTGGACAGATCCGCGTATTTCACCGCGCCAATGCCGACGACCTTGGCGATTGCGCGCAGCTCGTCTTCCGCCAGTTCCGGGTTTTTCTCTTTGACCAGGGTGTAGGCGCGTTCCTTGGCTTCGGTCAGCAGGTCGACCAGCTTCACCGTACCGCCATCGCGGGTCTTGAACGGACGACCGTCGGCCCCGTTCATGGTGCCGAAGCCCATGTGCTCCATTTCCATCGGATGGGTCACAAAGCCGGCCTTGCGGGCAACTGCAAACACTTGCTGGAAGTGCAATGCCTGGCGCTGATCGACGAAGTACAAGGCCCGATCGGCTTTCAACACGCCGCTGCGATAGCGAATGGCTGCCAAGTCAGTGGTGGCATACAGATAGCCGCCATCGGCTTTGACGATGATCACCGGCAGCGGTTCGCCTTCAGCGTTCTTGAACTCGTCGAGGAACACGCACTGGGCGCCGTTGCTCTCCACCAGCATGCCCTTGGCCTTGAGGTCGTTGACCACGTTGATCAGGTCGTCGTTGTAGGCGCTTTCGCCCATAACGTCAGCCATGGTCAGTTTGACGTTCAACTGCTCGTAAATTTTCTGGCAGTGGGACAGCGAGATATCTTTGAACTTGGTCCACAGCGCCAGGCAATCCGGGTCGCCGGCTTGCAGCTTGACCACCAGGCCGCGGGCGCGGTCGGCAAATTCAGGAGACTCGTCGAAGCGTTTTTTAGCGGCGCGGTAGAAGTTCTCGAGATCGGACAGCTCGTCGCTGGTGATCGGGTTTTCTTCCAGGTACGCCATCAACATGCCGAACTGGGTGCCCCAGTCGCCCACGTGGTTCTGGCGAATCACCTCGTCGCCGAGGAATTCCAGGACCCGTGCCACGCCGTCGCCGATGATGGTTGAGCGCAAGTGGCCCACATGCATCTCTTTGGCCAGGTTGGGGGCGGACATGTCCACGACGGTGCGCATTGGCCTGGTGGCCTTGTGCACGCCGATTTTCGGGTCAGCCAGGGCTGCGTCCAGGCGCGAAGCCAGGGCCTGGGTGTTCTGAAAGAAGTTCAGGAAGCCGGGGCCGGCGATCTCGGTCTTGCTGATTTGCTCATCGGCAGGCAGGGCCGCGATGATTTTTTCAGCCAGATCCCGGGGCTTCATGCCGGCAGGTTTGGCCAGCATCATGGCGATGTTGCTGGCGAAGTCGCCGTGGGTCTTGTCACGGGCATTTTCCACCTGAATCGCTGGCGTCAGGCCTTCAGGCAACACACCTTCTGTGACGAGTTGAGCTAGGGCTTTTTGAATCAGCTGGCGAATGGTGTCTTTCATGGTCTTCTCTGTCGACCGCAAGCGCGGTAGCGCCTCAGTGCGCAGGTGGAAAAACTGGGTATTATCCGTTGCGAAAGCAGCCTTGCCAACCTTGGCGGCCGGGTAGTTCAGGGTTTATGCAAATTGCCGGTGGCTCAATACAAATCCACCGGGTCTACATCCAGCGACCAGCGCACCTGACGGCCGCTGGGCATTTGCTCCAGCACCAGCAGCCATTGGCTGAGCAGTCGATGCAAGGGGCCGCGGGCATTGGCTTGCAATAATAGCTGAGCACGATAGCGCCCGGCGCGGCGCTCCATGGGCGCCGGCACCGGGCCGAGCAGTTCGATGCCGCCCAGGTTCAGCTCGGCCAGTAAACGTTCGGCCTCGCTGCACGCCTCATCCAGGAAACCTTCGGCCTGTCCCGGCTTGTGGGCCTCGGCACGCAACAGGGCCAGGTGGGCGAAGGGCGGCAGCCCGGCGGCCCGGCGCTCGCTCAGGGCCTGTTCGGCGAAGGCGAAGTAACCCTGCTCGGTCAGCTGGATCAGCAGCGGATGGTCGGCCAGGTGAGTCTGGATTATCACCTTGCCCGGCTCTTCGGCGCGCCCGGCCCGACCGGCGACCTGAACGATAAGCTGGGCCATGCGCTCACTGGCGCGGAAGTCACCGGAGAACAAACCGCCATCGGCGTCGAGGATCGAGACCAGCGTCACCCGGGGAAAGTGATGGCCTTTGGCAAGCATCTGGGTGCCGATCAAAATACACGGCTGGCCCTTTTGAATCGTGGCAAACAGCTGGTTCATCGCGTCTTTGCGCGAGGTGCTGTCGCGATCGACCCTGAGCACCGGGTAGTCCGGAAACAGAATCCCCAGCCGCTCTTCGGCGCGCTCGGTGCCGGCGCCCACGGGCCGTAAATCGACTTTGCCGCATTGCGGGCAATTGCGCGGTACAGGTTCGACGTAGCCGCAGTGATGGCAGCGCAGTTCGCCGGATCGCTGATGAACGGTCATGCGTGCATCACAGCGCTGGCATTCCGACATCCAGCCGCAGTCATGGCACAACAGGGTCGGCGCGAAGCCCCGGCGGTTGAGAAACACCAGCACTTGCTGGCCCGCGGCGAGGGTCTGGCCGATGGCCTGTTGCATCGGCCCGGAAATGCCGCTGTCCAGTGGACGGCTTTTCACATCCAGGCGCAGGAAGCGTGGTTGTTTGGCCCCGCCGGCGCGCTCATTCAGGCGCAGCAGGCCGTAGCGACCGGTATAGGCGTTGTGCAGGCTTTCGAGGGACGGGGTGGCAGAGCCCAGCACAATCGGGATGTTTTCCTGGCGGGCGCGTACCAGTGCCAAATCCCGGGCGTGATAGCGCAAACCTTCCTGCTGTTTATAAGAGCCGTCGTGCTCTTCGTCGATGATGATCAGCCCGGGGTTTTTCATCGGGGTGAACAGTGCCGAGCGGGTGCCAATAATAATGTCGGCTTCGCCATCCCGGGCTGCCAGCCAGCTTTCGAGGCGTTCCCGATCGTTGACCGCCGAGTGCACCAGAGCGATGCGCGCGTTGAAGCGCTGCTCGAAACGGGCCAGGGTTTGCGGGCCCAGGTTGATCTCGGGGATCAGCACCAGCGCCTGTTTACCTGCCTGGAGCGTCTCGCGGATCAGTTGCAAATACACTTCGGTCTTGCCGCTGCCCGTCACCCCAGCCAGCAAAAAGGCATGAAAGTGGTCGAATCCTGCCCGGATCGCCTCGTAGGCGGCCCGTTGTTCGCTGTTGAGTGGCAGTTCGGGCTGGGCCAGCCAGTGTTCGTGGCGCTCACTCGGCGCGTGACGGCGGATTTCCACGGTGACCAGTTCTTTGGCCAGCAGCAGGTCGAGACTGTCTTTGCTCAACATCAATTTACTGAGCAGTTGATGGGCCACGCCGTGGGGGTGCTGGGCGAGGGTGGCCAGCGCCTCGCGCTGGCGCGGGGCCCGGGCGACACGCGGGTCGTCAAGCCTGGCCCCGGGGGCGATCTGCCAGAACCGCTCCTGGCGGGTTTCGGCCAGCTCGCCCTGACGCAACAACACCGGCAGCGCCCAGCTCAGGGTGTCGCCCAGGCTGTGCTGGTAATACTGCGAGGTCCATAAACAGAGCTTGAACAGGGAGGCCGGCAGCGGGGGTGTGGCATCGAGCAGTGCGATTGCCGGTTTCAGCTTGTCGGCCGGCACTTCGCTGTGGTCGACCACTTCCACCAGAATCCCGATCATTTCCCGCCGCCCGAACGGTACCCGCAGGCGCATCCCGGGCTGTAATTGACTGCGCAGCACGCCCGCAGGCGCCCGGTAATCAAACAGGCGGCGCAAGGGGGAAGGCAGGGCAAGGCGCAAAATGGCGTCGGGCACGCGGGGCTCTCAAGTGATGAACGGCAAAGATGGCCCGGAGCCTAGCAGACAACGCGGTCCGGGACTAAAAGGCAGGTCAATGAATGGTGAAAGAATTTGGGGAGAGCATGATTGGTCACTTGCGTCAATGCAAAGGTCTGGTATTATCGGCGCCCTAAATTTACGTGCGGTATTCAACAATGGTGTTGAGTGGCGGCACGCTAGCCTGAGGAATACCCCATGAAAGCCGATATCCATCCAGCGTACGAAACAATCCTGGTAACTTGCAGCTGCGGCAACAAGTTCGAAACCCGTTCGAACCTGTGCAAGCCACTGGGCACTGACGTATGCAACGAGTGCCACCCGTTCTACACCGGTAAGCAGAAAACTCTGGACATTGGCGGTCGTGTTGATCGCTTCAAGACTCGTTTTGGTGCTTTCGGCGCTAAAGCAGCTCCAGCAGCAGAAGCAGACAAAGCAGCCGAGTAAGGCTGATGACCTTGGGCAGGCTTTCTGGTCTGGCCGGGTTATTGAAAAAGGCGTCCCTTGCGGGCGCCTTTTTTGTGTCCGGGATTTGGCTGGCTGACGTTTCTGCCGAGCCTCTGTGCCCTGCACCGGCAGCCTTGTCATACGCACAGGTGCAGCGGGTGGTCGATGGCGACACCCTGCGCCTCAAGGACGGCCGCAGCGTGCGCATGATCGGCCTCAATGCCCCGGAGACGGGGAAGCAAGGCCAGTCCGCCGAGCCTTTTGCCGACGCTGCGCGTAAGCGCCTGCAAGACTTGGTGGCGCAAAGCGATGGCCGGGTCGGATTGCTCGCGGGCAAGCAGGCTCAGGACCGTTACGGGCGCACCCTTGCCCATGTGTTTGGCGCCGATGGCAGTAATCTTGAAGCCCGGTTGCTGGCCGATGGCCTGGCCTATCAGGTGGCAATCGCCCCGAATACCCGGTTACTCGATTGCCAGCAAGCGGCCGAGCAAAGCGCCCGGGCATCCGGGCTGGGGCTATGGCGGCAGTCGCCGGTGCTGACGCCGCAGCAAATCACCCGCTCGGGTTTCGTTCTGGTCAGCGCAACGGTCAGTAAGGTGCAGCGCAATCGCGGTGGACTCTGGATCGATCTGCAGGGCGGTCTGGTATTGCATATTGCACCCAATCAGCTGGGCGGCTTTGATCACAAGGCCCTCCTCAGGCTGCAGGGCGCGCAGATTGAGGCCCGTGGCTGGGTTCTGGACCGCGCCAGGCGTGGCGGTTTGCAAGGTGGGCAGGCGCGCTGGATGCTGCCTTTGACTGATCCGGGGATGTTTAAAGTCATTGCGCATTAAAAATTGTAGACAATTTTTAATGGTGATTGTGAACACTCTAGCCCTTGCAGGGCGCGGCTCTTGGCCCAAAGTCTTAAGGTAAAGCCCTTGACACTGCTGACTGGTCAGTCTTGTCGGGACTTTGCGACACGCGTATGCTCGGCGATCCGTCTGTCCAACAGCATAAAAGCGGATTGCCCACATGTCTGATTTGAAAACCGCCGCTCTCGAATACCATGCCCAGCCCCGTCCAGGGAAACTGAGTGTCGAGCTCACCAAACCTACCGCTACTGCCCGCGATCTAGCGCTGGCTTACAGCCCGGGTGTAGCCGAACCAGTGCGCGAAATCGCCCGCGACCCTGAACTTGCCTACAAGTACACCGGCAAGGGCAACCTGGTAGCCGTAATTTCTGACGGTACCGCGATTCTGGGCCTGGGTAACCTCGGCCCATTGGCCTCCAAACCTGTTATGGAAGGCAAAGGCGTGTTGTTCAAGCGCTTTGCCGGTATCGATGTTTTTGACATCGAAGTTGACTCCGAAAGCCCGCAAGCCTTCATCGACACCGTTAAACGCATTTCCATCACCTTCGGCGGCATCAACCTCGAAGACATCAAGGCACCTGAGTGCTTTGAGATCGAACGTGCCCTGATCGAGCAGTGCGATATTCCGGTATTCCACGATGACCAGCACGGTACCGCCATCGTGACCGCGGCCGGCATGATCAACGCCCTGGAAATCGCCGGTAAAACCCTGGCCGATGCCAAAATCGTTTGCCTGGGCGCCGGCGCTGCAGCCATCTCCTGCATGAAATTGCTGGTGAGCATGGGCGCGGCCATCGAGAACATCTACATGATCGACCGTACCGGGGTGATTCACTCCGGCCGTGACGACCTGAACCAGTACAAGGCGGTATTTGCCCACGCTACCGAGAAGCGCACCCTGGCTGACGCCATGGAAGGCGCAGACGTGTTCGTTGGCCTGTCGGGTCCGAACCTGCTGAGCGCTGAAAACCTGCTGCGCATGGCGCCTAACCCGATCGTGTTCGCGTGCTCCAACCCGGATCCGGAAATTTCTCCGGAGCTGGCCCACGCCACTCGTAACGACGTGATCATGGCCACAGGTCGTTCGGACTACCCGAACCAGGTCAACAACGTACTGGGTTTCCCTTTCATCTTCCGTGGTGCTCTGGACGTCCGTGCCAAGCGTATCAACGAAGAGATGAAAATCGCAGCGGCCAACGCCTTGCGTGAACTGGCCAAACTGCCAGTGCCACAGGAAGTGTGCGACGCCTACGGCGGTATCAAGCTGGAGTTCGGTCGTGAGTACATCATCCCGAAACCAATGGATGCCCGCCTGATCACCCTGATCTCCGATGCCGTGGCCAAAGCTGCGATCGAGACCGGTGTTGCTACCCTGCCATACCCGAAAAACTACCCGCTCAAAAGCGTGGATGACGTGTTTAACGGCTAATTCCGTTTAGCGTCAAACCTGAAGCCCCGATGCTGCGAAGCATCGGGGCTTTTTGGTTTTCGGGGTGCTTGGGGGCGTTGTGTCCGATGCGCTCAGGCAGCCCGCAATCTTGCGCACTGGACCACTATCAGCTGGCGACGTTGGGCAATTGCCCGTTTGACCTGGCTTCAGGCAAGCAGCCATGCAGGTTTATGACTTTTTGAACGCTGGCCTGGATCAATGCCACTCTGGGCTGGCCGCAAGCGCCTGTTACGGGGCGCTTGCGGCTGGCGACCTCGTTAGAAGAGATCGATCGGCGCGCCATCATCTGCCGGCAGCGGACTGCCTGGCGCTACGCCATTGCCCAGTTCGCTGTTGGTAGGTGGTGTGTCTTCGCTCTTGAACAGCTCAAAGTAGGCGCCAGGGGTGCCGGGGGAAGCGATACGGCCGCTTGCCGGGTCTATGCGCAGGCTGAGGATGCCTTCGGGTTCGGCCTGGCTGTGAGCAGGCTTGCCTTTGAGTGCGCCGCCCATGTAGGTGATCCAGATCGGCAGGGCGACGGTGCCACCGTACTCGCGACGTCCGAGGCTTTCCGGCTGGTCGAAACCGGTCCACACGGTCGTCACGTAATCGGCGTTGTACCCGGAGAACCACGCATCCTTGGATTCGTTGGTAGTACCGGTTTTGCCCGACAGATCGGTACGGCCCAGCGCCAGGGCGCGGCGCCCGGTGCCGAGCTTGATCACGTCCTGCAGCATGCTGGTGAGGATGTAAGTGGTACGCCCGTCAACGATGCGCTCGGCGACAGCCTGGGTTTCAGTCGTCGGCAAGCCCGGTGCGGCGTTGATGGTGTCGATGGTCAGCGCTGCGGCTTCTTTCGGCACATCTTTGCTGGCGTCTTTCGGCACGCTTGGCGGGTTGGCCACGAACAGGGTTTCGCTGTTGCGGCTTTCGATCTTGTCGATCAGGTACGGCGTGATCTTGTATCCGCCGTTGGCGAAGGTGCTCCAGCCGGTGGCAATCTCCATCGGGGTCAGGGTTGCCGTGCCCAGGGCCAGCGACAGGTTGCGCGGCAGGTCCTGTTTGTTGAAGCCGAACTTGCTGATGTAGTCGATGGTGCGGTCGATGCCCAGGCTTTGCAGCAAGCGGATCGAGACCAGGTTGCGCGACTTGTACAGCGCCTCACGCACACGGATCGGGCCGAGGAAGGTATTGGTGTCGTTCTTCGGGCGCCAGACTTTGTCCAGGTACTCGTCGACAAACACGATCGGCGCGTCGTTGACCAGGGTGGCGGCGGTGTAGCCGTTATCCAGCGCGGCGCTATAGATGAAAGGTTTGAAGCTTGAACCCGGTTGGCGCTTGGCCTGCATCGCGCGGTTGTAGTTGCTCTGCTCGAACGCAAAACCACCGACCAGGGCACGAATGGCGCCGTTGTCCGGATCAAGGGAAACCAGAGCGCCTTGTACGTTTGGCACCTGGCTGAACTTGAGGCTGCCATCGGCTTGTGGCTGTACGCGAATCAGGTCGCCGACTTGCGCCACATCGGAAGGCTGCTTGGGCATGGGGCCCATGCTGTTGGTATTGAGGAACTTGCGCGCCCATTTCATGCTGTCCCAGGCCACGTGGCCTTCTCCGGTGCGGGTCAGCACTTGCAGGCCGTTTTTGTCGACCTGGGTCACGATGGCCGGCTCCAGACCGCTGAACGGGCGTTGCTTGGCCAGCTCTTGAGCCCAGGCCGCCGGGGTTTTGCCCGGCAAGCGGGATTCCGGACCGCGATAGCCGTGGCGCTGGTCATAGGCGATCAGGCCTTCATGTACGGCGGTGTTGGCCAGTTCCTGAAGATTGCTCGGCACGGTGGTGGTGACGCGGTAGCCCTCGGTGTAGGCAGCGCTGCCATAGCGCCCGACCATTTCGGCGCGGGCCATCTCGGCGATATACGGTGCGCTGACTTCCGGAGTGGGTACGTGGTAGCTGGCGTTGACCGGCTCGGCAATTGCGGCTTCGTAGCTGGCCTGGTCGATTTTCCCGAGCTTGTACATGCGGCCCAGAATCCAGTCGCGCCGCTCTTTACTGCGCACCGGGTTGGCCAGCGGGTTAAAGCGCGAAGGGGCTTTGGGCAGACCGGCAATCATGGCCATCTGCGCCAGGCTCAGGTCGCGGATCGACTTGCCGTAGTACACCTGCGCCGCGGCCTCGATGCCGTAAGCGCGGTTGCCCAGGTAGATTTTGTTCACGTACAGCTCAAGGATTTCGTCCTTGGTCAGTTCGCGCTCGATCTCCAGAGCCAACAGGATTTCATTGGTTTTGCGCGAAAAGCTGCGCTCGCTGGAGAGGAAATAGTTCTTCGCCACCTGCATCGTGATGGTGCTGCCACCCGATTGAATGTGTCCGCTTTTTACCAGCTGGGTGGCGGCACGCATCAGGCTGCTGGGATCAACCCCGTAATGATTGGCGAAGTTGTCATCTTCTGCAGACAACAAGGCATTGATGAAATTGGGTGGAATGTCGGCGAACTTGATCGGGGAGCGGCGCATTTCGCCGAACTCTGCGATTAATTTGCCGTCGCTGGTGAAGACCCGCAAAGGAATCTGCAACTGGATGCTTCTCAACGACTCTACGGACGGCAAGCCAGGACTAAGATAGAGAAACGCGCCGCTCAGCACGAGCAGGAGCCCGCAGAACACAGCAACGAAAGACCACCCGAAAAACTTCAGCAGACGAATCAAGGCTTTTGGATTTCCAGATTGAGAAATGGGTTTGCACGTCAGGGTAATGCGCAAGTGCGCCGGGTCGACGATACGGAAAAAAACGCCCGGCATTATAAGCATTTTTCGCTCATGGGCGTCATGGGCCACATGTCAGAACGGGTTTTGAGCGGATCTCATTTTTTACCCCTCCGTAAGTCACGGATTGCATTAGGGAAAACATCAGTGAGCGGATTATTCAACAAGTCCGGCCAGCGATATGTGGGAATCGACATCGGTTCGCACGGGATAAAAATCGTCGAACTGAGCCGTGCGCACGGCAGGTTCAGGTTGCAGGCATATGCCGTTCAACCGCTGGCGATCCCGGGTGCAGATGATCAGACCGGCGCGGATCCGAAAAGTGTCGCACAAGCGCTGCTCGGGGCATTGGGCAGGGCGGGGGTAGAGGCTCGTGATGCTGTCGTGGCGGTGCCTGACGCGCTGGTCATAGGTAAAACCTTTGAGGTGCAAGCGGGGCTGAGCCGGGAAGATCTGGAGCTTCATGTCTGGTTGGAGGCCGAGCAATATCTGCCCTATGCCCTTGAAGATGCGGCACTGGACTTCGAGGTTCAAGAGCATGTATCCAGCAGCCCGGGTCAGGTCAGCGTATTGCTGGTGGCCTGCCGGCAAGAGACCCTGGCCTGGTACCAGGCACTGTTGAGCGGTGCCGGACTGACGGCGCGAGTGGTTGATGTTCAGGCCCATGCCCTGGCCCGTGGAGCGGTCTGGGCCCCTGGTCCGCCTCAGCCCTTGGACGTGACGGGCACAGTGGCCGTGCTGGACTTCGCCGCGGCAACGACGGGGTTAAGCATCGTCCGGCAAGGCCTTGTGATCCACTGCGCAGAGCTGCCGTTTGGCTCCGCTGATTTTTGCAATGAAGCCTTGAGCACCACTGGGGCTGAGCATCTGCAGCGCGGGTTTGCGCAGTTTGCCGAGTCCGGCAGTGGCCCTGGGGTGGTCGCGATCCTGTTGGCGGGTGCTGGGGCGTCGCGCCCGGGGCTGGATCAGCGGGTTGAGGCGCAAACGGGTATACCGACGCGGGTGGCCAACCCGTTTGCGCTCATGGATCTCAATCCTGCACTCGCGCCTGAAGCCTTGTTCTGCGATGCTCCGCTGTTGTTGACTGCCTGTGGTCTGGCCTTGAGGGGGTTTGATTAATGGCGAGAATCAACTTGCTGCCCTGGCGCGCATTGCTGCGTGAAAAGCGCAGCCGGGTTTTTTTGATTGTACTGCTCGCCCTGGCTGTGGCAGCAGCAGGTGGCCTGCTGGTGATCGATCGCTTCATCGACCGCGCCGTGGAGCGGCAGCTGGCGCGCAATGACTTGATCCGCAGCGCCACGGTGCAGCTGGATGGGCGAGCCCGGCAAATCGATCAGTTGAAGGTGCGCCGCGAGCAATTGCTTGAGCGCATGCAAACGATCGAGACGCTTCAGGGCAACCGCTCGGACAGCGGGATTATCCTCGAGCAACTGGCCCGCAGCTTGCCGGTGGGGGTGTATTTCACCGACGTAAAAATGACCGAGCGCACCATCGTCATCACGGGGGTTGCCCTGTCCAATAAACTGGTCGCCGAGTTGATGCGCAACCTGGATGCGTCGCACTGGCTGGAAACCCCCGTACTGATCGATGTGAAAGCGGGGCCGGTGCACGCC
>Ga0302347_1003699_pt1 | contig 13195 bp, 13 predicted proteins | sample PhyWR1_FD_202178 | JGI IMG/M metagenome (GOLD analysis project Ga0302347, IMG submission 202178) | Leaf surface microbial communities from wheat plants in UC Gill Tract Community Farm, Albany, California, United States - DLSL W.R1 (v2)... | ecosystem: Host-associated > Plants > Phyllosphere >...
ATCTCCTCCTCCATCTCCACCGTGTCCGGCTTTAATGTGACGTGCAAACTTTAAATGAAATAATGTCCAGAGTCCTTTATTCCCAACTAAATACACATGTCCTCCGCGACCTCCATCTCCTCCGTCCGGACCACCTTTTTCGATAAATTTCTCTCTATGTAAATGCGTAGATCCTTTTCCTCCTTTTCCGGAAGAAACATATATCTTAACGTAATCTACAAAATTTCCTTCTGTCATTTTCTTTGTTTATGTGTAGTTTCAGGTTTCAGGTTTCAGGTTTCAGGTTTGCGCAACGCAATAATCTGGAACTTGAAACTTTAAACTTGAAACAAAATTTTCTCTACTCTTTAAGCGCTTTAACGAGCACTTTATCAATCTTAACACCATCCATGTCGACAACTTCTAGGACGAATTTCTGCCAGACTAATTTTTCTCCTTCTTTTGGAATATGTGAAAGCTCCGTCATAATCATTCCGCTTACAGTGTTTACTTCGTAATCGTTTGTTAATTCGTCTAACTCAAAATAAGTTAAGAAATCGTGCAACGAATAATGTCCGTCTACCAGCCATGATCCGTCTTCTCTTTCTATAAGCTGAAACTCATCTTTATAGAATTCAGAGGCATCACCAACCAAAGCTTCCAGAATATCATTTAAAGTAATCATTCCCTGAAAAACTCCATATTCATCTGAAACTAAAGCATAATGAACTCCCGTTTTCTTGAAATTTTCCAAAGCTTTATAAGCCGTAGTTTGTTCCATTAAATAAGGTGCTTCAGACATTATTGAAGATAAATCAAAATTGTCTTTTTCAATATTGGCAAAAATATTTTTAAGCGTTACAACTCCAACAATATCATCGTAGTTTTCGTTGTAAACCGGATAAACGGCATGCAGATCCTGAACTACCAATTCTTTTATTTTAGCTCTGTCTTCTTTTAACGGAAGCATATCTACTGACTTTCGGTGTGTCATTAAAGAACTTACTTTTCTGTCTCCAATATGAAAAACACGCTCCACAATATCCTGTTCGATTTCCTGAACTTCTCCAACTTCAGTTCCTTCTTTAATGATGGCTTTAATTTCTTCCTCAGTTACTTTTCCGTCAGCAGTTGGTTTTATTTGCAAAACATTCAATAGAAAATCTGTTGAAGAGGTTAGCAACCAAATAAAAGGTGCTGTAATAATCGAGATCACTTTCATTGGCATTGCGACCATTTTTGCAATCGATTCCGGGTAATTTAACCCAATTCGTTTTGGAAGCAATTCTCCTAAAACCAAAGAGAAAAAAGTTAAAACAACAACTACAATTCCAACTGCAATTGAGTGTGCATAAGGTTTTAAGGCTTCAAATCCTGCAACAAAAAGCTCAACATCGGCAGTGATTTTATCTCCAGAATAAATACCGGTCAAAATTCCGATTAAGGTAATTCCGATTTGTACGGTTGATAAAAATTTGTTTGGGGAATTCGCCAGATCCAGTGCGGTTTTGGCACTTTTGTTTCCTTTTTTTGCTGCTGTTTCCAGTCTGTTTTTTCTAGCCGAAATCAATGCGATTTCTGACATCGAGAAAACTCCGTTTAATAGTATTAGAAAAAATATTATTAGTATTTCCAATGTTTAGTAGATTCGTTATTTGTTTGGTTCGTTGTTTGTATTTATTCTTAATGTTCTTTTTTAGCCCAGATGGAAGTGAAGAGCCCGGAGCTAAAAAAACTAATTTTTCCTGCCAGAAAACAGCGACCGGAGGAAGCTCGTTTTATGGTTTGGAAAAATAGTTTTTTTAGCGAGGACTCGCAACGTACAGCTGGATTAGCTTCTACAAATTATCTATAACTGACGTTAAGCGCTCTGTAATTTCTTCGATTGTTCCGATACCGTTTACGGCGTGAAACTTATTTTGCTCTTTATAATATCCAATTAACGGAGCTGTTTTTTCGTTGTATTCCTGATATCTTACACGAATTTTTTCTTCGTCCTGATCATCAGCTCTTCCGCTTGTTTTTCCTCTTTCAAGTAAACGAGCTACTAAAATTTCGTCATCAGCTTCTAAAGCGATTGTTGCCGTTACACTAGACCCAATTGTTGGCAAAAATTGATCTAAAGCCTCAGCCTGATTGATTGTTCTTGGATAACCGTCGAACAAAAATCCTGCTGTATCAGGGTGTTTTTTTACCTCATCGATTAACATTGCAGTTGTTACTTCGCATGGAACTAATTCTCCATTGTCCATAAAAACTCTTGCTTTTTTACCTAGTTCAGTATCATTTTTTAAATTAAAACGAAAAATATCTCCAGTTGAAAGGTGTGTTAAATTGTATTTTTCTTTTAAAAATTCTGCCTGAGTTCCTTTTCCTGCTCCAGGCTTTCCAAATAAAACGATGTTAATCATAATGAATGTAAGTGTTGTGACTTCTTATTTTTTTAGAAGTTTAAAATGAATATTTAGTTGTGTTATGTTTTATAAAAATTATTCTGCCAATTTGTAGACTTCGGTCAGATTTCGTCCTAAACCGTCATAGTCTAATCCGTAACCTACTATAAATTTGTTCGGAATTCTGATTCCGACATAATCTATTTTGATGTCTTTTTTATAAGCTTCAGGTTTAAAGAACAAAGTAGCCACTTTAAAATGTTTTACGTTTTGAGCTTTAAACAAATGTTTTAATTCTTCGAGCGTATTTCCGGTATCTATAATATCTTCTATAATAACTACGCTTCGGCCTGATAAATCCTGATTAATTCCGATTAATTCTTTTACCGAATTTGTCGTTTCTGTTCCTTCATAAGAAGCCATTTTGATAAATGAAACTTCGCAGGGTTTTTTATACTTTTTCAAAAAATCGGAAACAACCATAAATGCACCATTCAGCACTCCGATAAAGACAGGAGTATCATCTCCAAAATCGTCTTCTACCTGAGCCGCTAATTTGGTTAAAGCAAAATCAATTTCTTTAGCCGAAATAAACGGAACAAATTGTTTATCGTGAAGTTGTATCATTATTTTTCTTTTTAAAATAATTGACAAAGATACAGAATTACAACTTAATTGCTCCAAACAAATTAGACTCTAACCATATATTTTTTGCGAATGTTAAATATCAGTTAATATTTACAAACGCTTTTTTGACGCTAATTTTTATTTGAGTAAATTGTTGTGATATAAATATTTAACTACTAAAAAACCATGAAAAGATCCTTACCACTATTCTCTATATCACTATTGGCATTAATGACCGCCTGCAACGGACAAGTTAAAAAGGAAGAAAAAGAAGCGCTGAGCAAACAACCGGGAAACATTGTAAAAACGGCAATTGGAGACCTTACGCTCCCTCCTCCATATGCAACTGAATCTAAAACAAATAATAGCAAGGTTATTGGCTGGCCAGAAGGTAAAACGCCAAAAGCACCGGAAGGTTTTACAGTTACGAAATTTGCAGATGGTTTTGAAAACCCGCGTTGGACATATATTGCACCTAATCAGGATATTTTTGTTGTAGAAAGCGGAACAAGAAGCAGTAAAAACCAAATTACAGTTTTACGAGATAAAGACAAAGATGGAAAATTTGAAACTCGTGAAGTTTTTATTTCTGGCTTGAACAAACCTTTTGGAATGTTGGTTCTTAAAGACTTTTTTTACATTGCGAATACGGACGGATTATATCGCTATACTTATAAAAATAATCCGCTGAAACTGGAAACTAAAGGTGAAAAAATCCTTGAGCTTCCGGCTGGTGGTTATAATAATCACTGGACAAGAAATTTATTAGCAAGCCCTGACGGAAGCAAAATTTACGTTTCTGTAGGTTCTGGAAGCAACAATGCCGAACATGGTGTTGATAAAGAGGTTCGCCGCGCCGGAATTCTTGAAATTAATCCTGACGGAACTGGTGAAAAAATCTTCGCTTCGGGGCTTCGAAATCCGGTTGGAATGGATTGGAATCCTGTAAACAAAGAACTTTGGACGGCTGTAAATGAACGCGATGATTTAGGAGACGATTTGGTTCCTGATTATATCACGAGTGTAAAAAAAGATGGTTTCTACGGATGGCCTTATTCTTATTTTGGAAGTATTCCTGATCCTAGAATGAAAGGCGAACGCAAAGATTTGGTTGAAAAAGCTATTGTTCCTGATGTTCCGGTTGGTGCTCACACGGCATCTTTGGGTTTAGCCTTTTACACTAAAAATGCTTTTCCTGCGAAATATAAAAACGGAGCTTTTGTTGGTCAACACGGTTCTTGGAATCGTTCTAAAATTTCGGGCTATAAAGTATTGTTCGTTCCTTTTAAAGACGGTAAACCGTCAGGAAAACCAGAAGATTTTTTAACTGGTTTTATTTCTGATGAAAATAAAGCAGAAGTTTATGGTCGACCAGTTGCGGTTACAGTTATGAACGACGGATCGCTTTTAGTAAATGATGACAGCGGAAATACGATTTGGAAAGTGACAGCAAATAAATAAAAAAATTAAATTCCAATTTAGAAATTCCAAATCCAACTATAAAAAGATTTTAAACACATAGAAACATAGTCCCTAAACTTCGGGATTGTTTAAAAAGATGTTATTAAAAAAATCTCGTTTTTTCGCATAGTTCACTATGTGAATTTAAATAAGTGAAACGCCTTTTTTGCCTCAATCAATACTATGTTTCTATGTGTTAAAATTATTCTCTCCATAATTTCATCTTATGATCTCTAAAAAATATTTTCTTCTTCTTTTTGCATTAATTGTTTTCCAAATTTTAACTGCACAAGAAAAAGAAGTCCAAAATATTGATTCTGTTAAAACTCAAAAACTGAACGAAGTTTTAATAAGTCCGCTACATATTAATCGTGATTTACAAAACAGTCCGGCTTCTATTGGTATTTTATCTGAAAAGGAATTACTTCAAAATAACACTACAGATATTAGCAACGTTATTAATACAATTCCGGGTGTTTTTATGCAATCTTCTAACATTACAACAACGCGAATTTCGATTCGCGGAATTGGTGCGAGAACTCCATACGGAACTAATAAAATAAGAGCTTTTTATGGAAGCATTCCGTTAACTTCCGGAAACAGTGAAACAGTAATTGACGATATTGATCTTCAAAATATCAACCAAATTGAAATTATTAAAGGACCGCTTTCGAGTGTTTATGGCGCGGGTTTAGGCGGAGCAATTTTGATTTCGCCTCAAACTTTAAAAAAAGGAAATTATCAAGCAGAAGTGAGTTCTGTTTTTGGTTCTTTTGGATTATTAAAAAACAGAATTAGTTTTGATTTGAATGAAGAAAGTTCTTCTTTAAGCTTGAGTTATCATAATTTAAAGACCGAAGGCTGGCGACAAAACAGCGCTTACAATCGCGAAGGAATTACGCTTGGCGGAGAATTATTTAGAAAGAAAAATAGCAAACTGACGTATTTTTCGAATTATACTTATCTAAAAGCGTACATTCCAAGTTCTATCAACAAAACCACTTTTGAAAATAATCCGCAGGCGGGCGCACCGACTTGGGTTGCCGCAAAAGGATTTAAAGAATACAAATCGACTTTGAGCGGATTGGCTTATGATTTTTCAATTAATGAAAACTTAAAAAATTCAACTTCGGTTTTTATCAATTATAAAGACAGTAATGAACCGCGACCTTTTGATATTTTGCGCCAATATACTTTTGCTTCTGGCGCAAGAACCCAATTTTCTGGAGATTTTAATGTCGGAAAAATTAAAAATCAATTTATCGCTGGATTTGAATATTTCAGAGATAATTACAGCGGAAATACTTTCGAAAACTTATATCTGCAAAATAATGGAAACGGAAGTTTACAAGGCGATCAACTTTCTGCAACCGATCAAAAAAGAGATTTTTATAATGTTTTTTCGCAAATCAGGACTTTACTTTCTGATCAATTTGAAATTCAGGCAGGTTTAAATTACAACAAAACCAAATTTGAACTTCAAAATGATTTTCCCGCTTCTGCGAATAATCCGAAGGAAAAGTACAGTTATGATGGCATTTTTTCGCCACAGCTTTCTTTCTTATTTAAACCGAATGAAGTACAGACTTTTTACTTTTCTGCCAGCCGGGGATTTTCTCTTCCGGCAACTGAGGAAACTTTAACTAGCACCGGAAATATCAATCAAAACATTAAACCAGAAACCGGATATAATTTTGAATTGGGAGGAAAGTTGCATTTTTTCAATAAAAAACTTTATACCCAAATTGCCGTTTACAGAATGGAAATAAAAGATTTATTGGTTGCCAAAAGAATCGGTGACGATCAATATGAAGGCGTGAATGCCGGAAAAACTTTTCATGAAGGCATCGAAATTTCGCTAAATCACAATTGGCCAATTAATCCGGTTTTCAATTTAAATTCATACATCGGAACTTCAATTGGAAAATATGAGTTTAAAGAATTTGTTGACAACGGAAATGACTATTCTGGAAACAAATTGACCGGAGTTCCCGCCAATACGGCAAACGCAGGTTTTACTTTAAATACTACTTCTGGTTTTTACTTTACTGCCGATTTTCAGTTTACAGATAAAATTCCGCTTAACGATTCTAATGCTGATTTTTCAGATTCTTATTCACTTTTGAATTTAAAAACCGGTTATCAATTCGAAATTTTATCAGGATTAAAAGCACATTTAGATGCAGGCATAAATAACGTAACAAATGAAAAATATGCTTCGATGATTTTGACCAACGCAACTGGCGTAGGAAACGCACAACCAAGATTTTACTATCCTGGATTGCCAGTAAATTATTACGGAATTATCTCATTAAATTACTTATTTTAGCATTGTATTTAAACACTAAAAACAATGCCGTCTGAATTGCAGAAAAAACTGGATTATGTTAATGCGTATAGAGAAAATCGTCTAAAAGCATCACAAGAAATTTTAGAAAATCCTTCGCTATTTGGCGAATTGGTTTCAATTTGCTTTTCGCCCGAAGATAAAAACAATCATAAAGCTTGTTGGATTTTAGAATTCGTTTCTTATGAAGAATTGCTTTGGCTACAACCTCATCTTGATTTCTTTTGTTCGAATTTGAAAGTTTTAAAAGATGAAAGTTCTCTGCGACCAATTGCAAAAGTAGTTCAGCTTTTGGTAAAATCGCATTACAAGAAAAACGAAAATGGCATTAAGCTCTCAGAAGAAAATCTTCAGGACTGCATTGAAGCATCTTTTGATTGGTTAATTACCGATGTTAAAGTTGCTACAAAAGCGTATTCGATTCGTACTTTATATGTTCTAGGAAATTATTACAACTGGATTCATCCTGAACTAAAAGTCATAATCGATAAAGATTTTGCAGATCACTCAGCGGCATACAAAGCTGTCGCCAAAGAAGTTTTGAAGAAAATAAAATAGTTTTTTATACCACGACCCGAGCGATAGCGAACAGACGAAGTAATTACACAAATTTTCACGAATTACTTTTTTCTGATTCAATATAAAAAATTAGTAAAAATTCGTGTAATTCATGGCAACCAAACAAACACAGATAAATCATTTTAATTCTCTTATCCCGATAGCTATCGGGAGTGGCAAAACTTTATTAATTCGTGACAGAAAAACTAAATTTTGGCTAAAAAAAGATTAAAAAGTATCTTTGCAAAAACACAACACAAAATGAATTATTTTTCTTCTGATTTTAAATTAGGAATATTAGGTGGCGGACAATTAGGTAAAATGCTTTTGTTTGACACCAGAAAATTTGACATACAAACTTACGTTTTGGATCCAAGCGACGAAGCGCCCAGCAAAATTGCCTGCAACAAATTTTTTCAAGGCGATTTAATGGATTATGAAACGGTTTACAACTTCGGAAAACAAGTCGATGTTTTGACTTTCGAAATCGAATTGGTCAATCTTGAAGCTTTAACACAATTGGAAAATGAAGGTGTAAAAGTATATCCGTCTCCAAAAACCTTAAAAGGAATTCAGAATAAAGGAACTCAAAAAGATTTTTATACCGAAAGTAATATTCCGACTGCATCGTATTTACGATTTGAAAGTCCAACGCATTTGCAAAAATCGGTTGGAAATAACGAAATCACAATTCCATTTGTATGGAAATGTACCGAATTTGGTTACGATGGAAACGGCGTAAAAGTAATTCGTCAGATTTCTGATATGGACGATTTACCAAATGTAGAATGTATTGCAGAAACTATGGTTCCGTTCAAAAATGAATTGGCGGTAATCGTGGTAAGAAATCCATCGGGAGAAATTAAAACGTATCCAGTTGTAGAAATGGAATTTCACCCGGAAGCAAACCAAGTGGAATACGTAATCTGCCCTGCAAGAATCGATGAAAAAGTGGCAGAAAAAGCCCGAGCAATTGCTTTGAAATGTTTCAAACCAATGAAGATGAAATTTTGGTAAACGAAGTTGCTCCGCGCCCACACAATTCTGGTCATTATTCAATTGAAGCAAGTTACACTTCACAATTCGAAAATCATTTACGCGCTATTTTAGATCTTCCTTTAGGAAACACCGACAGTAAAGTTGCGGGAATTATGGTAAATTTAGTGGGTGCTGAAGGTCATTCTGGAAATGTAGTTTATGAAAATATCGAAACCATTTTAGGATGGGATGGTGTTACTCCGCATATTTACGGCAAAAAACAAACGCGTCCGTTTAGAAAAATGGGTCACGTTACTATTGTAAATGAAAATATGCAGGAAGCAAGACGAATTGCACAGGAAGTTAAAAATACTATTAAAGTGATCAGTGTTCAATAATTTTTAGTGTTCAGTCGCAGTTTGCAGTAACTTAAATCAAAATATAAAATGGGATTTCTGGATTTTTTTGATTTACTAAATAATGTCCCAAAAGTGGCTGATAGCAAAAATTTGATCAAAATTAACTTTGAAAAATTTACTGATAAAAATGAATATGTTGGAGAAAGAATCAAAAGTTTCATTGGATTCTTAATTCTCTCATTGTTCTTAATAATATTAGTTTTTGGAATTATATTTTTAATTTTTAAAACCATAAAACAGTCTTAAACAAACAACTTTTATATTTCAGTTCAATAAACCTGAAACCTGAAACAAAACAAACAAAAAAACTCATGAGCAAAGTAGCCATTATAATGGGAAGCATCTCAGACATGCCAGTTATGCAGGATGCAATCGACATATTAAAACAATTTAATGTAGAAGTTGAAGTAGATATCGTTTCGGCGCACAGAACACCGGAGAAATTATTCGATTTCAGTAAAAACGCACACAACCGCGGAATTTCGGTAATTATCGCTGGAGCGGGCGGTGCGGCACATTTACCTGGAATGGTAGCTTCAATGTCTCCGCTTCCTGTAATTGGAGTTCCTGTAAAATCAAGCAATTCAATTGATGGTTGGGATTCAGTATTATCTATTCTTCAAATGCCAGGCGGAGTTCCTGTTGCAACTGTGGCTTTAAACGGTGCAAAAAATGCTGGAATTTTAGCAGCACAAATCATCGGAAGCCACGATAAAAAAGTTTTAGATACGATTATTTCTTATAAAGAAGAATTGAAAGCGGCGGTTAATAAAGCGGCTGAAGGTCTTAATAAATAAATTTAGTGATCAGTGGTCAGTTTTTTAGTGTTCAGTAGTTGTCTTTATTAGAACTGAACACTAAAAAAACTGACCACTGACTACTTTTAAAAAACTTTACTTATGAGCGTCTTAACACAATATTTCAATACCAAACATAACACAGCACCTTTTTCGCAAATTAAAATGGAAGATTATATTCCTGCTTTCAACGAAGGAATCGCTTTGGCTAAAGCAGAAATTGATGCAATCGTAAATAATCCTGATGCGCCGACTTTTGAAAACACTATTGTGGCTATGGATTTTTCGGGTGATATTTTGGATCGTCTTTCTAGTATTTTCTTCAACTTAAATTCGGCTGAAACGAATGACGAAATGCAGAAAATTGCGCAGGAAGTTTCGCCTTTGCTTTCAGAATTTGGAAATGACATTCGCTTAAATGCTGATTTATTTGCAAAAGTAAAAGCCGTTTACGATCAAAAAGAAAGTTTGAATCTGAATCCAGAACAAACAACTTTATTAGATAAAAAATACAAAAGCTTCTCCAGAAACGGAGCCAATCTGCCAGAAGACAAGAAAAACCAATTAAGAGAAATTGACAAAGAATTATCGAAATTGAGTTTGCAGTTTGGCGAAAATGTTTTGGCAGAAACTAACAATTTCGAATTGCATTTGACAGATGAGAAAGATTTATCAGGTTTACCGGAAGGAACAATCGAAGCGGCAAGATTATTAGCCAAAAATCAAGAAAAAGAAGGCTGGATTTTCACATTAGATCATCCAAGTTATGTTCCGTTTTTGACTTATGCTGACAATCGCGAATTGCGTAAAAAAATGGCGATTGCTTTTGGAGCGAAAGCGTTTCAAAATAACGAATTCGACAATCAGGAAAATGTTTTAAAAATTGCCAAACTTCGTTTTGAAAGAGCTAATTTATTAGGTTATAAAACACATGCCCATTTTGTGCTGGAAGAAAGAATGGCAGAAAGCCCGGAGAAAGTTTTTTCTTTTCTAAATGATTTATTGGCAAAAGCAAAACCAGCAGCTCAAAAAGAATTTGCAGAATTAACTGCTTTCGCGAAAGAGTTAGACGGAATCGAGCAATTAGAAAAATGGGACGGTGCTTATTATTCTGAAAAATTAAAACAACAGCTTTTTAATTTAGATGATGAAAAGCTGAAACCTTATTTTCAATTAGAAAAAGTATTAGACGGCGCTTTTACAGTTGCTAAAAAATTATACGGTTTAACTTTTACGGAAGTTTTTGATATCGACAAATATCATGAAGAAGTTACCACTTATGAAGTAAAAGATGCTAACGGAAATTTAGTTTCAATTTTCTATGCCGATTTCTTCCCAAGAAAAGGAAAAAGAAACGGTGCATGGATGACTTCATTCAAATCACAATATGTAAAAGACGGCGTAAACGAAAGACCGCATATTTCGAACGTTTGTAATTTTACAAAACCAACCGAAACAAAACCGTCTTTATTGACTTTTAATGAAGTAACCACTTTATTCCACGAATTCGGACACGGTTTACACGGAATGTTGGCAAATACAGTTTACCCAAGTTTATCCGGAACTTCTGTTTATTGGGATTTCGTAGAATTACCAAGTCAGATTATGGAAAACTGGTGTTACGAACCGGAAGCTTTGGCTTTGTTTGCAAACCATTATGAAACAGGAGAAATTATTCCGATTGAATATGTTCAGAAAATTAAAGAAAGTGCCAGTTTTCAGGAAGGTTTGGCAACATTGCGCCAGTTGAGTTTTGGATTATTAGATATGGCTTGGCACGGACAAGATCCAACTTCAATTACAGATTTAAAAGCTTTTGAAACAGAGCAATTTGCAAATACACAATTATATCCTGATGTAAAAGAAAATGCGATGAGTACTGCTTTCTCTCATATTTTTCAAGGCGGATATTCTTCTGGATATTACAGCTACAAATGGGCTGAAGTTCTGGACGCTGATGCTTTTGAATTTTTCCAAGAAAACGGAATCTTCAATGAAGAAATTGCGAAGAAATTTAAAGACAATGTGCTTTCAAAAGGTGGAACAGAACACCCAATGACTTTGTACAAACGTTTTAGAGGACAAGAACCTAAACCTGAAGCTTTATTGAAGAGAGCAGGATTGTTATAGAGTTGCTAAGTTTTTTTTAGAGAATTAAATTTTGAAACCGAGGTAGTAATACTTCGGTTTTTTATTTGATTTTACTTTAGTTATCTTCGTGTATTTAAATCTTAATCTTACAAATATAAGCCGTGAAAAAATACTTCAAAATAGCCCTTTATCTTGCAATTATCGGATTAATTGCCATTGTTTCGGTGAATTATTACGTGAAATCTTCGACCAAAAAATACATTCATTATTCAATTAAAAAATTCCCTAAGAATGATGTCGGAATTATTTTTGGTGCGGGAATTAATGGGAATCAACCAAGTAAATATTTGAAAGATCGTTTGGATGCTGGAATCATGCTTTGGAAAGCAAAACGCATCAATAAAATTTTACTTTCGGGAGATAATGGTCGTGAAGAATATGATGAATTAACGGTGATGAAAAATTACTGTTTTAATCATGGAGTTGATACAACAAAGATTTTTATTGATTATGCTGGTTTCGATACTTATTCAACTATGTATCACGCAAAACACATATTCAAGATTAAAAAAGCAACTTTAATTTCTCAGGAATATCATTTAAATCGTGCGATTTATATCGGAAATAAATTGGGTGTAAAATCAGCTGGATACTCTGCAAATCAAGGAGAATATTTGGGCTACAATTATGTACGGTTTAGAGAATATGGTTCGGTTTTCAAATCCTTTTTTGATGTTTTGAGAAATCGTGAACCTCATTTTTTAGGCGGAGAAATTAATATTAACGGAGAATCTAATTATTCTAAAGAGGATAAAAGATAAAAGAAACCCGAAACATTTCTGTTTCGGGCTTTTTTAATTTAAAATTTCTTCATGTTTGACCACATAAGACAAAGCCTCCTTTACAACTTCGTTTAAATTCAATCCTTTTCTAGTGGCTAAGAGTGCTATTTTTTGATGCAATTCCTGAGACACTCTCACATTAAACGATCCTTTATAGGTTTTATCCGGAGTTTTATTCAATAATTTGCATGTTTCTAAATAATCTTCAACAGCTTCTTTAAAAGATGCTTCTAATTCTTTAACCGAAGATCCTTCAAAGGTTACTAAATCGGTTATGCCTTGAATTTTCCCAAAGAATATTTTATCATCTGCAGAAAATTCTAGTGTCCCAATGTATCCGTTATATTCTAAATAGTTTTTCATATTACAAAGTAAATAAAAGATAAAATTAAGAAAAATCTTTCAATCAATATCCTGATTTTAAAAACTAGAAATATCTGTTCGAAAAACAAATCAAAAAAAAAAGACCTGCAAATATTTCGCAAGTCTTTCTACAATAGTTTTAAAATAAAATCTTTATTCTTTACTCTATTTTCTATATTCTTTTTTACTCTTTCTCTAAAACTCTCTTAGCCAATTTCCCAACAGTAAGTCCCTGAACTACAATTGAAAATAATACAACTATATAAGTTACTTCAAGTAAAAGGTTTTTATATTCTCCTTCTGGCATAGAAAGCACTAATGCAATAGAAACTCCACCGCG
>Ga0302347_1003701_pt1 | contig 13179 bp, 15 predicted proteins | sample PhyWR1_FD_202178 | JGI IMG/M metagenome (GOLD analysis project Ga0302347, IMG submission 202178) | Leaf surface microbial communities from wheat plants in UC Gill Tract Community Farm, Albany, California, United States - DLSL W.R1 (v2)... | ecosystem: Host-associated > Plants > Phyllosphere >...
CAAATTTCTACAATATTAACCGCAGATGAAAAAACAACATCTTTAGCAATACCTGAAAAAGTCACCAAATCTTTTGGTACCAACAATCTCCCTAATGCATCAATTTCTACCACTTTTACGCCGGCAGTGAATCTGCGAATGAAATCATTGTTCTTTTTCACGAAACGATTCAACTTGTTAATTTTCGCCATCATCAAATTCCATTCTTCCATTGGATACAATTCCAGACATTGCTGAAAAACGGAACGTTTCAGAACAAAACCATCCTGAAGAGAGGCTGCCAATTGCTTTTTAAGGGGCGCAGGTATCATTAACCTCCCCTTAGCATCGACTTTACACTCATATGTTCCTACAATTGTATTCAAGAAAAACCACTTAACATGTTATACAGCAAAAATATAAAAAAAATTACCACATATTACCACTAAATACCACTTTGTTAATAAGTTTAACCCCTTTTGTACCACTTTGCTTAATTTATGACTAATCAACACTTTAGATATTAATCAGTCAAAAAACACATTCTTTTAACAATTAAAAATATTAGATAGCATTTATCTTAAAAAAGTATTGATAATGCAATAATTTTAACATTTAAGAAATATCACTTTTTACCCTCTAAAAGCTGATTTTGAAACACTTATAAATTCTACTAAAATTATGTAGTTAAAAAATGGCAGCAAAAATTCATTTTTATTTATTAAACCCTATATTTGTCGAAATTGAAATTGGCATAAAACTAGATGGACAAAAACTACAAAAAAGAAGGCAAATACAGCTATTTTGAAGCTGGTGAAGGAACTCCTATCGTAATTTTGCACGGATTAATGGGAGGTCTTAGTAACTTTGATGGTGTAGCACAATATTTCCCAACCAAAGGGTACAAAGTTGTTATCCCGGATTTGCCAATATACACCCAGAGTATTTTAAAAACCAACGTAAAAAGTTTCGCTAAATACGTAAAAGACTTCATCACTTTTAAAGGTTTTGACAAGGTTATTTTATTAGGAAATTCATTGGGCGGACATATCGCATTGTACCACACAAAATTATATCCTGAAAAAGTAGCCGGACTTGTAATTACCGGAAGTTCTGGACTTTACGAAAGCGCAATGGGCGACAGCTATCCAAGAAGAGGTGATTATGAATACATCAAAAAGAAAGCTGAAGATGTATTTTATGACCCTAAAATTGCAACTCCTGAACTTATCGATGAAGTTTATGCAACAGCTAATGACCGCATTAAACTGATCAAAACTTTAACGATTGCTAAAAGTGCAATTCGTCATAATATGGCCAAAGATTTACCAAAAATGGATGTAGAAACCTGCATCATTTGGGGTAAAAATGACTCTGTAACTCCGCCAAATGTTGCAGAAGAATTTAATACTTTATTGCCAAATTCAACTTTGTATTGGATTGACAAATGTGGACACGCAGCTATGATGGAACATCCGGATGAATTTAATGAAATTCTGGAAAAATGGCTTACTGAGCAGAAATTATAACCTCTATCATTCAATTTGAAGAGGTTTTAAAAAATAAAATACATGAAAATTAATAGCGCCGAATTTATTATCAGTAATTCTGATGCTTCAAAATGCCCGGCTGAATTTCTGCCAGAATATGCATTTATAGGCCGATCTAATGTTGGTAAATCATCTTTGATTAATATGATTACCAATCATAAAAACTTAGCAAAAACATCTGGAAGACCAGGAAAAACACAATTGATAAATCACTTTAAAATCAATAACAATTGGTTTTTGGTCGATTTGCCCGGTTACGGATATGCTAAAGTTTCTAAAAAAACAAAATCTGTTTTTCAGCAATTTATCACTGATTATTTTGAAAACAGAGAACAATTGGTTTGCGCTTTTGTTTTGATTGATATTCGTCATGAAGCTCAAAAAATAGACATCGAATTTATGTCTTATATGGGAGAAAGCGAGATTCCGTTTTGTATTATTTTTACAAAAGCAGATAAAATTAGCAAAGTAAAAATTGATTCGCATATTGCTGCTTACAAAAAACAAATGTACGCTAACAACTGGGCAGAAATGCCTCAATATTTCGTCACCTCATCTACAGAATCGATAGGAAAAGAACAACTTTTGTCTTATATCGACGAAGTAAATCAGGAAGTTTTTAAAAATAATAATAGCGGTTTTTTAAATTCTGATATATAGGTTTTAAATTCCGAGAAAAAATAAAAAAATCCAAATTCCAATTTAATCGTTGGAATTTGGATTTTTTATTTTAAAACTTCCTCTATCAATCTATCTTTTTTAAAGCATTCGAAAGTATTTGCCACGTTGAATTGCTTCGGTGTTTAGAATTTAATGCTTTCCATTCTTTATAAATCAGAAATTGATATAAGATGTAAAATAGAGAATTAAAAAACCAAAAATCGAGTAAAAATGGTTCTGTAAAAATTACTGAATCTGTATTACCACTTAAAAAAATACTGAGGCTACTAATGAGATAAATGATTAATCCATTAGAAAAATACAAATAATCGGTCTTGGTGGTTTTTAAATTTTTTATCAAAAAAATCAATGCGTACAGAATCAATAACAATGAAGTTATACTGATTTCAAACAAATTGAATCGCCAATAAAGTCCAATTGTGGTACAATACTGTATAGCTAATAAAACTAAAACAAGTATCAGAAAAAATAGTATTACTCTTTTCAAAATAACACTTAAAAACAAACTTCGAAAAAACATACTCAAAGCCACAAATTGAAGAATGAAATAGTTGTGCGAAAGAAAAAAATTAGATCCCGGATGATAATAACCAATAATATTGCAAAACAATTCATTGACAAATAAACAAATCAAATAAACCATTATTATAGAATACCGTACATCTTTGTTTTTTCTCGTTATATAAAAGAGAATACTGTTAACGAGCAAAAAAAACAATCCCACCAGACTTACAAGAAATGGAAATAACATAAACCAAATTTTACTTTGCTAAAATAGCCTATAAAAACAAATACCTCATTAAAACGGGGTTAAAAATGCACTAAAACCACATTTATGTACTATTTGGCTTATAAAGAATACTTAGAGTTTAATCTCTACATTTCATTTAAGAACAAAACAGAAAACAAAAAATCCCAAACTCCAACCTTAAAATTGGAATTTGGGATTTTTTATCTGGATTTTAAACTACTTCGTTAGTTCCAGTTTTTCGGCAAAGTAATCGCAAAAATCTTTCATCGTATCTGACATTTTTTCGTCGTCTGTTGCACGTTTAAAAGTATCAGCCATTGCAACTAAAGTCTGGTGAAAGAAAATTTTCATTTCATCTACCGGCATATCTTTTGTCCATAAATCGATACGCATTGTTTCTTTGGCTTTACTGTCCCAAATAGACAACATTATTGCTTTTGCCTCTTCTGCATGAACTCCGCCATCTTGTGCACTCCATGTTAATTTTTCAGGAACACGGTTTTCATCTAATTCGACGTTGAATTTTATTTCTGATTTTATTGTATTTGACATTATTTCTTAGGTTTATATTTTGACTTTTCGAATATTTCTTTAGAATTGGTTTTAAACAATTCCGGTAATGTTACATTATTATTTTTCATGTACGAGCGAACTATTTGCCATCCAATCCAGGCTCCAACGCGCCCCGGAGAATCGTTGTCGATTTCTAAATAAAATTTAGAAAAAGGAGCCGGAGTCATAAATCGGGTATTCAGTTTAGGATCAGCGCTAAATAACATTTCTTTTTCAAGGAAATAACGCCACATATAGGCTTCATTTTCTTCGCACCATTTTATTTGTTCCGGCAAATAGCCAATTTTTTCTGCATCTGTATATTCCGGCAAAAGCAAATCTTTTGCATACAATTGTTTTCCTTCAAAAATCATTTGAGAAACTAAATTTTTCTCGCCATAAGCAGGAATATTTCTGTAGGCAAAGCTCGACACCACATCTGGCATTATTTGTTTTTCCTCAAAGTTTTGTTTCAGATAATTAGGAAATTCATAAAATTTATGGTCTTTGCCCAAATACAATTCCAGAGCTACAATTACCAGACTGTCTGCATAGATTGCTTTGGCATTATAATCCATTTCTCCAATTACCGTGATTACTTTTGGTGTTTTTGTTTTTGGAAAATAATATTTTACATGCTGAAAAAGAGCATTAAACTCTTCGCGTACAGGTTCAAAATTGGAATATTTTTTTTGCACCTCAGCATATACTTCACGCCAAATTGGTTCCTGCATTTTTTGTAACCAAACTGCATCGTCGTTTCCTGCCGGAAAAAAGAAAGGATATTGTTTTTTTATTTTTCCTAAATCTTCTGGTTTAGTCTCAAAAAAAACTTTATCAAAGCGTTCTACTTTTATGTCTACAGGAATTTCTTCGACTGCTTTTTCGACTTTACTTTTTTGATCACAAGACAAAAAAAACAAGCACAGAACCACTGCAAAGCGATATATTTTCATTTTATTTTAATTAGATTTGTGTTGCATAAATTTAAATAATCACATACTTAAAAATATTTGTGCAAATATACATCCCTGTATTTTAAATCTTGAACTATTATGGCTAAAAAAAGTACAATCCAGACAGAAAAAGTAAATGCCCACATTGTAGAGTGGCTGAAAAATTATGCGAATAACGCAAAAGTAAATGGTTTTGTAATTGGAATTTCCGGCGGAGTTGACTCTGCAGTTACTTCAACCTTGTGCGCACAGACAGGCTTACAGGTTTTATGTGTTGAAATGCCAATTCACCAGGCCGAAAGTCAGGTTTCAAGAGGAAGGGAACATATTGACCAATTAAAAAGACGTTTTTCAAATGTTTCAGATGTAAAAACTGACTTAACTGACACTTTTGAAGCTTTTAAGGCATCTGTACCAACTTCAAAAGATTCAACAAAAGTTAATTTATCGTTAGCCAACACAAGAGCAAGATTAAGAATGACTTCTTTGTACTATGTTGCTGGAATTCACGGGCTTTTAGTAGCAGGAACGGGGAATAAAGTAGAAGATTTTGGGGTAGGTTTCTATACTAAATATGGTGATGGTGGAGTCGATTTGAGCCCAATTGCTGATTTAATGAAATCAGATGTTTATGCTTTAGGAGAATATTTAGAGATTCCAAATTCAATTTTAACAGCTGCTCCAACTGATGGCCTTTTTGGTGATAACAGAACAGATGAAGATCAATTAGGGGCAAGTTATGATGAGCTGGAATGGGCGATGTTAGCCGCAGAGTCAGGAAATACGGCAGATGACTTTAGCGGGAGAGAAAAATCTGTCTTTGAAATTTATAAAAGATTAAACACCAGCAACAAGCATAAAATGGAAGCAATTCCGGTTTGTTTAATCCCAAAAACGTTAAAATAAATTTTTTAACATTTGTCAATAATTAATTACAGAATTTATTTATTAATTTTACAACTCCAAAAACATGATAACAATTCTAAAAAGGTAAAATTATGATTAAAGTATGTCTTGCAGACAATCATCCTGTGACTCACTTTGGCGTTAAGTCTTATTTCAAAGACCACGATCAAATTTCAATTGTTGCCAACGTAGGCAATTTTTCAATGGTAAGAGATATTCTTCAAACGAAGGAAATCGATATCCTAATCTTAGATTTAGAACTAGAAGGTCTTTCTAGTATTTTCGAAGTAAAATCTATCCTGAAAAATTTCCCGAAAACAAAAATTGTAATTTTCAGTGACCTAGCTGAGCAAATGTACGCTCCAAATGCAATTAAAGCAGGAGTTTCTGGGTATGTGCACAAAACAGAAAAACTTGAAACTTTAGGTCTTTCTATTATTAAAGTACACGAAGGAAAAATTATCATCAACGAAACTGTGCGCAAAAACATGGCATTAATTGCTAAACAAAGCAAAAGCGAACGTTTGTACAGAAAACTTTCTAATCGCGAGATTGAAGTTTTACGTTATTTAAGCGATGGTAAGAAAAACAATGAAATCTCTAAAATCTTAAATCTGAACGAAAAAACGATCAGTACTTACAAATTAAGATTATTGACAAAATTGAATGTTACTAATTTAGTTGATTTGGTAAACAAAGCGAAGACTTTAGAAATTATTTAAATCACAATGGTATCCTGATTATTGCTCAGGCAAAGTTATCAGCCATAAAAAAAGCTCTATATTGTTTAACAGTATAGAGCTTTTTGACTTTTTAGTGATAAGGAACTACAACACGCCCCAGTTTTCTTGAAAAATTATTTAATAGTTTTGAATAATCAATGACCATAGATAATGTTTCTGAATTATCTTCCTGCGGATCTGATAGCAATGAATTCTTTAAATCATGAATTAATTTCGAAACCAAATACCAACGAAGAGAAAATATTGTATCTGAAACATTTTGTTCTATTGTTACATTTTTATGTTTCGGAAATATGTTTTGTCCTTCCCAATTGTGAATTACAAGTCTTTCATCTTCCATCAAAATATTAGTTACTTCTTGCGCAAATTCTGGCGGCAAGTGCATTAAATATTTATCTAAACTAAAGACTTCATTTTGATTGTAAAAATACTTTGAAATAACGTATTTGATAGTTCTACCTCGTCTTCATGCAAACTCAGATAGATTTTTTCATAAACTTTATATTTTCTCTTTTCTGTTACTTCTTTTACATTTCCTTCTTCATCGGCTTTCAGAAATACATCTTCAAAATCTTCTAAGACACTTCCGTAAAGCAATAACAACTCAATAACTTTTCGTTCGAAGCCATACAAAATATCTACTTTTTCAGCAGTTTGTTGTGGATAATAACCTGGATCTCCCGGATAATCGTCTGGTGGCCCTGTTCTTGGATCTTCAGGATCTCCTCCAGAATAGCCTGTGTTTTTTGGATTTTGGTTTCTAAAAACTTCAAACGGTTTTTGTTCTTGTTTTTGTTTTTTATTGGCTTCGGTAATATCTTTTTGAATCAACTGTGCCAACGTACTTACCAAAACTTGCTCAGAGATTTCCATTATTCGGGCACATTCCTGAATATAAACTTCTCGCTGAATTCGGTCTGGTATTTTAGAAATACTGGTTACCATATCCCGAATCAGATCTGCTTTTTTGATTGGGTCATTTTTTGCTTCTCCCATCAGGATAGAAGCTTTAAATTGTATAAAGTCTTTGCTGTTTTCTTCTAAATAAGCCGTTAATGCATCATGTGAGTTTTTGCGGGCAAAACTATCAGGATCTTCTCCGTCAGGAAAAGTACACACTTTAACGTTCATTCCTTCCTCCAGAATCAAATCGATTCCTCGAATAGAAGCACGAAGTCCGGCAGCATCTCCATCAAAAAGTACGGTAATATTTTTAGTCAGACGATTTACTAAACGAATCTGATCTGGCGTTAAAGCCGTTCCTGATGACGCGACAACATTCTCGATTCCGGCCTGATTAAACTGAATTACATCGGTATAACCTTCAACCAAATAACAGTTATTTAGTTTCGCAATAGATTGTTTGGCGTGATAAATACCGTAAAGCACTTTACTCTTGTGGTAAATATCACTTTCGGGCGAGTTAAGGTATTTTGCTGCTTTTTTATCATTGGTCAAAATACGTCCTCCAAAACCCAAAACACGCCCGGACATACTTTCAATAGGAAACATTACACGACCTTTGAAACGGTCAAAAGGACGATCTTCTCTGGCAATTGTTAAACCGGTGCTTTCAAGAAACTCCAGTTTATATCCTTTTCCTAAAGCTTCTTTAGTAAAAGCATCCCAGGTTTCCGGAGAATATCCTAAACCAAATTTTTTGATGGTTTCGTTGGTAAAACCTCTTTCTTTAAAATAAGAAAGTCCAATTGCTTTTCCTTCTTCTGAGTTTAAAAGTGTTTTATGAAAATATTCTTTTGCAAATTCAGAAACGAGATACATACTTTCGCGAACATCTGTCATTGCTTTTTCAGCATCAGTTTGTTCGGTTTCTTCGATTTCGATATTGTATTTTTTTGCCAGATATCGAATGGCTTCCGGATAAGTAAAATGAGAATGTTCCATTAAAAAAGCAACTGAGTTCCCTCCTTTTCCGGAGCTAAAATCTTTCCAGATTCCTTTTGCAGGCGATACCATAAACGATGGTGAACGCTCATCTGAAAACGGACTCAAGCCTTTGAAGTTACTTCCTGCACGTTTTAAATTAACAAAATCACCAATAACCTCCTCAACGCGAGCAGTTTCAAAAACAGAATCTATTGTACTTTGTGAAATCAAAACGTAAATTATTTTTTAAAATATAAGCCTGTAAAAGTACACAAATCCTTCCTGAAATTTTATGGTTTTTCATAAAAAAAGCGCCTCTTTCGAAGCGCTTTTTCCACTAACTAAACTTTTATACTTAATTCAAATCAAGACGTAACCCTAATGAAACATTGTTTTCTTTCACTAAATTATTCTGAAACAATGGATTCAAATCGTATTTAAAATACAAACTCAATTCTTTGTAACCAATGTAAGAGCTTAATCCGTAAATGAAATTATTTACATTATAATCGCCTTTTATGGTTGTTTTATATTTTAAATCTTCTTCTTCAAATTTTAAAATTTGTTTCGATTTTACATTAATTCCGGCATATCCTCCAACTCCAAAACGAAAACTTTTATGTGTTTTGAAATACGTTTTTCCGTCTTTAACTGTTGGTTTCGAAAAATCAAATTCTAAATGAACCGGAGCCACCAAATAAACATTTCTAAAACGTGATTCCTTTAAATTAATAGCATTGGTCACTAAATCAGTTTGATCACCGTTTACTACAAAACTCCTGTTATCTGTTGGACGAATATTATTGTACATCAACGAAAGTCCGTATTTGGCATGCAACAAATTGTCATTTTTCATTAATCTTGAATTGTAGGTAAAACCCCATTCATAAAAGTGCGAACCTATAAAATTGTAATTTGAATCCTGAAGTTTTCCGTCTGCCATCGTGTTATTTAATCCCATTGCAAATACAAATTGTGATGTAGTCCTTCTTTCGCTGCGAATAGAATCTTTTTTGTGTTTTCCTCTATCCCAGGATATCGAAAAACGGCGTGTAGAATCTTGTTCTTTGATTTTTCCGTCTACTTTTTGCTGCACAAGGTCGTTAAGTTCATTTTGAGCTAATGTTACTTTTTCTTCTATAATGACGGCTCTTGCTTCTGCTAATTCTTTTTTGCGTTTATCAGCTTGTTCAAAAGTAATTTTGCCTTCAGACAATTCTTCGTTAATTACTTCTATTTCTTCTTTTAGTTTTTGTTTCTCTTCTTTAGTAATCTTTTCGATTTTATTAGCAATTTTTTTTGCTTTAGACTCAAATGTTTCCTGTCCTAATACTTTACTGACAAACAAAAAGACGAGGATAAAAAGGTAAATGGTAAAATTTTTCATGATTGATTTTTTTTAAATTGATTGTTGATTGATGATGATATTAATTTTTAATTTGTTGATTGTTAATTATAAATGTTTCATGTTTTATCGGGTTGAAACCCGACGTTACAATCGTTCCTACAGAACTGAAAATCTATATTCTTATTCTTGTTGATTTCTGTTTGCCAATGCTACTTTTACGGTTTGGTAGTTTTTGTTGACTTTTGTAATTACTTTTTCCCTAAACGAAAGCTCCAGTTCGCCATCGACCTGATTGAGTAAATCGCTGGCGTTGATTTTTACTTTTGCTTTTGGTTTTGCCGAATTTTCTGCGAGAACTTTATTCTCGGCCGTTTCTAACAATTGATCGACTGTTGCGTTTTTAGGATTTTCTGCACTTACGTTTTGATTGTTGATTGTTTGTTTTTCCTGATTTTTTTTGATGATGATTGAAGACTCCGCTATTTGATTTGATTCATATTTAGTGATTTTACTTGGTTTTGGGTTTAGTTTATTTTCTTCTTTACTTAAAGTTTCGTTTGATGTTTTTTCTGAAACAGCAATTTCAGTTTTAGCAGAATCAAGTATATTAAGACTTGGTTTTGTAATTGGTTTGCTTTTTATTTCTTTCTCAGTTTCTTTTTCAACAACAACCTGTTTTGGTGTTTCGATTGTATTTTCTTTTTGATTAAAGAAGAAAGTTCCAACCAACAGAAAGCCAACAAAACTTGCTGCTATATAAAGCCATTTTCTGTTTTTCTTTGGTTTTTTATTTTCTGCTACGCTCAACATGGTATCCAATCGGTCCCAGGCTTTATCGCTTGGTTCGATTTTGCGTTGATTTAGTTTTTCACGGAAATCCTTTTCAAAATTATTCGGTTCCATTATCTTGTTTTTTTAAAATAGTAATTTGTGTTTGCAGCATTTTTCTGGCGTGCGATAATTGCGATTTTGATGTTCCTTCATTTATTCCTAACATCTTGGCAATTTCATTGTGTTTGTAACCTTCGATGGCGTATAAATTGAAAACCATTTTATAACCGTCCGGCAAAGCATCAATTAAAAACTGAATCTGCTCTACGGTAAACTGACTGTCGATTTCATTAAAACTTTCTTCAACAAAAAATTCATCTTCGGCAAATTTTACTTTTTTCTGAACTCTTAAGTATGAAATACATTCGTTAACCATTATTCTTCGAATCCAGCCTTCGAAACTTCCTTTGTGTTCAAAATTTTTAAGATTCGTAAAAACTTTCATAAAAGCCGTTATCATTACATCTTCTGCCAGCTGAATGTCCTTTATATATTGTCGGCAAACGCTTAACATTTTAGAAGAATACTTACTATAAATCTGTTGTTGTGCTTGTCGATTGTTTTCGACTGCCAACTTTATGATTTTGGTTTCTTCCTGATGTAACTGAATAATTTTCATTAATAAGCTTTCGGTTTGGTTTTTGGTTTTAGAAACAGACTTCTATTAGCATAGACGCATGTCGATTTAAAATGGTTGCATGAAGGGTGGAAAATTTATTAAAAAAAATCTAAATTTCAACCATAGAAAAACAATCAACTGATTTACAACAAAGTAAATCAATTGTTTAATTGATAAATTTTCTAAATTATTTAATTAAAAAAAATTATTTCTTTCTTTCAATAACGTAGTTTACCATTAAGGTAAGTGCCGCTTTGAAGTCAGAATCCGGGTAATTATCTAAAAGAGAAAGTGCTTCTTGCTGAAATTGCACCATTTTGTTTTCGGCGTAAGCCAAACCATTATTACTTTTTACAAAAGCAATAACTTCTTTTACGCGTTTTTTGTCTTTGTTGTGGTTTTTGATGGAGTTTATCAACCACTTTTTTTCTTGTGGAGTACAAGTATTTAAAACGTGAATTAAAGGCAAAGTCATTTTTTGCTCTTTAATATCTATTCCTGTCGGTTTTCCTATGGCTTCATCGCTATAGTCAAACAAGTCGTCTTTGATTTGAAAAGCCATTCCGATAAGCTCGCCAAATTTTCGCATGTTCTCAACTTGAACATCATCTTCTATTACTGCTTTTGCACCAAGCGCGCAACAAGCTGCGATAAGCGTTGCTGTTTTTTTACGAATGATTTCGTAATAAACATCTTCGGTAATATCGAGTCTTCTTGCTTTTTCGATTTGAAGTAATTCTCCTTCGCTCATTTCACGAACGGCTACAGAAATGATTCTTAATAAATCAAAATCACCATTGTCGATAGAAAGCAACAATCCTTTTGAAAGTAAATAATCTCCAACAAGAACAGCAATTTTATTTTTCCAAAGTGCATTAATAGAGAAAAATCCGCGTCGGCGATTACTATCATCGACAACGTCATCGTGAACCAAAGTTGCGGTATGAATTAATTCGATAACCGAAGCACCACGATAAGTTCTTTCGTTTACGATTCCGCCCGAAACCATTTTTGCGGTCAGAAAAACAAACATCGGACGCATTTGTTTCCCCTTTCGGTTTACAATATAATAGGTTATTCTATTGAGTAAAGCAACCTTAGAGGTCATCGATTCATGAAACTTTTTTTCAAAAAGTTCCATCTCGGCAATAATGGGCTGTTTTATTTGGGAAGTAATATTCATTTCGATTCCAAATATACTATTTTAAATAAAAAAACGTTGTCATTTTTAAGTTAGTATATCAACAATTTGTGCACTAACTGAAAAATTTATCCAAAAACACTTCAATCTAATACTAATTTGAATTCTTAATTAAAGTAAAAACCAAAAAACTATTTATTATGAAAACAAAATTTTTATTAATTGGAACATGCATCGCTTTATCCTTATTTACAAGTTGTAATTCTGATGAAAGCACAAACGACGGAACGAGTAAAGTAATTACAAATGATGAAATAGTTGCAAATGCAAAAATTGATGCATCTATAGATGATGTTACGAATATTGCCGAAGACCAATTCAATTCACAACAAAACATAAACAGTAAATACGGAGGACCAATAAAACACTTTTTGCCAAGTTGCGCTGTTATCACCACAGTTTTGACCAATAATACTTTTACAAAAACGATAGATTTTGGTGCTGAAGGCTGTACTCTTGATAATGGAAATACAGTAAAAGGTAAAATGGTTGTTTCATTTTCTAATGATTTTTCGGCTTCGACACAAACGATCAGCTATACATTTGAAGGTTTTTACCATAACGGAAAAGAACTTCAGGGAAGTAAAAGTATTGTGAGAACTGTAAAATCGACTGATTTACTGGCTGAGGCGCATCCGGTTTTGACTGCTGCTATTGATTTGAAAATTACTTTTGACGATGGAAGTATTTATAACAGAAAAGGTTCTTTGGTAAAAGAACAAATTGCTGGTTATGATACCTGGTTTAATTGGGAAGATAATATATTTGTAGTTACCGGAAGCGGATCTACAACTTTACCTAACGGGGATACTTATTCTGCTGAGATTACTACACCTTTGGAATTTAAAGCTTCCTGCAAAAAATCATTTGCTGTAAAAGGTGTTGTTGCAATAACTAAAAATGGAGCTTTGGCTACTATTGATTATGGAAATGGAGAATGCGATACGCTTGCTTCTGTAACCAAAGATGGTGTGACAGAAGAAATCGACTTGAAAAAATAGATCCCTTTTTGCCCAAAAAAAAGCATTAAAAACAAGATTCACCCTCGTTTTTAATGCTTTTTTATTTATCTGTATTTAATTTTATCCTTCTTTATTGGCCAACTGACCGCAAGCTGCATCAATATCTTTTCCACGGCTGCGACGCACTTTTACTACTACTCCAATATTTTCTAA
>Ga0302347_1003702_pt1 | contig 13179 bp, 10 predicted proteins | sample PhyWR1_FD_202178 | JGI IMG/M metagenome (GOLD analysis project Ga0302347, IMG submission 202178) | Leaf surface microbial communities from wheat plants in UC Gill Tract Community Farm, Albany, California, United States - DLSL W.R1 (v2)... | ecosystem: Host-associated > Plants > Phyllosphere >...
CGTGCTGATTCCAGATCAGCAGGTTGAGCAACAACCCCACCGGCACATGCAGGTTGTTCATCACCGCCAGAGTGCCCCCCGTGACCAGGCAGGCACCTTTGTTCCACCAGTACATGCCCAAGGCCGTGGAGACCAGCCCCAGAAACACCAGCACGCCCCACTGCAAAGGTGCGTCGGGTAAAAAGTCGGCTTTGCCGAATGCCAGGAAGGCCGGCAATACCACCGCCAACGCGCCCAGGTAAAAAAAACCGAAACGTCGGTAATGCGGCAATTCGGTCGGATAGCGCGCCACCAGACGCCTGTACAGCACCTGACCGGCGGCATAGGTGAAGTTGGCCAGTTGCAACAACAGGAAGCCTTTAAAGAAGTCCCCGCTGATGCTGTCAAAGCGGATCACTGCCGCCCCCGATACAGCCACCATCGCCGCTACCAGCGCCCAGGGGTTGAAGCGCCGGTTAAGGGCATCCTCAATCAATGTCACGTGCAACGGCGTGAGGATGGTGAACAACAGGACTTCGGGCACCGTGAGCACGCGAAAGCTCAGGTACAGACAGACGTAGGTGATGCCGAACTGCAAGGCACCGATCAACAGCATGCCACGCATGAAACCAGGTTCCACCTGGCGCCAGCGGGTCAGCGGGATAAACACCAGCCCGGCCAGTACCACCCGCACCAGCACTGCAAAGTAGCTGTCGACGTGTCCAGCCAGATACTCACCAATCAGGCTGAAGGAAAACGCCTGAATCAGCGTCACAATTAGCAGATAACCCATGAATGTCTCGCCCGGAAAGTCGTGATTGCCTGACGGCAGATACGTCCGCCGGCTTGTTTCGCAGGGCGCGACATTAGCGGTTTTGCGCCGCAGGCGAAATGCCTGCCAAAAAAAACCCGGTCCAGCGTTAAAGCTGACCGGGTATGAGCACTCAGGAGAGAAGTGCAAAGGGAGGTTCGATGCGCGAACCGCATGCTTGAAGGAGCAATGAAGCGATTAAGCCCGCCGCCGATTATCTGTCGATTAACAGCCTATGCGACTTCAGAAAGCCGGGCCTTGGCCTGATTCAAACCTTTTTCCTGAAAGTCACCGCCCAGGTTCATCCCTTCGGCATGGATGAAGGTCACGTCGTGAATGCCGATGAAAGCCATCACCTGACGCAGATAGGGTTCCTGATGGTCCGCCGGGCTGCCGGCATAGATCCCGCCACGCGCCGTCAGCACATAGGCTTTCTTGCCGGTCAGCAGCCCTTGGGGCCCGGTTTCTGTGTATTTGAAGGTGGTGCCGGCCCGCAGCACATGGTCAAGCCAGGCTTTGAGGGTGCTTGGAATCGCAAAGTTGTACATCGGCGCCGCCATCACCAGCACATCAGCCGCCAGCAGCTCATCGGTGAGCTCGTTGGAGCGCTGCAGGGAGGCTTTCTCGGTTGCAGAACGTTGTTCTTCAGGTTTCATCCAGCCCCCCAGCAGGTCAGCGTCCAGGTGCGGCACCGGGTTCAATGCCAGGTCGCGAACGGTGATCTGATCAACGGGGTGGACCGATTGCCATTGGCTGATGAACTGCCGTGTCAGCTGACGGGAAAACGAATCCTGCTGGCGCGCGCTGCTTTCAATGATCAGAACTCGTGACATGCTGGCTAGACTCCATCTGTAAATGCTGTAAGGCGATGGAGCGAAGATTAGAGTGCAAAGCTTCGATGAAAAAGCGCAAAAATTTGCTTCAACCTATCTATAATCCTGTTTATATAGCGATAACCTGTAGCCGCTGCTGCAGATCGCAATGACACAGACTCCCGGCAAAGGAATTCATCGTGAAGGCGCCCCGTGTAACCCTTGATCAATGGCGCACCCTGCAGGCGGTGGTAGACCACGGCGGCTTCGCCCAGGCAGCTGAAGTCCTCCATCGCTCTCAATCGTCCGTCAGCTACACCGTGGCCCGCATGCAGGATCAACTCGGCGTGCCGTTGTTACGTATCGACGGGCGCAAAGCGGTGCTCACCGAAGCCGGTGAGGTGTTGCTGCGCCGTTCCCGGCAACTGGTGAAGCAGGCCAGCCAGCTCGAAGACCTGGCCCACCATATGGAGCAGGGCTGGGAAGCCGAAGTACGGCTGGTGGTCGATGCGGCCTACCCCAATGCACGGCTGGTACGCGCCCTGACCGCGTTCATGCCGCAAAGCCGCGGTTGCCGTGTGCGCTTGCGCGAAGAAGTCCTGTCGGGCGTTGAAGAGGTACTGCTTGAGGGCGTGGCCGACCTGGCCATCAGCAGCTTCAACATCCCCGGCTATCTGGGCGCCGAGCTCAGTGCCGTGGAGTTTGTTGCCGTTGCGCACCCTGATCACCCGCTGCATCGCCTGCAGCGCGAATTGCATTTTCAGGATCTCGAAAGCCAGCTTCAGGTGGTGATCCGCGACTCGGGACGCCAGCAACCGCGCGACATGGGCTGGCTGGGAGCGGAACAGCGCTGGACCGTCGGCAGCCTGGCTACGGCTGCAGCCTTTGTGGGCAGCGGCCTGGGATTTGCCTGGTTGCCGCGGCACATGATTGAACGCGAGCTCAAGGAAGGCGTGCTCAAACAGTTGCCTATGGATCAGGGCGGCAGCCGTCACCCGCTGTTCTTCCTGTACTCCAACAAAGACAAACCCCTGGGCCCGGCCACACAAATACTTGTCGAGCTATTGCGCACCTTTGATACAGCGCCTCTGGACGCACCTTTTGCAGCCCCCCTGCAAGGTTGATCAACCCTGTGCGGGCATGACAACGGTGGGCAGGAACAATGATCGCGAATATCCTGTCCAAAGTGCGCGACCAGTCTGAACCGGCCGGTCCCGCCATCACCCTATTCCATCGTGCGTGAGTGCTCTCGCGCAGTTGCTCCCACTGTCCAGGATCCTAGACCCATGCTGAAAAAAATTGCCCTCGCCGCCGGTGCCCTGCTCTTCGCTGCCAACCTCATGGCGGCCACCCCCGCACCGACCAAAGCGCCCCATGTTGAGCTGGACACCAGCTTTGGCAAGATCGAAATCGAACTGGACCCGGTCAAGGCCCCGATCAGCAGCAAAAACTTTCTGGAGTACGTCGACAGCGGCTTCTACAACAACACCATTTTCCACCGTGTGATTCCGGGCTTTATGGTGCAAGGCGGCGGTTTTACCCAGCAAATGACCCAAAAGCCGACCCGCGACCCGATCAAGAACGAAGCCAGCAACGGCCTGCACAACGTGCGTGGCACCCTGTCGATGGCCCGTACTTCCAACCCGGACTCCGCCACCAGCCAGTTCTTTATCAACGTGGCTGACAACGCGTTTCTGGACCCGGGCCGTGACGCCGGCTATGCCGTATTCGCCAAGGTTGTGAATGGCATGGACGTGGTTGACCAGATCGTCAACTCGCAGACCACCACCAAACAAGGCATGCAGAATGTCCCGATCGATCCTGTGTTCATCAAGTCCGCCAAGCGCATCGACTGAAGGAAGGGTTCACGCAAGGAGTTTGACCGGATACTGAACCTGCAGGAGCCAGCTTGCTCCTGCAGGATTGTGGGGGGTCATACACTAAAGGAGAGCCCGCGCTGCGGGCGTCAGTGCCAATGCTTTATCGCTATTTTGAAAAGCTGATCGATATTTTCCGCGAAGCTCCCACGCCTGCTCCACCCAGTACTGTCTGGGCGTTTTATTACTACTACCTGCGCCAGGTGTGGCCGATCTTTGCCGCCCTGCTGGTGGTCGGGCTGATTGCCGCCTTGATCGAAGTCTCTCTGTTCAGCTACCTGAGCACACTGATTGACCTGACCCAGGGCACGCCCAATACCGATTTCTTCAGAATCCACAGCAACGAGCTGATCTGGATGGCGGTCGTTGCACTGATTATCCGCCCCATTTTCTTCGGCCTGCATGACCTGCTGGTGCACCAGACCCTGAGCCCGAGCATGACCAGCATGATCCGCTGGCAAAACCACAGCTACGTGCTCAAGCAAAGCCTCAACTTCTTTCAAAATGACTTCGCCGGGCGTATTGCCCAGCGCATCATGCAAACCGGCAACTCGCTGCGCGACTCGGCCGTGCAGGCCGTCGATGCCCTGTGGCATGTATTGATCTATGCCATCAGCTCGCTGGTGCTGTTTGCCGAGGCTGACTGGCGCCTGATGATCCCGCTGCTGACCTGGATCGCCTGCTATATCGGCGCGCTTTACTACTTCGTGCCCCGTGTCAAAGAGCGCTCGGTGGTGTCCTCCGACGCCCGCTCCAAACTGATGGGCCGGATTGTGGACGGCTATACCAACATCACCACCCTCAAACTCTTTGCCCATACCAACTTCGAGCAGCAGTACGCCCGCGAAGCCATCATCGAGCAAACCGAGAAAACCCAGCTAGCCAGCCGCGTCGTGACCAGCATGGATGTCACTATCACCACCCTCAACGGCCTGTTGATCGTGACCACCAGCGGCCTGGCATTGTGGCTGTGGAGCCAGTCACTGATCAGTGTGGGGGCGATTGCCCTGGCAACCGGGCTGGTGATTCGCATCGTCAACATGTCCGGCTGGATCATGTGGGTAGTCAACGGCATCTTTGAAAACATCGGCATGGTCCAGGACGGCTTGCAGACCATCGCCCAGCCTGTTGCCGTGACTGACCGCGAACAGGCACCGCGCCTGAACGTAGACCGCGGCGAAGTGCGCTTTGAACACGTGGATTTCCACTACGGCAAACGCAGCGGAATCATCAGCGACCTCAATCTGGTAATCAAACCCGGCGAAAAGATCGGCCTGATCGGCCCTTCCGGCGCGGGCAAATCAACGCTGGTCAACCTGCTGCTGCGCCTGTACGACCTGCAAGGCGGAAGAATCCTGATCGACGGTCAGAATATTGCCGAAGTCACTCAAGAAAGCCTGCGCGAACAAATCGGCATGATCACCCAGGACACCTCGCTGCTGCATCGCTCGATCCGCGACAACCTGCTGTACGGCAAACCGGACGCCACCGATGAAGAACTCTGGGAGGCGGTACGCAAGGCCCGCGCCGACGAGTTCATTCCCAACCTGTCCGATGCCCAGGGCCGCAGCGGCTTCGACGCCCACGTGGGTGAGCGCGGGGTCAAGCTGTCGGGGGGCCAGCGCCAGCGCATCGCCATTGCCCGGGTACTGCTCAAGAACGCACCGATCCTGATCATGGACGAGGCTACCTCTGCGCTGGACTCCGAAGTGGAGGCGGCCATCCAGGAAAGCCTTGAAACCCTGATGCAAGGCAAAACCGTGATTGCCATCGCTCACCGGCTGTCCACCATCGCCCGGATGGACCGGTTGGTGGTTCTGGAAAAAGGCCATATCGCCGAGTCCGGGACCCATGCCGAACTGCTCGCCCATGGTGGCTTGTATGCACGTCTGTGGCAGCATCAAACAGGCGGGTTTGTAGGGCTGGACTGAGGTAAAAAAAGCAGACCTGTAACGCCACTGATACACAGCGCCAGCGCCCGTCTTTAAAGGGCTCTGGCGTTTTTTCAGGGTGCTTGCCAATCCTTGGCGGCCTGCTGTACTGAAGTATGAATTCAGGAGAGCTCTGCAATTAACGCAGGATGCATCCCGGCGTCATCCGGTCGATAGATTTATCTATCCAGGACCTTGAAATGAACTTGCTCAAACGCTCGGCTACGGAGTTGGTTGGTACTTTCTGGTTGGTTCTTGGTGGTTGTGGCAGCGCAGTGCTGGCCGCAGCTTTCCCCCACGTCGGTATCGGATTGCTTGGAGTCGCACTCGCTTTTGGCCTTACCGTCCTCACCATGGCATTCGCCATAGGGCATATCTCCGGTTGCCACCTTAACCCCGCTGTATCGTTCGGACTGTGGGTGGGCGGGCGCTTTCCTGCAAAAGAGCTGCCTGCCTACATGGTGGCCCAGGTTCTGGGTGGCATCATCGCCGCCGCGCTGCTGTATTTGATTGCCAGTGGCAAACCCGGCTTTGACCTGGCCGCCAGCGGACTGGCCGCCAATGGTTATGGCGACCACTCCCCCGGCGGTTATTCGATGATATCGGGGCTGGTGTGCGAAGTGGTGATGACGGCGATGTTCATCCTGATCATCATGGGCGCCACCGACAAGCGCGCCCCTGCAGGTCTGGCACCAATAGCCATCGGCCTGACGCTGACCCTGATCCACCTGATCTCGATCCCGGTCACCAACACTTCCGTCAACCCGGCACGCAGCACTGGCCCGGCCTTGATCGTAGGCGGCTGGGCACTTGAGCAGTTATGGATGTTCTGGCTCGCACCGCTGGTGGGCGCGGCCATTGGTGCCTTGACGTATCGCTGGCTGGGCAAGGAAAACAGCTGACAGGCAACCCGGCGAGGATCAGGCCTGCCGGTAAGGCAGAGCCGACCTCGCCTCTTCGGCATACGCCAGCACCCCTACCCGCTCACGCGCCAGAAAATCGCTGACTGCCGCTTTCAAACCCTGATGGCGCAAGTAATGCCAGGAATGGGTGATGACCGGCTCAAAGCCGCGGATCAGCTTGTGCTCACCTTGCGCACCGGCGTCAAAGCGCTGAATGCCGCCTGCGATGGCGTAATCCATGCCCTGATAGAAACAGGTTTCGAAGTGCAATCGGTCGAACTCGCCAAGGCACCCCCAATAGCGTCCATACAGGCTGTCCCCGCCAATCAGGCTGAAGGCCATTGCCACCGGGTTTGAACCCTGCCTGGCCAGTACTACACGAATGGACTCGGGCATGCGCTCGGCCAGCAGACTGAAAAATTCACGGGTCAGGTACGGGTTTTGTCGACGCACGGCGTAGGTATTGGCATAGCAGGCATAAACGAAATCCCATTGCGCTTCGCTCACTTGATGACCTTCTAGCCATTCAAACTCAAACCCCTGCCCGGCCACTTGCTCGCGCTCCTTGCGCATTTGCTTGCGTTTGCGCGAACTCAATCCATCGAGGAAATCCTGAAAGTCACGGTACCCGCGGTTCTGCCAATGAAACTGACAGCCCAGCCGCTGCAGCCAGCCGGGCTGTTGTGACAATGCCGTATCGGCCAGCTCATCGGTGAAATTGATATGGGCGCTGCTGAGCCCTTCTATCTCCAGGTAACCGGGCAAGGCGCCAAGCAATTCAAGCCCGTCTGCGCTACTGGCTGCCAGCAATCGCGGACCGCTGACCGGACTGAACGGCACCGCAGTCAGCAGTTTGGGGTAGTACTCAATGCCCGCCCGCTCGCAAGCATTGGCCCATTCATGATCGAACACGTATTCACCGTAGGAATGCCATTTTCGATAACTGGGAAGCGCTGCCAGCAACTGGCCGTTTTCATAATGCAGCAAGTGCTCGGGCTGCCAGCCGGACTGAGGCCCCAGGCTGGCGCTGTCTTCCAGCGCACTCAGAAAAGCATGGCGCAGGAACGGTTGAGCCACTGGCACCAGTGCATCCCATTCATGGGCCGAGATGGCGCCCAGGCTGTCCAGACGGTGTAACGGCATTGGTTGTCCCCGGAGTGCGGCATAGAGCGGCGATGGTAGCACCTGATGCCGGGTGGGAGCTGGCTTGCCAGCGATGGCATCAACCCGGGGTGTCAGATAAGCCGCGCGGGGGGGCCTCGCCGGCAAGCCAGCTCCCACAACCGTTGGCTCCCGAAACCGCTGTCACAGACTTGCTATCACTTTGCCACTTTTCTGTCATATCCAGCCGCGATACTGGCGCCGCTTCTTAGAACACGGGGCTATGAGCGGTGTAACTGCAACAGGCTCAGCTTCATTAATGCGAGCCCATCAAGGGCCGAATTTTTCTGAGATGGCCTGGGCCATCTCGACACTGGGAGTTTCATATGCGTCTTGTATCTACACGGGTTGCGGCGGGACTGTGTGGGGGGCTGGTATTGGCCATGAGCGTTCCGGCAAGTGCCGGGGTCGATGCCAAATTGCTTGAAATGCTTAAAGCCAACGGCTCCATTTCGCCGGCCCAATATGCCGAACTGCAAACCGAACTGACCAGTGAGAAACAGGCCCAACAAGAAGCAGTCGCCAATCAGGTGAAAAAATCTGACCTCAGCGCCTTCGAACAAAAAGTGGCCTGGGCTGCCAAGACTGAATTCAAGGGCGACGTCCGGGTTCGTCAGGAAACGGTCAAAATCGATGGTGAGTCCGATGGTAAAAACAAGGATCGCCAACGAATCCGTGCCCGCCTGGGCGCCTATACCGAAATTAACCCGCAAGTGAACACCGGCATCCGCATTGCCACTGGTGGAGGCGACGATGCACGCTCCACCAACCAGGACCTGGACAACTATTTCGACAAGAAACAACTGTGGCTCGATCAGGCCTACATCGACTATCACCCCACGGCCGTCAAGGACCTGCACCTGATCGGCGGCAAGATGCCGCAACCCTGGGTCAGCATGGGCGACGTGATCTGGGACAGCGATATCAACCCCGAAGGTCTGGCGGCCACTTACAAGCACAACCTGGGTAACAGCGGCATCGAGATGTTCGGTAGCGCCGGTTATTACACTCTCAAGGACAACGTCGACGGCGAAGGTGTGCAGTTTCGCAACGACCTGAGCTTGTATGCCGGTCAGCTGGGCGCCCGTTTCGCACCGACCGACAGCCTGAAAGTGACTTTGGGCGGCAGTGTTTACAGCTACAACAATGACAAGGACAGCGCCTGCCCTACTACCGGCACCAAGACCACGCCATGTGCGCTGGCCGTTAACGGCAACAGCACCGACGAATTCCGTCTGTACGAAGGCTTCGGTCAGGTCGATATTGCCAACCTGCCGGTACCACTGTCGCTGTACGGTCAATACGTGCACAACGCAGCCACCGACAGCGATCAGGACAACGCTTGGCTGGTGGGTTTCAAAAGCAAGTTGAACGCCTTCAGCCTGGACTACAACTACCGCGATATTCAGCGTAACGCGGTGGTGGGTGCCTTTACAGACTCTGACTTTGCCAACGGCACTACCGGTTCACGCGGGCACAAAGTCAAAGTGGGCTACGAGATCGACAAGAACTTTGGTGTCGGCGTTACGTACTTCCTGACCAAGGCCGATTACGCAACCACTACCCAGAAAGATGCCAACGCCAACACCCTGCAACTGGATGTAGAAGCCAAGTTCTAAGAGCAACCCGTTGAGTGAAGGTAGCGTCGATCCCCTCTTATCCGTCGACGACGCCTTCACTTGGCGGTTCATTCCCCGCCTGACCGTTCGCGCATCATCCTTTTGACCGTCACCTCAAGATCGATCGACGGCTCTTCAGGCATCGCTGCAAGCACTGCTCCCATCAAACGCATTTGCCGGGTAAAACGTCTGCAGTTCGGACAAAACAGCAAATGATGGCGCACCCTCAAGCGCTGACGAAATGTCAGTTGACCATCCAGATAATCACTCGACCGGGCAACATATTGCTTGCAGGTCAACATTCACCGGTTTCCTCGAAATGCTCCACGGTCGCGAAGACTTTAAGCCGGGCCCGATGCACCAGCACCCTGACATTGGAGAGGGATATATCAAGAAGATTACAAATCTCTTCCAGCGCCAGCCCCTGACGCTCACGCAACACCAGCACACTGCTTTGCAACTGTGGGAGGCTGAGCAGCGTGTGCTCAAGGCACTCACGCAGTTCATTTTCAGCGAGCAAGGCTTCAGGGGTGTCCTGATGCCAGGCCAGGGGCGCGAGCAGCCAGTGACCATCAGCGGAAAACCGATCATCGTCGATGGTGCCGTGAGGCGAAGGTAAATCGTCGAGCAGAACTTCCCTGCGATTTTGCTTGTAACGGTTTTTGGCAGCGTTGGCAGTAATGGTCAGCAGCCAGGTTTTCAGGCTCGAGCGCGATTCAAATCCGCCAATATTGCGTACCACCGACAGCCAGGCATCCTGCACGGCTTCGTCAGCATGCCGACTGCCAACAATGGCATAGGCCACCGCACGCATGGCCCCCTGATAAGTACTGACCAGCTCCCTGAACGCCTGCTGTTCCCCGGCCAGCAGACGCTTGAGCAGTTCCGTATCGTCAGCCGCCATGGGTGCCTCTGCTTACTAATCTGTAGGAGCGAGCATGTTCGCGAGCTCTTTAAAAGCTCGCTCCTGCAGAGGTTAGGGATCAGCGTTTACGTAGAATCACGCTGCCAATCGAATAGCCCGCACCGAAGGAGCTGAGCACTGCCAGTGCACCACTTTGCAGGTCGTCCTGATACGTGTGGAAGGCAATCACCGAACCCGCCGAACTGGTATTGGCGTAAGTGTCGAGAATCACTGGCGCTTCTTCGATCGAGGCTTCACGGCCCAGCAGGCGCTTGACGATCAGGTGGTTCATGCTCAGGTTGGCCTGGTGCAGCCAGAAGCGCTTCACATCAGCCACGTCGAGCTGGTTCTCTTGCAGATGCTGAGCGATCAGCTCGGCCACCATCGGGCACACATCGCGGAATACCTTGCGGCCTTCCTGGACGAACAGCTTGTCGGGGCTGTCTGGGGATTCGTCAGAAGCACGGTTGAGAAAACCGAAGTTGTTGCGGATGTTGTTCGAGAACGTGGTCAGCAGTTTGCTGCTGACAATGTCGAACTGATGCTGCGAAGTGGCCAGATCGGCACGTTCAACCACCACCGCGGTGGCCGCATCGCCGAAGATGAAATGACTGTCGCGGTCGCGGAAGTTCAGGTGGCCGGTGCACACCTCAGGGCTGATCAACAGCACCGCGCGGGCCTGCCCCAGCTGGACGCTATTGCTGGCGGTCTGAATGCCGAAGGTCGCCGAAGAACAGGCGACGTTCATGTCAAAGCCAAAACCCTGGATACCCAGCGCATGCTGAACTTCAATCGCAATGGCCGGATACGGACGTTGCAGGTTGGAGCAGGCAACGATAACGCCATCGATGTCGGCAGCGGTTTTACCCGCACGTTCAAGCGCCTGTTTGGCGGCGCCCACGGCCATTTCGCAGAGAATCGACATTTCGTCGTTCGAGCGCTCAGGCAAATGCGGGCGCATGCGTTGCGGGTCCAGGATGCCGGCCTTGTCCATCACAAAGCGGCTTTTGATGCCTGAGGCCTTTTCGATAAAGGCTGCGCTGGACTCGGCCAGAGGTTCGATTTCTCCGGCTTCGATGGCGGCGGCGTTATCCGCATTGAACTGCTGTATATAGGCATTGAAAGACTGCACCAGCTCTTCGTTGGAGATGCTGTTGGCCGGGGTGTACAGGCCGGTGCCGCTGATGACGACGTTATGCACGGTCGTTCCTCTTATTCTGTTCAAACAGAAGGTATTGAATTCATTTCAGGCAGTGATAGCGGCGAAGTTTGCCATAAACGGCAACATTTGGCGTTACTTCACGATCGTCCATCTCTGCAGGAGCGAGCTTTCAAGCCGCTAAAGAGCTCGCGAGCAAGCCCGCTCCTGCAGGGTATTCAGGCGTCCACCTGGCTCCATTGTTTGCTCAGGCGTTTGTCCGAAATTGGTACTTTGGTCCCCAGCTGCTGGCCGAACAGTGATACGCGATATTCCTCCAGCCACCAGCGATAAAGCTCCAGTTGCGGGTCGCGCTTGCCTTCCTGGGCGTGCTTGGTGGCCCGGGCCTGATACTGCGCCCACAAACCGCTCAGCTCGCCACTCCAGACCCGGTCTTTCTGGACCTGAGCGGGGAGTTTCTCCAGGCGCATTTCAATGGCCTTGAGGTAGCGCGGCAGCTCCTTGAGCCAGACTGCCGGGGTTTCCCGGACAAAACCCGGATACACCAGATTGCCGAGCTGCTGCTTGATGTCATTCAGGGCAACCGCTTGAGCCAGGTCGATCTTGCCCTTGAAGCGCTTTTGCAGCCCGTGCCACAGCTTGAGAATATCCAGCGTCAGCCTGGCCAGCTTTTCGGCATGCTCGGTCCAGGCCCCGCGCTTGCGCTCGGCAAGCGCAGCCAGGCCCGCGCCATCGCGCGGCAATACGGCTTCGCCTTCAAGGATGCAGCTATCGAGGCTGGCCAGCAGAATGTCTTCAACCAGGCTCTCGACCCTGCCCAGTTCGCGATACAGCAGTCCCAGTTCGGTCAGCCCCGGCAACTTGGCGCGCAAGAATTTGGCCGGCTCGGCCAGTTGCTGCATCAACAACCGCTGAAGCGCCCGCCGATGTTGATATTCAGCCTCGGCCGGCGTCGAGAAACGACCTTCCTTGACGGTGTTGCCCTCTTCTACCAATGCCGGATAAACCGTCATCGACAACCCGGCAATCTTCTGCTGGGTTTTTTCAGCCACCGGGGCAAAGACTTTGGCCTCGACCGGCTGCTGGTTTTTCGCTGTTTGCGGCACCGCCAACGCGGCCTGACTGGCTTGCGCAAAGCGGGCTGTCAGCTCGGCCAGATCGCGGCCTTCGCCGAGGAACTTGCCTTCGCCATCCACAATTTCAAGGTTCATCTTCAGGTGGTTTTCTACCTGCTGCGCCGCTTCAGTCCACGCCTCGTCGCTCACCCGTGCCCCGGTCATGCGCAACAACTCACGGCCCAGCGCCTGGGGCAACGAGCCTTCGGCGAAGGCCATGCGTTGCAAGGCGGCCTTGACGAAGTCCGGTACCGGAACAAAATTTTTCCGTAGCGCTTTGGGCAGGCTGCGTACCAGAGCAATGCATTTGGCCTCGATCATGCCCGGCACCAGCCACTCCAGACGCTCTGGCGGCAACACCGAGAGCAACGGCGCAGGCACTTTGACCGTTACCCCGTCACGGGGGTGGTTGGGCTCAAAGTGATAACTGAGCTCCAGGGTCAAATCCCCCAGATGCAGGGTGTCCGGGAAATGCTGGGCGGTGATTTCAGTGGCTTCACGGGCCAGCACGTCTTCTTCGCGCATGATCAACAGCTGCGGGTCTTTCTGGCTGTTGATGCGATACCAGCTGTCGAAGGTCGCGGTCTGATGAATTTCAGCGGGCAGGCGCGCGTCGTAAAACGCGTACAGGGTTTCTTCGTCGGCCAGAATATCGCGGCGCCGGGCCTTGGCCTCCAGCTCGTCGAGTTGTTCCAGCAGTTGGGCATTGGCCGTCAGGCACTTGGCCCGCGACTGGATTTCGCCCCGCACCAGGCCTTCGCGGATAAACAGCTCGCGCGACATAACCGGGTCAATCGGCCCGTAATGAACGGCACGGCGACCGACCACAATCAGGCCGAACAAGGTGATCTGCTCAAAGGCCACCACTTGTCCGCGCTTCTTCTCCCAGTGCGGCTCGAAGTAGTTCTT
>Ga0302347_1003704_pt1 | contig 13172 bp, 7 predicted proteins | sample PhyWR1_FD_202178 | JGI IMG/M metagenome (GOLD analysis project Ga0302347, IMG submission 202178) | Leaf surface microbial communities from wheat plants in UC Gill Tract Community Farm, Albany, California, United States - DLSL W.R1 (v2)... | ecosystem: Host-associated > Plants > Phyllosphere >...
ACGAAATAGTTGATTTTATTTGGAATGTTCTATCTAAGGTAAAGCTTATTGATTTAGAGTTCCAAAATATAAACAAACCTATATTTAGAGTATTCCACTCATCATTAGGAAAAACGGAGTTTTCTAATTGTGAATTAAATCAATTTGAATTTCAATATAACAATTCTAATTTTTTAGAATGTATTTTTCTTGGAACTGAAGTTCCTGAACAAAATTTGACAATTTTAAAGAATGATAAAATTATTATCGATTATAGTGAATTAGATAAAGCTAATAAAATTAATTATTACTATCAAAAAACTGATTTCTACAATCAATTTAAAAAAGTTTATGAAAGGCAGGGTAATATATACGAAGCGGGGATATTCAATTCAAAATGGTCAGAAAATCAAGAAAAATTACTGTTGTTGAAAATAAATCAAAATGAAGATTATTTAAATAAAACAAACGATTTTAACAGTTTTATTAGAAGTGTTTTTTTATTTTTTTATGGTAATAAGGAAAAGGCTATGGATGTCTTTACGTTTAATCTAAATAGAATTTCCAACGGACACGGAGAAGATTGGTTAAAATCATTAAGATTTATATTGATTCCTACTTTCATAATTTTCATTTTTTATATTTTGAGCATTAGATATGATTTTAGTGTTAAATATCTCAATTGTTCTCCAGAATCTACTTTTGACAGTGATGTATTTAAGTATTTATTTAGAAATACAAAATATTACTTTGAATTTCTAAATCCAGCAAGAAAATTTGATTTTATTAAGTTAAAAGACGGAGAATCATTAGATTTTTGGAGTTCATTATGGGATATTATAGGCAGAATTATTGTGAGTTTTGGTATCTATCAATTAATTGTCGCTTTTAGAAAAAATGCAAAAAAATAATATGAAATATGACAACGACTATATAAGAAAAGAAGCGGATGATAAACTGAAAGGTAAATTAAGAAATCTTTTTCTAAAAAATAGTATGAAGCTAAAAGAACATTCAGCTTCAGCAGGAGAGGATAATGGAACAGACTTTTATTTTGATGTAACAAATGAAAAGGAGGAACATATTTTTTTCTTTAGAAATCAAAATAAGGGAACATTTAATGATTTACCAACTATAAAGAATAAAGTTGATGTAAATTTTGGAAAAATATATTATACAATTAGTTTAAGAAATGTCATTAATTATTACACTGAATTTGATGAGGCAATTATATTTACTATTTGTGATTTGAACACTAATACTATTTATTGGTATGATATACAAAATGATATTACTTTAAAAGAAAGAATTGTAAAGCAACAAAATGATGGTGTTGATTCTATTCAAATATATATTCCCACGGAAAATGTATTAAATGAAGAGAGTTTTGGGAAATTATTAAAAGAAATTAAATTTTCTAAAATCAATCAAATTAGGAAAAAGAAGACTTTAGGAGTAAATATAGAAGCTGATTATTCTAAAACAAAAGTAGATACTGAGGATAAACATATTATTGATAAAATTGATTACACACTAAAATTATTTGATGGTATAAAAGTACTACCAACTAAAATAATAATTCAACTTTATCCTTTTAAGGGAACTGAAAGTAATACTTTTATTAATGAATTTGAATTATATACTGATAATGAGGAATTCTTTGATTTTATGAGCAGTTTATCTGTAATCGAAAATGATTTAGAAGTGGGATCTAAAGTGGAATTTGTTAAAAATCAAAAAGAAAAATTAAGAAGTATAATTAATTTTTTTCAAGTTAATCACATACAGCATATCCGATGGAGAGGTAAAACACCTAAAGGACAAGTTTGTGTTCATAAATTTTATAAATATGGAAAATGTGATTGTGAAAGATGTAATTTAGAAAGATTAAATATCAAAAAAACAAAGACATTATTAAATGAAGATCTAAAAGAGAATGGTAATTATGAGGTTTTGAGAAGAGGCTATACTTATTATCTTTTGGGTGATTACAAAAAGTCTGTTGATATTTTTCTCAGTATATATAATGAATCTGATAGAATACATAATCCAATTATTTATACAATTTCAACTTATAACCTCACACGACTTAAGAGATTAATAAAATTTAATTATTACGAAGATGATAGAAAGGAGATTTTAGAAAAAATATCCTCAATTGATTTTGATGTTGATGAACCATTTATAAATAGGAATGCTCCCTATTTCTTAGATGTATTTAGAGATGTTAAAGAAAGAAGATTCTTCAATGATATAGAAGATGAAATTGAAAATAGTTTTAAGGAGATTCAAAAAGTAAGTTTTAACGATAAATTTGGCGGATGGACTTCAGAAAATGGATACTATAAATTAAAATCTACTTTTTTAAGACTTACTACATATTTAGAACATAATTTCATCATTTTTAATCAATATTCTGAATTTAAAAATTTATCAAAAAAAGTTTTGGAGAGTATTTTTGCTCTTTACACTTTGAAAAATCCGTTAACAAATAAATATGAAAAATTTGATTGGAGCATATTAGAAATGTGGATTTTCAATGTAGAAATAGATTACTCAAAATATTTATTAAGTAAGTATGATATTAAAAAGATTACCATTAACGAGAACTCTAAGATTTTAGAAAGGTTGAATGAATTGATAGTAAATCTTATTGATTCAAACGAATATATAATGAATTTTACGAGTTGGTTTACTCCGATGAGAATCGATCACATAATAAGTAAAATTGTTTTAATTACTTCTTTTTTGGATATTGATTTTGAAGAGAAGAAAAAAGTAATTCTTAATATAATTTATCTCAGTAAAATATTGGAGGATAAACATATTATTCCATATGATGAGTTAGTAAATTTCGTTGACAAAAATGAAGATGAAATAAGTAAAGATTTAGTGAAAGAAATAATTGATTTATTTTTTTTCGATGAACATAAAAGATATGGTTTCGGAAGAATCTTAAATATTTATTCCGAAAAATCGTCCAAAGAAGAAATTGAAAATTTAATAAAAAAAGTTTTAAAAATTGATGATTTGAAGCTAATAGAGATTAATTCGGATGATAGATATTTGCGTAGTTTGTTTTATTCATTTACTCTTTTGGATGATGATTTTAAAATTAAAATTAAAAATACAATAATTAATAATTTGAATGAAAATTTTGATGATAGGTTATATGATTTAGCTGTAATATATGATATTATTGATTTTAATAATGATTTATTTGAAAAATTTATTTTAACAATTCCAGATATGTCGAATGTGGAAAATCACAGAAATTCTTTTAGATCAGAAGAAAATTTTCGTTTGACACAAACTATCAATCTCATTTTTAAATATAATATTGAGATTGATAATAAACTGAAATCATTAGTAAACAAATCTCACCCGAACTACTTTGAATATTACAATTGGTTGATGGACATTGATAATTATGATTATTCAAAGTTCAATCCTTATTGGATTTTAGAAAATCAAACAGTATATTATTTTAATAGATTTAAGAAATCACAAAAACTTAAAGAAGAATTATCCAAATGTTTAAAGGAAAATTACATTGAGGGAGTAGCTAAAATTTATATTGAAGAATTAGTATAATTTACTAATTGGATACTAAAAGATTGTGAACACCCACTAACAGTAAAAGGAAACTTTCTGTATCGGAAAGTAATTTTACTTTTTAACAAATCAAAAGCAACCGATATTCACCCTCATTTTCTACAGGTGCACGATGGACACACGGTGGCACTGTCTGTTCCGGATGATCTACGGACAAACGCCAGAGATTTCCCAATCCCAAATTGATAGGTTGTGCATTGGCTTTCGGCAGATAGTGCAAATCAAAATAATACTCCTTCAAAAAAGCTTCAAAATCTTCCTCTTTGCCATCGTATAGCTCTTTTAGTTTTTCACGGATTTCAGGAACCAGAATTTTTTGGATGGCCTGATGATTGGGCAAAATGTCACTTGCTGCACCAAAATAAGTGCAAAGAAATGTACTGGTAGCAATAGGTGAGCGGTCTACGTGATAAGAATAGACATCTGTTGAGATGAAATTGAACTCATCATCACGCTCATAACTTTTAAGTAAATTAAGTGACGGCGAAGCGCCAAAATCAGTTAATAGTTGCAAATCATTGATGATGATTTCTCTGGCAAGCTGACCATTTTCTGAAAGTGTAAGACGTTCTAAATCTTCAACAGAAACTTCTGTAATGTTATCTTTCAGTTCAAGTTTGGAAACAATTTCTCCAAAATCTCCAACCATATTTCTTTGCCAGCAGATAGCATTGTTGTCACCTTGAAACTCTGTTTCTACAAGTTCCTTGAAAGTTGAAACGGTCTTGATTTGATGATGGTCAGAAAATGTCTTAGACATATTAAATATTATGTAAATGAACGTATAATTACAAACTCAGAATAATCCCGTTCTCTTTCAACTGCTGTATCGGTTTTGAAAACCAGAATAACTCGAAGTCCTCCAAATGTTCTTCATATTGATTTTTGAGTTGCAGAAGCGTGATTTTCTTTGCGTTTTCTATAGAATTGTCCTGCAAAACAGAGATTAGCCAATCTGCTTTTTCTTTTTCCAATTCTATCTTCAGAATGTTGGTTTTCAGGTGAAAAGTGATTCTCGTTAGGTTGTAGGAATTGCCTTTTTTGGTTTTGACAAAATCTTCAGCAATTACATTTCTGTCCAGAAAAATAATTTTGGAATTGGGTTTGAAGGCGAAGTTTTCTTCTTCCAAAAGACTGTCGTGGATATAATCCGGATGAATCGTAGTTCTGGGAATTTTGAAATCAAACCAATCCTGCAAAGGCATTTCGAAATTAATCCCATGCATATAATTGAACAAAGATTTCTTCAGTCCAAAACTGAATTTACTATGATCGATGCCTGTTTTATCAACAAAATCGATATCGTTGTTGGCAAACAAAATCTCTTGCTTGATAGGTGTAACACCAAACTCTTCTGGATTTTGTCCCACTGGAGAATGCGCGGTCATCGCAAACTGGTGCCAAAAACCACTTTGCAAAATCCCCATCTCAAATAATTGGCGAACCATCTCGAGAGAATCCACCGTTTCCTGAACGGTCTGAGTCGGGTAGCCGTACATCAGATAAGCGTGAACCATAATGCCAGCTTCGGTGAAGTTTCTTGTCACTTTTGCCACCTGATCTACGGAAACGCCTTTGTCTATTAGTTTTAATAATCGGTCACTCGCCACTTCCAATCCGCCAGAAACCGCAACACAACCGGATATTTTCAAAAGGAAACACAAATCCTGTGTGAAGCTTTTTTCAAATCGAATGTTCGTCCACCAAGTCACGACGAGATTTCTTCGTAGAATTTCCAGAGCTACTTCTCGCATCAAGGCTGGAGGCGCTGCTTCGTCCACAAAATGGAAACCGGTTTCACCTGTCGTTTGGATGAGTTCTTCCATTCTGTTCACCAAAATTTTGGCAGAAATAGGTTCATAAATTCTGATATAATCCAAAGAAATATCACAGAATGTACATTTCCCCCAATAACAGCCGTGTGCCATTGTGAGCTTGTTCCATCGGCCATCGCTCCACAAGCTGTGCATCGGATTGGCAACTTCTATCACAGAAATATAATGGTCTAATTGCAAATCAGAATAGTCTGGTGTTCCAACTTCGGCTTGTTTGTAATCGTGTTTTTTTGAATTGTTTTTATAAGTAACTTCTCCGTTTTCTAGAAGGAATGTTCTTTTATATTCGGCTTCTAGATTCTCAGTCTGACAAACATTCTGGTAAACCAATTCAAGTGGCAATTCGCCGTCGTCTAATGTGATAAAGTCTATGAATTCAAAAACTCTTTTATCTTTGATATCTCTTAATTCAGTATTAGGGAAACCGCCACCCATTGCGGTTTTGATGTGAGGATAGTTTTCTTTAATCAACTTGGCACATCGGAAAGCAGAATACAAATTTCCGGGAAAAGGAACAGAAAAACAAACCAATTTTGGCTGAACCAATTCTAATTTTTTCTTTAAAATGTCTAAGGTAATTTCATCAATAAAACTATTAGCATTATTGATTTTAGCATATAATTCATCAAAAGAATTGGCACTTTTTCCCAATCTTTCTGCATATCTGCTGAATCCAAAATCGGAATCGATATTCTCTACAATATAATCGGAAAGATCTTCTAAATATAAGGTTGCCAAATGTTTTGCTTTATCCTGCAAACCCATATTCCCGAAAGCAAATTCCATATCATCCAACTGATTGAAGCGGGAAGCTTCCGGAAGGAAATTCATCGAACAAATCTGTCTTGCCAAAGTCGGATTTTGATTCTGTAAAAAAAGAATCACCTGCTCTATGGTTTTGATATATTCTTCTCGCAGAGCAAATATCCTTTGAGAATTTTCAGAAACATTATAAAGATCAATCGAAACATTGAAAACTTTCTGAAGTCCATTCTTAGAAAATAACTCCAAAATCACCTCAATCCCAAGATCTATCTGGTGACTGGATATATTTTTGTTATTAAGAAAACCTTTGATATAAGCCGTCGCCGGATAGGGCGTATTCAGTTGGGTAAAAGGCGGAGTGATGAGAAGAATGTCTTTCAAAAGAAAAATTTTTGCAAAGATAAGCATGTGAAAATTGATGAATCACTAAAAATTGTAATAAATAAGCAAAGTTGGCTGTGTTTTTGCTGGGCTAATTTTTCGAGTTTATTTATGTTGATTTTATAAAAATAATACTTTATTGGAATATTGTAAGTATTTTTGATAACTACATAAATGAAATATAATAATCAGTTCATTTTAAAATTTTATGGTCTTAATTGTTGATGATAATCCCAATAATATATTTTCTTTAAAAAAATTATTAGAGTCCAATGATTTTGAAGTAGATACAGCACTTTCAGGTGAAGAAGCTTTAGGGAAAGCGCTTAAAAATGACTATTCTTTGGTAATTCTGGATGTCCAGATGCCGGATATGGATGGTTTCGAAGTTGCCGAAAATTTATCAGGTTACAGCAAAACCAAAGATGTTCCGATCATTTTTCTTTCGGCAGTCAGCATCGAGAAAAAATTTATTACCCAAGGCTATAAATCCGGAGGTAAAGATTATGTTACTAAACCCGTTGATCCAGACATTCTTTTATTAAAAGCAAAAACGTTTTACAATCTGCAGGAGAACAATCTTGCGATGAAGAAAACACAGCACAATCTGGAGCTGGAAAATAAAGGACGAAAGGAAGCACAGGCAACCATGAAATCTCAGATTGATCATTTTCATGTGATGTTGCAGGCTTTGCCTCAAATCGCTTTTACCCTGAATGAAAATGGAGAAGTCGATTTTGTTAATTGCAAATGGTATCAATATTCTGAAAATGAAAAAGATTTTCCGGAAACTCATCCAGACGATCACAATATCCGAGAGCAATTTGAAGAATGTAGAAAAAGAGGCAAAGCGCTGGAGCTGGAAATCAGAATCAAGAATATCAAAAATCAAGTTTACCGCTATCATTTGCTGAGAATGTCGCCTGTTTTTGAAGGTGAAAATATCAAAAATTGGGTAGGGACTTTCACCGATATCGATGATCAAAAAAGAATCGAGAAAGAAAAAGACGAGTTCCTAAGTATTGCCAGCCACGAGCTGAAAACGCCTTTGACAAGTATAAAAGCTTACACTCAATTATTAAGTCGTAAACTAAAGCAGAACGACGAAAATTCTGAATTAATGTACGTCCAAAAAACATTAGACCAAATCGATAAACTTAATAGTTTGATTACGGATTTGCTTGATGTTTCCAAAATAGAGAACGGAAAATTAAAGATTAATAAAAAACCGGAAAATCTGAATCAGGTTCTGGAAAATGCTCTTGAAACGATTCTGCATACGAGTGGAAGCGATGTTAAAATCGAACGTCACGGTGTGAAGCCGGATTTTATGATTCCGCTGGATAAGATAAGAATAGAGCAGGTTTTGATTAATTTCTTAACCAACGCTATCAAATATTCTCCTGAAAATCATCAGATTATTGTCACCACTTTTACCGACGAAAAAGAAGTTCGAATTAGCGTAACAGACTTTGGGATTGGGATTCCGGATTTCAAACAGGAATATGTTTTCCAGAAGTTTTATCGTGTTGAAGAATCGTCTCTACAGTTTCAAGGTCTGGGAATCGGACTTTATATCTGTTCAGAAATTATTAATCAGCACCACGGGACAATCGGTGTTTCCAGCGAGCTGGGAGAAGGTTCTACATTTTATTTCACTTTACCATTAAACTAAATTCTTTATGCCAAAGAAAATTATCAGAAATCTTCAGATAGGAGTCGGGCTGTCACTTTTGATATTAATTGCCAGTTCCGTAGCCTCTTATTGGAGTATCCAAAAACAAATGGACAACAGAGAAAAGCTCTCTGCAAGCCGACGTTCTATCACAGCTGTGAAGGATGTTTTGGTAGCGCTTTTGGATGCGGAAACAGGAAACAGAGGTTATCAGCTAACCGGCAGAGAAACTTTCTTGGAACCTTATAACAAGAGTTTGGTTGAGTTTTCTAAAGCTATAGAAAAAGCAAAAGCTTTGGATATTGATGATAAAGTTCAACTGGATCGTCTCAATAAACTGGAGGAAAATGGTAATATTAATATCAGCAATCTTAAGCAATTTGTAGAAAACAAACATAATGGATTGGTTATGACTCAGGAGCAAATCCTGACCAGCAAAATCTATATGGACAGATGTCGAAATCTGGTTGCCGAGTTTGTGAAATATGAAGAGCAACAGTTGGAGATTAAAAATATTGATTTGACAAGATCGTCCAATATGACAGTTTTGTTCATCATTTTATCGGCCATTGCAGCAGTTATTGTTACCGCTTCTTTCTATGCAAAGCTGAAGTCAGATCTGATCCGAAGAGATAAATTGGAAAAAGAACTTACTGCAAAAGATTTGGAAATTTCTAGACGTGTAAGTGCAATAAAAGAGATTGCAAACAGAGTTTCCAACGGAGATTACAGTCAAAAAGCAGTGGATAATTCGCAAGATGATTTGGGCGATTTGGTAGAGTCTCTCAATCATATGACGGACTCTCTCAAAACTTCATTCGATAAAATTAATAAGAGCGAATGGCGACAAAAAGGTTTGGTGTTACTGAATGATTCTTTGTCTGGAAACAAAACCGTGAAGGAAGTCACCAAAGATTCTCTGAAGAATTTAATCGATTACGGCGGCTGTATCAACGGTGCAATTTATTTGAATGAAGAAGGAAGATTGAAGCTCAGCTCAGCCTATGGTTTGGAAGATCATATGAAAAAAATCTTCGAACCTGGTGAAGGTATGGTTGGACAGGTTTTTCAAAATAAAGAATTGAAAGTCTTTAATGATTTTAACGATGATAATATTGCTATTAGTTTTGCTGGTAGTAAGATCAATGTTAATAATATTTTGTTGATGCCTATTATTTCCGGAAACTATAATTATGGTGTTTTGGAACTGAGTTCAACTTCTAATTTTGATCAAGATAAAGTTGAATATTTTGTAGAAGCCTGCAGAAATATCGGTATAGCCCTGAATGTTGCAAAAAGTCGTGAAGAAGAGCAACGTCTGTTGGAAGAAACACAGACTCAGGCAGAAGAATTACAGGTTCAGCATTCTGAATTAGAAAATCTGAACACAGAACTGGAAGCGCAAACTCAAAAATTACAAGCTTCTGAAGAAGAGTTGAAGGTTCAGCAGGAGGAGTTACTACAATCTAATTTAGAATTAGAAGAACGTTCTACTTTGCTGGAAGAAAAAAATCATTTAATTGGTGAGCGTAATGCAGAAATTCAGCGAAAAGTTGAGGAATTGGCTTTAAGCACCAAATACAAATCAGAATTCCTTGCAAATATGTCTCATGAGTTGAGAACTCCATTGAACTCGATTCTTTTACTTTCAAGATTAATGGCTGAAAATCCGGATGAAAATCTAAACGAAGATCAAATCGAATCAGCAAAAGTGATCCAAAGCTCTGGAACTAGTTTATTGACTTTGATTGATGAAATCTTAGATTTAGCAAAAATCGAATCAGGGAAAATGACTTTGGAACATCAGGACGTTTCGTTAGAAGAAGTTGTAAAAGATTTACGAAATCTCTTTAATCCAATTATTCATCAAAAGGACCTTCAGTTAAATATTAATGTGGACAAAGATGTTCAAAAAAATATAGAAACCGACAGATTGCGTTTGGATCAGGTCTTAAGAAATCTAATGTCCAACGCTATCAAATTCACAGAGAAAGGAAGTATTAACCTTAATATTAAAAACGATCCGAAGAATCAGAATTCAATTATATTCTCAGTGAAAGATACAGGAATCGGAATTCCGGAAGAGAAACAGAATATTATTTTCGAAGCTTTTCAACAAGCCGATGGTTCTACGAGAAGGAAATTCGGAGGAACAGGTTTGGGATTATCAATCAGCCGTGAGATTGCAAGATTATTAGGTGGAGAATTATCAGTAACCAGTCAGGTGAATGAAGGAAGTGAATTCAGTTTCAGAATTCCGACTGTGAAACCTGCTGAAGTCATTCATTTTGATAATAATCAGGATTTGGTAGATGTCATAAAAGATGATGTGGAAAAAATCCAAACCATTCTTGGCGAAGAAGATCCTGTTGAATTACTAAAAACTCCGATTTTAGAAATTCCAAAAGATATAGAAGACGACAGAAACTCTATTACAGAAGATGATAAAGTGATCTTGATTGTAGAAGATGATACCAATTTTGCAAAAGCTTTACTGAAATATGCCAGAAAACAAAATTATAAAGCTGTGGTTTCTGTGCGAGGCGATCAGGCCGTTCCTTTTGCGATACAATATCGTCCATCCGCAATTTTATTAGATATACAACTGCCTGTAAAAAATGGCTGGCAAGTGATGGATGATCTCAAATCAATTAATGAGACAAGACATATTCCGGTGCATATGATGTCTGTAATGCGCGCTAAAAAGGAAAGTCTGATGAAAGGAGCCATTGATTTTATCAGTAAACCTGTGGCTCTTGATCAAATGAACAACGTTTTTAAAAAAATAGAGGAAGTCATCAGAAAATCACCTCAAAAAGTCCTGATTGTAGAAGAAAATGCGAAACACGCAACAGCTTTGTCTTTCTTTTTGAGTAATTATAACATTTCGTTATCAGTAGAAAATAATGTGGAAGACAGTGTTAATGCTTTGGTTTCTAATAGAGTCGATTGTGTGATTTTGGACATTGGCGCTTTCAAAGGCAGAGAATACGAGATTGTAGAATCAATCAAAAGTTATGAAGGTCTGGAGAACTTACCAATCATCATTTTCACAGAACATAGTTTGTCTAATGCAGAAGAACTGAAAATCAAACAATATGCAGATTCTATTGTTGTGAAAACAGCACATTCTTACCAAAGGATTTTAGATGAAGTTGGATTGTTTCTACATTTGGTTGAGGAGAAAAATAATGCAGAAGAATCCAGAAGCAAAACTCTGGGATCATTGACAGAAGTTTTGAGTGGCAAAAAGATCCTGATTACCGATGACGATGCCCGAAATATTTTCTCATTAACAAAATCATTGGAGAAGTATAAAGTAGAAGTGGTTTTAGCTATGGATGGCAAACAGGCCTTAGAACAAATTGAAAAAAATCCGGATATCGATGTGGTTTTAATGGATATGATGATGCCGGAAATGGATGGTTATGAATCAATTCGGGAAATCAGAAAACTTCCAAAATTTTCGAAACTTCCTATCATTGCTGTTACTGCCAAATCTATGATTGGCGATAGGGACAAATGTATGGCTGCAGGTGCGTCGGATTATATTTCCAAGCCTGTGGATATCGACCAGTTATTATCATTATTACGAGTTTGGTTATACGAAAGTTAATTTTTCAATGAATAAAAAAGTTCTGATAGTGGACGATGATCCACGAAATATTTTTGCTTTAAAACTGACTTTGAAAGCCAGACATTATTCCATTGAAACTGCTACAACGGGTCAGGAAGCGATTGATATCTTAAAAAAAGACAGTGATATCACTATTGTTTTGATGGATATGATGATGCCCGATATGGATGGGTATCAGGCAATGAAAATCATTCGTGAAACGCCTGCGATAAAGGATAAAACTATTATTGCTGTAACAGCACAAGCAATGGCGCAAGACCGTGAGAAATGTTTGGAAGCCGGAGCAGATGACTATATTACCAAACCGATTAATGTGGATCAGTTATTGATTGCCATAGAAAAAAAGCCATAATGTTAGAACCTAATATTGTCTTAGATCACGAAGTAGAGCACCTTATCAAAGATGTTCACGAGGTTTATGGTTATGATTTTTCACTTTACAGTAGAGCCTCTTTTAAACGAAGAATCAACCGAATATGTCTGATAGATAAGTTCACGAGTTTTGCTGAATTGCGGTATAAAATCGTCAATGATCCGGGGTATTTGAAACATTTCATAGAAGAAATCACTGTCAATGTTACCGAGATGTTTAGAGACCCCCATTTCTTCAAAGCTCTGAGAGAAAAAGTTTTACCACAGTTGGGGACTTATCCGCTGATAAGAATTTGGGTGGCAGGATGTTCTACAGGAGAAGAAGCTTATTCGGTTGCGATATTGTTAAAAGAAGCTGGACTTTATAACAAGTCTTTGATTTATGCAACAGATATCAATCCGTCGGTTTTAGAGACAGCAAGTTCGGGTGTGTTTCCGATTAACCAGATGAAGATTTATTCTGAAAATTATATACTATCCGGTGGAAAAAAAGATTTTTCAGATTATTATACAGCCAATTATGACAGTGCAAGATTTGATAAAAGCTTGAAAGAAAAGATGATACTATCAACGCATAATTTAGTTTCAGATAGTTCTTTTAATAGTTTTCAATTGATTATTTGTCGTAATGTTTTGATCTATTTTGATAAGCGACTACAAGAAAGAGTTTTCCATCTTTTTGATGATAGTTTGGAGAATCTTGGTTATCTGGCGTTGGGTACGAAGGAAACATTGCGATTTTCTCATCTTCAAAAAGGATATCAGCAGTTGGATGATCAGAAGATTTGGAAAAAAGCAGATCACAATTAATACAATAAGGATGGAAACAGAATTAGTGATTATAGGAGGATCAGCCGGCAGTTTGCAAGTGATTATAGAACTTATTAGAAATCTGGATACAGATTTGAGTTTT
>Ga0302347_1003705_pt1 | contig 13170 bp, 10 predicted proteins | sample PhyWR1_FD_202178 | JGI IMG/M metagenome (GOLD analysis project Ga0302347, IMG submission 202178) | Leaf surface microbial communities from wheat plants in UC Gill Tract Community Farm, Albany, California, United States - DLSL W.R1 (v2)... | ecosystem: Host-associated > Plants > Phyllosphere >...
CGCGCTGCGATAACCGATATCCAGGGTCTTTCTGGAACATGCCTGCCACAGGGCGTGGCATTGCGGGTCAAGCTGCTCGATGGCGCTGAGCAAGGCATCGATACTTTGTTCCGGAGTTCCGTAGCTCCCCTCAGGGGCAAAGGCTTCAAACCTGGCGTGATAGCCAAGCGGATCCATGTAGCCCACATGTAAACAGCAGATTGGCGCAGTCGTAATGTGCGCAGGGGCCAGGGCTTGTGCGAGTAAAGTCAGGTCGATCGGGGCAATGAGTTCCAGATCGGTATTGAGGTATTGCACGGTTTGTTGATTATCCATATACCCAGGGCTCACTGGTTGGTAAGTGACAGGCAGCGAACCGAAGATACGCGGATTGGTCGAGCGCAATCCGGCAAGAATATTTCAAGAAACAACAGTGGCATGTTTAACCGCTGGTAACCCCTGGACCAGCACAGTCGCCTTTTAGCCATGGATATTCTGAGTCTGTCAGCAGCGCCTGATCGCTGCGATCAGTTGGAGGGTGCCGCCGATGTACCCTCAGCACATGCCCGCGAACCTGGCATTTGTCGCAGTGTGCCGGCCCAGAACCCCAGGGCCAGCACACTGACGGCGGCGCCCAGCAGGCACACGCCCGACCAGCCGGACGTGGCATAAACCGAGGTTGATGCGAGCGCTCCCAGGCCGCTGCCTGTTGCGTAAAACAGCATGTAGCAGCCCACCACCCGGCTATGGGAGTCGGGGTGCGCACTGAAGATCATGCTTTGATTGGTGACATGAATGGCCTGGGCGCCAAGATCCAGAAGCACGACGCCGACTATCAGCCACAGCATCGAACTGCTGGTGAACCACAGTGCCAGCCAGGCCATGATTAACAGCCCCAGAGCCAGGCCGGTGGTCCACTGGCCCAGCCCTTTATCGGCCCAGGCCCCGGCTCTCGCGGCAGCGAGTGCGCCCACCACGCCGACCAGGCCGAAGGTGCCGATAGTGGTGTGCGAAAAGGAATAAGGCGGGCTGATCAGGAGAAACACCAGCGCACTCCAGAAAATGCTCAGCACGGCAAACATCAGCAAGGCGAGCATGCCGCGCACTTGCAGCACCCGGTCCTGCCTGAGCAGGGTAAACATCGACAGCACCAGCCTTGGATAGGGTATGGGCGCCGCAGCCGGTTGCTGTGGTGGAAGGACACGCCACAGAATCAACCCCAGGGCCAGCATCACCAGCGACGAGCCCAGGTACACCCAGCGCCAGCCACCCAGGTCCGAGATCAGTCCGGCGGCCAGACGTGACAGCAACAGGCCGATGACAACCCCGCCCTGCACGGTACCCACCACCCGGCCACGCTCTTGCGGCAAACAGGCGGTGGCTGCATAGGCGATCAGGCCCTGGGTCATGGCGGTACCCAGCAGACCGATGGCCAGCATGCCTGAGAGCATCATTGCCGGGGAGCGGGTGAGGCCGACGCAGACCAGACCGGCGATCAGTACCGCCAGTTGGGCGAGCATCAAGCGGCGGCGATCCAGCTGATCGCCCAGTGGCACGATCAGCAGCAATGCCAGCACGCTGCCGATCTGCGTCGCAGTGATCACGGCACCGACCCTGGCATGACTGATCGCAAAGTCGGTGGCCAGTTGATCCAGCAGCGGTTGGGCATAATAAACATTGGCCACGCTCAGCCCGCTGGCACAGGCGAATAACCCGACCAGCGCCCGCGGCATGCGCCTGCCGGTGGTGGCTGGCGCTGCTGGATCGGGCCGGGAAACTTGATCAATGGCCATGGACGGATCTCCGTTGAATGTAGTTTCAAATTAAGACTAGTTTGATTCTAGGGTAACGAGTCTTAAAATGAAACTTGTTGCACGGAGAAAACCCGAAACTGTACGGAGCAGCCTGTATGACCAAGCATCAAATGAGCCAGGCCACCACGTGCCCGGTTGCCCGCTCTGTGGAGGTAATCGCAGATCGCTGGGCGTTGTTGATTGTGCGTGACGCCTTTGACGGCGTAAGGCGCTTTGGCGATTTCCAGCAGGGTCTGGGGGTGGCGCGCAGCGTCTTGGCCAACCGCCTCAAGAGCCTGGTCGAGGCCGGTATTTTTCAAGTGCAACCGGCTTCTGACGGCACCTCGTATCAGGAATACGTGCTTACCCCGCAAGGTCAAAGCCTGTTCCCGGTGGTGGTGGCGTTAAGGCAATGGGGCGAGCGCTACCTGTTCGGGCCGCACGAAGCGCATTCGCAACTGGTGGACACGGCCACCGGGCAGCCCTTGCCTTTGATGCAGCCCGTAGCAGTCGATGGACGGACGATCGCGCCTGAACAAGCCCGGGTCAATAAAGTTGTGTGAGTCATGGCGGCTGGCGGGTGACCTGCACCGCGCCTAGCCGATATAAGAAAAAACCGCGTACTCAAAACCGTTGAACTCGAATGAGGCGACTTTTTTCATGCCCATTTTCAAATGCGCCCGCAGCGACGGCTGGTTGTCATTGCGGATGAAAAGTATCCCCTCGCGCCCGGGTTCAAGACGCCGCAGTTCAGCGAACATTATTTGCGCCAGGCCCTTGCCGCGTTCCTCTTCCCCGACACAGACCGGACCATATACATAGGCATCGGGCGTGCCGTGATAGGCGTTGAACATAGCCTTTACAACGGGGATGTCCGCGTTCACTTCCCGGGAGGAGGTTAACAGGAAGCCGGTGACGCGCCCGTCACGGCGGGCAACGATCAGTGGCATGTCCTGCATCATTTTTGCCAGGCGCTCCGCTGACAGACTTGCCGCCAGTGCTCCGCCCCGTGCTGTCTGATTGGCGGCCTGAAGTTCGAGAATGCCGTCCATATCGGCGATGTCGGCTCTGCTTACACCGGTGTCATGTCCGCTCATACCGATATCCCTGTGGGTTGAAGTGGCGGGGCGCTGTGTAGTGTTGCGCATCAGGCTAGCAGGTCAAGAAACCGTGCAAGCCCCGGAACCCGGCCTATGACCGGGGCTGGACGATCAGGCAATCACCGTGAGCGTCTTGTTCAAGCAAAACCAGCGCTCCGACGATGAGTGCGTGCATGCCCTGGGCCAGCTCGGCCTCCATCTCGGCTTCTTCCGCTGCACGTTCAGCCTCTTCGGCCCCCCGGCCGGTAACCGAGTACACGGTGTCGGCCACGGCAATACCGTGGAAGGCCACCGTCGCCAGCAACCAGCGCGCGTGTTGCTTTGAAATGCCATAGACCTGAGCGATATGGCTCTGATGCTCTTCGATCTTGGCGAGCATCGGTTGTGTCGCGGCCAGCCTGCGGATGACGTAAGGCGTCAGCCCGGGGTGGGCCTTGACGAACACCCGCACCGAGGTGGCAAACACAATCATGTATTCCTTCAAGCCGCTACGCCGCTCAGCGTCGGCCCGGGGGATCTGCCAGCGGGTGAAGATCTCCTCGGCGACCATGCTTTTGAGTGCATCCAGGTTGGCAACGTGCTTGTAGAGCGCCATATGGCTGATCCCCAATGCGGCAGCAACGCCGACAAAGGTAATGCTCGGCAAGCCGATCTCAATGCCTGCTTCGACAATACGTTCCCGGGTGATGGTGCGGGGACGCCCGCGGGTAGCAGGTGGTTGTGGCGCTGTCATGACGGATCCTTGAACGGTGGTGACAGTCTTGTAGCTGTCTTGCCAGCATTTCGCAAATTAGTTTATAGTCATGCAACTAATTAAGTTTCTGATTCAGGAGGCCGTTTCATGTGATCAAGCGCTCCTTACATTCCCCCCAAGGCAGGCGTGAACCATCCCTCTCTTCTGAATTTCCGGACATTTGAACTCTATGGACACTCATGACACGGCCCCGGCCAAAACCAGGGTGCGCGGCCCGATCAGCCAGATACTGCATCCTGTGCGTGGACGCCTGATCGTTGCCGGCCTGCTCGCGGCAGCGGGCGCGATGCTCACGCTGGTGCCGCTGGCCGGTATCGCCCATATCGGCAAAATGGCGTTGTCTGATAACGGGCTTGAGCCGGCACAGGTGTGGTGGGCGCTGATTGCAGGAGTGGCCAGCCTGTGCGCCGGGATGCTGCTGATATCCGGCGCAGAATTGCTCGCCCACCTGGCGGACAACCGCATTACCCATCACCTGCGCCGGGCGCTTGTGCAGCGACTCAGCAGCGTGCCCCTGGGCTGGTTCACCAGTCGGGCGTCGGGCGAGGTCAAGCAGACGATGCAGGACGACATCAGCACATTGCACAGCCTTACCGCGCATTTCTTCACGACATCGGGGCGTGCGGCCGGCGCGGTTCTGATCTCGCTGATCTACCTGTTCACCATGGACTGGCGCATGGCCATTGTCTCGATCCTGCCGTTCCCCGGATTCTTCCTGTTTTTTGCCCGGGCGATGAAGGCCAGCCAGACCAACATGCAGGCGTTCACCGCCGGTATGGGGCGCATCGATAACTCGGTGGTCGAGTTCGTCAACGGCATCGCGGTGGTCAAGTCATTCAGTACCGGTACCAGGGCACACAGCAGCTACCGCGAAGCAATTGATGCCTTCGCCCTGGCCTTTATCGGATTCACCCGGCCTCTGGTGGCTCCGATGGCCAATGCCAACGCAATGATTGCCCCGGTTACGGTTCTCGGCGTAGTGCTGGTGTCCGGTACGGTGTTCGTGGGCCTGGGCTGGATCGCGGCGCCGGATGTGCTGCCGTTTGCCCTGGTGACGCCGGGGCTGTGCGGGCCGCTGCTGTTGCTGCACTACATCACCCATGACCTTAACCACGCAGCCGGTGCTGCCCGGCGTGTTCAGGCCCTGCTGGATACCCCCGTGCTGGAGCAACCGGCCCCCGGCCTGCAGCAGTCGCCAAAGGGAAACGAGATCCGCTTCGAAGGTGTCAGCTACGGCTATGACAGCGCACGCCAGGTACTGGCCGATGTCAGCTTCACGCTCAAGCCCGGCACCACCACAGCCATCGTCGGGCGCTCGGGCTCCGGCAAGTCGACCCTGGCGCGGCTGCTGCTGCGCTTCTTCGACCCCACGCAAGGGCGCATCACTCTGGGCGGGGTGGATCTGCGCGAGATTGAAACCTGCAGCCTCTACCGGCACATCGGTTTTGTCTTGCAGGAGGTGCGCCTGATCCATGCCAGCGTGCGCGACAACATTGCGCTGGGCAGACCATCGGCCAGCCAGCAACAGATCGAGGACGCCGCGCGCATCGCCAACATCCACCAGCGCATTCTGGATTTACCCCGCGGCTATGACTCGGTGATCGGTGAGGATGCACAGTTTTCCGGCGGCGAGCAGCAGCGTGTGAGCATCGCCCGCGCCGTGCTGCTCGATCCCCCCGTTCTGGTGCTCGACGAACCCACGGCAGCAGCCGACGCTGAAAGCGAAGTCGCAATCCAGGAAGCGTTGTCGCGCTTTGCCCGCGGCCGAACCCTGCTGGTCATTGCCCACCGGCTCGACAGCATCATGCTTGCCGACCAGATCATCGTGCTCGACAACGGCATTGTTCATGAACAGGGCCGCCATGAAGAACTGCTCGCAGGCAAGGGGCTCTATGCCCACTTGTGGGCGCAGGGTGGCTATTCACAATCTGCAGATCTGGCGGTGTCGTCATGCTGAATCCCCTTGTTCAACTACTGGATAAAGATGCGCCAGTCTTGCACCGCTACGTCTGGATGGCAGTGTTATATGGCCTGCTAAGCGGCTTGACCCTCACCACGCTGGTGCCGGTGCTGGATCACTTGCTGGCCGGGGATGTGCGAGGGGCTGCGCTGTGGCTCGGCCTGATGCTGGCCGGCGTGGCCATTTGCTGGGCGTGGCGGCTTCAGCTGGACAGGGCGGGGGTGGCAGTTGGCGTGGCCATACTGCAGGGGGCGCGGCAGCGCATCGGCGAGCATGTCGCGCGCCTGCCCGTGGGCTGGTTTACCGCGCAAAACACCAGTCGCCTTGGGCATGTGATTACCCAGGGCATGATGGCGGTAGCTCAGTTGCCGGCGCATGTATTAACCCCAGTGATCAGCGGCGCCGTAACGCCGCTGGTGGTCGTGGTCGCACTATTTTTACTGCACTGGTCGCTGGGCCTGATTGCGTTGCTCGGCTTGCCCGTTCTGTGCCTGGCATTGTGGTTGACCGCTCGCCTGGGACAACGCGCCGACCGTACATACCAGCACCATTTTGCCGACGCCAGCCAGCGCATGGTCGAGTTTGCCCAGGCCCAGTCGGTACTGCGCGCCTTCAATGGCGAGGGCGCCAGTACGCAACATCTGAAACAGGCCCTTGACCAGCAGCGCCGCTCCGGCATGCGCCTGATCTATCAGTCCACTCTTTCGGTGGTGCTCAACGCCTGGGTGGTGCAGGCCGTTTTCGCGGCCCTGCTGATCGCCGCAGCCCTGTGGCTCAACGCGAATCAGGACATCGCACAGCAAAGCGGTACGGTGATTGCGGTGGTTGTCGCGTTGTTATTGACCAGCCGCTTCATCGATCCGCTGCTGGAGGTGGCCAGCTATGCCGAGATCCTGCGGGGGGCGTACGGCCAGCTTGCAGAGGTGCAGAGCATTTTCGCGGTCGAGCCCTTGCCGGAGCCGGATCAGCCATTGGCCCCGGCGGACAGTTCTGTCGAGTTTCGCCAGGTGAGCCTGCGTTATGCCCATGATCAGCCGGATGTGCTGAGTGGCATCAGCCTGCGCATCGAGCCCGGCAGCATGACCGCATTGGTGGGCGCTTCGGGCTCTGGCAAGACCACCCTGGTACGTTTGATCGCGCGGTTCTTCGATGCAACCCAGGGCAGCGTACTGATCGGCGGCGTGGACGTGCGACAGATGTCCAGTTCACAACTGTCCGCCCGGATCAGTCAGATTTTCCAGGACACCTATCTGTTTCAGGGCAGCATTGCCGACAACATCCGCATCGGCAGTCCGGCTGCCAGTTTTGGTGAAATCCTCGACGCTGCACAGCAGGCCGGTCTGGGTGACCTTATCGAACGTTTGCCCCTGGGCATCGACACACCGGTCGGCGAGGGCGGTGCAAGGCTGTCGGGTGGCGAACGCCAGCGCATCACCATTGCCCGTGCGCTGATCAAGAATGCGCCCATTCTGCTGGTGGACGAGGCCACCGCCGCCCTGGATGCGCAGAATCAGTCAGTAATTGCCCGGACGCTCTCCAGTCTGCGCGGTCGACACACGGTGGTGGTGATTGCCCACCAGCTATCTACGGTGTCGATGGCAGACCAGATTGTGGTGCTCGACAAAGGCCAACTGGTTGAGCAGGGCACGCCTGCGGCATTGCGCGGCAGTGGCGGGCGTTATGCGCATTTTCTGGAACAGCGTCGGGCTGCTAGAGGCTGGCGGATCGCCGTGCCGTCGAACAGCGAGCAAGCCTGATGACCGCACGCTGGCTATGGTGGTTTGCCATCTTGTGCGGGGTGTCACTGCTGGTCGGGGCTCGACAGCTGGAGTGGGGGCAGTTGTTGTCGTTGTCGGGCGATGCCTGGCTGACACTGACGGCCAGCCGCCTGCCACGCCTGGCGGCGCTGGTGCTGACGGGGGTTGGCCTGGCTGTGTGCGGGGTGATCCTGCAGCACATTGTGCGTAACAAGTTCGTCGAACCCGGTACCACGGGCGGACTGGACGCGGCCAGGCTCGGTATCCTGATGTCGCTGGTGCTCGCCCCTGGCGCGGGTGCCCCGGCCCGAATGCTGTTCGCGTTGCTGTTGAGCTTCGCCGCGGGTCTGATTTTTGTCCTGATCATACGGCGCATCCAGTTCAAGGGCTCGGTACTGGTTCCGGTCATCGGCCTGATGTATGGCGGCGTGCTGAGCGCCATTGCCGAGTTCTACGCCTATCGCAACAACATCATGCAAAGCATGCAGGGCTGGCTGCTGGGGGACTTTTCCCGGGTCGTGCAGGGCAGTTACGAAATCATCTACCTGATCTTGCCGATTGTCGGGTTGACCTACCTGTATGCCCGGCGTTTCACCCTGTTGGGCATGGGGGAGGGCATGGCCACGAGTCTGGGTCTCAACTATCTGGCCTGGGTGGCGCTGGGCTTGCTGCTGGTGGCCGTCACCGTATCGGCCACTGTCATCACTGTCGGTTCGATCCCCTTTGTCGGGCTGGTCATTCCCAATCTGGTGGCGCTGCGTTATGGCGACAACCTCAGGCGCACGCTGCCCATCGTTGCGCTGGGCGGCGCGTGCCTGCTGCTGGTCTGCGACATCCTCGGGCGGCTGCTGATCTACCCGTTCGAGGTGCCTATCGGCCTGACCGCGGGCAGCGTGGGCGGGGTGCTGTTCCTCGCGTTGATCATCCGGAGGTACAGATGATGCGCCTGCAACCCCGGCACGCGGTATGGATTGTGGTGGTGACGCTGGCACTCATCTTCGTGTTCCTGCACTCGGGCCTGGACTTTGACTATGTGATCCCCAAGCGGATCGCGCGGCTGACAGCCATGCTGATCGGCGGAGCAGCTATTGCCTGGTCGTCGATCACATTCCAGACCCTTACCGGCAACCGGATACTGACGCCGGCGATCATGGGCTATGAGGCTGTCTACTTGCTATGGCAGGCCTTGCTGATTCTATTTATGGGCAGCGCCAGCCTGGTGCTGCTCGGGGTCAACGGCAACTTTGTGCTCTCGGTGCTGCTGATGCTCGGCTATTCGTGGGGCATCCATCGCTGGTTGTTCCGCGATGGCAAGAGCAACGTGTATTTCCTGCTGCTGGTGGGGTTTGTACTGACCCTGTTGATCAGCACCTTTACCCAGTTTGTCCAGCTCAAGGTCAGCCCTGGCGAGTTCTCGATCCTGCAGGGCTTCAGCCAGGCCTCTTTCAACCGGGCCCAACCCTTGCAGTTGCTCTTTTCGGGACTGCTGGTGGGGGCGGTTTGCCTGCTGGGACGCAAGACCTTGCCGACCCTCGATGTGCTTTCTCTGGGACGCGACCAGGCCGTTTCTCTGGGGGTCGACTATCGGCGCAATGTACGCCTGCATCTCGCGCTGATCGCGATCCTGGTCGCTGTGTCCACCAGCCTGCTCGGGCCCACGGCTTTTATGGGGGTGTTCGTGGCGAACATCACCTACGCCCTGGCACGCACCTTCAGGCACCGCGTCACGCTGCCACTGGGGGGCGCGATAGCCACCGGCATGTTCATCACCGCGCAACTGCTGGTCGAGCATGTTTTCAACTACAAAACCACCGTCGGCATTCTGGTCAATCTGGTCTGCGGCGGCTATTTCCTGGTGCTGATGGTTCGTACCCGAGGAGCCCCATGATCACTGTCCACGACATCCACAAGGCCTATGGCGCCAAGGCCGTACTGAAGGGCGTAGATGCCTGTTTTCCGGCCCGGAGCCTGACTTCGCTTATTGGCCCGAATGGCGCGGGCAAGACCACGCTGCTGCTGATGATCGCGCGGCTGACGGCGCCTGGCCGTGGTGAAGTGCGTATCGAGGGCCGCCCGGTTGCAGGCATTGATATAGGTGAATACGCCAGGCGGGTTGCGACCCTGCGTCAGGCGCCGGACTTCAATCTGCGCCTGACGGTGGAGGAGCTGGTCGCGTTCGGGCGCTTTCCCTACAGCCGTGGTGCGTTGACCCGCGAAGACCAGCGGGTGATCGACGAAGCCATTGCGTTCCTGTCCCTGGAACCCCTGCGCCATGCCTACCTCGACGAACTCAGCGGCGGGCAACGGCAAATGGCCTTTCTGGCGATGACCATCGCCCAGCAGACGGACTATCTGTTGCTGGATGAGCCGCTGAACAACCTCGATATCAAGCACGCCGTGCAGATCATGCGTGCGCTGCGCCGCCTGTGCGATGAGCAAGGGCGCACCGTCATCCTGGTGGTGCATGACATCAATTTTGCCGCCAGCTATTCCGACCACATCGTTGCGATGAAGGAGGGTGCGGTGTATTGCGCCGGCAGTGTTGCCGAAGTAATTACCGAGGCGCGTCTGGGTGAACTCTACGGTCTGGCTTTCGATATCACACAGGGTCAGCGCGGGCGCCTGTGCAACTACTTCAACCCATAAAGAGATCCCCCATGTCCAGCCATCACACACACCGCAGGTGGGCGTCGGCCTTGCTGATCGCCGTGACTGCCGCACTCTGTGCATGTAATGAAAAGTCCGCCCAAGCGCCATCCCCACAATCATCAGCGGCGGCTTACACCCCTGTCACAGTGCAACACCAACTGGGCACGACCCGGATCGACCATGCGCCACAACGGGTGGTCGCCCTGGACATGAACGAGGTCGATTTTCTCGACCAGTTGGGGGTACCTGTGGCGGCGATGCCGAAGGATTTCGTCCCGCATTTTCTTGCCCGCTACAAGGATGCAGCGAGCGTCGAGGACGTGGGCTCGATCGTGCAGCCCAATTTGGAACGCGTTCATGGCGCCCGGCCTGATCTGATACTGATTACATCGCTGCAGGCCAATCGCTTTGAGGAATTGAGCGAGATGGCCCCGACCCTTCATTTTGATGTCGACTATCGCGATAGCCAGGCGCGCCACATCGACGTCATCAGGGAGCACCTGATGACGTTGGGAGACGTCTTCGCCCGGCAGGCGCTCGCCCGCCAGAAGGTCAACGAACTGGACACCCGGGTCGAGGAGGTCAGGCGTATCACTGCGGGGCGCCCCGAAAAAGCATTGGTGGTTTTGCACAACAATGGCGCCTTCAACTCCTTCGGCGTGCAGTCGCGCTACGGCTTCATCTTCAGTGCCCTGGGGGTGAAGCCGGCCGGCCCGAATGCCGAAACCGGCCTGCATGGCCAGCCGATTTCCAGCGAATTCATCCTGCAGGCCAACCCCGACATCATCTTCGTCGTCGACCGCACGGCAGTGATGGAGCGTCGACCGGTGATGGATGCCCGAAGCATGGATAACCCGCTGCTGCGCCAGACCAAGGCCTGGAAAAACGGGCGGGTGATCTTTGTCGATGCCCAGGCCTGGTACGTGACCGGGGCCAGTCCGACCTCACTGAAATTGATTATCGACGACGTCGAAAAGGGCTATCAGCGCTAAAGCGGGCCAGGCCGTAGCCGCTTACGCCTTTGATAGTTATCGATTCTCATTAATACCATTCTTTAGATTCAGATTCAATACAACAAATACCTTCTCAATTGAACGGAGTCATAGCGTGCGTAAACGCCACTTTCAAACCCGCATTGCGCCACCACGCGCAGTCTTTGCCTTGAATCGCACTGCCGCCGCCGTACAGGGTGTACTACTGGGCCTGACCCTGGCCGCAACCGGCTTGCCGGCTTATGCCCAGAGCACGACCAGTGAAGAAGAGGGTGTCTCCACGCTGCCCGCCACCCTGGTGGAGGGCGAAATGCTATTGCCTTCCGGGCTGCCGCCCACCTATGCCGGCGGGCAGGTGGCGTACGGCAGCCGTGTCGGCCTGCTGGGTAACAAGGACTTCATGGAAACGCCGTTCAGCACCGTCAGCTACACGGAGAAGTACATCGCCGACCGTCAGGCGCAAAACATCACTCAGGTGATTGCTGCCACTGATCCTTCAGTGTTCAGCAACGGCCTGACCGGCACCTTCAGTGAGAACTACTCCATCCGTGGCTTCGCCAGTGACATCAGCGACGTGACCATCGGTGGTTTGTATGGCGTCGCGCCGTACTACCGGATTTCGCCGGAAATGTACGAGCGCATCGAGGTGCTCAAAGGCCCGTCAGCACTGCTTAATGGCATGCCGCCCGGCGGCTCGGTAGGCGGCAGCGTCAACCTGGTACCCAAGCGTGCTGGCGATGAACCGTTGACGCGGCTGACCGGCACCTACATGTCGGATGCCCAGTTTGGCGGGCATCTGGATGTGGGCCGGCGGTTTGGCGAGGACCAGCAGTTCGGCATCCGTTTCAACGGTGTTTACCGTGATGGCGACGGAGCGATCAATCACCAGGAGCAGAAGGCCGAACTGACGTCGCTGGGCCTGGACTGGCGTGGCGAGCGTGCTCGCCTCTCCGCCGACCTGTATCAAAGTGAAGACCGTATTCGCGGGCAGAACCGGGGGATCAACCTGGCCTCCGGCGTGGCAGTGCCCAAACCGCCCAAGGCTGACACTCTGCTGAACCCCGACTGGGCGTATGTGCAGACTAAAGACCGGGGGGCGATAGTGCGCGGTGAGTACGACCTGACTGACAGCCTGATGGCTTATGCGGCCTACGGCGCCAGCAGGACTCGCTACACCTACAGCGGCACGATGCTGGCCACTGTGTTTAACGATGCGGGCGACTTCAGGACCAGCATGGGCCAATTGAAAATGGAACTCGAGAAGACCTCGGGGGAGGTTGGCTTGAAGGGCCACTTCCAGACGGCGGCCATCAAGCATCAATGGTCCTTGAATGCCACGCACTACGGCGATACCCAAAAGGACTTCGGGCGCCGCTCGGTGCCGGGTGCAGACTGGGTGACCAATATCTACAACCCGGTCTGGGGCCCGGCTGCGCCCACCGATTTTCCCTACATTGCCCATAACGAAAGCCGTCTGACCAGCTACGGCGTGGCGGATACGCTGTCGGTTCTGGAGGAACAGGTGCAACTGACCCTTGGCGTGCGCCGTCAGCAAGTGCTCACCGACAGTTTCAGTGTGACTACCGGGGCGCGCACAGACCGTTATGACGAAGAGGCCACCACGCCTGCGGCGGCGTTGCTGGTCAAACTCAGCGAGCATGTGTCTTTGTATGCCAACTACATCGAAGGCCTGAGCCAGGGGGCGACCGCACCGATGACGGCCGCGAATGCGGGAGATGTATTCGCGCCCTACAAGTCCAAGCAAAAAGAGGTCGGGCTCAAGGTCGATCTCGGTGACTTCACCCACACCCTCAGCCTGTATGAAATCAAGCGTCCCGGCAGCTATCTGGACCCGAACAGCAATATCTTTTCGTTTGGTGGCGAACAGCGTAACCGGGGTGTCGAGTGGGGATTCTTCGGCTCACCGCTGGACAATGTGCGCCTGATGGGGGGCGTGGCTCATGTGGACCCGAAAATCACCAAGACCGAGGGCGGCGTCAACCAGGGCAAGACGGCCACCGGCTTGCCCAAGCTGCAAGGAAAGCTGGGCGTGGAATGGGACACACCGGTACTCGACGGTTTAACCCTGACCGCCAATGCGACATCAGTGTCAAAGCAGTACATCAGCGATGACAACACGCAATCGATACCTGGCTATACGATCTTTGACCTGGGCACACGCTATG
>Ga0302347_1003706_pt1 | contig 13169 bp, 9 predicted proteins | sample PhyWR1_FD_202178 | JGI IMG/M metagenome (GOLD analysis project Ga0302347, IMG submission 202178) | Leaf surface microbial communities from wheat plants in UC Gill Tract Community Farm, Albany, California, United States - DLSL W.R1 (v2)... | ecosystem: Host-associated > Plants > Phyllosphere >...
CAGGTGATCCTGGGCGTGGGCGAGCATTCCGATCACCTGCTGGTAATCGGTAGCGGTGTGGTCTCGGCAGCGGTGCGCGATGGCGACAAGCTGCTGGAAGCCGGGCGCATGGGGCCGGGTGAGGTGCTGGGGGTCGAGGGGATCATTGACGAAGAAGATTCGTTTGCCGAGTTCCGCACCCTGACCAGCTGCGTGTTGTACCGGATCGACAAGGAACAGGTGAAGAGCTGCCTGGTACAGCGCGGCGAAGTGCAGACGGCGTTGAGCAAGTTGCAGCGCTTCCGGCGGCAGAGCCGGGAGTCGTTGCTGCTGCAGAAGCCGGCCCTGATCAAGAAGGGCGGCTTCCTTAGCTGGTTGCACAAGTAAGCCTGTACTGGCCTCTTCGCGGGTAAACCCGCTCCCACGGGTACATCACAAGTCTCGAAAACTGTGTTGTACCCCTGGGAGCGGGTTTACCCGCGAAGAGGCCGGTACTTACAACACAACTCTCAAGCATTGCCCCGCGTGGTACAGCGAGAACCCGGACTCATAGAACGCGGTGCGCAGTGACGGCGCGCTCACGCCGGCCATCGGCGAGAACGGTATCGGCAAGCTGTCCGCCTCGCCCTTGAGCAGGAACTCGGCAAACGCCCGGCCGATCACGGTGCCGGTCGTGTTGCCGCGGCCGTTGTAGCCAGTCACCGCCACCAGCCCCGGCGCCGGCTCGAACAGGCGCATCAAGTGGTCGGGGGTGAAGTCGATGCAACCGGTCCAGTGCATTTCCCACTCGACCTTGCCCAGCTCCGGGTAATAGTGGCTCTGGATGCGGTCCGCCCAGCTGCGCACAAACCACGCCGGCTTGTTGTCGACCCGGCCCAGGCTGCCGAGCAACAGCCGGCCCTGGTCGTCACGGCGGATGCTGCTGAGCACCGTGCGGGTGTCCCAGGAGCCTTGGCCATGAGGCAGCACTTTGTCGGCCGCAGCGCCGTGCAGAGGCTTGGAAGCCACCTGGTAGTAATACCCACGGAAAAACTGCTTCTGCAGGTTGCTCCAGTCGCCTTCGGTATAGGCGCCGGTGGAAATCACCACCTTGTCGGCGCGCACTGACCCGCGAGCGGTCTTCACCCGCCAGGCATCGCCGTCACGTTCAAGGCCTTCGACCGACGATTGCTGGAACAGCTTGCCGCCCAGACGCGCCACGGCAGCCGCCAGGCCCTGGGTGTAACCCATGGGGTTGATGGTGCCGGCGCGGCGGTCGAGCAGCGCGGCAGAAATCTTGTCGGTACCGCAGTACTCCTGGCACTGGGCGCCGGTCAGCAGCTCCACGTCGGCACCCCGGCGGCTCCACTGCGCATGGCGCGCTTCGAGGTCGGCGATGCCGGTGGCGTTGTGCGCCATGTGCAGCGTGCCTTTGTGCTGGGCCTGGCAGTCGATGCCAAGGCGCTCGATCATGGCGAACACTTCAGCCGGGGCCTCGCCGAGTACCTTGTTCAGGCGGCTGCCCGTCTTCTGGCCGAGGGTCGCTTCGACGTCGTCCGGGCGAATCCAGGTGCCGGCGTTGACCAGGCCGACGTTGCGCCCGGACCCGCCATGGCCGATCTTCCAGGCCTCCAGCAGGATCACCGACTTGCCCTGTTCGAGCAGGTGGATAGCCGCAGACAAGCCGGTAATGCCGCCACCGATCACACAGACATCCGCCTTGTGCTCACCGGCCAGGGCCTGGTCGGCGACGGTCGGTTTGCTGACGAATTCCCACAAGCATTCTTGACGCAGTTCGGACATGGCCCGGCTCCAGCAATTTGTTCTTGTTGGGGCCGCGCTGCGGCCCTGTCGCCGACAAGCCAGCTCCCACAGAGAGCGTACGGTAGACAACACTCTCTGTGGGAGCTGGCTTGCCGGCGAAACGGGGGCAGAGCCCCCGCCTGCGGTCATCAGTCGAACACGATACCCTGCGCCAGCGGCAGCTCGCGCGAGTAGTTCACGGTGTTGGTCTGGCGACGCATGTAGCCTTTCCAGGCATCCGAACCGGACTCACGGCCACCGCCGGTTTCCTTCTCGCCACCAAACGCGCCGCCGATCTCGGCGCCGCTGGTGCCGATGTTGACGTTGGCGATGCCACAGTCGCTGCCCGAAGCGCTCTGGAAGCGTTCGGCTTCACGCAGGTCGGTGGTGAAGATGCACGACGACAGGCCTTGTGGCACTTCGTTGTTCAGGCGCAGGGCCTCTTCGAAGTCGTCGTAGGCCAGCACGTACAGGATCGGGGCGAAGGTTTCATGGCGTACTACCTCGCTCTGCGCCGGCATTTCGGCGATGGCTGGCGACACGTAGTAGGCGTTCGGATACTGGTCGGCCAGCTGGCGCTCACCACCAAATACCTGGCCGCCTTCATCGCGGGCCTTGGCCAGCGCACCCTGCATGGCGTCGAACGACAGTTTGTCGATCAGCGGGCCAACCAGGTTGTCTTTGCGTGGGTCGCCGATGCGGACTTTGCCGTAGGCGGCTTTGACGCGGGCAACCACTTCGTCCTTGATCGAGCGGTGCACGATCAGGCGACGCAGGGTGGTGCAGCGCTGACCGGCGGTGCCGACAGCAGAGAACAGGATGCCGCGCACGGCCAGGTCCAGGTCTGCGCTCGGGGCCAGGATCATGGCGTTGTTGCCGCCCAGCTCCAGGATGCTGCGGCCGAAGCGGGCAGCGACACGCGGGCCGACTTCACGGCCCATGCGGGTGCTGCCGGTGGCGCTGACCAGCGGTACGCGCGGGTCATCGACCATGGCTTCGCCAGCTTCACGGCCACCGATCACCAGTTGGGCCAGGCCAGCCGGTGCATCGCCGAAGGCTTTCAGGGCTTTGTCGAACAGCGCCTGGCAGGCCAGCGCGGTCAGCGGGGTTTTTTCAGACGGTTTCCACAGCACCGAGTTACCGGCCACCAGGGCCAGGGCGGTGTTCCAGGCCCAGACGGCTACCGGGAAGTTGAAGGCGCTGATCACGCCGACCACGCCCAGCGGGTGCCAGGTTTCACGCATGTGGTGGCCAGGGCGCTCGGAAGCGATGGTCAGGCCGTACAGCTGACGCGACAGGCCGACGGCGAAGTCGCAGATGTCGATCATTTCCTGCACTTCGCCCAGGCCTTCCTGGGTGATCTTGCCGGCTTCGATCGATACCAGCTCGCCGAGGTCCGCCTTGTGCTCGCGCAGCACTTCACCGAACAGACGCACCAGCTCGCCACGGCGTGGGGCCGGTACGCTGCGCCAGGCTTCGAAGGCGCTCTGGGCCTGATCGATGCGAGCGATGGTCTCGGCCTTGCCGAGCAGTTTCACCGAGGCGATCTGGCTGCCGTCGATCGGCGTGTGAACAGGGTAGTCGCCCTGGGTGTAAGCATCGGCGGCAACGCCAAGGCGCTCGAGCAATCCAGCAACCATTTGTGCATCTCCTATATCGGTGATGGGGTGGAAAAATGATGTGGATCAGTATTAATCCGATCACACCAGTGCAACAAACGACCTTTATTCCGCATATCATTCCGTCAGGTAATGATTCGAGCCGCAGAGACCGCTATGTCCAAACGCCTGGTGCCCTCCATGACCGCCCTGCAGTGCTTTGAAGCTGCCGCGCGCCATTTAAGCTTTACCCGTGCCGCCGAAGAGCTGCACCTGACCCAGAGCGCGGTCAGCAAGCAGGTAGCGCAGCTTGAAGAGATGCTGCGCCACCACCTGTTCCTGCGCATTCGCCGGCGCCTGCAACTGACCCCGGCTGGCAGTCTGTACCTGGCCGAGGTCAACAAGATCCTCACCCAGGTCGACATGTCCAGCCGCTATGTCCTGACCTATGGCGAGCAGACCGAGATACTGAAGGTAGCTACTCAGCCGAGCTTTGGCGTGCGCTGGTTGATTCCTCACCTCAAGGGCTTTGGCAAACGCCACACCAATATCCACCTTGATATCCGCAACGAGATGGAACCGTTTGCGCTGCTGCAGGGGTCGGCGGACGTGGTGTTCTTCTATGGCCAGGGCACGTGGCCGGGGGCCACCTGCGTTGAGCTGTTCCGCGAAGAAGTGGTGCCGGTGTGCGCGCCGGAGCTGCTGGCCGGGCGCGAGCTGGGCGATGCCGCAGAGTTGGCCGAACTGGTACTGCTTCAGAGCACCTCGCGGCCGGAGGCCTGGCATGAGTGGTTCCAGGAGCTGGGGCTGCAGAGCGTCAGTGCCTACCACGGGCCACGCTTTGATACGTTCTACATGGCGCTGAGCGCGGCGCAGGCTGGCTGCGGGGTGGCGTTGGTACCGCGTTATCTGGCGGCCAAGGAACTGGCCGACGGTAGCCTGGTGGTGCCGTGGAACCATGCAATGCGCAGTGGCGGGGCGCATTATCTGGCGTATGCCGAGCATGCGGCGGAGGTGCCAAAGGTGCGGGCGTTGGTGGAATGGATTGATGAGCAGCTTCAGGCTTGAGGGCCTCTTCGCGGGCACGCCCGCTCCTACAGGGACCGCGCAGGTTCAAGCCCTGTGCAGTACTTGTGGGAGCGGGCATGCCCGCGAAAGGGCCCTGAAGGTCGATCAAAAAAGGAATGACACACTCACTTTTTTTCGCTTGTGAGCCAAGTGCATTCCCAGCTTTCATGTAAGCGTCCAAACCTAACCAGGAAGCTAGCGATGCCCGCCCACGATTTCGTCAGCCCAGACAGCATCCGCGCGCAGTTCTCTGCCGCCATGTCGCTCATGTACAAACAGGAAGTGCCGCTCTACGGCACGTTGCTGGAGCTGGTGAGCGAAATCAACCAGCAGGTCATGGCCCAGCAACCCGAGGTAGCCGAAGCCCTGCGCTGGACCGGCGAAATCGAGCGCCTGGATCAGGAACGCCACGGCGCCATCCGCGTCGGCACCGCTGAAGAGCTGGCCACCATCGCCCGTCTGTTCGCCGTCATGGGCATGCAGCCGGTCGGCTACTACGACCTCAGCTCTGCCGGCGTGCCGGTGCACTCCACCGCGTTTCGCGCGGTGCACGAGCAGTCGCTGCACGTCAGCCCGTTCCGCGTGTTCACCTCGCTGCTGCGCCTGGAGCTGATCGACAACCCGCAGCTGCGTGAACTGGCCCAGAGCATCCTCGCCAAACGCCAGATATTCACGGATCGCGCCCTCGCGCTGATCGCCCAGTGCGAACGCGATGGTGGCCTGAACGCTGCAGATGCCGACGCATTTGTGCAGGAAGCGCTGCACACCTTCCGCTGGCACCATGATGCCACGGTCACTGCCGAGCAGTACCAGCAGTTGCACGACCAGCATCGCCTGATCGCCGACGTGGTCGCCTTCAAGGGCCCGCACATCAACCACCTGACCCCACGCACCCTGGATATCGACGCCATCCAGATGGGCATGCCGGCCAAGGGCATCCCGCCCAAGGCCGTGGTCGAAGGCCCGCCCACCCGCCGCCACCCGATCCTGCTGCGCCAGACCAGCTTCAAGGCGCTGCAGGAAAAGGTTGCCTTCCGCGACCAACAAGGCAGCGAGGGCAGCCACACTGCGCGCTTTGGCGAAATCGAGCAGCGCGGTGCGGCGCTGACGCCGAAAGGGCGCCAGCTGTACGACAAGCTGCTGGATGCGACCCGGGCCGCCTTGGGCGGTGTGCCGGCCGAGGCCAACGCCGAGCGCTACAGGGCGCTGCTGCAGGAAACTTTTGTCGAATTCCCGGATGACCTGGCGCAGATGCGTGAACAGGGCCTGGCGTACTTCCGCTACTTTGCCACCGAAAAAGGGCTGGCTGCGCGTGGCCAGGACGATCGACCGACCACCCTGCAGGGCCTGATCGACGCTGGGCATGTGCACTTCGAGGCGCTGGTGTACGAGGACTTCCTGCCGGTGAGTGCTGCAGGGATCTTCCAGTCCAACCTGGGTGACGATGCCCAGGCCGAGTACGGCAGCAACGCCAACCGCGATGCGTTCGAAGCGGCGTTGGGGCGGCAGGTGCAGGATGAGCTGGCGCTGTATGCACAAAGCGAGCGCCGGTCGTTGCAGGCCTGTGCACAGGCCTTGAATCTGGGTTCGATGTAAGGCTGCGGGAATCAGAGGGGCGGCAGGATTTCCACATCAGGCAGATCCATCGCCGCCACCTCCTCATCCAGAAACGCGCTCAACCGCCGCAAACGCTCGCCCCCCGGCCGTGTACGGGGCCACACCAGGTAATAGTCCATCCCGCTGGGCACCGCCGTCGGCCATGGCAGGCTAAGCCGTTTCTGCGCCACATCCTCGGCCACCATCAGCAAGTCGCCCATGGAAATCCCGTAACCACGCGCAGCAGCAATCATGCCCAGTTCCAGAGTGTCGAACACCTGGCCGCCCTTCAGCGAGACCTTGTCGCTGAGCCCCATGCGCTCCAGCCATTCGCGCCAGTCACGCTTGTCCACCGTGGGGTGCAACAGCTCGATGCAGGCCAGCCGGCGCACGTCCCACGGCTCCTCGTCCAGCAGGTCCGGCGCGCCCACCGGGATCAGCAACTCCGGGAACAACTTGCGCACCTCCCAGTCCGCCGGGAATGCCCCGTCACTGAGCAACACCGCGCAATCGAACGGCTCCTGGTTGAAGTCCACATGGTCCACGTCCATCCAGGCGCTGGTCAGCTGCACTTCATTGCCCGGCTGCAAATGACGGAAGCGACTCAAGCGCGCCAGCAACCAGCGCATGGTCAGCGTCGAAGGCGCCTTCATGCGCAGGATGTCATCTTCGCCGCGCAAGGTATCGCAGGCCCGCTCCAGCGCGGCAAAACCTTCACGCACCCCAGGCAGCAGCACCCGCGCCGCTTCGGTCAGTTGCAGGCTGCGGCCACTGCGGACGAACAAGCGGCAGGCAAAGTGATCCTCCAGCGTGCGGATATGCCGGCTGACCGCACTTTGGGTGATCGACAGCTCTTCACCCGCGCGGGTGAAAGAGCTTGAGCGTGCGGCAGCTTCAAATGCGCGCAGGGCATACAACGGTGGGAGCTGACGAGACATCGGGTACCTGCCATACGAGCTGTGAGGCAACTCCTGAAAGCATATATGCATGAGTCAAAGTCATGCCAACAATCGGTTTTATCCTTTTGTGCAAAGTTGACCGAAGCCTCAGAATCGCGCTTCGCTACATCACCTCAGGAAGAAGGACAGCCCATGCACGTCGCGCCCACCACAGAACTCAAGGCGTTGCTGCGCCTGGCCGGGCCGCTGATCGCCTCGCAGTTGGCGCACATGCTGATGGTGCTGACCGACACCCTGATGATGGCCCGCATCAGCCCGCAAGCCCTGGCCGGTGGTGGACTGGGCGCAGCCAGCTATTCGTTCGTGTCCATCTTCTGCCTGGGCGTGATCGCCGCCGTCGGCACCCTGGTGGCCATCCGCAAGGGCGCCAACGATATCGAGGGCGCTACCCGCCTGGCGCAAAACGGCCTGTGGCTTGCCTGGGGCCTGGCGCTGGTGGCCGCGCTGGCGTTGTGGAACCTTGAGCCGGTATTGCTGATGTTCGGCCAACAGCCGGAGAACGTGGCCTCGGCGGCGCAGTTCCTGACCCTGCTGCCACTGGCGCTGCCCAGCTACCTGACCTTCATGGCCCTGCGCGGTTTCACCAGCGCCCTCGGCCGCTCGACCCCGGTGATGGTCATCAGCGTGGTCGGCACGGTGCTCAACTACCTGCTCAATGTCGCCATGCTCGAAGGCATGTTCGGCCTGCCGAAGCTGGGCCTGATGGGCATTGGCCTGGTCACCGCGGTGGTATCGCTGGGCATGGCCATTGCCCTGGCGCTGTATATCCGCTGGCACCCGGCGTATGCCGCCTACCCGCTGCGCAAGGGCCTGTCGCGCCCGTCAATGCCGGCGCTGCGCGAGTTGTGGCGGCTGGGCTTGCCCATTGGCGGCACCTACATGGTGGAAGTGGGCCTGTTCGCCTTCGCCGCCCTGTGCATGGGTGTGCTGGGCAGCACCGAGCTGGCGGCGCATCAGATCGCCCTGCAGATCGTCTCCACGGCGTTCATGGTGCCGACCGGGCTGTCGTATGCGGTGACCATGCGCGTGGGCCTGTATTACGGCGCCGGCAATCTGCTGGCGGCACGCAGCGCCGGGCGGGTCGGGATTGGCTTCGGCGGGCTGATCATGTTCGGCTTTGCGGCACTGTTCTGGCTGTTGCCCGATGCACTGGTAGGGCTGTTTATCGACCGCAGCGACCCGGCCTTCGCCGCCATCTACCAACTGGCGGTGCAACTGGTGATGGTCGCGGCCTGGTTCGAGCTGTTCGATGGCATGCAGACCATCGCCATGGGTTCGATTCGTGGCCTCAAGGATGCCAAGACCACATTCCTGATCGGCTTGTGCTGTTACTGGCTGGTGGGCGCGCCGAGTGCCTGGCTGTTCGCATTCAACCTGGGCGGCGGCGCGGTCGGCATCTGGTGGGGGCTGGCATTGGGGCTGGCGTTTGCTGCCGTGGCGCTGACCTTCGGCTTTGAATGGCGGATGAAGCGGCTGCTGCGCAAAGCCGGTGTGGCTGACGGTTCTGCAGTGTCTGTGTGATTGCCGGGGCTTTGTGTTGCGATGGAGGGCAAAGCCCTCCCTCGCGATGTCACAGGCTAACCAGCTTCGGCTTGCTGCAATCCATCAAAAACTCCATCAACTCCGCCACGGGCAAAGGCTTGCTGACCAGAAAGCCCTGCACCTGGTCACAGCCAAACTCGCGCAACAGTGCCAGCTGCTCTTCGCTCTCCACGCCCTCGGCCACCACCTCGAGGTTGAGGTTGTGCGCCAGGTTGATCATGGCGTGCACCAGCTTGCGGTTCTCCTCGCGCATTTCCATTTCGGCAACGAAGCTGCGGTCCACCTTGAGCAAGGCGATCGGCAGGCTGTTGAGGTGTACGAAAGAAGAAAAGCCGGTGCCGAAATCGTCGAGGGAAAAGCGCACGCCCAGGCGCCCCAACGCGTCCATGGTCTGGCGCACCAGCTCGTTGCGGCGCATCACTGCCGTTTCGGTCAGCTCGAACTCCAGCCAGCGCGCATCGACGCCATGCTCAAGGATCAGACGGCTCAAGGTAGCCAACAGCTGGCTGTCCTGAAACTGGCGGAAGCTAAGGTTGACCGCCATGTGCAGCGGTTCCAGGCCACGCTCGCACAGCACCTGCATGTCACGCAGGGCGCGGGAAATCACCCAGTAGCCCAACGGCACGATCAGGCCGCTTTGCTCGGCCAACGGCACGAACTCGCTGGGCGGCAACAGCCCACGCTCGGCATGGCGCCAGCGCACCAGCGCCTCCAGGCCGACGATGCGCCCGTCGGCCATGTTCAGCCGCGGCTGGTAGTGCAGCTCCAGTTCATCCCGGCGCAAGGCACGGCGCAGTTCGCTTTCCAGGTCGGCGAGGCTGCGCGCATTACGGTTGATGCGCTCGTTGAACACATGGAAGGTGCAGCCCTGGCTGCCCTTGGCCTGGCGCATGGCGATGTGCGCGTGCCACATCAGCGGGTCGGCGCCACCCTGCGCGCGGGCGTGGGCCAGGCCCAGGCTGCAGCCCAGCAGCAGGCTTTCGCCATCGACCCAGTAAGGTTCGGCCAGGGCCTCGACGATGCGTTCGGCCATCCATTCGGCGCGGTTGGCGTCGCGGCGGGTGTCGATCAGCAGGGCAAACTCGTCGCTGCCCAGCCGCGCCAGCTGGTCGCCCGCCTCCAACTGATGCTTCAGGCGTGCAACCACCTGCAAGATCAGCCGGTCGCCACTCTGGTGGCCAAGGGCGTCGTTGACGTGGCGAAAGTTGTCCAGGTCGAGGTGGCCGAGGGCAATGCCGCGCCCCTCGTTTTCGGCCAGGCGCGCGGTCAGCAGTGCCTGAAAACCCTGGCGGTTGGCAATGCCGGTCAGCGGATCTTGTTCGGCCAGGCGCTGCAAGGTGGCCACCAGCACACCCCGCTCGCGCACATGGCGTAACGAGCGGCGCAGGTTATCGCTATTGAGCTGATCACGGACCAGCCAGTCGCTGGCACCACTGGGCGCCGTTTCGGGCTCATCCTCCAGCAGCAGGATGGTCGGCAGCTCGCAGCGCCCCGGCGCTGGCTGCATGGCAGGGGTTGCCAGTATCACGGCCTGGCGGTCATGGCTGAACAGGCTATCGACCGCCTCCCAGTTCGGTGCCGTGAGCAGCACGGCGCTGCCATTCAGGGCAGGCATGCACGCGTGCAGCAAAGCTGTCCAATCCGGCTCATCAGCCAACAGCAGCAAACGCAAAGGTTCGACAGGCGTGGACAAACGGGCTCCTTAGGCTTCACGGTGCAACGAGATCTGGCGGGTATGCTACTGTATTCAATGAAAATGATTTTCACTTTTATACATGTTTTCAGGGCGTAGCAGCCCGACGTATTTTGTCGTGCATCCTGCGCGAAACTGCGCCGCCCGGCAAATCCCGTTTACATATTTGACTCACACGTCAGACGGTCACGCCACAACCGCCACATGCCTGTTAGAATGCGCGGCTATTTTCTGGCGACCCCCGGTTTCTAGCATGTCCCGACTCAATCCCCGGCAGCAGGAAGCCCGTGACTACGTCGGCGGCCCTCTTTTGGTGCTCGCCGGTGCAGGTTCGGGCAAGACCAGCGTGATCACACGCAAGATTGCCCACCTCATCCAGAACTGCGGCATCCGCGCCCAGTACATCGTGGCGATGACCTTCACCAACAAGGCCGCGCGCGAGATGAAGGAACGGGTCGCCACCTTGCTCCGTCCGGGGGAAGGCCGTGGCCTGACGGTGTGCACCTTTCACAACCTGGGCCTGAACATCATCCGCAAGGAGCACACCCGGCTGGGCTACAAGCCGGGGTTCTCGATCTTCGACGAGTCGGACATCAAGGCGTTGCTGTCCGACATCATGCAAAAGGAATACTCAGGCGACGACGGCATCGACGAGATCAAGAACATGATCGGTGCCTGGAAAAACGACCTGATCCTGCCACCCGAAGCCCTGGAAAAAGCGCGCAACCCGCGCGAGCAGACCGCCGCCATTGTCTACACCCACTACCAGCGCACGCTCAAGGCGTTCAACGCGGTGGACTTCGACGACCTGATCCTGCTGCCGGTCAAGCTGTTCCAGGAAAACCCCGACGTGCTCGAACGTTGGCAGAACCGCGTGCGCTACCTGCTGGTGGACGAATATCAGGACACCAACGCCAGCCAGTACCTGCTGGTGAAGATGCTGATCGGCATGCGCAACCAGTTCACCGTGGTGGGCGACGACGACCAGTCGATCTATGCCTGGCGTGGCGCCCGCCCAGAAAACCTGATGCTGCTCAAGGAGGATTACCCCTCCCTGAAAGTGGTCATGCTGGAGCAGAACTACCGCTCCACCAGCCGCATCCTGCGCTGCGCCAACGTGCTGATCGCCAACAACCCGCACGATTTCGAGAAGCAGCTGTGGAGCGAGATGGGCGTCGGCGACGAGATCCGCGTCATCCGCTGCAAGAACGAGGAAGCCGAGGCTGAACGCGTGGCCATGGAAATCCTTACCTTGCATCTGCGCACCGACCGCCCGTACAGCGACTTCGCCATCCTGTACCGCGGCAACTACCAGGCCAAGCTGATCGAACTGAAGCTGCAGCACCACCAGGTGCCGTATCGTCTGTCGGGCGGCAACAGCTTCTTCGGCCGCCAGGAGGTCAAGGACCTCATGGCCTACCTGCGCCTGCTGGTGAACCCGGACGACGACAACGCTTACCTGCGGGTGATCAACGTACCGCGCCGCGAAATCGGCTCCACCACCCTGGAAAAACTCGGCAACTACTCGACCGAGCGCGGTATTTCGATGTACGCCGCCAGCGAGGAGCTAGGCCTGGGCGAGCACCTGGAGCCCCGCTACACCGAGCGTTTGCAGCGCTTCAAGCACTGGCTGGACGGGGTTCGCCACAAGGTCGCCCTGGACGACCCGATTGCTGCGTTGCGCGAGATGATCCGCGACATCGACTACGAGAACTGGATCCGCCAGCAGACCGCCAGCGACAAGGCTGCCGAGTTCCGCATCAGCAACGTCTGGTTCCTGATCGAAGCGCTGAAAAACACCCTCGAGAAGGATGAAGAGGGTGACATGACCATCGAGGACGCCATCGGCAAACTGGTGCTGCGTGACATGCTCGAGCGCCAGCAGGAAGAGGAAGAAAACGCCGAAGGTGTGCAGATGATGACCCTGCATGCCTCCAAGGGCCTGGAATTCCCTTACGTGTTCATCATGGGCATGGAAGAGGAAATCCTCCCGCACCGCTCCAGCATCGAGGCCGACACCATCGAAGAGGAACGCCGCTTGGCCTACGTGGGCATCACCCGCGCCCGCCAGACCCTGGCGTTCACCTTCGCTGCCAAGCGCAAGCAGTACGGTGAAATCATCGACTGCACGCCCAGCCGGTTCCTCGACGAACTGCCACCGGACGACCTGGCCTGGGAAGGCCTGGACGATGCACCGGTCGAGGTAAAGGCCGCACGCGGCAACAACGCGCTGGCCGATATCCGGGCAATGCTCAAACGCTGATCAACCATTACTCTTAAACTTTGCCGCTAGCTAGCGGCAACCTTTGTTACATCGAGGAAACTACAGTGGAAGCACTGCATCAGAAGATTCGCGAAGAAGGCATCGTGCTTTCCGACCAGGTTCTCAAAGTCGACGCGTTTCTCAACCACCAGATCGATCCGGCGCTGATGCAGCTGATCGGTGACGAGTTTGCCCGCCTGTTCGCCGATGCCGGCGTGACCAAGATCGTCACCATTGAAGCTTCGGGCATTGCCCCGGCGGTAATGGCCGGCCTGAAGCTGGGTGTGCCGGTGATTTTCGCCCGCAAGCACCAGTCGCTGACCCTGACCGAGAACCTGCTGACTGCCTCGGTGTATTCCTTCACCAAGCAGACCGAGAACACCGTGGCCATCTCGCCGCGCCACCTCAACAGCAGCGACCGCGTGCTGGTGATCGACGACTTCCTGGCCAACGGCAAGGCATCGCAGGCGCTGATCTCGATCATTAAGCAGGCCGGTGCTACCGTAGCTGGCGTGGGTATCGTCATCGAAAAATCGTTCCAGGGCGGCCGTGCCGAGCTGGACAGCCAGGGCTACCGCGTTGAATCGCTGGCCCGGGTGAAGTCGCTGGAAGGCGGTGTGGTGTCCTTCATCGAGTAAGCCTGTACCGGCCCCATCGCCGGCAAGCCAGCTCCCACAGTAATTTCACAG
>Ga0302347_1003710_pt1 | contig 13150 bp, 10 predicted proteins | sample PhyWR1_FD_202178 | JGI IMG/M metagenome (GOLD analysis project Ga0302347, IMG submission 202178) | Leaf surface microbial communities from wheat plants in UC Gill Tract Community Farm, Albany, California, United States - DLSL W.R1 (v2)... | ecosystem: Host-associated > Plants > Phyllosphere >...
AACCATCACAGGATTGTAATGACGGACCTTGAATACCAGAACCAGGCTGAGCAAGCGCTCAAGGCTGTCGAGATGGCGTGCGACCGGCTCAACGATGAAAGCGATGTGGACATCGACAACCAGCGCACCGGCGGCATGATCACGCTGACCTTTGCCAATCGCAGCCAGATCATCGTCAACCTGCAAAAACCGCTGCATGAAATCTGGATGGCCGCCAGGGCCGGCGGATTTCACTACAAATTCAATGGGGAACAGTGGCTCGATACCAAGCACGGCAGCGAATTTTTTGCCGATCTGTCCCGCTACGCTAGCGAGCAGTCCAGCCAGGCGTTGACTTTTACCGCCGCAGTCTGAGCGACTTCGGCGGCGCAGCAGAAGCCCGCCTGGTCAGGGCTGCATCCGCGTTGCGGTTGCCGCTCAGTTCTTGAAGAGATCCAGAATCCGCTTTTTCTCATCCGACGGCGGCAACACCTGGATGGGGCCAGCCGGCTGGGTGGCCGCCTCGGCGCCGGAGGTTTCCGCTTCTGGTTGCATGCCGACGCTGCTGATGCCCGCGCCCTTGGCATATTCTTCGTAATACCACTCACCGTTGACATTGACCACGCCTTCGGGCGGCGGATACTCGGTGACTGGCACACCCTTGAGCGCATATTCCATGAAATTGATCCAGATCGGCAGACTCAGGCCGCCGCCGGTTTCGCGGTCGCCGAGCTTCTTGGGCGTGTCGTAGCCCATCCAGACAGCAGCGGCCAGCGTGGGCTGAAAGCCGACGAACCATGTGTCGATCGAGTCGTTGGTGGTGCCGGTCTTGCCGAAGATGTCGGGCCGCTTGAGCATGGCCTGGGCCTTGGCGGCCGTGCCCGAGCGCGCCACCTCCTGCAGCAGGCTGTCCATGATGAAAGCATTGCGTGCATCGATGCCGCGCATGGATTCGTTCAGCGCTGGCGGCTTGCTTTCTAGAAGCACCTTGCCGCGCTGGTCGGTGATTTTCGTGATCAGGTAGGGGTTGACCCGGTAGCCGCCATTGGCAAACACTGAGTAGCCCGTGGCCATTTGCATCGGCGTGACCGAACCGGCGCCCAGCGCCATGGTCAGGTAGGCCGGATGTTTGTCGGCGTCGAAGCCAAAGCGCGTGACCCATTCTTGGCCGTACTTGGCGCCAATCGACTGCAGGATGCGGATCGAGACCAGGTTTTTCGATTTTTTCAGCGCCGTGCGCAGGCTCATCGGACCTTCAAAACCGCCGTCGTAGTTCTTGGGTTCCCAAGGCTGGCCGCCGGTCACGCCCGCATCGAAAAACAACGGCGCATCGTTGACCACCGTGGCGGGCGTGAAGCCTTTTTCCAGTGCCGCCGAGTAAATGAACGGCTTGAAGCTGGAGCCGGGCTGGCGCCACGCCTGGGTGACATGGTTGAACTTGTTCTTTTCAAAATCAAACCCGCCGATCAAGGCCCGCACGGCGCCGTCCCGAGGGTCCATGGCCACAAAAGCGCCTTCGACTTCCGGAAGCTGCGTCACTTCCCAGGTGTCCTTGGGCGTCTTGACCACCCGGATCAGGGCGCCCGGGCGGATCTTAATGCTGGGGCCCGCCTTGTCGGCCAGGCCCGACTGCACCGGCCGCAGGCCTTCGCCGGTGATGGTCAGCTTTTCGCTGTTCAGCCGCATGGCGACGATGCGCTTGGGGTTGGCTTCGAGCACCACGGCCGACATGATGTCGCCGTTGTCGGGGCTGTCGGCCAGCGCATCGTCAATCGCGTCCTCGATTTCACGAGGATTGGACGGCAAATCGATGAACTTTTCAGGGCCACGGTAGATTTGGCGGCGCTCGTAATCCATGATGCCCTTGCGCAACGACTTGTAGGCCACGGTCTGGTCGGTGGATTTGAGCGTGGTGAAGACATTGAGTCCGCGCGTGTAGGTGTCTTCACCGTATTGGTTGAACACCAGCTGGCGCACGGTTTCGGCCACGTATTCGGCATGGACCCGGCCTGCATCGCGCCCAGTCCTGACATGCAGCTCTTCTTCCTTGGCGGCCTTGGCCTGCTGCGCCGTAATGAACCCGTTCTGTTCCATGCGCTCAATGATGTAGAGCTGGCGTGTTCTGGCGCGGGTGGGATTGGCGATGGGGTTATAGGCAGAGGGCGCCTTGGGCAAACCGGCCAGCATGGCGGCCTCGGCGATGCTGACATCCTTGAGCGGTTTGCCGAAATAGGCTTCCGAAGCGGCCGCAAACCCATAAGAACGGTTCCCGAGAAAAATCTGGTTCATGTAGATTTCCAGGATCTGGTTCTTCGTCAGGGAATGCTCCAGCTTGAAGGTCAGCAGGATTTCATAAATCTTGCGGGTGTAGCTTTTTTCTGTTGTCAGGTACACATTGCGCGCGACCTGCATCGTGATCGTTGAAGCGCCCTGGCTTTTCGAGCGCCCCAGATTGGCAAGCGCCGCCCGTGCGACACCCAGATAATCAACGCCACCGTGCGAGAAAAAGCGTGCATCTTCAATGGCCAGCACGGCATCTTTCATGACTTGTGGAATTTCATCAATCGGCGTGAGCCGGCGGCGTTCTTCGCCAAATTCGCCAATGATCACGCCGTCGGCCGTGTAAATGCGCAGCGGCTGCTTGGGGCGATAGTCCGACAGGGCCGAAATGTCAGGCAGGTTGGGATAGGCTACCGCCAGCGCGACCGCCAGAAATATCACGATTCCAGCAATGGCCGCAAGCAGCAGTCCGATGCCGCCCAGAAAGACCTTCGTCAGTGAACCGAGCCAGGAAGAGTGCCTTGCCGGCTTGGATTTTTTAGGTGGGGAATCAGGGTTCTGAACAGAAGAGGGCATCAAAGGTCATTCATGAAGTCGCATCGTCATTATAAAAATTCCTGAGACCCGTATTTGCCAGCCAGGAACGGCACACTGACACTGTTACATCGAAACGGTTTTTTTACATGGGTAAGATAAAAGTAAGCCGTTAGATTTTGGCAACGTACAGCTTGTTTTTTTACTGATAAATTTGTTACGAGCTGGAGGTCTTGCTGCTAACATCCAGAAGATTTTTAAGCAAGCAGGTTACCTAGTAGCCTTCATTTGGGGCACCCTTTGATCTCACTGGGATCGTTATTCAAACGTCAACATCCTCCCTTGCTAGGGGTGGACATCAGTTCATCCAGTGTCATCCTGGTTGAGCTTGGTCATGATAAGGCCGGCAGTCTTATGCTTGAGCGTTGCGCCATTGAACCCTTGGAAACGGGTTGGGTAACCGACGGTAACATCGAAAAGTTCGATGAAGTTGCCGAAGTGGTTCGCCGTGTCGTGAAGAAAAGCGGCACACGCACGCACAACGTCGCCTTGGCATTGCCGCCCTCGGCAGTCATCAGCAAAAAAATCATCCTGCCTGGCGGCTTGAGTGATGTTGAACTTGAAATTCAGGTTGAATCCGAGGCCAATAAGTACATTCCGTTTTCCTTGGATGAAGTCAGTCTGGATTTTTGTGTGCTGGGGCCTAGCGCCACCTCCAGCGGGGATGTTGAGGTCATGATTGCCGCCTCAAGAAAAGAAAAGGTTCAGGATCGCCAGGGCTTGGCTGAAGCCGCCGGTCTGAAACCTGTCGTGGTTGATGTCGAGTCGTATGCCTCGCGGTTTGCCACGGCGCGGCTGATTGAAAAAATGCCCAACCAGGGCATGGACATCATGGTGGCCTTGTTTGAAATCGGCTCTTTGACCACCAGCATGCAGGTCATCAGAAACAACGAAGTTTTGTACGAACGCGATCAGGCTTTTGGCGGGGCGCAATTGACGCAATTGATCGTCCGGCAGTATGGGTTTTCGCTGGAAGAGGCGGAAACCAAAAAGCGAGCCGGAGAGTTGCCTGAGGATTATGAGTCAGGCGTTCTGAAGCCGTTTGTCGAAAGCATGACGCAGGAAATTGGCCGGGCGCTTCAGTTTTTCTTTACCAGCACACCCCATAACCGGGTCGATTACGTGATGCTGGCGGGTGGTTCTTCCGGCCTGAACGGATTGACGGAGGCGGTCACGAGACAAACTTCCTTTGCATGCCTGCTGGCGAATCCCTTTGAAGGCATGGTAATTGGCAGTGGTGTCCGAGAAAACAAAATGCGCCACGAAGCTTCTTCTTATCTGACGGCATGCGGCCTGGCCTTGCGAAGGTTTGTGCAGTGATCCTGATCAATTTGCTTCCCCATCGTGAAGCTGCGCGCAAACGCCGACGCGAAGTTTTTTTTGCAACACTTGGCTTGGCCGCAGTGGCAGGCGTATTGATCTGTGGCGCCACGTATTCTTGGTACGTTGCCCAAATTGAAAGTCAGCGCGGAAGAAATGCTTTCCTGCAGACTGAGATCACGCGTCTGGACGAGCAAATCAAGGATATTGCAACGCTTCAGTCCGAGATCACATCGCTCAAGGCGCGCCAGACCGCAGTCGAGGACTTGCAGGGAAACCGCAATCTGCCGGTGTATTTGCTGAGCGAGTTGGTCAGGCAACTGCCCGATGGCGTGTATATCAATAACCTGAAGCAGGAAAACCAAACCATTGTGATTGCTGGCATCGCCCAGTCGAATGAGCGGGTTTCAGAATTGCTTCGCAATTTTTCCAATAACAGCCCCTGGCTGTCCAAGCCTGAACTGGTGGAAATCACATCAGGTACGGTGACACTGAGCACGCGTGACCAGCGGCGCGTTTCCAACTTTTCGATGCGTGTGGAAATCAAGCGGGCCAGCGATCAAAAAAGCCCTGCATCTTCTGCAACTGCTTCTGCTTCTTCGACCAAGATTTGATGCGGCGCGAATGAACTGATCATGGCAAAAATTACCAGACCTGCTATCGATTTTGCTGCACTTCAAAATCGCATCAAAAACCAGTTTGTCGGCCTTGATCAGAATGATCCGGCCTCCTGGCCCGCGCTTCCACGCTATTTGCTTTGCGCGCTCGTTACCGTTGCCGTGATTGTTGGGTTGTGGTTTTTATGGCTGAGCGCTTCAGATGAAGAACTGAGTGCGGAAAAAACCAAGGAAGTCCAGCTCAGGGAAAGCTACAGCAGCAAGCTGACGCAAGCCATCAACCTGGAAGCCCTCAAAAAACAGCGTGAGCAGGTTCAGCAATACGTAACCCAGCTTGAAAAACAGTTGCCTAGCAAAGCCGAAATGGATGCATTGCTGTCAGACATCAACCAGGCCGGTCTGGGGCGCAGTCTGCAGTTTGAGCTGTTTCGGCCTGGCCAAATCCTTGTCAAGGACTATTACGCTGAGTTGCCTATAGAGGTTCGTGTGACGGGCAGCTATCACGACATAGGCGCATTTGCAGCGGATATTGCCAATCTTTCACGCATCGTGACGCTGAACAATATTTCAATTGCACCAGCCAAGGATGGCAATCTTGTCATGGATGCCACGGCCAAAACTTTCCGCTATCTTGACACCGAAGAGATTGCCTTGCAGCGAAAGAACGCTGCATCCCACGAGGCAAAAAAATGAACTGGATTGAACGATTTCTGACAGTGAGCGTAACGCTGAGCCTAGCTGCGATAACGGGTTGCCAGTCTTCCGATCAAGAAGAACTTCAGCAATGGATGACTGCACAGCGCAACGCAACACGCCCCAGGATTGCCCCCTTGCAGGAACCAACGAAATTTACGCCACAAATCTATGGGCAGGAAGGTGCGATCGAGCCTTTCAGTAACCAGAAACTGGTGCAGGCACTCAAGCGCGACGCCAACCAGACGACGGCTAACGCTGCACTGATCGCGCCAGAGCTCAGCCGGCGCAAGGAACCCCTGGAAGCCATGCCGCTGGATGCGGTGGTCATGGTCGGCAGTTTGATCAAGGGCGGAAAGCCGGTGGCGCTGGTTCGTGTGGACAACCTGATCTATCAGGTGCGAGTTGGCAACTATCTCGGTCAAAACTATGGACGTATTACCGACGTCACGGAGGCCCGCGTTGCATTGCGTGAAATCGTGCAGGATGCCGCAGGCGAATGGATAGAGCGGCCAGCGGCTTTGCAGCTTTTAGAAGGAACGAAATGAACAAGCAAATGGTGGAATTCACAACGCAGACAAAAATGGATAGCCGTCTGCGGCATTTGCTTGGACACGCAGTGCGGCTCGCCTTGTTCTTTTTCATGGTTGTGACAGGCGCGATGCCATTGCTGGCCAAGGCAGAAAACTCCATTCAGAGCGTTTCCGGCTCGGTACAAGGCGGGGCGGAAGTCATTCGCATTGAGATGGCCGAACCTTTGGACAAAGTGCCGACGGGCTTCAGCATCCAGGCGCCTGCCCGTATTGCGCTGGATTTTCAGGGGGTCGGCAACTCTCTGGGGCGATCGGCCATTGAGATCAATCTGGGCAACATGCGCTCGGCCAATGTCATTCAAGCCGGGGAACGCACGCGCGTCGTGCTCAATCTGAAGACGCCAAGTGCCTACAAAACAGAGGTACAAGGCAAATCCTTGTTGATCATCCTGGAAGCACAAGGTACGGCAGCTTCATCTGTCGTGGCGACGCCCGTGTTTGCTGAAAGTCGTAACCGCGACACGCTTCCGCTGAAAGACATCGATTTCCGACGGGGGGCCGACAATTCGGGACGCATTGTGGTGGCCTTGCCGAACAGCGAGGTTGGGGTGGATATTCGCCAGCAGGGCAAAACCGTCGTGGTCGAGTTCTTGAAAACGGCATTGCCCGAAGGCTTGCGGCGGCGACTGGATGTCACTGATTTTGGCACGCCCGTTCAAACGATCACCAGTTCGCAGGTAGGTGACAAGGTGCGCATGGTGGTCGAGCCCACGGGCTTGTGGGAGCAAAGCGCTTATCAGAGCGACAACCAGTTCGTGCTAGAAGTTCGACAGCAAAAGGTGGACCCAGGCAAGTTGACGCAGGGTATCGGTTTCAATGGCGAGAAGCTGTCACTGAATTTCCAGAATATTGAGATTCGGTCTTTGCTGCAGGTCATTGCTGATTTCACCAATTTCAATGTCGTTACCTCCGATACGGTCACCGGCTCGGTGACCTTGCGCCTGAAAGATGTTCCCTGGGACCAGGCTCTGGACATTATTTTGCAGGCCAAGGGCTTGGGAATGCGCAAAACAGGCAATGTGTTGCTGATCGCCCCTAAAGACGAGCTGGCCGCCAAGGACAAGCAAGAGCTTGAGTCTCGCGTTGCCATACAAAGCCTTGAGGCGGTTCGCACGCAATCATTTCAGATCAATTACGCCAAGGCCAGTGAAATTGCCGCTCAGATATCTGCCGGGGGTACAAGTGGAAGCAGCACGTCCAGTGCCCGGATATTGTCCAGTCGCGGCAGTGTGATTGCTGAACCGCGGACGAACCAGCTGTTTGTCACCGACATTCCTTCGAGGCTAGAGCAGGTGCAGAGCTTCATTGCCAAGCTGGATGTGGCGGTTCGCCAGGTGCTCATTGAAGCGCGCATCGTGGAGGCATCCGATACTTTTGGCAAGTCCCTGGGCGTTCGGCTGGGGGGCGGGACAATTGGGGCGGCTGGTGCCCTGTCAAGCGGTAACACCAATGTTTCCCTGGGGACCAATTACGGTGCAACTGCTTCAGATACCACGGGAAATTTCGTCAGCTTTCCTGCGTCAACGCTGGGTGTTGCCAATGCAGCTGCCTCATTTGCGGTGTCGATTTTCAATTCCTCGGCAAATCGCTTTCTTAATCTGGAGTTGTCGGCGCTGGAAGCAGATGGCAAGGGCAAGATTGTCTCCAGCCCGCGTGTGGTCACGGCTGACCAGACCAAGGCATTGATTGAGCAGGGCACCGAGTTTCCCTACCAGGTGGCCACATCCAGCGGAGCCACCTCGCTGGCATTTCGCAAGGCCAATTTGAAGCTGGAAGTCACCCCACAGATCACACCGGAAGGCAACATCATTCTGGACCTGGACGTGAACAAGGACAGCCGAGGCGAAACCACCTCTGCCGGCATCGCCATCGACACCAAGCACGTGCAAACGCAGGTGCTGGTTGAAAACGGCGGAACAGTGGTGATTGGCGGCATCTTCACACTTGAAGAAACTGACAACGAAACAAAAGTGCCGGTGCTGGGCGATGTGCCTTACCTGGGCAACCTTTTCAAGAACCGTGCACGTACCTCGACCAAAAAGGAGATGCTGGTGTTCATTACGCCGAAAATGATCACGGATCGGACTGCTGCGCGCTGAGTTGGAATGTGTTTTCTGAAGAATGAAAGAGTGACATGAAGTTTTTGAAATATCTCCCAGCCACGGCTTTGGTGGTGGCTTTGGCCGCTTGTGGTGGCGGAGGAGGAAGTTCGGGCACGGACACGGGTACGGGTACGGGTACGGGTACGGGTACGGGTACGACGGTAACGGCCCCGACCTTGTCATTGTCACTGGTGGATGCTTCTGGCAATGAAGTGACCAATCATCTGCTCTCGCAGACGCAGGCCCAATTTCTCAAAATTGTTGTGAAGACAAGCACCGGTGCCGAGGCTGCATTCACACGGGTGACGGTAACCCTGGGCTCAACGCAGGCTGTATTGGTTCCTGATGTCAGCTCGCAGCTGACGGATGCATCGGGGGTGCTGCTGATGCGTATTGCACCTTCAGCGGTCACCTCATCCGGTGCTGTGCAGGTGACTGCCGCCGCCACGGTGGAGGCTGCAGCGCTTAGCCAAAGTTATGACCTTCAAATTACACCTGGCACCGTGACGCTCTCCGGCTTGTCCGTGTCTTCATCGACTGTCCAAAAAGGGCAATCCATCAACGTCGGTGTTGACGTGAAGATCAACGGTGTGGCCGCCGCCTCAAACTCTGTCGCCGTGACTTTTTCCACCGGCTGCGGTTCGGTCTCGCCTGCGTCTGCGCTGGTTGATGATGCGGGCCATGCGACAGCTGTTGTGCAAACCAGCAGTACCGGCGCTTGCGTCATCAGCGCCTCTTCTTCCGGCGCCTCTTCGAATTCCGTATCCTATACCGTGACTGCACCGCCTATAGCCGGCCTTCAGTTTGTCAGCGCAATACCGTCATTGATTTACCAAGCAGCCTCTGTGGGCGCCAACACTTCAATTGTTAGTTTCAAGGTGCTTGACTCAGTCGGCGCTCCAGTCACGACCGGTGTCAAGGTCAATGCCAGCCTAACTAACACGGATGGTGGCATCAATTTCTGCGGATCACCTTCCAGCGTCACGTCCGGGCCTGATGGCATTGCCTCATTTTCTGTCTGCGCAGGCACCTTGCCCGCCACGGTTCAGGTTCGCGCCGCACTTGATGCGCCCAATGCCGAAATCTTCACATCGTCTAATCTTTTGACCGTGCAGACCGGATTGCCCACGCAGCGCTTCTTTGATATTTCGGCTACGAAATTCAATTTTTACGCAGGCGGTTATTTCACCAGCAAAGTCAACAACAATAGCGTTGACATCACTGTGAATGCCGCTGACCGCCAAGGCAATCCGGTGCCGGATGGAACGAAGATCGTTTTTGTCAGCGAAGGCGGGCAGATCAACTCCACTGGGCAAAGCAGTTGCCTTATTGCCAACGGCCGCTGCAGTGTCAGCTTGATCGGACAGGATTACCGACCCATGGGCTCATCTGCTCCTGGGGGTGATCCTCGTCCCGGCCGTGTCACGGTACTTGCCTATACGGATGGCGAAGAATCCTTCGTTGACAAGCCGGATCCGGTCACTGGTATTTACAACAATCGCTACGATGCGGGCGAGCTCTTTGAAGACCTGGGTTCTCCTTATATTGACAAGGATGAAAGTGGGGCATTCGCGAGTGCCTATACCAATCTGGTGACGGGCACCAACGAGGGCGAATCTTTTTATCCGATGCCACCTAGCGCTATTGGTGGTGAGGGTTGCCCTGTCAATTCCAATGTCGGGCTTTCAGTGGCAGCCACATGCAACAACAAGTGGGATGGCTACACCAAAGTTCGCCGGCAGATAACGATTGTGTTTTCAGGCGGTGAAATTGGCCAACCCGTACTCAAAACGCCAACAAATTCTTTTGGGTACGATGCTAGTATTCCGACAGATAAATGGACAAAAGTGATAGGTATTTCTAATAAAGCAATTGTTGTTCAACTTGCTGACTATGATGGCAACCCACTTCCAGCTGGTACAGGTTTAGCCGTTGAAGTGAGCCCCAGCGGTAGTACATGCACTGCCACTTTATTTGGAAGCGAAGTTGGAAGTTCAACTGAACCCACCCTTCATTCGGTCACTCTTGATAAATGTGCAGGTGGCGAGGTGGTAATGTTTAAGGCGACCGTAACTGGTGGAAGCAGCTCGAAAGTTTCTGCTTTTGATGTGACAGTCCCGGCGCCCTGATAGGACTTTTTTGGTGCAACCGAGCCAGAAGCAGCTATTTTCTGTGGCCTTGGTTGGCCTCCCCGGCTCGGGTAAATCCACCGTCGGGCGACAACTCGCTCGGCGGCTTCAGCTCGCTTTTTTCGATTCCGACCATGTCATCGAGGAGCGGCTGGGCTGCTCTATCCGCGACTACTTCGAGCAGGAAGGCGAGAGCAGCTTTCGCGATGTCGAGGAGTCGGTGATTGACGAGCTGACCGGACTGGCCACAGGCGTGCTTTCGACCGGCGGCGGGTCGGTGCTGCGCCCGGCCAACCGCCAGCATCTTCGCGGACGCGGCCATGTGGTGTATTTGCGCTCCTCGCCCGAGGAATTGTTTCGCCGCCTGCGCCACGACGTCAACCGGCCGCTGCTCCAAGTGCCCGACCCGCTGGGCCGCCTTCGCGACCTGTATGTCCAGCGTGACCCGCTGTACCGGGAAACCGCGCACTTTGTCATCGAAACCGGCCGGCCTTCGGTTTCCGCGCTGGTCAACATGATTGCCATGCAGCTGGAGCTGGCGGGCGTCCTGCCAAAGCCCTAGCGCCAGCCGCGCGAAATTCAACGCGGCGCATGCGCACCACAAGTCGCTCTACACTTTGGTGATGCAAGCAAACTCCCTTTCCCCCGACCTGGCGCAGGTCCAGATCAGCCTGGCCGAACGCAGCTATTCCATCCTCATCGGCGCGTCGCTACTGGCTCAGGCGCAGACCTACCAGCACCTGCCCAAGGCGGCAACGGCGCTGGTGGTGTCCAACACGACCGTGGCCCCGCTCTATGCGGCGCAGCTGACCGAGGCGCTGCGGGCGCACTACGGCAAAGTGCTGCTGGTCAGCCTGCCCGACGGCGAGGCGCACAAGGACTGGCCGACGCTGCAGCTGATCTTCGATGCGCTGCTGGAAAACACCTGCGACCGCAAGACCGTGCTGTTCGCGCTGGGCGGGGGCGTGGTGGGCGACATGACCGGCTTTGCCGCTGCCAGCTACATGCGCGGCGTGCCCTTCGTGCAGGTGCCGACGACGCTTTTGGCGCAGGTGGATTCATCGGTGGGCGGCAAGACCGCCATCAACCATCCGCTGGGCAAGAACATGATTGGCGCGTTCTACCAGCCGCAGCTGGTGGTCTGCGACCTCGATGTGCTGAAAACCCTGCCCGAGCGCGAACTGAGCGCCGGCTTGGCCGAAGTCATCAAGTACGGGCCGATTGCCGACATGGCATTTTTCGAATGGCTCGAGAACAACCTCGACGCGCTGCTGGCCAGGGAGTCTGCCGCGCTGGCGCATGCCATCCGGCGCAGTTGCGAGATCAAGGCCTGGGTCGTTGGCCAGGACGAGCGCGAGTCGGGCCTGCGCGCCATCCTCAATTTCGGCCACACCTTCGGCCATGCGATCGAGTCCGGTCTGGGCTATGGCCAATGGCTGCATGGCGAAGGCGTGGGCTGCGGCATGGTGATGGCCGCGCAGCTGTCGCAGCGGCTGGGCCGGGTGGACGCGGCTTTTGTCCAGCGTCTCACGGCGCTGGTGCAGCGCGCCGGGCTGCCGGTCAGGGCGCCGGTGCTGCGCGCCAGCGACAACGCCGGGCGTTACCTCGAACTGATGCGGATTGACAAAAAATCCGAAGCGGGAGAAATTCGCTTCGTGCTGATTGACGGGCCGGGCAAGGCCGCCGTTTGCGCCGCGCCGGATGCGCTGGTGCGCGAAGTCATCGACGCGTGTTGCGCCTGAACGGCGCGGCCCTTGAATTTGCTATCATTTCCATAGCTGAAAGCACATGCATGCATTGGGCGAGAACGAGTTTTGATGCTTGAAACAATGATGCTGGCTCCCTATGCCTGCCACCCGGCGCTGACGCGAGGGCGCCGCATTGCCGAGGCGGTCGCGCCGACGCGGACCGATTTCCAGCGCGACCGCGACCGCATCGTGCATTCCACGGCGTTTCGCCGGCTGGTGTACAAAACCCAGGTGTTCCTGAACCACGAGGGCGATCTGTTCCGTACCCGGCTGACGCATTCGCTGGAGGTGGCCCAGTTGGGCCGCTCCATCGCCCGCACCTTGCAGCTCAATGAAGACCTGGTCGAGGCCATTGCGCTGGCGCACGACCTGGGCCACACGCCGTTCGGCCATGCCGGCCAGGATGCGCTGGATGCCTGCCTGAAGCACCACGATCCGGACAGCGCCGGCTTCGAGCACAACCTGCAGAGCCTGCGCGTCGTCGATGCGCTGGAGGAGCGCTATCCGGCCCATGACGGCCTGAACCTGACCTTCGAGACGCGCGAAGGCATCCTCAAGCACTGCTCCAGGCGCAACGCCCGCCGCATCGAGGCGCGCGAGCCCGGCGGCGTGGCGCAGCGCTTTTTGCCGCTGGCGCCCGGCGGCCATGCGCCGCGCCAGCCCAGTCTGGAAGCGCAGCTGGCCAATCTGGCCGACGAGATCGCCTACAACGCCCACGACATGGACGACGGCGTGCGCTCGGGGCTGCTGAGCCTGGAGCAGCTCGAAGATGTGCCGCTGTTCAGCCGCTACCGGCGCGAAACGCTGGGCGCCTATCCTGAACTGCAGGGCCGGCGCCTGCTGTTTGAGACCATACGGCGCATGCTCAGCGCGCAGGTGTATGACGTGATCGACGCCACGCGCCTGAGGCTGCAACAGGCGGCGCCCGGCGATGTCCAGGCTGTCCGCCAGCATGCGGCGCTGGTCTGTTTTTCCGATGAAATGGCGCGCCAGTCCGCATCCCTCAAGCGTTTCCTGCTACAAAATCTATACCGCCATCCGCAGGTGGCGCAAACCACGCGGGCGGCCCGGCAAGTCGTGCGCGAGCTGTTCGAG
>Ga0302347_1003713_pt1 | contig 13140 bp, 14 predicted proteins | sample PhyWR1_FD_202178 | JGI IMG/M metagenome (GOLD analysis project Ga0302347, IMG submission 202178) | Leaf surface microbial communities from wheat plants in UC Gill Tract Community Farm, Albany, California, United States - DLSL W.R1 (v2)... | ecosystem: Host-associated > Plants > Phyllosphere >...
TTGCTCGACGATGCGCAGCGAAAGCGCTGCGCCCAGTGATCCACCGCCATGCCGATAGGTGCGCTCGCTCAGGTCAAGCATATAGGGTGGGTTGGCCACGATCAGATCGAACGTGCCGGTAATGCCGCCAAGCAGGTCACTGGGCTCGACCGAAACATTGCTGACACCGGCCAGTGCTGCATTGATGGCGGTGTAGCGCAGCGCCAGCGGGTTGATGTCGACAGCGCTGACCTGAGCATGCTGCGCGGCCCGGGCAATCAGCAGTGCACCGACGCCGCTGCCGCAGCCGATGTCGACCGCATGCTCGACCCGCTGCGGGGTGCGTTGCAGGTGGTCATGGATGACCTGGGCGAAGCGGTAGCTGTCCGGGCCGAAAAACACTGCATCGCTGGCGTCGGTGGGGTACGCCGAGTGCACCAGTAGCAGGTCATCGAGGGTCGACCAGCGCACGGTACTGTGCAGCATTTGCCCTTGTTCGGTGACAAGATGGCCGCGCTGCAGTTGGCCCAGTTCATCAGCAGACAGCAAGGCTGGCGAGAACGGGCGGCTCCAACCGAACACATCGCGCAAGGTGCGGGCCTGTTCCGCCCCCTGGCGGCTGTTGACGCGGGCGTGGGTAGCGGGCGTGACACAGGTGAAACGGTAGCCGTCGGCGCGCAGGCGCTTCCCTAGCTGCAGTAAAGCCCGGTCGGTTTCCAGATGTTGTGGGTCGAGCATCATCAGCAGGGTTGCTCCTGAATCAGGCCGGTGGCGCGCAGGTACGCACGGGTCGCGATCAGACCCTCCGGTGCGGCATGGCGATTGCCGGCCATTTTCTCAATCAATGCATCGATATTTTCATTTTCATCCTGCGACCTGCCGAGAGGTGCGTCCTCCGGCTGCACAGGAACATCCCAGCTGCCCGGCATGACGCGCCTGACCCGGGTTTGCCAGCCCGACGCGATCCAGTCGTGCCACAGCTGTTTCTCGTAAGCGTTGAATACGCCGTACATGGGTGCCGACGGCCCTTCGATCAACGCCCACCAACGGCTCTGGGCCGGCTGTTCGCCACGGCGGATCCAGCCCTGGGCCTGCAGCGCCTGCAGAAACGCTGGCATGGCGCCCGGCTCGGCCAGCCACTGGTTGACGGTACGCTGCTGCAGGCGGCAGTGGTCCGAATGCATGAACTGGCCGAAATTGCGCTTGTGCTCAAGTGCCCGCAGCAGCTCGGCCTCCAGGTCGAAGCGGCTGATCAGGCTTGGCGTATCGACACCCAGGTCATTGAGGCGATAACCGAGCCTGACGCGCTCATAGAAGGCATGCTGATCGTGGGCGGGGCACAGTTGGCGCACTGCCTGGGTGGACAGGTGGGCATGACCGCTGGCAGCGTTATCGATAGTGACATGCAGCTGGAAGTACTGCCCATCGATGCCCAGCTCGGCCAGCTCGTAAGTGGTAATCAGCAGGTGCAACGGCGGTTGCTCGTAGCCGAGGTTGTAGCCGATCATCTCGGCAAGGAATGTGTCGCCGTGCTGCCCGAGCGCGAGCTGTATAGCACCTTGCAGGTAGCGTTCGTCCTCAAGTTCGGCCTGGCCTGGGCAGCCGATGCGGCTCATCAGCCGCTGATAGATCAGCACGTGGTTACAGCGCGGGTCGCCGCTGCCCAGTTCTTCCAGGTAGGTACGGATCAGGCCGTGGAAGCGCGGATCACCCCAGTGGCGCAAGGTGCTGTGTAGCCATGCACCGTCTACTGCCTTGGTGGGCGCCACTTGCTGGAGAAACCACAAGGCCTGGGCACGGTTGGCAAAATAGCGCCGTGGCGCGCCTTGTCGACGCTGCTGCAGATACGCCGCATAGGCTTCGGCCACCTGAGCGGCATGCTGGGCACTCCAGGCTTGCAACCGGGCGGGATCAGCTGGCAGGTCGTCCGGCAAGCGCCGAGCGTGCGCCAGCTGTTCGTTCAACCACGCGGCGCTGCTCGTGTCACGGCCTTCGAGCAGTTCGTGGTAACGAGCGTGAAGGCTGGGCACGGTCGCCAAGGCCTTACCCTTCACGGCGGTCTTGCAGGTCGTGACCGTCATGGCGTGTTCCTCATGCGCGTGTTATGGGCTGGTTTTCTGGCCTGGCATCGGCTCAGGGTCTGGCGCAGGTTGGGGAGCGGGTTTATCAGCGGGTTGCTGCATCTGCAGAGAAGGCTTGCTGGGATCGGAATCCTTGCCCGGGTGGTCGTTGTCGCGGTCGAAGCAGCCGCCGACCAAAGTCAGGGCGCCCATCAGGGCGATCAGGGGAGTCAGTCGCATAAGGAGCTCCTGCTTAATAAAATCGCAGTGCCAGGTTGCCCTGGCACTGCGTAGCCTCACTTACGAACGGCCGCCCTTGCGGCTGGTATCGCTGCTTTGGCCGCCACCGGAATGCTGGCCGCCTTTGCGCCCTGCTTCGGAAGCTTTCTCGCGGTCATTGGCGAAATTGCCTGGGTTCTTGCTACCACCCTGGCTGCCTTGTTGATTGCCGGTGCGGCTATTCTCTTTGTTGGCCATGGTCTCAAACCTCATATGACTTCGGAATGCACGGCTTTTTCGCCGTACACCTGTTCGGAGTTCCGGCATATGAAGGGATTCGGTTTATTGCGAAGCGTTCGGACCGGCGGCGTTAAATAAGCGGCGGCGCCATATTTGGTGCGCTTGTCAGTCGCGCAGCGGGCGTTCCAGGCAAGCCTGTCGGCGCCCTAGCCAACTCCCGGTAGCCGCCCAGCACAACGCAATCAGTGTGCCGGTCAGCATCGCCAGCTGCGGGTGTTCGGCCATCACGTCCAGCGCCCGCTTCAGCCAACCGCTAAAGGCATCGCCGCCGCGGTAGACCACAGTGTCGATGAAGTTCTTGGCCTTGTATTTGTCCTCGGCGGGCAGCACGGTGAAGAGCATTTCGCGGCCTGGGCGCACCAGCGCGTACTCACCGGCGCGCCGTACCACCATCACCACCACGAATGCGCCGAACACGGGTGCCAGTGCCAGCCACAAGAAGCCAGCCGCCATTACCAGCGGTACCGCCACCAGCAATATGCCAACCCCCAGGCGCCGCGCCAGGCGGCCGGTAAGAAATACCTGGGTGATGATGGCCAGGGCCTGGACCACGCTGTCGATCAGGCCGAACACCTGCGTCTGTCGAGTGCGGTCAGTGAAGGTTTCGCTGACGATGCGCGCCTGCTCGAAATACAGGAAGGTGCTGACACTGGCCAGCAACACCACGAACAACGCGATGCCCAGCAGATACGGCGAGCGCAGCACGGCGGTAGCACCGGCAAACGGGTTGCCGCCCAGCGGCCGCGCGTCCGGGTGGCCGGCTTGCGTTGGCAATGGCTGGCGGGCACGCCAGCGCTGCAGGTACAGGGTCGCGCCGATGCTGCCGAGCAAACAGGCGGCCGCCAGTAGCAGCAGCCCGGCATGCCCCAGTGGCGCCACCAGCAGCGTGCCCAGGATCGGGCCACTGAGCCCGCCAAGGCTGGCCCCGGCCGCCAGCAAGCCGAACAGGCGCTTGCCTTGCACAGTGGAGAACAGGTCGGCGAGCACGCTCCAGGCCAGCGAAATGGTCAGCAGGTTGAACACCGACAACCAGATATAGAAGGCCCGAGCTACCCACACATCGTCGGGCGCGCGGGCAAACAGCACGGCAAACAGCACAAGGTTGCTGGCGAAGAAGCCGTAAGTCCACGGCAGGATATGCCGGCGCTGCGCCCTGGACGCCAGCCACCCGAACAGCGGCAGGCACGCCAGGGTGGCGATGAAGGTGCCGGTGAACAGCCATTGCAGGTTGTCGACGCCACCGGCGACACCCATGGTTTCGCGCACCGGGCGCAGCATGAAATAGCCGGTGAACAGGAGGTAGAACAGCAGCAGGCCGGCGACGACCGCCGGCCCCTCGCCAGGCTGGATGTTCAGCCCTTGGTCCAGGCGCCGCCGCCAGGCCTGCATGGCGTCAGGCAAACAGCTTGATCAGCGCCTGTTGCTGCGCCTGGGTAAGCATCGGCTCATGGCCGGCCTTCAGCTGGTCGAGCTGGCGGTCGGGGCGGCTGGTGGCAGGAATGACCGTGGTCACCGCCGGGTGGCTGATGGCGAACTTGAGAAACAGCTGCGCCCAGCTGCCGATACCCGCGTCTGCAGCCCAGGCGGGCAAGGCCTGGTCCTTTACCTTGGCGAACAGGCGGCCATCGTCAAAGGCCCTGTTGATCAGCACCGCAATACCCTTGTCCTGGCACAGCGGCAGCAACTCGCGGGCGGCTTCGGGCGCGTTGACCGAGTAGTTGATTTGAATGAAGTCCAGCGGCTGGCTGCGGACGATGCTGGCGACCTCGTCCTGCCCACTGTTCAGGTAATGGGTGATGCCTACGTAGCGGGTCTTGCCCTGCTGCTTCAGTTCCTGGGCATAGGGCAGTTGCCGCTGCCAGTCGCGCAGGTTGTGGATCTGCAGCAGGTCGACCTTGTCGGTACGCAGGCTTTCGAGGCTACCAGCCCATTGCGCTTGCGCATCGGCGCGGCTGTTGGCGGCGATCTTGGTGGCAATGAAGCATTGTCGGTGCCAGCCGCCCTCCTCCAGCAATTGGCCAAGAATACGGTCGGCGCCGCCGTAGTTGGGTGAAGTGTCGATGACCCGCCCGCCGCCCTCGAAAAAGGCCTTGAGGACAGTTTTCAGCTGCTGGTACTGAGCCGAGCCGGCTTCCACTTCGAAACTGCCGGAGGTGCCGGCACCAATCACCGGCAGCGCCTCGCCGGTGGAAGGGACTTTGCGCGTCAGCAGCCCGGTCGGGGCAGCGGCGTGCAACCAAGGGCTCGCGGCAAGCAAACCCAAGGCGGCACCTGCGCGTAGGACATCACGACGTGCGTACATGGAAAAGCCCCCGTCATGAACCGGAAACTTTCAATGCTAGCCGCTCTGGCCTGCGTTGGCAGGTGTTTCTGTGTCTGGATGTTTAGTGATCAGCCCTGCAGCAGCTGGCTCAGGTCGACACCCGCCTCAGCGATCGGCGGGCACCAGTAATAGCCGCCGGTCAATGGCCGGCTGAAGCGGTAGAGGCCGTCAATGATCCCGTCTTCCAGTCCGCTCATGCGCCGCAATTGCACTTCGAACGCGTCGAAGCTGTGGCCCAGGGCGACGAAGGCCAGGCCAGCACCGCGTGGGTCGGCCCAGGCCACCGAGCGACGCACCATGAACGCCTCAGGTTCGAAGCTTTCCTGGGCGGTCCGCTTGACGTGGGCTGATTCGGGCGCGTCTTCCAGCTCCTCGTTGTCGCTCAGGCGACGGCCGATGATGTTGTCCTGGTCCGCCTGCGGCAGCGACTTGAAGTATTCCAGGTCATGCTTCCACAGCTGAAAGGCTGCAAAACTGGAGCCGTCTGCCGCAATGGCTGCCTGCACGGCGTCTTCGTCCACCGGGTTTTCGGTGCCATCCTCGTAGCCGGTCAGGTCATGGCCGCCACGGTGCAGGAAGCCATCCACACTGTCGGCCAGGCGCAGGGCCGGCGCCAGCAGCTGTTCCAGGGCTTGGGCACGCAGCAACAGATCGCCGCGCTCGTTGCCGCGCAGCCACAACCACAAGGCGTGCTGAGTGCTCGGGTTTTCCACGGCGGCATCCAGCTGCGGAAACGCACGCAGGCCCGGCACTTCGCGGCCCATGGCCTTGGCCAGCGGTGCCCCGACGCCCAGGATCAGCTGTACGCCATCGATCTGCGGCAGCAAGGCATCGAGAGCGGCAGGCAACGCCTCGGGCGACTGCAGGGTGAAGAACAGGTGACGGGCGTGCGCCGGCACCGGAGTGGCAAGCAGACCTTGCTGGAACGGCATGAAAGGCTAATCCTCGGTAAAAGCGGGAATGCTACTGTGCCTGCAGGCCTGCTGCAACGCGGCATGCGGGCGCGATGGCCGGTTTGCCGGTAACAAACAGTTACCAAGAGCTGGCTCTTTGCAATTAGCTATCAATCGAGGCCGTCCTACACTCGTCGGGATCCTCGCCCAAGAGACACGCCCATGACCGCCTCGCCCTTGCTTACCGCGTTCCTGCCGCTTGCCCTGGGCATCATCATGCTCGGCCTTGGGTTGTCGCTGACCCTGGCCGACTTCGCCCGGGTGGTGAAGTATCCCAAGCCGGTGGTGATCGGCCTGGCCTGCCAGATTCTGCTGTTGCCGCTGGTATGCTTCCTGATCGCCAATGGCTTTGGCCTGGAATCGGCGCTGGCGGTGGGGCTGATGCTGCTGGCAGCATCACCGGGTGGCACCACGGCCAACCTGTTCAGCCACCTGGCCCATGGCGACGTGGCGCTGAACATCACCCTGACGGCCGTTAACTCGCTGATTGCGATCCTGACCATGCCGTTGCTGGTGAACCTGTCGCTGGGCTGGTTCATGGCATCGGACCAGGCCATCCCGTTGCAGTTTGGCAAGGTTATGCAGGTGTTTGCCATTGTCTTGCTGCCGGTGGCCCTGGGTATGCTGATTCGGCGTTTCGCCCCCGGCTTTGCGGGGCGCATGGAGAAACCGATGAAGCTGGTGGCGGCGCTGTTCCTGGCGTTCACCATTGTGCTGGCCCTGACCAAGGACTGGCAGACCGTGGCCGAGTACGCGCCGGTGGTGGGGCTGGCGGCGTTGCTGTTCAACCTGCTCAGCCTGGCAGTTGGCTACTTTGTACCGCGCCTGCTGAACATTCCCAAACGCCAGGCGATCGCCATCGGCATGGAGATCGGTATTCACAACGGCACCTTGGCGATTGCCCTGGCCTTGAGCCCTTCGCTGCTGAACAACCCGACCATGGCCGTGCCGGCGGCGCTGTACAGCTTGATCATGTTCTTTACTGCGGCGGGGTTTGGCTGGTGGGTGAGCCGCGGGCATGTGGCGGCGCGGGCTGAGGGGGAGACGGTGAATTGAGGGGAGGCCATGGTGCTTTTGCTGGCAGGTCATGGGGTTGCGGGGGATCTCATAGGCGCTGCACCTCTTATGGCAAACGCCTTTCAGCCCGGATGCTATCCCTCTTGGAACATGCCCAACCAACAACCCCGCCCCAGCACAGCCACCTTCAGCCGCTCTTCCCGCGCAACTGCCGCTTCAACACCTTCAACGGCGGCGCGTAGAAAAAACCGAACGAAACACACCCGGTCCGCCCCTTCACCGCATGGTGCAACCGGTGCGCCCGGTGCAGGCGTTTGAGGTAACCGTTGACCGGCCGAAGCTTGCGCGGCCAGTGCCGGTGGAAGAAACCGTCGTGGGCCACCACATACAGCACCCCATACCCCGCCACACCAGCGCCCACCCACTGCAACGGTGCATACCCCGCCTTGCCTGATGCCACCAGCGCGGTAGCGATCAGCCCCAGGGCCAGCAGATACAGGTCGTTGGTTTCGAGCATGCCCAGCTGTGGCTCATGGTGAGATCGATGCAGCCACCAGCCCCAACCATGCATGATGTATTTATGAGCCAGCGTGCCAACGCCCTCCATGGTCACCAGGGTGCCGAACAAGATGGCGAGATTGAACAGCATGGAACGGTCCAGGTGATGGCCAAGGAAAGTGCAAGGGTACCCACTGGCTGCGTTTTTTGCCATGCAGGCGTGCCGGCTGCAGGCCCTTTGCCGATGAAGCCATTGTCATCTTTTCACCCTTGACCTCGTCTGTCCCGGGGCGTAAGGTGCGCGACGCAATTTTGCTTCCCTGAACAGGAGACCTGCATTGGACAGTAGCCCCAGTCGCTTGCGACAGGCCCACGTGGCGCGCTAGCCTGGCAGTGTCCTGCACTGTCTGGCCGCAATGGCAAGACGGTGGTTTCTTGTAACCCCCTCTTCTCTTCCCCTCCCCCGTGGTCCTGCGCATTTTCTGGTTTTTCAACCGCGCCACCTGATGGCGTACGTGCGGGCATTTGCCCGTGGAAGAGGTTTGCTATGGATTGGAAAGTATTTCTGCTGCGCGTCAGCATCGCCCTGATGTTGGGGGCGCTGATCGGTGCCGAGCGCCAACTGCGCCAACGCCTGACCGGACTGCGCACCAACGCGCTGGTCAGCACCGGTGCCTGCCTGTTCGTCCTCATGACCCAGGCGGTGCCAGGCATGCTCCCTGCCGACGCCTCGCGGGTTGCCGCGTATGTGGTCTCGGGCATCGGCTTTCTGGGTGGAGGTGTGATCATGCGCGACGGCTTCAACGTACGCGGCCTGAACACCGCCGCTACCTTGTGGTGCACGGCGGCGGTCGGCGTGCTGTGCAGCCTGGGGCTGCTGCTGGAGGCGGCACTGGGCAGCCTGGTGATTCTGTGCGCCAACATCCTGCTACGCGACATCGCCCAGCGCCTGGACCGCCAGGACGTGGTGCCGGCCAGCGAAGTGGAACAGCACTTTGAAGTGCGCATCGTCTGCCGTGCCGAGGACGAGATCCAGGTTCGCAGCTTGATGCTGCATAGCCTGGCCGACCCTGAGCTGCGCCTGCAGTCGCTGCAAAGCGAAGACCTGGCCAACCCGGCCCGCCTGGAAGTGCGCGCCGAGCTGCTGGGCACGGCGCAGGCACCGGGGCAACTGGAGCGCTTGGTCAGCCGGGTCAGCCTGGAGAAAGGTGTAAGCTCGGTGCGCTGGCAGCTGCAGCCACAGGTACTGACAGCAGATTGAAACAACAGGACAGACGCATGCGCATTGGCCCTACCCTTGAGCACGACATCCAGTGGCTGCCCGGCATCAAGCGTTCGACAAGGATCTGGGTTGGCGGTTGTGCGGGGTTCTGCGCAACGAGCGGGAGCAGCGGGCGCTGCGCCATGCGTCTTCAACTGAGGCTTCAGGCCTTATGGCGCCACGCCAACCCCTGCATTTGCCGCTACGCAAAATCCATCCCGGCCCTGCCGCTTGGCCTGGTACAACGCGCCGTCGGCGGCCGCCATCAGCCTCTCGGCCGTCACCCCTTCCCGCGCCAGATCACCGACCGCAATCCCGGCACTGAACGACACGCGCCCCAGCGGGCTCCCGCCGTGCTCGAGCAACTGGCGCCGCAGCAATTGCTGCACTTCCACTACCAGCACCTCTGCGCCGTGTGTATCGGTATCGGGCAACAGTAGCGTGAACTCCTCTCCTCCATAGCGCACTGCCAGGTCTGCTGGCCGCTTCAGGGCCTGTTGCAAGACTTCAGCGAAGCGCCGCAGGCACTGGTCGCCCGCAGGATGCCCGTAAAGGTCGTTATAGGCCTTGAAGTAATCCAGATCGAGCATCACCAATGCCACCGGGTAGCCCTGTCGCCGCGCACGCTTCAATTCTGCCTCGAACACCGCATCCAGGCGACGACGGTTTCCCAATCCAGTCAGGCTGTCGGTCAAGGCCAGCGCCTTCAGCGTCTGGTGCGCCTGGTGCAGCGCCCGCTCGATGGTTATTCGTTCGCGTAACTGGCGCAGCACCACCCCAGCAAATGCTGCCAGGCCCAGCAACAACAGCAACAACACCGCCAGCGACTTGATGGCATCGTGGCGCCAGGGCGCGACGATGGATTCACGCGACAAGCCTGCTTCAACCACCAGCGGATAACTCGACAGCGCGCGGTAGGCGTATAGCCGAGCCGTCCCGTCTACCACCGCTACTGCCTCTGCTACCCCCTCCGCAGCGTAAGGCAAGTGGTTACGGAAGATCTCGCTGTTGGCCAGGCTTCGGCCTACCGCCGGCTCGACGAACGGTCGCCGTACCAGGATGGTCCCGTCACGCTTGGCCAACACCAGCGCGCCACGCTCGTCAATCTTGAAATCGCCGTAATACTGCACGAACCATTGCACTTTGATGGTGCCCAGCAGGACGCCAGCGAAGCTGCCGTCGGGGTACTCCAGGCGCCTGGAAATGGGAATGATCAGGTCGCCCGTCGAGCGGCTGCGCACCACCGAACCCACCCGCACACCGCGGTCGGCATGGTCACGGTGATAGACAAAATAATCCCGGTCGGCATTGTTGGCATTGGCGGGGATAAGCGCCTGATCGGTAACGATCCAGTGGCCATCCGGGCCATACACGAACAACCCATGCAACTGCGGCATGATGCTTTTCTGCTTGGCCAGCAGCGCATGCAGCCGGGGCCGGTTGATGTGCTCGAAACCGTCGCCTTCAAGGCGCTCGGCCAGCGTAGCGGTGATGGCGTCGACCTGGCGGATGGCGTCTTCGGCATGCTGGGCCGTGGCCCGGGCCAGGTTGGTGACGATGTTCTCGGCATTGCTGAAGGCGTGCCGGTAGTCGCGCCAGATACGCCAGCCTTCCACCAGGGCGAAGGCCAGCATCACCACCAGCATGAATGCCACTACCAGGCGGAACAACGCCACAGCGCGCCCCTCGCCGGCTACCGCGATAAGCCCGTCATCCTCCTGTTTCCTGGCTGCGCACATTCAAATCCCTAGCCATACGGCATCTGCCGCCTTTCACTATAGTTCAGGGTCGCCGGAGCCAAACCCGTCGCGAAAAAGATTAAACCTTTACCTCGCCCGCACCCTCAACCGTACGCGACACTGACGTCGCGCCACGGTTTAAGGAGTGAAGCATGAGCAGTCTCTTCATCAAGCGCGTTGGTTTGTCCATGGTATTGGGCCTGGCATCGGTCCAGGCGATGGCAGCCAGTTCAGATGATTTTGTCGACGCGGCCACCGAAGCTGGCATTGCCGAGGTGGTAACCGGCAAGCTGGCCCTGGAAAAAAGCCAGGACGCCGAGATCAAGACATTCGCCCAGCAGATGGTCACCGACCACACCCAGGCCAACCAGAAACTCGGCGACATTGCCCGCAAGCTGGATATCTCAGTGCCCGATGAGGCGGCCATGACCGACAAGGTCAAGAAAATGATCCTGGAGTGGCGCGACGAGTCGTTCGACAAGTCGTACATCAACAACCAGGTCGACGCCCACGAAAAAGCAGTGGAGCTGTTCAAGAAAGAAGCTGCTTCGTCCGACAAGGCGGAGCTGAAGGCCTTCGCCAGCGAGACCCTGCCGAAACTCGAAAAGCACCTGGAACACGCCAAAGCGCTTCAGACCAAGCACGGCAAGTGAGGCCCAGCATGACTAACGATGCATTGAAAACCGAAGTACTGACCCGCCTGTTACATGCGCACCCCCAAGGGCTGGGCAAGGAAGTGCTGGATAACTACCGCGGCGAGAAGGCCGTGGCCGGCATGCTCAAGACGTTGCAGGAGGCGGGTTTGATTCATGATGGCAGCGTGACGGTGGGCAATGACCACCAGATCAGCGTGAGCTATCCGATCAAGTTGTCTGCTGCGGGTGTCGAGGCAGCCAGACAGGCCGAGGCCTGACAATCCTGGGGGCACACCGCTAGTCAGGCAAATCAGGGGCCGCTTTGCGGTCCCTGATGACGTCGAGTGACGCTAGCCTTCACTGTTTCTTTTCCACATCCCTTGGCGGTTTGGCCGGCCCTTGCGGGTCGACCTGCGGGTCATCGGCATCCGGCGAATCGGGGTCGAACCCCAGGTCATTCGGCTTATCTGACTGTTCGGACGAGTGAGGTCCTTCTTTGTTTGGCGCTTTAGATTCAGGCATGGCTATCTCCCGTGAGTGTCCATAGAAGAAAGCAGCCGTCCGCGAAAGTTTGATTAATCTGCAACCGCAGGCAGTTGCGCCCTGCACTGCGCAAGTGCCTCGTCCCGCTCCCTCAGGTGCTCCTCCAGCCGCTGCAACTGGCGAGCCTGTTCGGCGCAAAGGTCGCGCCTGTCCTGCAGGCTTTGGGTCTGCACATCCAGCTGCCGGCGCATTTCGTCGCTGGCGCCCTGGGCCTGGGCGAGCATCGTGCGCAACCCCTGTATTTGTGCGTCGCGCTGCTCTAGCAGCTGGTCTTGCGCCCGGCACTCATTGGCGGCCTGGCGGTGTTCGCCCAGCAAGCGCTCGTTGTCGCGGTGAAGGCGGGTCAGCTCGTCCTGCTTGACGATCATGCCCTGTTGCAACTGGCGTAGTTCCAGCTGCAACTGCTGCAGCTGCGCTTCGTGGCGGCGCTGCTCCTGATCGCGCTGTTCACGGCTGGCCGTGCGGTAGTGCTCCAGCGCATCGCGGGCATGGCGGTGCTTGTCCTCCAGCGATTTGACCTGCTCGTCCTTGTCGGCCAGGCGCACCTGCATTTCACCCAGCGACTGATTGAGGCTGGCGCTGCGCAGTTGTTCGGCCTGCAGCGTGCTCTGGGTGGACAGCAGCTTTTGCGACTCGGCTGCCAGCGCAGTCACGTCGATCTGGTGCTGCTGATGGGCTGCAGCCAGCGCCTGTTGCGCGATCGCAAGCTGCGCTTCCAGTTGTTCGCGCTGTTCGGTGAATGTGCTTTCGGCTTGCTCGATCCTGAGGTCCGCCTCGTCCTGCAGCTGCGTGGCCAGTTGGCCGACCAGGCGGCTGAGCACTTCGCTCAGCGCTACGCCCCCTTCCGACGCCACCGGCTGCTGGCCGTTCAGTTCCTTCAAATAGCGATGAATCGTGGTCTTCGACCCGGTATTGCCCAGCTCTATACGTATGGCGTCGATGCTGGGGTTTTCGCCCCGGGCAATCAGCGCCTGACGTGCCTGCTGCACTACGACCTTGTTGATACCGCCCCGGGCCATGCTTGCTCCTACGATTTTGTACTGTGTTATGTACCATGTAATTACATACCAATTATGACGATAGTTGGGCTGCCCCGCAATGCTCTATTAAGGTGGAATAATCACGGCTTATCGCATGTGAGGTGAAATTTCAGGCGTTTTTACGACGCAGCCGTACACACGTGCGCATCGCTAACGCATTCCAGCACCAGCCGGTGACGGGTTCGTGATCGAAGAAATGGGGAGGACGCAACGGCGCCAGCGAGAGCGGAGATCGGCCACAGCTAACGGAGGAGTATCGAAGGTGCCGCTGCTATTGCAGCAGCGGGGTGTTGCGGTGATCGTGTGCCGCCGCAACATCATTGCAGGGAAGTTTTTGAAGGGCATTCAGCCCTGATGCCAGTCAGTCAAGGCTAATGGGGCTGCTGCGCAGCCCATCGCCGGCAAGCCAGCTCCCACCCCGACCGCATCGCATTCAAACCATGCGCCGTACCTGTGGGAGCCAAGCTTGCTGGATGCCTGCTCCATCCGACCGCATCGCATTCAAACCATGCGCCGTACCTGTGGGAGCCAAGCTTGCTGGATGCCTGCTCCATCCGACCGCATCGCATTCAA
>Ga0302347_1003716_pt1 | contig 13123 bp, 14 predicted proteins | sample PhyWR1_FD_202178 | JGI IMG/M metagenome (GOLD analysis project Ga0302347, IMG submission 202178) | Leaf surface microbial communities from wheat plants in UC Gill Tract Community Farm, Albany, California, United States - DLSL W.R1 (v2)... | ecosystem: Host-associated > Plants > Phyllosphere >...
CAGCACTCAATCAGCATTACAATTTCTTTGCTACTCTTCCAGGTACGTGAGGCACTATTACTCTGCCAGGCCTTAGTCATCGCCAACTCTGTCTGTGAAGGTCCTATTTTCCTCATAAGTTCAACTAAGGACTCATGACCATTAGTTGCAACTTTCAGTGCGTCTCTCAATTTTCTAGAATCAGGAGTCATATTGTCATCACCGAAGTCACGAGTTCCAGAGTCACGACTGAGGTGGAGAAGCGGGCGAAGATCCTCGGTTCCCAAAGCTGGCTGGAGTTGGAGCCATTGCTGAGTAAATGGTGTATTCTTGAAAGGCTCAGGTAAACTACTCTGACCCGCTGCAGCAGCTTCAGCATCCGCCAAAACTTGTACCCTACCGTCATTATCCGAATGAACACGACTAGCAAGTTCCTCAGCAAGGCTTTCGTCGCACCTTTCAAGGAGATGCCATTTTGCCAGTGCGGCTATATCTAACGTTATTCCCTGAGGCGCAGAAAGAGCATCACGCAAATAAACAGTATTTAAAAATCTTTTCATTAGCCGGGGATTAGCGTTTACTGCTAAAGAGCTATGAAGAAGAGCCGCAAGACCCTGGGCTAAATCCATTAAACTTTTGAGTGCATTAACATGCTCTACCAGTTCATATAAAAACTCTTGATTGATCGTTTCACCTTTCCAACTATTACGCAGCTTCTCAGGGATAACGCTAAGAGCATGATTGAATCTTTCCTTACTGAAATGACCTGCGTTGGTCTCTCGCTCAAGTAGCAAAAGCACCAGATACGCTTTCGCCTCATTCAAACCAAGGCGAGGAACATGGAGTGGAACCTGTATTAATTTATCGAAATAGTTAGTTGCAACATCGCCCGTAATTCCTGCGCCATCAAAGTGGACCTTCACTGCAGCTTTTATAAAATCATTATCTGCAGCAATAACGAAAGCGCTACGGCGAATAAATAGTAATAAACGAATTGATTCAAGTGTTGAAATTGCTGTTTGTGGCAAACATCTGTCTAAATCATCCACAAATATTACTAACGTAATTTTCAACTCTTCGAGAATACTCTCTAAAGTATCCCTGAAGGCCTGAATATGGGCTGGCATCGAGAATGGCTCACTCGGTTTTAGAAGACCGCTGGTACTTAGCTCGAGACTATCTGTATCTGATGATTCATTGCTCGATTTGTCATCTGACGTAAACCAACCAGCCAATTTACAAACGGTTTTTCCAAGAGAACCGATAGGAATGCCAGTAGTTAAAGTCAATGCAGCTTCGCCACTTAATTGAGCGACTCGGAGAAGATTTATCCTTCGCCACAGTTCAGATACTTTGTCGGTGATAGTCTTATTTTCATCTGTAAGCCGAACAATCTCGTCCCCCACAATTTGTAGCAATGCACTTCTGGCGGACTCAAAATCCTGGTATAGCCATGGATTGAAAGTGAGTACGACAAAGGAATGCTTTTCTTGATTCCTCTCTTCCACCAACGACTCTTCAACTGAAGAGCTCTCTAGGCGTGATGCAATCATTTTCACCAGAGAAGATTTACCTGCTCCCCAGCCACCTGAGACTCCTATAGAAATAGGTTCCCCATTAGCCTGCTTCAGCAGGCTTGCACATGCATCAGCAACAACACCAAAATTCAAATAATCGACAGTTGTCTCGTTATCATGCCACATAGTGAAAAATCCATTTAAAATTAATTTATATCAATAGGATATGAAAACTATTGGTTTCTGGTTCACAAATCCACTCTTGTGTAGGGCACTTGGCCTGTAGCCAGCAGATCAACGCAGCGCCCTGCAAAGGCGTTTGGTATCGCAAGAGCAACAAAATTACGAGCACGGGTGAGGCCAACGTAGAGTACGCGCTTTGCCTCAGCATCTACTTGCGCTTCCCATGACTCGAAGAGTGCTTCAATTCTGTTTTCAGGGGCTCGATTCGCAGGGACTACGACGCATACTGCATCATACTCACGACCTTTAACTTCATGTATGTTGCCACATGCGAAACCGAGAGCAGCGGGCACTTGAAGATGCTTTGACCATTGCGCATTCGGAGGCTGTCGGAAGAAACGACGTATGCTTACGCCAGCAGGGAGTGGCAGATGCAGCTTCTCCATTTCCGCATGAACACAGGCTATCCAGGCAAGCCGCTCTTCATCAGAATCTCTGCACGTTTTTGGAAGATTAATGAGAAAACTTAGGGCGCATCTCCGATGGGCTCGTCGGTCCATACCAAGACGTTCGATGGCTTTAATCAGATGCTCATCTGATTGACGCATACCCATTAAATCCAGTAATAATATTTCGACTGACTGGACTACATTCTCCTTCGTTCTTGGGGTTGCGGCAGGCGACCAGAACTCTGACACTTTACGAGCCAGCGACTCAATTCGCGAGTTTCCGGTTGAATTGCTGGAGGTGACGCCAGCAGCCCGCAACGCAACTTTGCCAGAGTGAGCCAAAATAATCGCCTTGGTTGGCTCCAGTCCCAGTTCCGTAATCCGTCCAAGGAATGCCTGACCAATAATTTCCGTTGGGCCCCGGCCACTATAGGTAAGAAGTAAAATTGGATAGTCAACATTCGCACTTTCACCAAGCGACCGATCAACCTGACCTTCTCGCCTTAGGGTGGCTGCTAACTGGCAAATTGCGGGACTACTACGAAAATTCCCCGTCAAGCCCTTATGCGACTCAATAGGGTATGTATTCTTAAATGTCTGTATTCCTTGAGGATTACCATTACGAAATTCGTAGATTGCTTGGTCAGGATCACAAACGAACGTAACATTCACCCCATGTGCTCTGAGCCATGTCAGTATTTGCAAATCGAGTGGATTGCAATCTTGCCCTTCATCAACCATAACTTCTTGAAAACGTGCCGCCAATGCGCGAGCAAGTGACTCACCAATTACATTATCTCTAATCAACCGCAATGTTTGAGCACGTGCGTCCCCTGCACTCATATAGCCAGCTTGTAACAAAGATCGTCGCCGATTTGCTGCTGCTTGTTCATATCGAATCTGATGTTGACGTACATGATTTTGCAAACCTGCATGTCCGATCCTATCAGGATCAATAATATTGGTTTCTGGATCAAACAAATCTAGGCTTACCGGTTCACCTCGAAAGGCAAATTGACCTAATAAACGAATTTCTACACCAAGGGTATCCCAACTATCTAGGATAATCGGCCGAGTTTGGCTCGATACCGCGCAACTTGGCAGTACAACGAAATGCCTGACGAAAGCATCAAGTGTTCCCATGAAACTAGGATATTTCAAAAGCGTATCGAGCCCAGCAGCCAGGCATCGTTCGCGGAACTCGTCTACCGCGGAGTTTGTGAATGAAAGTATCGCTATGCCCTGACGAGAAGGCAACTTAGCGGCGATCCTCGCTAGCCGAGCAATGATAGTGCGCGTTTTTCCGGCTCCAGGACAAGCATTAACGAAGGCTCCGCCAATGTGAGAAGCAAATGTCTCTTGCTCTGGGGTTAGATTGTGGATGCCAGTCATATACGTGAAGCTCCACGAATTGCGTCAATGAGATAAGGCGGAACAACAAATGGTTCACCCGCCTCAATGCGCGAAGCTATAGCTTGTGCCAAATCGCCTTTACGAGTTTTTTTCGCCCCAATTAATTTAAGAAATGCATTGGGACGATCTTGTTCTGGAATGCCCTCTATCTGCGCTTCCCAGTCTCTACGTGAATTACGATGCAAACGAAGAAACACGCTTTTCAGGAAACTTTCATTTCCAGCGCCAAAAATTTCGTGCTCCAATGTGTGCTGATTGGTTAGCACGATCAGAGCATCTGGAGCTCCATGCGTTGCAGCCAGATTTTCCAGATCAACTTTCCTATTTCCCAACACGGTTGGGTCCGCATCAGTGATCACTATCAGCCTATCAGCAATACGTGCATCACCATATGGCCGTAGCAACACCTCTACATATGGACGGAAGTCCACACCTTCAATAGGCACAATTACAGCCCCCTTGAACCTAAGCCACCCATCTAAATCATCGGCTAGCACAAGCTTTTGTGCTAGCACGGGCAACAATAGTGCTTCCGCGATCCCTTCCACCAAGATAGCTCTGTTACCAAACAGCAAAGCGGAACGAGTCACGTCAAGATATCGGCTAATTTTATCTAATGTCTTTGGCTTTAGCCCTATTTCGGCAATAGGCACACTCACTGATTCTGAGATGGCTATTCCATCTTGTTCACGATGCCGCGAACGCATGACCACTAGGTGACGTGGAGAAACCCATGCTGTCAGGTTGGGGGAGTGGGTTGTCACAACAATTTGGATGCGGCCTTCAGGCTTTCCTGGCTCTATGATACGTGATGCTGATTGGCGCGCTTGATCCAAGAGGAACTCAAGCACAAGTACCTGTAATTGCGGATGCAAATGCGCTTCAGGTTCTTCAACAAGGAAAATCGTGAGGTCTGCCTCTTTGGCCTTAGTCAGCTCTACAACAACAGTGGCCATGTAGAGTAGATTTGAGTACCCCAGACCAGAAGACCGAATATCTTCGGGTATCAAACCTGTATCGGCCATACGAAATCTCAAATCACGAGCTACATCGAGTAAGGTTTCGCTACCAAAATCCAATGCCGCTATCTGCGGACGTACTCCATTAGTGAGTAGTCCGAGAGCAGTACTGATATCCGTATTGATTGTAGTTAAGATCTCAGGCCGATTATCCGCACGCCTGACACCAGCGAGGAAATCCTGTTCCCGCTCTTTTGGCAAGAAATTACGCAGCAATGCCATCACTCGAGTGCCACTGCTAGTACCAAGCACCTGATGTGCGTCCCTTAAAGGAGGGAGATAAACGTGTCTAATCAACTCAGAAGAACCAAGCTCTGGTCCATTAGTGTCGAAACGTCCAGCCCACACGGTAGTCTTACCACGGAGAGCATGTTCAGAACGCGATTCATATCGATAGCCGAAGGTAGCCTCGCTCTTGGTAGGATCGGGAACTGCAGATATCAATAGACCTTTGAGGGTATCGCTTAGACCTTGGAAAGCCCCTTCGATTTGAAAACTTGAGACGGTCGAATAGCGTCGTACATCCTCATCCTCTGGATATCGTTCGCGGCGTCCACTCAGCGGCAAAGTAAGCAATCTGATTGCGTCTACGACATTGGATTTTCCACCATTATTTTCACCAACCAATACAGTTAAATCTGGGCGGAGACTAACGGTCACATCATCACAAGACCGAAACCGCGAAATTTTCAGCTTACCTAAATACATAAATATCCTTATATTACAAAAACATATAAGTCACCCTAATAAGACCACGTGGAGGGCTACATCCAAAATACTTTAAAATATCGATTGCCCTGTCCGACTCGAGGTTAACGGCCATTAACTGTTTACTTTGTAGCGGATAAACAGAATTCGACGAATTTGTTAGAATGAAGCGAAGCGATAATTACTGATTAATTACTCCACAATTACAATAATATCAACACCTTCCTTATGGCAATGTGCCAGAGGCATCATTTTTCCACTATTGCCAAAAAAATGATTTAGATCCAATCTAATAGCTATCTCCGGCCCCAAATGTGATTCTGTATTAATCCTTTGAAATTACATTTTATAAATCGGCTAACATACTTCTAATTCAAATAATTTCAGACAGATATCATCTTAGCGAATCCCCCTCGAAGCCTTCCTGGTTCGGGGGTTTTGTTTTTCTGTCTGAGGTCGTTTCATGAAAAAATCAGAAGGTCTGCAGGCCATCGAGAAACCGTTGGCGCCACTCCCCCATGCTATCGGCAAACATATCATTGAGCATATTCAAAAGCTCACTCACTACGAACCGGTTATTGGCATCATGGGCAAAACAGGCGCGGGAAAATCGTCCCTCTGCAATGCACTGTTCCAGGGGGAGGTCACTCCCGTCAGTGATGTCGATGCCTGCACCCGTGACGTACTACGCCTGCGCCTGAGCAGTGGCGAGCATAGCCTGATACTGGTAGACCTACCCGGTGTAGGCGAGAGTGAGCAACGGGATAAAGAATATGAATCTCTGTATCGCCGTATTCTCCCTGAGCTGGATCTCATCCTGTGGGTTATCAAAGCCGATGATCGTGCTTTCTCCATCGATGAACGTTTCTACCGGCGTGTGATGACTGGCTACCAACAACGGGTGCTGATTGTCGTTAACCAGGCTGACAAAATCGAGCCATGTCATGAATGGAACGCCACAAACAATGCACCTTCACCAAGTCAGTCGGCTAATATCGAGGCCAAGCTGGAGTCCATTCACCTGTTATTTTCACCGTACCATCCGGTGTGTACTGTCTCAGCGAGAACAGAATGGAATTTGCCATCAATGGTAGAAACCATGATGTGCTGCCTGCCTGACCGTGCCACCAGCCCGCTGGTGACACAACTGCACGGGAGGTTGTGTAGTGAACCGGTAAAAAAGCAGGCCCGTGAGGGCTTTGGTAATGTGGTCGGGGAGGTGTTTGATTCTGCGGAAGCGGCATCGTTTATCCCCGCACCACTAAAATCGGTCATCCGTACCGTCCGTGAGGTCGTGGTTTCCGTTGCCCGTGCCGTTTGGGACTGGATTTTCTTCTGACCTGGTTTACCTGCCATTATCACCGGGACATACCCTGTCCGTTTTGACGTTTTATACGCTATCGAATTTGGTCTGTTTTCTCTCTACCCCCCGTCGCGGTTGATTACGGTAACCGTAAAAAATACGTCTTCGAGTGTCCATTCCCTGTCCCACCCCCTCGTTACAATAATCGTTTTATTTTCAGCCAATTATCCTGCTGGAGTATCAATCTCATGACTCAGGCTGAACGTCGCCATGACCGGCTTGCCGTCCGGCTGTCGTTAATTATCAGCCGCCTGGTGGCGGGTGAAACGCTGGATTTGCGAACGCTGGCAACTGAATTTGGTGTGTCAGTTCGTACCCTGCGCCGGGACTTTCGTGAACGGCTGATGTACCTGGACCTGGAGTATCGCAAAGGTCAGTGCCGACTGTTATCCGGCAGCCGACAGCGGGAACTGGCGGTTATGACATTTGCCCGCCAGTCGGGGGTTGAAGCACTGTTTCCTGACATGGATAACCATCTGGTCGCTTCACTGCTGAGCGGTCCCGGTGAATCGCCTTGCCTTATCTGGCAGGGGGCGACTCTGGTGTCATCCCCTGACTCGGGCGTGTTCACCCGACTGGTAAGCGCAATATCGGAACACCGGAAGGTGACGCTGCTTGGAAGTGGTTGCCGCTGTACAGGCCTCGCGCCTTATCGTCTGGTGTTACGTGAAGGCGAGTGGTATCTGACGGGCGAACATCAGGCCCGAGTTGCCGCATTTCCACTTGCCGATATCAGGGCTGTCACGCTCCACAGCGACAGCTTTACCCCGGATACCGCCGTGCGCGACATCCTGTCTCGCACAGATTTTCTTCAGGCGTTACCTCACTTTCGTTTTTTCCACTCATTGCTTGTCGCGACTGACGACGGGCATATATCTCAGAAGGAATAGTCACATGAAATTTCTGACCACGGCGATGTTAGCTGCCAGCCTTTGCCTGGGTACTGTTTTTCCGGCTGACGCTGGAAACACCGTCGGCACTGTTAAAGCCTGGCAATACATGCAGGCCGACGGCTGGAAATCAGCCGATGGTATAGATGACAACACGCTGCACAACATGCTCTATCAGGCCAGCGTGATTGATAACTACCCATGGACAAAACAGTTCCTGTTACGTACCCGTGGCGGCGGTGCAATTTTCCTGGCTGACAAGAAAACCCACACCGTTCGTCAACTGAAATTGAATCCGCTTAGCGGTAATTACAACGATATTGAAACAGTCTACCAGGGAGAGAACAACGGGAATGGATGTTATTTCGCCATTATTGATAACAAATTCTGGGCAAGAGACGAGGCCGAGCAGAGTGTCCTCTATGGTTATCCTCGCGCCGATAATGTGGATAACGAGCTGGCTAAAGTCAGGCAGCAATTCAGCCCAGAGGTCGTTATGGTCATGCCGGATAACTGTGTGAATAAACAACAGCAAGCGGCGCTGGCGGCTAAGCGCTCGGAAGAAGACCAAAAGCTCCAGCAATGGGTGGCACAGCAGAGTCTGGCAGAATTATGTCGCCGCACAGGCAACTGTTGAGACGACATTTTTGGGAGTTAAGGAAATTAACATGAGCAAGGATTATCAGAAGGTTACTGCAGCATTAATTCTGGGGCTGTCTGCGCTGCTTTCAGCCTGCGACAACAAAGATGATGCCGAAGTAAAAGCCATCAGCGGGTTTAAAGACCTGACAGTTCCCCGCTTTAACGACGTGGTGTCAACCCAGAAAGATATTGCTAATCAGTGGGTGAAGAAAGACGCTTTCGGGGCGGAACAATACAAGGTTATTAAAACCCGCAAATCGCCGGAAGGATGCAAAGCGGGGAATTATTACTATCTGGTCGATATGCGGGAAAAGACGGTTCAGCCGCTGATGGCATCCCTGTGTCTTGCGAGCAATATCACCCTGAGCTTTCGCGAAGAAACCGACAGTTATACCGGCGAGAAGTACGTTGTTTATTCTCACGATGGTAAGGAAATGGGCAAAGTTTACATACCTCAAAATCAGGAGCAACATCAGTGAGCCGATTTGCTAAAGCCTTATCTGTCATTGCAGGTTTAATGCTGTGCCATCCGTCATCCGCTTACGCAGATGAACAACGCTATATCAGCATCCGCAACACCGATACGGTGTGGACGCCCGGTAACATCTGTGTGTATCAGTTTCGTCTGGATAACGGTGGTAGTGGTCTGGTTTTTGGCCCATTGGCTGTTTCACTGCGACTGAAAGACAAAGCGGGTAACACGCTGGCGACAGGTACTATGGACGTTGCCCCGTTCGGCAACAGCGATGCAACCCGTACTCAGGAGGCTTTTCTGGAGCATGAATGCGTTGAAAACGTCAGTGCTGTTGAAATCATAAAAGCGACTGAGGAACGCAACGGCTATCAGTCTGACCTGCCGCTGTCTGTTTTTGACTCTCAGTATTACCAACCACTGCCGGTTTCGGTTGTCGGGAATAAAGCATCGTAACCCGGTCGGCCTTACATCCGATTTAACACAATTTATCTGCCATACCTCAGGCCATGCCTCCTTCGGGAAGCATGGCCTTTTTCTTTTTAATCGCCCAATAAGGGATCACCTATGACTCGTTTAGCCAGCCGCTTTGGGGCGGTCAATCTCGTTCGCCGTGACCGGCCACTCACCCGTGAGGAACTGGCGCATTACGTGCCAAGTGTCTTCAACGAAGATAACCGCTATATCGCCAGTTACGGTATCCGTAAGCCATAACCGGTTTCACTCAGACATTCACTTTCCCGCCAGCCCTTACCGGCTGGATTTTTATTATCCGGAGATAACCATTATGAACACCGAAACCAACCACTCATCCGATGTTTTCACCTTGGTGGCTGATAACAACCCTGTAGCTCTGGCTGCCACTGTTGTACCCGATGAACAACGCCTCCGTTTCTGGCCGCAGCACTTCGGCGCTATCCCACAGTGGATTTTGCTGGAGCCGCGTATCTTTGCCTGGCTTGACCGCCTGTGTGTCGATTACGGCGGCGGCATCTGGCAGTTTTATACCCTCAGCAACGGCGGCGCATTTATGGCACCTGAATGTGATGATGGTGAAAAATGGTCGCTGTTTAACCCGATGAACGGTAACGGCGCTGAACTGAGTGCGCAAGCTGCCGGTATCGCCGCCTGTCTGATGGCGTACAGCCACCATGCCTGTCGTACGGAGTGTGATGCGATGACGGAGCACTATTACCGTCTGCGGGATTATGCACTGGCACACGCTGAGTGCCGCGCCATTATGGCGATAATCGACTGAGGAGTATGTATGTCTGAGCTCGCCTTATCTCCGTGTTTTCCACTTAACGAGCAACGTATCATCCGCCGCGCCCTGCGTTTGCTGGAGAAATACCAGCGCCAGCCGGGGGAATCATTTACCTCCACCGTCTTTACCAAAACCTGGTTGCAGTTGCAGATGGCGAACCTTGAACGGGAGGTGTTTATCGTGATGTATCTTGATAACCAGCACTGTCTGATTGAGCGGGAAACGTTGTTTACCGGTACGCTGAGCCATACCGAAGTCCATGCCCGCGAGGTGGTGAAGTCGGCTCTGCGTCACAACGCGGCGGCAGTCATCATTGCCCATAACCATCCGTCCGGGACCACCGACATCAGTCAGGCCGACCGGGCTGTAACAAAGCGAATAGCGGAGGCGCTGGCTCTGGTGGAAGTGCGGTTACTCGACCACCTCGTGACAGGAGGCAGCGATGTGGTGTCATTTGCCGAACGAGGATGGTTGTGAGGAAACGCCATGAAAATCATCAGTAAGCGCCTGGCTATGACGATCTACCGTCAGCATTCGGGTTCCCGCCTCTTTCGCTTTTGCACCGGTAAGTACAAATGGAGCGGAAGCATCTGTCACTATGCTGGTCACGAAGTACAGGATATTTCTGGCGTGCTGGCGGTATTTGCTGAACGCCGTCAGGACCGCAACGGCCCGTATGTCATTCTGCGTAGCGTCACGCTCAATTAACACTCCCTCTTCGTTATAAAGGAATACATAAATGAAATCTGTCGCCCTGTCCGTTATACCACCGGAGGCCAGCCCCTGCCTGCAATGGGGATTGAATCGCGAAGTTACACCCGTCTTTGGTGCGCGTCTGGTGCAGGAAGGCAATCGTCTGCATTTTCTGGCTGACCGTGCTGGATTTAATGGTGCATTCAGTGAGGATGACGCGCTGCGGCTTGACCAGGCATTTCCGCTGATGCTCAAAGAGCTTGAACTCAGGCTGCTCTCGGGGGAGCTCAATCCTCGTCGTCAACATTGCGTTACGTTGAACCACAATGGCCTGACCTGCGAAGCCGACACCCTCGGTTCTTACGGGTATGTTTATATTGCCATTTACCCGACCAGCCTGTGCTCACCTGTGTGATCTTCTTCGTCGTACTTACTGCACAACATCGTTAATCTGAAGAGAACCCAACTCATGCAAACTTTACCCTTAACCCCGCAACGGGCAGCTTCATCCTGCCCATCACCTGTTGAAATATGGCAAAAACTGCTGACGCATCTGCTCGAACAACACTATGGACTGACGCTCAGTGATACCCCTTTCAGTAATGAAACCACTATTCGTGAGCATATTGACGCCGGAATATCCCTCAGCGATGCGGTGAACTTCCTAGTGGAGAAATATGAACTGGTGCGTACTGACCGGACCGGTTTCACCATTATGGAACAGTCACCGTTTATCACCCCAATCGATATTCTCCGCGCCAGGCAAGCCACCGGTCTGATGAAGCGCCTTGGTTATAAAGTAGTCAGTGATATTACCCGTAGCAAAATGAGTCGGCTGGAGAAAAAGCATTGAAAATCTCGATGAATGTTGAAGCTGATGGGATTAACGTCCTGGCGCTCAACATGGGCAAAATCGCCGTCGAAGTGGACGGGGTTGAAGTCGATGAGCTGATTGATGTGGTCAACGACAATGGTTACACACTTCGCATTGCCAGTACCCCTGGTGAAATCATTTTTGAAGATCCTCTGCCAGTGACCGCCAGAACTCACGGTATTCAGTGCAGTACCGCCCATATCACCGACGCAGACAATGCGTTGCTGCACACACTTTCCCAGCAATATCAGGATTATGGTGATGCAGAATGGGTCCACTACACGGGCTCTGGTTATCTTATACGCCTCGATGCCTGGGCATTCCCGGTTCTGCGCCTGAAACGCCGTGGGCTGTCGAAAGCCTGCCGTAAGTTGCTTGTGACGCTGATACGTCGCTATGCCATCAGCACTATTCACTTTGACTCCTTTGGCGACATTCTCCCCGGCTTTACCACCTTCGACTGGTAGTTCGCGCTCATTCTTAACCTGACGGAAAATCCGTACTCGTCCAGATACGGCTGTCTTCTTGCAGGCGAAAATCGACAACGCGAGCAACGATATCTTCACTCAAAACACATAACCTGCATAAGCGCCAGCCCTCATTCGGCTGGCGTTTTGCATTGATATAAAGGAAATAATCCATGTCTGAGATACAAGTCAATAACGACCCCGACGTAATAACTGGTCATACCGAAATCATCAGCTCCACCAGCATTGAACGTATCGTGACAGGCCGCAATGCGGCACTGTTACAGATTGAAGAACTCATCCAGCAACTTGCCGACATATCGACGCTAACCAGTAGTATCGGTGGCAAAACGGCCCGTGACTGGGCGATGCGTCAGGACTTTCGTTGTGGCTGCTGGCTCATGGAAAACGTGAAAACTGCAATGAGTACCATTACCTGTAATCTTGATCGCAGCATCTGGCGTGATCTGATGCAAAAATCAGGGATGATCTCGTTGATGGACGCTCAGGCGCGTAAGCAATGGGATAATAATCTCGAAGGTGACGATATTCCTGAGATCAACGAGGAGAATATTCTCAGCACATTTGAGCAGTTGCACCACAGTAAAGCGGATGTGTTTGAGCGGGGGATTATCAACGTGTTTAAGGGATTATCATGGGATTACAAAACGAACTCGCCTTGCCAGTTCGGCAAAAAGATTATTGTAAATAACCTTGTGGATCACAACCGCTGGGGATTTAAGCTCAATTGGGGATGGCGTAGGGATCAACTGGCTGACCTGGAACGCCTGTTGTTTCTGCTGGATGGAAAACCCATTCCGGAAAATCGTAACGATGTGACGGTCAGACTGAGTGAGCACATTAATCATAAAAGCGCATCGGAGATCTTCGACGATGCGTATTTTTCGATACGCTACTTTCAGAAAGGCACAGCGCACATCACTTTTAAACGGATCGACCTGACAGAAAAGATGAATGATATTGTGGCAAAGCGCTATCCGGGGATGCTGGCTAGTTCAAGATAACGTTGATTTGCGTTGTGAAATTTTACTTACACCAGCCGTTACATAAATTTTTGATGAGTATGACTCAGGAGAGGGGATTTAGTGTAACTGATTGATTTAATTGGTACGCCCTACAGGGCTCGAACCTGTGACCTACGGCTTAGAAGGCCGTTGCTCTATCCAACT
>Ga0302347_1003719_pt1 | contig 13111 bp, 6 predicted proteins | sample PhyWR1_FD_202178 | JGI IMG/M metagenome (GOLD analysis project Ga0302347, IMG submission 202178) | Leaf surface microbial communities from wheat plants in UC Gill Tract Community Farm, Albany, California, United States - DLSL W.R1 (v2)... | ecosystem: Host-associated > Plants > Phyllosphere >...
GGCCCTGGCAAACAGGCCAGGCGGGTTCCAGCAAAAAACGCGGCCGAGGCCGCGTTTTTTCATGGGCGCAACCGCGTCAGACCAGCGGCGGGTCGGTTTCGCGCGACGGATGGCGGTGCAGCGCGATCCCCTTGATGAAAGTGGCCGCTGCATCGGCTGCGGTGCCCACAGGCGCGGCAATCAGGCCCACGTCCGGCCGGCCGTCGGGCAGGCTGGTCGGCACGCCGGCCTGCGCAAGCAACGCGGTCGAGGCGCCCAGCGCCAGGATGGTTTTGCCGTGCCGGTACTGGTCCTTGATGAACTCCATCGTGTGGCCATCGAGCGCCAGCGCATCGACCGCCGCCTGCCCGTCGGGCAGCACCAGCGCATCGAACAGGAAGCCGGGCTCGTTTTCCAGCGAGGCATCGGCCTGCAGCGCCTGGCCTTCGGCGGTCCGCACGGCGCCGATGCGCGGCCCTACCAGGCGCGGCACGGCGCCTTCGGCCACCAGCGCGGCCTGCACCTGGGCAATGGATTCGCCCACCACGCCAGGCGCGATCAGCATGGCGATCTTGCGCGCCTGGATGCTGCCGTCGCCCGGCCGGGCCATGAGCGAGAGCGGCTTTGATACCGTCACCTCGGGCTTGGCCGGCTGGGCCAGCGCCAGCGGCATGGCGTCGGGCAGCGTTTCCATGCCCAGTCCCATCGCCACCTGTTTTGCCAGCGACTCGGACGCATTGCGCAGCATCGACACCGTGCGCTCGCGGATCGCCGGCACCGTCACCTTGCTCAGCTCGAAGCGGAAAGCCGCGGCAATGTGCGCCTGCTCCACCGGCGTCTGGCTCTCGTAGAACAGCGTCGCCTGCGTGTAGTGGTCGGCGAACTTCTCGGGCTTGCCGCGCACCTTGCCCTGCTCTTCCTGGGCCTGCAGCCGCGCCGGCACGGTGACGAAGCCCTGCGCCGCGCCGGCCTGGAACGGGCAGCCGCCCGCCAGCGAATTGGGCTCGTAGCTCACCCGGCCACGGTGGATGGCCTGGCGGTGCATGCCGTCGCGCTGGTTGTTGTGCACCGGGGCAATGGGCGAGTTGATCGGGATTTCATGGAAATTCGGCCCGCCCAGGCGCGAAATCTGCGTATCGACATACGAATGGATGCGCCCGGCCAGCAGGGGGTCGTTGGAAAAGTCGATGCCCGGCACGACATGCGCGGTGCAAAAGGCCACCTGCTCGGTTTCGGCGAAGAAGTTGTCCGGGTTGCGGTTGAGCACCATGCGGCCCACCGGCTGCACCGGCACCAGCTCCTCGGGCACGATCTTGGTCGCGTCCAGGATGTCGAAGCTGAACTGCTCGGCCTGCTCCTCGGTGAAGATCTGCACGCCCAGCTCGTACTCGGGGTAGGCGCCGGCCTCGATGCGTTCCCACAGGTCGCGCCGGTGGTAGTCGGGGTCGGCGCCGGAGATCTTCACCGCCTCGTCCCAGACCAGCGAGTGCGTGCCGGCCTTGGGACTCCAGTGGAACTTGACGAACACCGACTCGCCGCCAGCGTTGACGAAGCGAAAGCTGTGCACGCCAAAGCCCTGCATGGTCGCGTAGCTGCGCGGAATGGCGCGGTCCGACATCTGCCACATCAGCATGTGCGTCGACTCGGGCATCAGCGAGACGAAGTCCCAGAACGTGTCGTGCGCGCTGGCGGCCTGCGGCATCTGGTGGTGCGGCTCGGGCTTGACCGCATGCACCAGGTCGGGAAACTTCATCGCGTCCTGGATGAAGAACACCGGGATGTTGTTGCCCACCAGGTCCCAGTTGCCCTCGTCGGTGTAGAACTTCACGGCAAAGCCGCGCACGTCGCGGGCCGTGTCCTTGGAGCCGCGCTCGCCGGCCACGGTGGAAAAGCGCACGAACACCGGCGTGACCTTGCCCGCTTCCTGGAACGGTGCGGCCTTGGTGTATTTCGTCAACGGCTGGTAGCACTCGAAAAATCCGTGCGCGCCGGAGCCGCGCGCATGCACGATGCGCTCGGGAATGCGCTCGTGGTCGAAGTGGGTGATTTTTTCGCGCAGGATGAAGTCTTCGAGCAGCGCCGGGCCGCGCACGCCGTATTTCAGCGAATTCTGGTTGTCGGCAATGGCCACGCCCTGGTTGGTGGTGAGCAGCTGACCGGACGAATCGACGCGCACCCGGTCCAGCGGCTCGATGGTCGCGTTCACGCCCTCGCCGGCGACGCTGCCAGTCTTGTCGCTGCCGTTGGCCTCGCTCAGCGTGCTGGCGGTCGGCAGGCGCGAAGGCGGCGTCACCGTGGCGCCGGGCTGGGGCGCCAGGCCGTTGGCAAAGCCGTGCTCGGCGGGCTTGGTGGCATTGAAGGGCATGGCCGCTGCCAGCGCCTCGGTCTGGGCCATTTTTTGCGCCGGCAGGTCGCCGCCCGCATCCGGCTTGACCTTGGCCGGGCCGCTGTCGGTGTTGCGCGCTGCGGCCTTGGCCGCCGTGGTGCTTTTCTTGCCGGCGTTGCTGGAGCCGCTGGCCGGTGGTTTGTTTGTGGGCATGGTGGTAAGGGTTGAGGCGGGCAGAATTGCCAGCCATCACCGTAACCAGGCTCGGCAACAGACGCTGTAGGACGCAGCGCTTTGCCCAGGCCAGAATTCTGTTGAGTTTTCGCGGGACGCTGGCGCCAGCGCCTGGCGCCCTCAGCGCAGGGTGGCAATGGCCATCAGCAGCCCGATCAGCACCGGCTGGTGCACGAGGTAGTAGCTCAGGCTCCATCTGCCCAGCGCGGCCAGCGCCCGGACGGCCGGCCCCTGCGTCCTGCCCGGCATGGGCAGCGCGTCGGGCCGCCGGCGCAGCAGCGAGCTTGCGGCGGCCATGCCCCACCACACCACGCCCAGCCACGGCAGCAGCGGCACATAGTCCTCGGTGGCCGGCTTGCGGCTGATCAGCCCCAGCCAGTTGAAGGCGTTTTGATTGAGAAAATCAAGCCCAGCCCAGGCGCCGTGTGCGTATGCAGCTACGAATTTCATAGCAATGGCCAGCCCGCCCAGCAGCCACAGCCAGCGGCCCCAGCCGGCCGTCAGCCGCGCCACCAGCAGCATGACCGCCAGCCCGTGCAGCACGCCGAAATAGATGAAGCTCTGGGGGTACATCAGGTAGGAGCCGGCGCTCACCAGGAGCGCGCTGCCCGCCACCTGCGCCCAGCGGCGCCAAAAGCGCGGCCAGCCCTGCCCCCGGTGAACCGCCACCGCCTGGCCCATGCCGGCGGTGAACAAAAACACGCTGACGATGGCCGTGCGCTGCCAGGTCCACAATGGATCGCGGTAAAAATCCTGGTGCAAGTGGCCAAAATGGTTCAGGTCGAAGCACAGGTGGTACAGCGTCATCCAGACGATGGCCACACCGCGCAGGGCATCAAGGGAATCAAGGCGGCGAAGGGTCATGGCGCAGGAAGGGTTGAAAAAATGTTTTTTTGCGCCGCGCACGGCCCGACGGGTAGTTACCCGGCGGCAGGGCGCGCGCAAGTTCGTTACCATTTTGTCCGCGCCAGCCCTGAAGGGGCTGCATTTTATTTTTTAAACCCGACAGGAGCTGGCATGAAGACACGCTATCTATTGACCGCCATTGCGGCCGCATCGCTCATCACGGCCTGCGGCGACAGCGGCTCCCCCGGCAACCTGGGCGTGGTGGACAACAGCCCGGCGCGCGGCGCGCTGATCCAGAACCCGCCGCCGCGCACCGCCTTCTTCACCGCCGGCGACCTCGCGGCCAAGCTCAATGCCAGCGCCAGCGGGCGCAACCTGCTGGCCGTGGCCGGCACACCCAAGTGCGGCGTCGATGTGCAGTACATCCACTACGGCACCGTCGGCGGCGCGGACGAGGCGACCGACGCCACCGGCGCCTTGATGACGCCCTCGGGCGGCGCGGGCTGCACCGGCAGCCGCCCCATCGTGCTGTACGCGCACGGCACCACGACGGCGAAAAGCTTCAACCTGGCCAACCTGCTCGACGAAAGCGGCGCCGCCTACTCAGAAGCCGCCCTGATCGCGGCGATGTATGCGGCGCAGGGCTTCATCGTCGTTGCGCCCAACTATGCCGGCTACGACACCTCCAAGCTGGGCTACCACCCGTACCTCAACGCCGAGCAGGAATCCAAGGAAATGATCGATGCGCTGAGCGCCTCGCGCAAGGCCCTGCCCGGCCTGCTGCAGCCGGTGCAGGACAGCGGCAAGCTGTTCATCACCGGCTACTCGCAGGGCGGCCATGTGGCCATGGCCACGCACAAGGCGATGCAGGCGGCCGGCCAGAGCGTGACGGCCAGCGCGCCCATGTCCGGCCCGTATGCCCTGGAGGCGTTCAACGACGCGGTGTTTTTCGGCAATGTGAACCTGGGCAGCACGGTCTTCACGCCGCTGCTGGTCACCAGCTACCAAAAGGCCTACGGCAATATCTACAGCCGCCTGACCGACCTCTACGAGCCGGCGTATGCCAGCGGCATCGACACCCTGCTGCCCAGCGACACGCCCATCTCCACGCTGACGGCGCCCGGCGGCAAGCTGCCGCAAACCGCGCTGTTCAACCGAACGCCCCCCACCGCACCGGCCGGCGCGCCCGCTTCGCTGCAGGCCACGCTCAACGCCATCACGCCGCCAGCCACGCCGCCCGAGCTGGCGCCGCTCTTTGCCCTGGGCTTTGGCACCAGCAACCTCATCAACAACCAGGCCCGGCTGAACTACCTGCTCGACGCGCTGGCCAACCCCGATGGCGCCGTGCCCACGCTCACCACCGGCGCGCAGGCCGCCAGCCCGGCGCATCCGCTGCGCGTGGCCGCCAAGAAGAACGACCTGCGCAACTGGACGCCCACGCGCCCCGTGCTGCTGTGCGGCGGCAGCGCCGACCCGACCGTTTTCTACAGCATCAACACCCAGCTGATGCAGGGCTACTGGTCCAGCCCGTCGCCGGCGGCGGCCGCACCCGGCCTCCTGACCGTGCTCAATGTCGATTCGCTGCCCGGCGGCATCGCCGACCCTTACGCCGGCGCCAAGGCCGGCTTCATCCAGGCCAAGGCCGCCACGGCGGCCGCGGCGGTCTCGGCGGGCGCCTCCGATGGCGGCGCCTCGGCGGTCACGCAGGCCTACCACGGCACGCTGGTGCCGCCGTTTTGCAATGCCGCCGCGCGCGGCTTTTTCCAGCAGGTGCTGGGCCTCAATTTGTAACCCCCTGGTCATCCTGATCCATGAAAACCTGCCACTTCGTGCTGGCCGGCGTGCTGGCGGCCTGTGCCGCCGCGCCCGCCCTGGCGCAGCAAAACACCTTCAAGCTCGGCATTTCCAGCATTCAGCCGCGCGCAACCACCGGCGAATTTGCCGGCCCGCTCACACCCGGCGGCATCCGCCTGCAGGTGCGCGACCAGCAGGCGGTGCTTTTTTCCTATGCCCGCGACCTCGATGACCAGTGGGGCCTGGAATTTGCCCTGGGCTTGCCGCCCACGCATGACATTGCCCTGAAGGTCGGCAATGCCAGCCTGCCCGGCAATGCGCAGGCGCTTTCGGGCCAGGTGGGCGCCAGAGTGCGGCAGATCGCGCCCACGCTGTTTGTCAATTACAAGTTCCTGGACAACACCAGCCGGCTGCGCCCTTACATCGGCGCCGGCGTCAATTACACGCACTTCGACAAGGCCCGCACCACCGACGCCGGCAATGCGCTCGATGGCGGCCCGACATCGGTGTCGCTCAAGGACTCGGCGGGGCTGGCCTTGCAGGCCGGCGCCACCTACCGTATCGACAACCGCTGGTCGGTGTCGGCGGTGCTGGCCACGGCGCGGGTCCAATCGACCGTCAGGACCAACACGCTGGGCATCGAGCGCAGCGCCGCCATCCGCTTTCGGCCCCGGGTGTTCGTGCTGGCGCTAGGCTATTCGTTCTGATCCGAAAATGCATTTTCAGCATCGAAAAGGCCGATTGCGCAGGCACCGCCTAGGCAAGCAGCTATTGTTTCGATAGCAAAGCGCGCTATTTCCCGCGTGCCGCGCCTGGCGGGCGCGGCGATTCCCACGCTGACGCCATGCGAAATAGCTGTGCACTGATGCAGCGCAGGGCCGCCAAGGTCCAGGGCAGCTAACCTGCACGCATGGCGCCCGATCCCCATTCCCCGCTGGCCGCGCCGCAAGGCAACTGGCACCTGCGCGATGCCGGCGAACTCGCGCGCGCGCACGGCGTGGACCCGGCCAGCGGACTAAACCCCGAGCAGGTCGCCCAGCGCACGCTGGCGCATGGCGCCAACGAACTGCCCTCGGCCAGCCGGCGCGGCCTGGGCGCGCTGCTGATTGAGCAGTTCCGCGACGTCATGATCCTGGTGCTGATCGGCGCGGCCGTGGTCTCGGGCGTGGTGGGCGACGTGGCGGACACGCTGGTCATCCTGCTCATCGTGCTGCTCAACGCGGCCATCGGCCTGGCGCAGGCCTGGCGCGCCGACCAGGCGCTGGCCGCGCTCAAGCGGCTGGCCGCCGCACAGGCCACGGTGCTGCGCGGCGGCCAGGTGCGGCAAATTCCAGCGAGCGCGCTGGTGCCCGGCGACATCGTGCTGCTGGAGGCGGGCAACCAGGTGCCGGCCGACCTGCGGCTGCTGGGCATTGCCCAGCTCAAAATCGACGAGTCGGCGCTGACCGGCGAGTCGGTCACAGTGGACAAGCACGCCGCCGTCCTGAGCGGCGCAGCGCACGCGCTGGGCGAGCGGCTGAACATGGCCTTCAAGGGCACGACGGCCACGCACGGGCGCGGGTGCGGCCTGGTGGTGGCCACCGGCATGGCGACCGAGCTGGGCAAGGTGGCCGGGCTGCTGCGCCAGGACAACGAGCGCGGCACGCCGCTACAGCGGCGCCTGGCCGCTTTCGGCCAGCGCGTGGCCATGGCGGTGCTGGCGATCTGCGCGGTGATCTTTGCCGTCGGCGTGCTGCGCGGCGAGCCGCCGCTGCTGATGATTCTGACCGCCATCAGCCTGGCCGTGGCCGCCATTCCCGAGGCGCTGCCGGCAGTCGTCACGGTGCTGCTGGCGTTGGGGGCGCGCAGGATGGTGTCGGTCAACGCGCTGATCCGGCGCCTGCCGTCGGTGGAAACGCTGGGCTCGGTCACCGTCATCTGCTCGGACAAGACCGGCACGCTGACGCAAAACCGCATGCAGGCCGAACAGGTGTGGGCGGGCGGGCAGGCCTGGCATCCGGGCCAGGCCGCGCCCGGCGCGCTGCACGCCGAGCTGCTGCGCGCCGCGCTGCTGTGCAACGACGCCGCCCCTGACCCACAGGGCGGCTGGCGCGGCGACCCGACCGAAACCGCGCTCGCCCAGACCGCCGCCGCCATCGGCCTGGACAAGATGGCGATCGAACAGGCGCTGCCGCGCGTGCGCGAATTCCCCTTCGACGCCGAGCGCAAGCGCATGACCACGCTGCACCGCGACGGGCGCGGCTGGACCGCCTACACCAAGGGCGCGCCCGAATCCGTGCTGCCGCGCTGCGACTGGCAATGGATGCCCGAAGGCGAAGTGCCGCTGGCGCCTGAACAAATGCTCGCCCAGGCCGAGGCGATGGCCGCGCAGGGCTTGCGCGTGTTGGCGCTGGCCCGCCGCATGCACCGGGAATTGCCGTTGCCCGATGCGGGCGATGAAGCCGAGCGGGAGATGGGCCTCATCGGCCTCATCGGCCTGATCGACCCGCCCCGGCCCGAGGCCGCCCAGGCGGTGCGCGACTGCATCGCCGCCGGCATCGTGCCGGTCATGATCACCGGCGACCACCCGGCCACGGCCCGCGCCATCGCGCTGCGGCTGGGCATCGTGGCCGATGACCACGCCGCCGTGCTGACCGGCGCCGACCTGGCCGGGCTGGACGAGGACACGCTGCGCGCCCATGTGCAGCGTGTGCGCATCTATGCCCGCGTGGACCCGGCGCAGAAAATCCGCATCGTGCAGGCGCTGCAGGCCCAGGGCGAGTTCGTCGCCATGACCGGCGACGGCGTGAACGACGCGCCGGCCTTGAAGCGCGCCGACATCGGCGTGGCCATGGGCAAGGGCGGCACCGACGTGGCGCGCGAGGCGGCCAGCCTGGTGCTGCTCGACGACAACTTCGCCACCATCGTGAAAGCCGTGCGCGAGGGCCGGCGCATCTACGACAACATCCGCAAGTTCGTGCGCTACGCCATGACCGGCAACTCGGGCGAGATCTGGACGATTTTCCTGGCGCCGCTGCTCATGCTGCCGATGCCGCTCTTGCCCATCCATATCCTGTGGGTCAACCTGGTCACCGACGGCCTGCCCGGCCTGGCGCTGGCGGCCGAACCCGGCGAGCCCGGCCTCATGCGGCGAGCGCCGCGCCCGCCCGGCGAAAGCCTGTTCGCCAACGGCCTGTGGCAGCATGTGCTGGGCGTGGGCCTCTTGATTGGCGCGCTGTGCCTGGGCGTGCAGGCCTGGGCGATTTCGACCGGCCATGCGCACTGGCAGAGCATGGTGTTCACCGTGCTCACGCTGTCGCAGATGGCGCATGTGTTGGCCATCCGCTCCGAAAGCGTGCCGCTGTGGCGGCTCGGACTGGGCAGCAACCGGCCGCTGCTGGGCGCGGTGCTGCTGAGCCTGGCGCTGCAGATGGCGACCCTTTACATTCCCGCACTCAACCCGGTGTTCAAGACCCAGCCGCTGAGCGCCGCCGAACTGGCGATTTGCCTGGCGGCCTCGCTGGTGGTGTGGGCGGCGGTCGAGATGGAAAAAGCCTGGCGCGCCAGCCGGCGCTCCTGAATTGATAGCGGCTGGCGCACGCCGTTCGTGCGCAAAGGGCTGTTTTGGCTTGAAACAGCAAAGGCCAGGCCGCCTGCCGAGCGCCTCGCCATAATTCAGGGCATGAACCTTCCACCCCAGATCACCCCTTTCCAGCACGCGGGCCACAACGCCCTACGGCTGGCCACCCGCCACGGCAGCGCCATCGTCGCGCTGCACGGCGCGCACCTGCTGTCGTGGCTGCCCGCCGGCCAGCGCGAGGTGCTGTGGCTCTCGCCGCAGTCGCCGCCTGAGCCCGGCGCCATCCGGGGCGGCGTGCCGGTGTGCTGGCCCTGGTTTGCCAAGCAGGCCATGCCCGAGAGCGCCGCGCAGCACGGCCCGGTGCGCAACCTGCCCTGGCAGGTCAGCGCCGTGCACGCCAGCAGCGAGGACGAAGTCAGCCTGAGCCTGGCGCCCTGCCCGCAGGCGGCGCAGGAGGCCGACCTGGCCGCGCTGGCGCCCGGCCTACAGGTCAGCCTGCGGATCACGCTGGGCCAGACGCTCAGCCAGCGCCTGCACACGCGCAACCTGGGCAGCGCGCCCTTTGCGCTGACGCAGGCGCTGCACAGCTATTTCGCGGTCAGCCATGCCGCGCAGGTCGGCATCGAGGGCCTCGAAGGCCTGCCCTACCAGGACAAGCTGCGCGGCATGGCGCAGGGTGTGCAGCGCACCGCGTTCACGCTCGATGGGGCCTGCGACCGCATCTACCACCATGATGCGGCCAGCGCCGCGCCGGCGCACCGCTATGCGCTGGTGGACCCAGGCTGGCAACGGCAGATCGTGGTTCAAACCCAGGGCAGCCAGTCCGTGGTGGTCTGGAACCCAGGCAGCGAAGGCGCCCGCCGCATGGCCGATGTGCCCGATGACGGCTGGCAGGCGTATTTCTGCATCGAGGCGGCCAATGCCGGTCCGGACGTGGTGTCACTGGCGCCGGGCGCGGAACATTGGCTGGCGCAGACATTGCGCGTCATTTAGCGGTTTTTCGCAGATGGCGCCTGCGCCGCGCGCTATCCATAGCAGAGCAATCTGGCCAGCCTCGGCGCTGTCCTTGCGATAGCGCCAAAGCGGGCGGCATCCTGCGCATGGGCGCGCCCCGGCCATGAAAAAAGGGCCTGGCCGGCCCTTTTTTCATCAGCGCATCAGCGCATCAGCCCACCCAGCGCCGGGCATTGCGCCAGAGCTGCATCCAGGGGCTCAATTCGGACTTGTCCAGATTCGTCCAGCTCATCTGCACATTGCGGAACACCCGCTCGGGGTGCGGCATCATGGCGGTGAAGCGGCCGTCGGCCGTGGTGACCGCCGTCAGGCCGCCGGCGCTGCCGTTCGGGTTGAACGGGTAGGCCTCGGTCGGCTGGCCGTGGTGGTTCACGAAGCGCATCGCGGCCAGCGCCTGGGCCGCGTCGCCCCGGTGGGCAAAGTTGGCATAGCCTTCGCCATGCGCCACGGCGATCGGCAGGCGCGCGCCGGCCATTCCGGCAAAAAACAGGCTGGGCGACTCCAGCACCTCGACCATCGACAAGCGCGCCTCGAAGCGCTCGCTCTGGTTGGTGGTGAAGCGCGGCCAGGCCGCAGCGCCCGGAATGATGTCGGCCAGCTCGGCAAACATCTGGCAGCCGTTGCACACGCCCAGTCCGAAGGTGTCGGTGCGGCCGAAGAACGCCTTGAACTGCTCGGCGAGAAGCGGATTGAAGGTGATGGAGCGCGCCCAGCCGATGCCCGCGCCCAGCGTGTCGCCGTAGCTGAAGCCGCCGCAGGCCACGACGCCGGCAAAGTCGGCCAGCTTGGCGCGGCCCGTTTGCAGGTCGGTCATGTGCACGTCGATGGCCTCGAAGCCGGCCTGCGTGAAGGCGTAGGCCATTTCCACATGCGAATTGACGCCCTGCTCGCGCAGCACGGCGACTTTCGGGCGCGACAGCATCAGGCCGGGCGCGCTGACTTCAGGCATGGCTGGCGGCAGGAAGACATGCAGCCCCGGGTCGGACGGCTCGCCGGCGGCGGCGTGTTCGGCGTCGGCGCAGGCCGGGTTGTCGCGCTGCTGGCAGATTTTCCAGCTCACCGCGTCCCAGACCTGGTGCAGGTCCTGCAGGCTGGCCTTGAACACCGCCTTGGTGTCGCGCCAGACCTGCACTTCGCCCTTGCCGACGTCGAGCGACGCATGCTGCGGCCGCGTCTTGCCGACGAAATGGCTGAACCTGGACAGGCCGTGCTGGCGCAGCGTCTGCATCACTTCATTGCGCTCGGAAGTTGCCACCTGGATCAGGACGCCCAGCTCCTCGTTGAACAAGGCTTTCAGCGTCAGCTCGTCGCGCCGGCCGCTGACCTGCGCCGCCCAGTTCTTGCTGTCGCCCATTTCCATGCGGCTGTCGCTGATGCCGTCGCCCTCGACGAGCAGCATGTCCACGTTGAGCGACACGCCCACATGGCCGGCAAACGCCATCTCGCAGGCGGCGGCAAAGAGGCCGCCGTCGCTGCGGTCGTGGTAGGCCAGGATCTGCCCCTGCGCGCGCAGCGCGTTGACGGCGCCCACCAGATTGACGAGGTCTTGCGGGTCGTCCAGGTCGGGCACTTCGCCGTCTTCCAGGTTCAAAGTCTGCGCCAGGATGGAGCCGCCCATGCGCTTTTGGCCCTTGCCCAGGTCGATCAGGATCAGCGTGGTGTCGGCCAGGGCCGTGTTCAGCTCGGGCGTGAGCGTGCCGCGCACGTCGGCCAGCGTGGCGAAGGCGCTGACGATCAGCGAGACCGGCGACGTGACTTTCTTGGCCTCACCGCCCTCGTCCTTCCAGACGGTGCGCATCGACAGCGAGTCCTTGCCCACCGGAATCGACACGCCCAGCGCCGGGCACAGCTCCATGCCCACGGCCTTGACGGTCTCGTAGAGCGCGGCGTCCTGGCCGGCTTCGCCGCAGGCGGCCATCCAGTTGGCCGAGAGCTTGACGCGCGGCAGCTCGATGGGCGCGGCTAGCAAATTGGTGATGGCTTCGGCCACGGCCATGCGGCCCGACGCGGCGGCATTCACGGCGGCCAGCGGCGTGCGCTCGCCCATGCTCATGGCTTCGCCGCCAAAGCCCCGGTAGTCGGCCAGCGTCACGGCGCAATCGGCCACCGGCACCTGCCACGGGCCAACCATCTGGTCGCGGTGGGTCATGCCGCCGACGGTGCGGTCGCCGATGGTGATGAGAAAACGCTTGGACGCCACCGTCGGGTGGCTCAGCACGTCGATGCAGCTTTTCTGCAGGTCAACGCCGGTCAGGTCGATCGGCTTGATGGCATGGGCCACGGTCTTCACGTCCCGGTGCATCTTGGGCGGCTTGCCCAAGAGCACGTTCATCGGCATGTCCACCGGCGCGGGCGCGTCGTTGTCGGACAGCACCAGCTGCTTTTCCTCCGTCGCCACGCCGATCACGGCGAACGGGCAGCGCTCGCGCTCGCAAAACGCCTCGAACTGCGCCAGCGACTCGGGCGCGATCGCCATCACGTAGCGCTCCTGGCTTTCGTTGCTCCAGATTTCCTTGGGCGACAGGCCGCTTTCTTCGAGTTTGACGGCGCGCAGGTCAAAACGCGCGCCCCGGCCGGCATCGTTCACCAATTCGGGAAAGGCGTTCGAGAGGCCGCCCGCGCCCACGTCGTGGATCGCCAGGATCGGATTGGCCTGGCCGAGCTGGGCGCACTGGTTGATGACTTCCTGCGCCCGGCGCTCGATCTCGGGGTTGCCGCGCTGCACCGAATCGAAGTCCAGCTGCGCCGCGTTCGCGCCCGAGGCCATGGAGCTGGCCGCGCTGCCGCCCATGCCGATGCGCATGCCGGGGCCGCCGAGCTGGATCAGGAGCGTGCCGGCCGGGAACAGGATTTTCTTCGTCAGGCCCGCGTCAATCGTGCCGACGCCGCCGGCGATCATGATGGGCTTGTGGTAGCCCCAGCGCTGGCCGGCCACGGTCTGCTCGTATTCGCGGAAATAGCCGTTCAGGTTGGGCCGGCCGAACTCGTTGTTGAACGCCGCGCCGCCCAGCGGGCCTTCGGTCATGACCTGCAGCGCGCTGGCGATGTGGCCGGGCTTGCCGTATTGCGCATCGAAGAGCTTGGAAACGGTGAAGCCGGTGAGGCCCGCCTTGGGCTTGGAGCCGCGCCCGGTCGCGCCCTCGTCGCGGATCTCGCCGCCCGCGCCGGTCGAGGCGCCGGGGAAAGGCGAGATCGCCGTCGGGTGGTTGTGCGTCTCGACCTTCATCAGGACATGCGTCAGCACGTCGTCCATGGCGCTATAGGTTTGATAGCTGCCTGCGCTTACTGCTTCTGCGCTGGCGATCGATTTCGCATAAAAACGCTGGACCGGCGCGCCTTCCATGATGGAGGCGTTGTCC
>Ga0302347_1003721_pt1 | contig 13096 bp, 16 predicted proteins | sample PhyWR1_FD_202178 | JGI IMG/M metagenome (GOLD analysis project Ga0302347, IMG submission 202178) | Leaf surface microbial communities from wheat plants in UC Gill Tract Community Farm, Albany, California, United States - DLSL W.R1 (v2)... | ecosystem: Host-associated > Plants > Phyllosphere >...
GCAGCAAAAAGCCGCTACGCCCCACACCCAGCCACAGCGCGCTGGATGTCCCGATTGAAGGCGAGTACGGCTTACCAAAAATAAGCCAAACCCGCCCCCGAGAAGCCGGCCACAAGCCGGCTTTTTTATTGTCTGAAACAATCCTACCCCATCCGACAAAACGCCTGATAACCTATATAAATCAAGGGCTACAGCCAAATATAGCTCTAAAGGTGTCCAATCCAATTCGACCCCATCCGACGACAAAGTGGGGGGTCAAGTGGGGGGACAGAAATCTGCGCCGAGGAAGCCATGGGCAAGCTAAATCCCAAACAGGTTGAGAATTTAATTGAACCTGGCACATACGAGGACGGCGATGGATTGCGCCTGATAGTGAAAGCTACCGGGCGCAAATCTTGGCTACTGCGCTTCCAGCTTGACGGCCGACGGAGGGAGATGGGTTTAGGGCCCTACCCTGAAATAAGCCTTAAGAATGCACGCCTCGAGGCAAGCTCCAAACACAGGCAACTCATAGACGGCATTGACCCTCTTGCCGCGCGCGATATTGAACGAGCAGCAGTGCGCGAAGCACAACGCGCCAGAGAAGCCAGGGAGATCAAATTCGAAGTATTGGCAGCGGAGTATTCCGCAGCGCATGGCGGAGCATGGTCAGAAAAGTGGCGTAAAGGCTGGATGCGCAAGTTGGAGCTGTACGCATTCAAGCAGATAGGCAAGTTGCCTGCTGAGGACATTGACACTGCGCAAGTTTTGAAAGTCCTGCAGCCCATCTGGACGACGAAAAACCGTACGGCTGACGAAGTGCGCGGACAGATAGAACAGATACTCGACGCTGCCAAAGCCCGCGGCCTTCGTACAGGCGAAAATCCTGCACGCTGGCGTGGACACCTCGACAACCTGCTTAGTCGATCAGAAAAGAAAAAAGCACGAAAGCGTGAACACTTCAAAGCCTTGCGCTGGCAGCTCGTACCGAGCTTGATGGCTCAGCTCCGCGAAAACACCACCCCAGCATCCTTGGCCGCACAGCTTTTGATCCTGACCAGTGCGCGCGCCCACATGGTTAGATTTGCCCGCTGGGATGAATTTGATTTTTCTGCCAACACTTGGTCGCTTCCAAATGAGCGCATGAAAATGCGTGTGGCATTTGTCATCCCCCTTGCCGAGGAGGTTACTAATCTGGTGAAGAGCATCCCCAGAATCGATGGCAGCCCGTATTTATTTCCAGGACAGGGTAAAACCGGAGTAATGAATGCAAACGCAATCAGAAACCTACTCCACAGCATCGGCCACACTGACATCACCAGGCATGGTTTCCGCTCATCTTTCCGTGACTGGGCCAGTGAGTGCACCCACTATCCCCGAGAAGTCTGCGAAATGGCACTCGCTCACGACGAGCGCAACCAAACGGAAGGGGCCTATTCCCGCTCTGATTTTCTTGATAAACGTCGACCACTCATGAATGAGTGGGCTGAATTCATCTGCAAAAAACACTGAGTTAACTCTCGTAGACAATGCGTGTAACAAACCAGATTATGAGCAAGACACAAAACGAGTCGAGGGCACAAAGCCAAGCGTAAAATCGAGATGACCAAGGCGCAAATTAGGGCCAAGGTCGAACACCCATGCCAGAGGATCAAACGCCCGCTCGATTATGTGAAGACGCGTTTCCGTGGACTGGCCAAGAACACCTCGCAAATGGTGACACTGATTGCACCGTCGAATCTGTGGATGGTCCACCGACATTTGCTGACAAGTACAGGAGAGGTACGCCTGTAATGCTGGAATAGCTGCTGCGAGGTGCTGAATGGCGATGACGACATGGCCGGAGACGATGGCAGTTGTACCGAGTTCGAAAAAAGACCAAGCGCATGGCACAATAGAAGTTCACTCATAATTAATTTATAAAAATAAATCACAGAAAACTAAAAGGCCAACAACATGCATGAACTCTTAGACGAAGATTGTGCGGACAAGGAAAATGACGAAATCGCATTAAACAGCATAAGAGCAATACTACAAGACAGTAACATTCGCCGAACAATTGATAACACAATCAGCAGCATCGATGAAATCCTAGGCACAAATGGCTTCAAACCTAACTGCCGAGAAAAAATCAATCAATTCAAGATAGAGGCCAGAGCTGGAAAAATAAACAATGAGAGCTTTGCCGAGGATCACTTCGAATTATTCATAGAAAAAACAAAAAAAACAAAAGAATCCTTAATTATAATTAAATGCATGAAACTTCTAGCCCTTGCATCTATAGCTGAAGAAAACAGCTCACTCATGCCTTCGTGGAACTTAGTTGCCCGAGCAAAATTTGAACTCGGATATTATATCGGCCTCACCTGCCCTCACAAATCGCTTCATGCTGAGAGAGCTCGCACTGTAGCAGATAAGCGCTTAAAAAAATCAGCTCGTGACTATGAATTACTAACCAACCTCATGGAAAGCTTAAAGCCGACTAAAGGATGGAAAACAACACACGAAGCATCAAAAACCGTTGGACTAGCACTTGCAAATATCGCAATAGATGAGAGAGAAATAGAATGTAATACGGAGGAGGAGAGATCTAAAATTGTGAACGACCACATTCAAATAGTACTTAACAGCATCATTGAAAATAGCGACATAAATAAAATATATCAGGCAAAACCAAAAAAACACAGCGTATAAAGAGCTCATCACCCTACCCGCGCAAAGAACTCTTAATGGGAAACTAAACAACAAAAACTAAAACACGCCTCCTATGCAAGAAAAATCAACCCAAGCAGTTTTCCCCTCGAAAAACATTTCAATCTCGCCATTACATTCGAGCGACTCTAAAGTGCCACTTAACTGTGCGGCGCTTCTAATCCTTCGCGGACCGTACTGGAGTATTTTGTTTTTTGAAATCTCACACATGCCATCTTTCCTATGTTTTACCAACCAATCACGTAAAGCAATCACGTCCAGCTCACTATCTTTTAACGGCATAAATACTCGATAGAATTCGTCGGAACACCACAAACAAAAATCTACCGAGAACTCCAAGACCTCTAATGAGACATCCCCTTCAAAGCCCTCGAACACATGCAGTAATGCTGCAACCCTCAAAATATTGTCCGCTAGCTTAGACGCTAAATCCCCCGCCCCTTCAAATCTACCACCAGGCCTTATACCAACTTCAATCTCATTAAAAACATCAATCCATCTTTCGCTGGCCTTAGGCGAAAGCTTAACTATTTTTTTCGAGCCGAATGAACCGCACATCATAGAATAATTATCAACCAGAAAACTTTTCATTCGCTCAGAAAATAGATACTTAGACTCCCATGACATAGTAACGTTATCAATCGGCCTATACCCCCGCATTGACTCTGGAGAGCATACGAGAAACCTTGCCCAAAGCCCTGACCCACGCGCCATATCGCCTCGCTTACGAACATACTCATTAAGCGCACTTGGTTGCGTCATGAACGACACCGTCACTCGAGAACCTTGCAAATTAAAAGATTCCGTCGTTTTACGATCTATAACAATAGCATCCCCGCTCCACACAGCATTTAGCTTAGGTAAATCATTAAAAACACGACTACTCAGTCCATTTTCACTTGAAATAATTCCGGCGGACCCAAACTCGTCAAGCCCAGAGAAAAAGGCTTCAGAAGTTGAGTCTTCGTATAGCATTTTGAATTTTTTAGGCTTAGCCGGCTTGGATTCTTCAAGCGCTATTAATGCCTGCTCTAGAGCCAACGCACACTCCCCAGAAACGGTCATTTTCGCAATTTTTTTAATTACTTCACCTCTTTTCGCCCGCCATATTTCCTCACAGACCTTCCACTTATTTATTTTAGCAACCCAAACAACCTCTTGCTCCGCTTGAAATTCACGAACAGCACCTAGAAACCCACCTTCTACCGTTGATTTCCTTTCACCTGACATGCCGACAAATAACGAAAACAATGAAACTGGACCAACTTGACCAGTTGGCTTTGCCACATCGTACAACCCTTGAATCGCGACCGACAAAGCGCTAAGCGCACTAAAAATAACTAACCCCCGCGGGGCTTTTATATTATTCTCAACCTCATCAACAGCCCCACAAAATAGCGGGCACGGTATATATCGTGGCGGCCTACTATTAATATCCGGAAGAACGGAGTATCGGCTCTTATAGCTCATTTCCCACCCTCCTTTCGTCGCGATGCATTCAACCGAGACTCCAACCAGATATATATCTCAGACTCTAACCACCCAACTGCCCCTGTATTTTTTGAAGCAGACAATCGAATTGGAATAGGAAATGTCGGGTCATATCGCGGTGATTTTGGATTCATCCAGTCGTAGACTGTCGACCGCGAGATACTTAGTCGTGCGACGACTCGACCTATACGAAGCACTGTCACGCCCGCTTCACCAACAGCCACCTGAACCTCTAACCCTTCTACGTCACCCATCTTCGCGACTCCTGTTATTGCTACCTGGATGCGAGTTAGGTTACGAGGCCGCACGTTCAGAATCGCCCCATCAGCTAAAAACACTTTTTTTAATTCACCAAGCCCATTGACTTTCTCTAAAAAGAAAAAGATCACCTAACAAATCACACAGAAGCTCGTACGAGTAGCGGCTATTCCGGCGATTCGTAGCCGGAATAGCCGCTCTTTACGTAACGTCGCTCAATTTTTCTTACTGAACAGCTGAGCGCCTTCCCTTGAGCCTCAGAAACTGAAATCAAAAAAATCTCAGCCCTACATAACTGCAATGACATAACCACCAAGGAGGTTCGCCCCATGTCATTGAAGTGCCCTCGCTGTCACTCACCTAAAGTCGCTTCACTCCATCACGCCATGAAAGTCGGCGCGGCCATCGGCACCGTGGGTGGTGCTGCGCGTGGCATAAGCGCTGCGCTGGCCGGAATTCAGGCCGGAGCGCTTGTTGGTGCTTTTGCTGGCCCTGCCGGCATCGCGCTCGGTTCTGTATCGGGTGCCATTCTCGGCGGCCTGGCCGGCGGGGTTGGTGGTTGTGCGCTCGGTGCGCAGCTGGGCGAGTCGCTCGACCGACACGTCCTAGCACACAACCTCTGCTTGCTCTGCGGTCATCGCTTCAACCTGCCTACCTCCAAACAACCGCCTAACTTCTGACCTATCAATCGTTGCCGGTGCTGCGCAGTGCGCGGCGCTTTATGCCGGCCTGCACCCAAAGGAATCTCAACAATGGCTCATCTCATCGAACAAATGGCCTATGTCGGCGCTACCCCGTGGCACGGTCTGGGCAACAACCTTCCCAAGAAACAACCCATTGAAATCTGGCAACGCGAAGCAGGAATGGACTGGCAGATCCAGGAAAGCCCAGTGCACTTCAAATCAGACGCTGTTGGCCATCTTGGTGCGATCCATTCCTTCCCTGAGCAGAAAGTATTGTTCCGCTCGGATACCAAGGCACCGCTGTCGGTGGTTTCACAGCGCTACCACACCGTGCAGCCGCGCGAGGTGTTGGAGTTCTACCGAGATCTCACCGAGGTTTCAGGCTACGAGCTGGAGACAGCTGGCGTACTTAAAGGCGGGCGTAAGTTCTGGGCGCTGGCACGCACCGGACAAGGCACGTCGATCAAAGGGAGTGACCAGGTAAACGGCTACCTGCTGCTGGCCACGTCCTGTGACGGCACGCTAGCCACCACGGCAACGCCGACCACCGTTCGCGTGGTATGTAACAACACCCTGACCATCGCCCTGGACGGCACCAGCCGCGCCATCAAGGTGCCGCACAACACGCGTTTCAATTCCCAGGCAGTGAAGAAGCAGCTGGGTATCGCCGTCTCGCAATGGGATGACTTTATGTACCGCATGCGCCACCTCGCTGAACGCAAGGTGCAGTGGCATGAGGCGATGGGCTTTTTCATGAACGTCATGTGCGACGTCAACCCGAACAGCCAGCTACCCGAGCAGCTACCTAACGAACGCGCTCTGCGCAAAGTACAGGAACTGTACGAAGGGCGTGGCCGTGGCAGTCAGCTGGAGTCGGCGCGCGGTACTGCATGGGGTCTGCTCAACTCCGTCACGGAGTACGTCGACCACGAGCGCCGTGCACGCAGCACTGAATACCGCCTGGACTCAGCTTGGTTTGGCCAAGGTGCACAGATCAAACAACGCGCACTGGATGCTGCACTGAAACTGGCGGCTTAACCCATCACTCAAGTGTTTGCCCGGTCAGGTTCAATACTGATCGGGCGGTTTATAGAAGGCTTCTGTTGCTAGACTGCCGAAGCGTTACCACCATTAAAAGGATGAATGGCCTTGAAACAGCTCACGATAATTGCACTGCTTACATTGGCACTGACTGCATGCGACAAGCCTAAGGAAGAGACAACCCAGGTTACTCAAGCTGCGGCGCAATGCGCTAAAGACACAGACTGCAAAGGTGAACGCATCTGCGAAGCTGGGCAATGCGTTAACCCAACCCCACAAAGTCCACTGGCAACCCGCCCTGAACCAATAGCTGTAGCTGAAGTGCCGGCACCGGCAGTCGCGTATGAAGCTATTTTGGTTTCTGGCAAGGAAGCAGGCCCTTTTACCGTTACGCCCATAGACGGTGGAAACGCCATCAATTACCAGTCTCGGGCGGGCGTTATGAACCTTCTAGAATCAGTGCTTGAGTACCCGGATGGCACTGGGTATGTGGTGATTGAAAAGGCTTATGGCTTTGGCCCGAACAAATACGTGCTGATTGTATCGACGGGTGAGTCTGGAAATAGCTGCCCAGCGACGACCTACGTCCTGAGCTTCGATACCAAAACTGAGTATGTAGACGGTAAGGCCAGCATTGATGGCTGCTCCGAAGAGGTCGAGAGCTTTGCCGATGGTAATAAGCTCAGCATCAAGAAGGATGGCGAGACCACTGTCGTTTATAACGGCGCCGTTAAGTAAAACACTCTCCCCGTCGCACCCACACGCCCGGTCAGCCTTGAGCTGATCGGGCTTTTTTATGCCTGCAAGGTGACCATCATGAAGACACAACCGATTATCAGCGCCAGCAAACCACGCCCTGCCCTGCGCTTGATCAGCACCAAAGAACTACCGCGTGAAGATTGGTTGGCGGTGCGTAAACAGGGCATCGGTAGCTCGGATGCCGGCGCTGCGGTAGGCCTCAATCCGTACAAGTCGCAGCTTGAGCTGTGGATGGAGAAAACCGGACGAGACGCCACGCTACCGAAGGCCGACCCACACGATGAAGAAAGCCCGATGTACTGGGGCAATGTGCTGGAGCCGGTCGTGGCCTGGCATTACAGCAAACGCACGAAAAACAAGGTGCGGCGTATCAACGCGGTGCTGCAGCATCCTGACCCGGATCTGTCGTGGATGCTCGCCAACATCGACCGCGAGGTCATTGGTGCTGACGATGTGCAGATTCTTGAATGCAAGACAGCCGGCATAAATGGGGCACGCCTCTGGAAGGAAGGCGTCCCCGAGTATGTTCAGTTGCAGGTGATGCACCAGCTCGCCGTAACCGGTAAGCAGGCGGCGGATGTCGCGGTATTGCTCGGCGGCCAGATATTGGAGATACATCGCATCGAACGGGACGAGCAGATGATTGCTCGCCTCATCGAACTGGAGCGCAAGTTCTGGCACTACGTGGAAACCGATACACCACCGCCGGCCGACGGATCGGCTTCAGCGGAAATGGCGTTGCGCTGTTTGTACCCGGAAGACAATGGCCAGACGCTGGACCTCAGCAAACATGCTGGATTAACCGCTGCTTACATCGAGCTGAAGGTGGTACGTCAATCGATTGCCGAGAAAGAAACCCGTGAAGCCCAGCTCAAGCAGATGCTGCAGCAGGCCATGGGTGATGCGACCCGCGCGGAGTTCAGTCACGGCTTCATCAGCTGGAAAAAGTCCAAAGACAGCATCGCGCTCGACGTACCGCAATTGCTCAAAGACAAGCCGTATCTGCAGGCTCGCTACACCAAGCTCAAGGAAGGCAGCCGCCGCTTCCTGATCAGTTAACCAACCCCATCCCCACAAGTCCCTCTTGGTCATCCATGCGGCAGTAGCTGTGTGGGTGGCTTTTTTCATTTTCAGGAGAACCACCATGCTCAAAGGTCTGGCTATAACCCCGCCCGTGCTCGGGCGCATCTCCATCGGTAAGGTCCTCGAGAAGAACGGCAAACGCCTGCCGGAGAAAGATGACCAATTCACCATTACTTCCCAGGTGCAGAGCAAAGACGGCTGGCTGTTGCATCCACTCAATGAAGAGCTGCGCAAAAACCAGGAAGACAAGCTGCGCAGCATCCCGGTACGCCTGCTGTTCAACGAACCGGATCTTAATTTCCGGGCTGACTACACGCTGTTCGATCGACAGTCAGGACGCCCCATCTGCGTGGGCAATGGCGAGACCTGCAAACGCGTCACTCAAGACGGCATGCAATCGCTGCCTTGCCCTTCGCCAGATGCCTGCCCACTGGCCAAAGGCGGTGCCTGCAAACCTTACGGTCGACTGAACGTGCTAATTGGTGATGACGATCCGCTAGGCAGCTTTGTGTTCCGCACCACCGGCTTCAACAGCATCCGCACTCTCGCTGCTCGACTGCACTACTTCCAGGCTATTTCTGGCAACCGCTTGGCCTGCCTGCCGCTGGAGTTGCGCCTGCGTGGTAAGTCGACTCGGCAGAGCCATGGCACACCGATCTTTTATGTCGACCTGACGGTACGTGGCGGCATCGACATGAGCGAGGCGCTGCGGGCTGCCAATGAGCTGGATGAACAACGGCAAACCGTCGGCTTCGATCAATTCGCACTGGATGAGGCGGCGCGACGTGGCTTTGGTAACGGCGCGTTCGAGGACAGTGAGGAAGACAGCGGCGCTGTGATTGATGAGTTCTTTTTAGTCGAAAGCAGCGGTGAGCCGTCCTCTTCCAAATCCACACAACAGCCATCAAGCAAACCCAGCCTGGCTGAAAAGCTTGAAAGCCAATGCCAGAACCAATCCCTGAATGCCTGAAGTGGCCAACCGGCCCATGGAGCAAGAAATGAAACTGCACAAGCTAAAAGCCGGTGAAGCCACTGGCACCTACCTGGTCGACTCACCGGTAAGCGAAGCCGACATCCTGCTGATGGCTCAGCAACTGGCCAGCCAACGCCTGCGTCGCGGACGGTCACTTACCTCCCCTCATGCAGTATTCAGTCATCTGCAAACGCTGCTTGCAGATTACGAGCATGAAGTGTTCGCGTTGCTGATGGTCGATAGCAAACATCGCGTACTGGCGTTTAAGGAGCGGTTCCGCGGCACCCTGGATGCCGCCAGTGTTTACCCAAGGGAGGTGGTGAAACTCTGCCTGGAGCACAATGCTGCTGCCGTGATTCTGGTTCATAACCACCCTTCCGGCGATCCGGAGCCCAGCCAGGCTGACCTCACCCTGACGCGCAAGCTTCAGGGCGCACTGAACCTGGTCGACATCCGCACGCTCGATCACATCGTGGTGGGCTGTGAGGGCTGCGTATCACTGGCTGAAAGGGGGTACTTATGAAAGCCACCGTGGTGACATTCATAAAACCAATCGGCGCGCTGTTCATGTTCGTCGGCATAGTGGCCGGGTGCATGGCAGCGCTACTGCTGATAATTGCGATGGTTCGTTTTCCACCGCTGCTGATTGCACTGCTGCTGGCTTGCTGGATCTTCAATCGGCTGCAAAATGCTTTCCGCAAAACGTCTAAGTGACTGCTTGGATCGGCATGGGCAGCTACATAGCTGCCCATGCTAAAAGTGATCCACTTTCTTTTTTACACGCATATTTGCTTATGATTGATGAAAGCGAACGGTGACGCATGTGTTAGCGCTTCTTGGCCGACTGGTAAGCCGCTGAGCGTTCACGCTTACCCACAGCCACGACGACTACAACTACTCGCTCATCTTCGACCCGATAGACCAGACGATAACCTGATGCGCGTAGCTTGATCTTGTAATGCCCGGGCATATCCCGCAGGGCATCGGCCTGAACCTTTGGCACGTCCAAGCGCTCTATGAGCTTCTTTTTGATCTGCTCGCGTACGGTATGGCCTAGCTTTTCCCACTCTTTGAGCGCAGAAGGCAGAAACTCAAGCTTATAAGTCATCCAGGGTTACCGCGACAGCTGTCTCAGCAGCACGCGCCTTGACCATCTCGACTAGTTCTAGATCATCCAAACGGTCCAGCATTTGCTCGTAAAGCTCTGCCGGCACCATGTAGCCCATAACACGATTATGGTTGAGCACAGCCACTGGCATGCCTGCTGCGCCAGCCATTACGCCAGATGGGTTCTTCTTCAGCTCTGACACACTGACTGCTATATCAGCCAAAATGCTCTGCATATCTAAGCCCTCAATTAAGGTCTTTATTTTGGTTTTTATATCCAGCCAGTGCAAGCGATAAACATCACCTCAAGCTCATCATCTATGGCCAATGAATCGATACACACACCGGCCAGATTGGACGCCTAAAGCTCAGCAAACCTGCCCTTTGCGCAGGCACTTCGCCCTCAACGGCTTCACCAGCAGAGGCTGTTCATCTTTGACCAGGTAGCGCATTGCTTCATGCACATGCTGACGGGCACGCAGATCGTCACGCCTGATCATGCCGATACCCAGGCGCCCCTCATACCGATCCTTGTCGTGATTGCAGCTATTGAAGCAGCCATAGCCTCGAGTGATGCGTTCCCACAGCTCACCAATCAGCTGCGCCTTGTGAATATCCCCACGCACCTCATTGCCATTAAAAAAGAAAGCCGCATGGATGTGATAACCCCTATCCTGCCCCTGCTCAACGCTGCAGATGTAGCCGGTCTCATGGTCGAAGATCGAATTACTCTCACGTTCAACCATCAGCTTATCCAGGTCATCGAATACATGCTCGACACGAAGCCTAGCCTGAGCTTCAGAGCGGTAGTACAAATCAACCCTGACGATGGTGGTGCGCGAGTAACGGTCAACTACAGCATCCGTGTAATCAGTGATCACTCTCTCCTGCTGACGAGCCAGATAGCGACGATCATCCTTCATGCGTCGATACCACTTCTCAGAAGTCAGCTGACGGATACGCGCCACCAATACATTCATGCTGCGGTGGTAATCCAGATAGGCCGTGCCTTCCCCATTCAGACAAACAGGTCCCTGCAACCCTCGGACAATCCCAACATCCTGACATGCCCCCATGAACGCCTGCAGGTGCTCGCTATAACGGTACTCAATACGTTCATCAAACAGACTTATCATTTGTTGGATGTGCTCGAAATACCGCGTGAGCCTGGTTGATTCAATTTGCTCATCGCCTGAGCGTGCCGTCTTGATCTTGAATGCGGGGGTATCGTGTTGCTCGATTGCCTTAACGAGTTGCTTGATCTGAATGGCTGTATCGGATTGGGATAGCTGGCTATGGAGGAGTCGAGTGGTCATGGCTATGTACCTGGTGGGTTGATCTCATACCAGATACCCAATGTGTATTTTTTTACTGCCCTGCTATCCACTGGGATAGCTGTGGCCAGCCCCAACTACAGCTATCAATAAACACACATCTATAGTTAATGCCTATATAACTAGAACCGGCCTAAACTCAGGCAAACAACCTCACCCCCACCGGACAATAAAGAAAAAACCTCCAAGCATATCGAGAGAACTATCGGCCGAGCAGATGAGGGAGTTAGCTGAGAAACGCCGGCACAGCAAGCAGCCCCCTCTGCATCACCGTGGTGATGCCGCTCTAGACTGAAATAGCCAGATTTTATACAACTACGACAGCAAGACAGGCCGCTAGCGGATCGAGCAAAAAAAAAGCAATGAATGGCCTTCTTGCCATAGAGAAGAGATGCCGTGAGTCGCGTCAATACTCGTCGTGGCTCAACCAGGGGTGTTACGTATATGAGCGCTAGCAAAGAAAGGACAGCTAAAACGTGGTACTTAGCTCAGTGCAAGGCGCGCCAGGACGCTCGTGCCGAGGCAAACTTGCAAAATCAAGGTTTCACGTGCTTTCGCCCAACGTATAAACGCGAGCGAAATCTGCGCGGGCAAGCGCAGGCCGTTGAAGAGTCGCTGTTTCCGGGCTACCTGTTCGTTCAGCTCAGCGCGGAGGACAACTGGGCACCGCTGCGCTCTACGCGTGGAGTCACCCGTATTGTCGGTTTTGGTGGCCAGCCGCTGGCTATCGATGAAGGCTTAATCGAGCAGCTTCAGCAGCGTAGCGAGTTACTCATCCGGCAAGACACGCTCGTGCCGGGCGAAGTAGTTCGCATCTGGGAAGGGCCTTTCTCCGAGCTCGAGGGCGTGTTTTTAGCGATGGACGGGGCGGAGCGTGTGGTGCTCTTGCTGAATTTCCTGCAGCGAGAGCAGAAGGTTTTCGTGCCGCTGAGCAGTATCTGCAAGCTGTAAGCTGTCTTTTTTTGTCAACTTTACAGCGTCAACGCTCGATCGTTCCGCATGATTCGTTACAATGGCACCTCAATGCAGTGGAGATACCTATATACTCCGCCGCGCCCGAGGCTGATCGCTCGGTGTGCATTTTTTGTCTCGTTACCGCCCAGAGCGTTTGGCTCCCAGCGTTATCGATAAATTTATGGTGTTTACATCGGCTCAGGAGTTTACGGATAATCCTGGGGCGGTAGCGTGCCTGATCAGTGATCAATCTGGCACTTACATGCCTGCGGCATTAACGTTAATGGACTAACCCTATGTCAGCCTCCAAATCTCTTCCGCTACCTGTGTCACACCAACAGACAGCACTGGCCTGTCACTTGCCGCCTCCTCACCTTGCATGCCGCCCTTCACTGAGCAGGCTTGAGAGAGGTGCTGCATCCAAAAATTAAGATTATTGCTAGCACACGTGCTAGTGGCACTATCATGTGCATAGCTAACTAATAACCCCAAAAAACTGCCCACTACTGACTGCAGAAGAGGGACAGGACTCCAAGCAACATCCAACGAGGACGTTTGATATGCGTAAAACTCTTTCTGGTCTTTCCCTGGCTGTAATGCTGGCTTCTGGCAGCGCCGTTGCCGATGAAGCAACCCTGGCCTCCTTGCAGTCTGCAGGTATTGCCCTGACTGCCGAGCAGGCTCAAGTAGTAGCCGCTGCGGAAGGTGATGCCTTGGTTGCT